>ERZ1684501.12-NODE-12-length-103958-cov-4477.289693_pt1 | contig 103958 bp, 124 predicted proteins | sample MGYA00580191_ERZ1684501 | MGnify/ENA primary metagenome ERZ1684501 (study PRJEB41475, sample SAMN08455322) | hot springs metagenome | biome: temperate mixed forest biome [ENVO:01000212]; feature: neutral hot spring [ENVO:00002181]; material: water | place: New... | reverse complement strand
ATAGTCTTTCAACACGAGCTTGACCACCTTCTTGGAATAACCTTCGTTGATAGGCTAAAGGGTTGGAGGAAGAGATTGGCTCTTGAGAAGTACGAAAAGCTCCAAAAAGAAAGGGTAAGAGCTGGATGAATCCTGAAGAGGTAGTTATCTCTCTCAAAGAACAGTTTTTTCTATCCCCCAGAGAAAAACAGTTTATAGATTTGCTAATAGAGGAGCTCAAAATTCCAAAAGAAGTTATTGGACAAGCGTTAGAGGAGTGTTTAAAGGCAGTTCCCCCAGAAAAAAGGAGAAGGTTTCCAATATTTCGTTGTTCAAAGAAGATTTTAGAGTTTTATAAGCTCTACGCAAGAAGGGAAGCCCTCCAAAACACCTTAAACTGGAAGGAGATTTTTTACGAGAAATTGAAAAAAGTGGAAGTTTTTTTAAACGAAAAGCCCAAAGAACCAAAAACCGAAGAGGAAGCGGAAAGGATTCTAAGAGAGCTTGAGTCAAAGCTTATGAAAAAGCTGTGGGACGAGCTTCCAAAGGAAGAAAAAAGAAAAATAGTTAAAAAGTACGAAGGTTTAAGGAAAGAGGACGGGGAGCTCTTTAAGGAGCTCGTAAAACACGAGCTAAGAAAAATCTACAAAATTCCAGAGCTTTCTATCTACGTTAGGTAGGCTACTCTTCAATACTTGCTTCTGCGGTTTCTATAGCCTTCATCAGGGCTTTTGCCTTATTTACGGTCTCTTCCCATTCTTTTTCTGGAACTGAGTCAGCCACTATTCCTGCACCAGCCTGGACGAAGACTTCCCTATCCCTGTAAATTGCGGTTCTTATGGCTATAGCCATGTCCATATTCCCCTGAAAGGAGATGTATCCCACGCTTCCCGCGTATATTCCCCTCCTTTCGTTTTCCAATTCCTCTATTATCTGCATCGCCCTGACCTTGGGGGCTCCAGATACGGTCCCTGCGGGAAAGGTAGCCTTAAGAACGTCTAAGGGGTCGTATCCTTCTTTTAGCTCTCCTACGACATCGCTCACTATGTGCATAACGTGGGAATACCTCTCAACTCTCATAAAGTTTTCTACCCTAACGCTTCCAATTTTGGCTACTCTACCTATGTCGTTTCTTGCAAGGTCTACGAGCATTAGGTGTTCAGCCCTCTCCTTTTCGTCCGAAAGGAGTTCCTTTTCTAAGGCTTTATCTTCTTCTTCAGTTTTCCCCCTTTTTCTCGTGCCCGCTATGGGGCGAGTCTCTATTCTTCCTTCCTCAAGTCTTACTAAAATCTCTGGTGAAGAGCCTATGACTTTTAGGTCTCCAAAATCCAAGTAATACATGTAAGGAGAGGGATTGAGAAATCTCAGGACCCTGTAAATCTTGTCTGGATTGGAATAGAAGGGTTTTCTAAACCTTTGGGATAAAACAACTTGAATGACGTCCCCTTGGGCTATGTATTCTTTGGCTTTTTTGACTATTCTCTCAAACTCCTCTTTGGAAAAATTAGAAGTCCAGCTATTTAGGTTTGGCTCTTTTTCTGAAACGCTAAGTAAGGTCGTAGAACCTTCCTTTATGCTCTTTAAAACTTTGCTTATCATCTCCACTCCCCTGTTGTATTCCTCTTCTAAATCGTTTTCGGTAAATAAAGGAACCACTACCTTTATTTTTCCCGTCAAGTTGTCGTGGATTATCACTACATCCGTAAGAACGAGAAATATGTCGTAAGTCTGAATTGGGTCTGGATTTTCGTCAGGAACGGGCTCGTAAAACTTCACAAGGTCGTAAGCAAAATACCCCACAAGTCCTCCCCAAAACCTTGGGAGGTTGGGGTCGTTGTAAGGTTTAAAACTTCTAACTATTTTCTTTAGCTCCCCCAAGGGGTCTTTACTTTTAAAGAACTTCACCCTTCCTCTGTTGTATACTTCTCCGAATTCCTTTCTCGTTCTAAAGTAAAAGGAGGAACCTAAAATAACGAAGGAATACCTTCCCCACTTCTCACCACCTTCCGCGCTTTCCAAAAGAACGTTAAACTGACCCTTTTCTTTTACCTTAAGAAATATAGAGAGAGGGGTTTCCGTATCTACCAAAAGTTCAGTGTAAAGGGGAACTACGCTATACTCTTTAGAAATACTCTTGAATTTCTCTTTTGACAGATTCAAGTGCATAGAGTTAAATTTTATTAGAAGGTGTGTTATAATAGAGGAGATAAAAATGAAAAAATTCTTAGAGTGGTTTAACGAAAGAACTCGAAGAGAAAAAATACTTTTGATAGCTTTAGTTATAGCAGGAATTGCTGTTTTTGCTTATCAGATTTATAGATATAAGGAAGAAATTAGTAACTTAGAGGAAGAACTAAGAGCACTTCAAAACCTGCAAGCCTATTACTCCGAAAAAAGAGCTTTAGAAAAAAAATTACGAGAATTGCAAGAAAAGGGAGTTACTTATAAATACCTATCCTACGAAGACATTTATAAAACAGCTACTAAACACAATTTAGTTATACTTGAAACCGAAAGGTTGCAAGCGGATAGATTTTTCGTAACCATCTCAGAGGACAAGATTACGCTGTTTAAAGTTTTGGTTGAAGGAAAAACAGCAGAAGGACAAAAAAGAGAGGAAGAACAAAAAGAGCAAAAAGTAGCAAAATCCATAACAGTAGAGCCGATAAACTTAAAAATTATTGGCTATAACAGAAATATAGTTTCGTTTTTAAACGAGCTTGAAAAAAGTGGGCTCGTTTTCGTTGTAGGCTTATATACTGGATGTGCCGGATTTGACAGACTTGAGCAGTTTAAGTTTCCTCCTAAGGTTTGCGATGTAAGTGTTGTAGATGTAAATCAATACAAGGACTGGATTTGTTCTACACAGGGGCCAGATAGTTTTTACATAACTTTGTTGCTACTTAGGGCGGAGGAATGAGATGAGGAGGTTGAGCCTTATATTCATACTCATTTTTGTAGCTTTGTGGGCTTATGCTCAGGAAACTATACCCATAAGGGGTCTAAAGAGAACTGCTACTATTGAGATATACAAACGGGGGAAGATAGAAAGATACCTAGTAGCGGAATACGAAGAGGGTTTAGGCACTACCCAAGACAGGCGAGCGATTTCAGTGTTCATAACGAAGCTGGAGGAAAAACCAGCAGGTGGCAGATTCCAGAATTACACCATTCTAAGAGCTAATTTCCAGAATGTGTCTTTGGGAACCACTTTATACACTCTTGCAAGACTTATGGAAAAGAACATTATTTTTGGAAAGGAGCTTTATAAGGAAGCAAAGCAGGAGACAGGCGTAACTGAAGTAAGAGTATATAATACGCGAAGAGGCTTGACTGAACAGAGAGGAGAAAGTAGAACTAAATCTGACGAAACGATACTTCCTATTGGTGAAAGAAAAAGCACGAGAACGAGCGAGGAAAGGGAAAACATTGAAGAAACGAGGGGAGGTGACCTGAGGGAGCAAGCTTCGCTAACTGAAACCTACTCAATGCCCTCTTATCTCTTACAGCCTATAAACTTAGTAATTGAAAGGCCCATAAGTGCGCAAACACTCTTTCATAACCTACTTCGGGAATACAACCTAATAGCGGTAAAACTATCGGAAAATCTTTTAAAGGTAGGTGTAAAAGATAGTATAGAGTTTTCTTTAAATACCGACGACGAGAAAGTAGTTTCTGACCTTATTAGAAGGATTAAGCTTTATGTGTCTCCTGCAGGTCATGTAGTTTACGACAAAGCTTTGAGGAAAATAATAGTAACGGACCTCAAGGAAAACATTGAGAAGTTAAGAGGCCTTAGGGAGGATTTTTACTCCCTGTTAGATAGAAAAGTAAAAGAAACGGAGGAAAGCGCTAAAACTACGGACACGAAAGTCTTTTACTTTGCAAGTCTCAGAGACTTTGAGCTTGCAAAAGAGATTATTAGAAGGAACTACAGAGGACAAATTTCTGTCTCGGAAGATAAAGACTTTAACGCTTTGATAGTAACGGGAGATAAAAATACTATAAGAAGACTTTCTCAAGAATTAAAAGAATTTTCTTCAGTTTCCGATAAAACTAAGACCTTGGTCACTAAAGTATTCTACGTAAGGTATATAACCCCAGAAAACTTGAAGAAGATGATAGAACCTTTGCTGTCGGAAGAGGGTAGCGTTTATTTAATCTCAAGCCAAGACATTTATCAAAAGTCTGACTACGAAAGGGATAGAATTGCTGTAAGAGGTTCAGAAAACTTAGAACAAAACGCTTTTGCGGACATTAACAAAGAGCGCGAAAGCAAGATAGTAGCAAGGAACATGATTTTAATCCGTGATTATCCTGAAAGGGTAGAACAAATTTATAGAGAATTTAGAAAGTTTCTCTCGGAAAAGCCGATAAAGATACTTATAAAAGCAAGATTTTTGGAAGTCCAAAAGAACCTTTTAAGAGAGCTGGGAATTGATTGGCGTGTTCTGCTTTCTAATGAACGCCTACCACTTTCTTGGTCTGGAACAGCAAGCTTTGGAGTAACAGGAGCAAGGAGACAAGGATTGTTAGCCTTTACTCTCCAAAAGGGTAAACTTAACTCCCTTGAGTTAGCTTTAAGGGCTTACGAAAGAGAAAATATGGCAAGGAGCGTAGCGGAGCCTTACGTATTGACCTCAAACGGTGAGCCCGCAATAGTTTCAAGCGGTCTGGAATATCCTGTACTTGAATTGAACATAACGCAACAGCTTTCTCAGATAACTTGGAGATACATAAACATTCCGATAACTCTCGTAGCTACTCCCATAGTTTTACCCGACAATTCTATTCTCCTTAACATAACACTAACGAGGAAACAGATTGTAGACTATTTCAGGTTTCCTATAACTCAGGGGTTTACCCAAGACATTCCAATACTTTCCTCCTCCAGAATTGACGCAAAGATTCCCGTTAAAAACGGCGAAACTATTGTGATAGGTGGTATATTGGAAAAGACTGATACTAAGTCTGAAGAGGGAATTCCCGGATTTCGCAGAATCCCTCTACTTGGTTGGTTGTTTAAAAGCGAAATAAAGGAGCTAAGAGATAAGGAACTCCTTATATTCCTCACTCCAGAAATCGTAGAAGAAGATTAAAAAAGTTTTGAGAGAATTTTTTCTCTCCAGTCCCTTGCCTTTCTGTAAACTTCCTCTTCGTCAATCGTTTTCAATTCCCTTTTTTCCATAAGGACCTTACCCTTACACACTACAGTGTCTATACACTCTGAGCTTGCGGAGTAAATAAACTGGGCAATAGGGTCGTAAAGGGGGTGAAACTCGGGAAGGTTCGTATTTACGAGTATAAAGTCCGCCTCAAAACCCTCTTCTATCCTTCCTGCCTTTATACCCGCTATCTTAAATCCGTTTTCCGTTGCAAGCCTTAGGGCAGTTTTGGCGTCTATAGCTTTTGCGTCCAAATTAGCCCCTTTGTGGAGCTTGGCACAGGTTGAGGTCTCCTCGTGCATGTTTAGGTTGTCGTTAGAGGCAGCTCCGTCCGTTCCTATTCCCACTAAAATACCCCTCCTTATGTAGTCCGAAATAGGAGCTATGCCCGAGGCAAGCTTTAAGTTGCTCTCGGGACAGTGGGCTACTTTTGCTTCTTTTTCTTTTAATATCTCCCTTTCCTCTTCCGTAGTCCAAACCACATGGGCACAAAGGACGTTTTTATCAAGAAATCCTACGCTATCTAAGTGCAATATAGGGGTAGTTCCGTACTCTTCCTTTATTCTTTCTACTTCTCCTTTAGTTTCCGCAACGTGTATGTGAAGAAGCAAACCGTATTCGTCCGCAAGCTCCTTAGCCATAAGGAGAGTTCTTGGTGAGCAGGTATAAGGTGCGTGGGGACAAATCACTGGAAAGACGTACTCTCTATTTTTAAAGTCCTCTACGAACTTTCTTGCTCTCTTTATGTATTCTTCTGGAGTTTTTGCAACCTTTGTGGGAAAGTCCAAAATTCCAAATCCAAGTCCCGCCCTTATTCCAACTTCTTCACAAACTTCCCCTACAACTTCCTCAAAGAAGTACATGTCTATAAAGAGAGTGGTTCCGCTCTTTATTGCTTCAACTAGTCCAAGAAGGGTTCCGTCTCTTACGAACTGGGGAGATACGAACTCGGATTCTAAGGGCCATATCACTTTCTGAAGCCAGTCCATTAGGGGAAGGTCAGCTCCAAGCCCCCTTAGAAGGGTCATAGGAATGTGGGTATGCACGTTAGCAAAGGAGGGAAAGATTATCTTTCCGTTTCCTAAGATTACCTCTTTTGCTTCCCCTTGAATGTTTTTTGCTATCTTAACTATCTTTCCATCTTTTACCCCTACGTCGTATCCCTCTCCCTTTTCAGGGATAATAACGTTACGAACCAGCAGGTCAAACTTTTCCATAAAAGAGTATTTTATTAGAGAGAATGGAGCTCAAGTACAAACTTTGGTTTGAAGAAAAGGGTGAAGCTGTATTAACTGAGCTAAAGTACAGAATCTTAAAAGAAATAAAGGAAAAGGGCTCTATTAAGGAAGCCTCTCAAAGTATCGGGATAAGCTACAAAAAGGCCTTAGAACACATAAAAGTTATGGAACGAAGACTGGGCTTTAAGATAGTAAGGAGGGAAAGGGGAAAGGGGGCAAGGCTCACAAAAGAGGGAGAATGTCTAATAAAGAAATACGAAGAGGTAAAGGAGGCTTTTGAGAAACTCGCATCTTCATTTGACGAGGAGCAAGGCATTTGCAGCGGTTGATACGTATTTGTGAGGTAGTTTTATTCCTGCGCTCGTGAGTTTTTCGTTTTTTCTTAGGGCTATCTCTATGTCTTTCTCCGTTATTCCGAGCTCCCTCTTTGCGTTTTCGTATTCCTCTATAGCTCTCATTTTCGCTTCGTAGAGCTTCATAAGAACCCTGCTCTTGAAGTTGGCTTCAGCGTCTCCCGAGGTCTCTACCGCTACGAATAAACTTCCTCCAAGGTCTTCCACCACCTTAGACTGAACCCCATCGCTTTGAGTAGAGGGCATACAACCGAAAGGCTTCACGGATACGACCATGTGAGCTTTTTTGTGCTTGACCATGTATATGTGCTTGCCCACTTCCATGTGTCCCTCTCCACCGGAGAGTCTAACGTTGTAGTAGCTGTTAGCGTATTGGGCTATTTTCTTTTGGCTCTTTAGGGGATCTGGCTTGTTCCCAAGGGCAAGCCTGTAGAGGTTGTAAAGCCCCCTCACGTAAGCGTTTAAAGCCTTCAGGAGTAGGATGTTCTTAAGGGCTTTCTTTCTGTCTTTGAAAGCTCTTTCCTTCTCGTCAAGGATTCTTTCGTAGATTAAGTACTCAATCCAAGTTGCTACGGGCTCAACTATAGGTTCTGCTCCCTCTTCTATTAGCCACTTAGCTAACCTGTAGTTTCCGTCTCCTTCGGTAGTTTGGGCAAAAAACTCTCCCGTTATCTTCACTTTTGGCTTTGGCTGGAAGTAATTTACCTTAACCTTATCAAGCTCCCTTTTAACTTGCCTAAGAGCCTTAAAAACGCTTTTACCCTCTCTTAGCGTTTCGTAGAGCAAGTTTAAAGCCCTTTCCTTCCACTCGTCAGCGGAGTTTGGAATAACCTCGTAAGGCTTGGTTTTGTAATAAAGGTCGTTTATGAGGTCTCCAAGAAAGACCGCCTTCATTAGGCTCAGGAAAAACTCCTTATCAAACTTTATTCCTGCCTCTTCCGCGGTTTCTAAAACCGCGGAACTCTGCTCAAAGGTAAGTATTCTGAAGTTTGGAAATCCCGCATCTCTTACCGCTTTTCTGTACTCCATTTCGTACATACCAAACCTACAAGGCCCACAAGCTCCCGCCGTTACGAAGACGTAGTTTTTCTCTATGTCCTTCTCACCCTTTTTTCGTTTTTCCATTAGGGTTTTGACCAAATTACCTACGGTGTAGTAGGTGGGGTTGCACTGACCCTTGTTGCAGTACTCTTTACCTATTTTTAGAGCTTCGTTGTCGGGGGTAGGAAGGGGCTCAACCTCGTAGCCCAAGCGCTCCATCGCTCCCTTTATTAAAAAGTCGTGGGCGTAAGTTAATCCTCCGTATAGTATCTTCATACCAACACCTCCTTTTCTTTTTTCTTAAGAACCTCCTCCTCGTAACGCTTTAAAAAGTAGTCAATAGTCTCAACGCGAATCTTTATAGAGCCAGAAGGCTTGTTTTCGTCAAGCTCGTGGAAGGTAAAGTAAGGGGTCTTCGTTTCTTCTAAGATTTCCTCTATAAGAGAGTATATGGGTGCGTCGTGCCCACAGCGAAAGGAGGAAAGGTCTATACCTACGAGGTTTGGATGTCTTGCGGTATACTTTGCCGCCCAAACCTTCATAGAGGAGTTTTCGCTGTAGCACTTTTTCCAGACATCCCTTATGTCAAGTGGGTGTTCTATTTTCCTTTGCGCCAAGTCCTTTCCGAAGACCTTGTAAAGGGTCTCTTCGTCTCTTGGAAGGCTGTCTATCGTAAAAACGGGATAGCCCCTTTTGTTAATCTCGTCCAAAATCTCGTGGTTTATACCGGGGTCGTTATGATAGGGTCTTCCCAAAAGAACTACTCCCACTTTGCCCTCCTCTTCAAGTCTTTGAAGAACCTCCTTAGCTTTACTTTGAAGGGTCTCTCTGTACTTGCGTAGAGCCTCAAAACCAAGCCTTACAGCCTCTCTGTTTTCTTCCCTCGTAATTCCCCAAAGGGGGTTAAAGACCCTGTAGAGCTGTCTTTCAAGGAGCTCTTCGTCCTCAAAGTCCAAGACTGGGTCAAGATACAAAACTCCCCTCTCTTTAAACTCGTCCCTTTCTTTGGTAAAGCTTGCCTTTACCACCTCAGGGGTTGCGGAAACGGTAGGGCAAGCCCAGTGACCTTCCGCCTTGTAAATCTCCCCCGGAAGGGTTCTAACGCAAGGGAAAAATATAAGGTTTATACCTTCCTTTTCAAAAAGAAGGTTGTGAACGTGGGCTATAGCCACCTTTGAAGGAAAGCAGGGGTCTATGGAACCCCTCTTTGAACCTCTTCTGTAGAGCTCCTCGCTCGTGAAGTCCGAAAAGACCACCTTCTTTACTCCAAGGGCTTCAAAGTAAGTCCTAAAAAAGGGGGCTAAAGAGTAGGTGTTTAAAACCCTTGGTATTCCAACTACGGTATTCTTCAGAGCTTCTAACTTCTTCCTTCTGAAGAAGTCAAAAAATTTGTTTTCCTTAACTACCTTTGGAGGACTGTAGGACCTAAAAAGAAGGTTGTTAGAGATTTCTACGAAGTTTGGATACTTTTCCTTTAGCTTGTTTCGGTTTGCCATCAACTCTTTTAGGGCTTCTTTACTCTCCACTTCCCCCTTGTCGCAGGTGGCTATTATGTATCGCTTCTTTTCCCCGTTTACCTTTAGGTCTATAAAGGTTCTTATGCAGAGATTCTTACAAAAGTAGCAACGGGTTTCCTCTCCCCTTATGGTTTCGTAGTCTATTTTGTCCAAATTTTCAAAACCTATGAAACTCGTCATAACTCAACCTCCCTTTAGAGCTTCAGTTGCAAGTCTGTCCGCCTCTTTGTTCTCTTCCCTCGGAATCCACTCGTAAGATACCTTCTTAAAAGCCCTTTCAAGCTCCTTGGCTTTTTCGTAAAGCTTCCTTAGGATAGGGTCCCTTACCCTATACTCTCCTCTCATCTGCTTTATAACGAGCTCGCTGTCCCCCTTTACCGTTAGCTCTTTAATCCCCAGTTTTTTTGCAAGCATCATCCCCGCTATAAGGGCGTAGTATTCCGCTTGGTTGCTTGTTCCTTCTCCTATTTCCTTTTTAAATTTGTAAGTCTTGGTTGGCGTTTTTAAGACCACGCCTATAGCCCTCTTTCCGGGATTTCCCAAGGAAGCCCCGTCAAAGTAGAGCGTAGCTTTCAAGCCTTGCCTCCATCTTTCTCTTTGCCTCTAAGGCCGCACCTATTGCTCCAGCAACGCTTCCCATAGGATGAACGTATACCTTAGCCTCTGGAACTTTTGACTTTATGTAGTCAAGCTGAGCCTTTACTACCGCAAGGTTTTTGTGCGTTCCCCCCTGCAGGACAAACACTTTCCCCAGTTTTCTTAGGTTTGGCTCTTGGACCACGTAGAGCCAAACGTTTAGGGGAAGGACTTTTGCCAATCCAGCCATTATCTCTTCAGCAGTCCAGCCAAGCTGTTGAAAGTTCACTATGTCCGCTTCTAAGAAAACCGCACAGCCGAAGTTAAAAGAAGGGCAGTACTTAGCCTTAAAGGCAACTTCTGCGTACTCTTCTACTTTGTAGCCAAAACGGTTAGCGGTTGATTGTAGGTAGTACCCGTTTCCCGCGGAGCACTGGGTGTTTAGCTTAAAGTCTTTAACTTTTCCGTCTCTTAGGACTATTATCTTTATGTCCTGCCCTCCAACGTCGCATATAACCTCAGCATCTGGGAAAAACTTCAGAGCTCCCAAAGTGTGAGCCACCGTTTCCACTATGGCAACATCTCCCCCAAAGGCTGTCTTTAATAGGTCCTTTGCGTATCCCGTAAATCCTACTCCTAAAACCTCAATCTCCACCCCTTTTTCTTCAAGCTCTCTCTTCATCTTTCGGAGAATCGCCTTTGTATCCTCTATTGGGTTTCCCTCTGAGAGCTTGTAAGCGGTAGCTATCACCTCTCCCTCTTCGTTTAAGAAAACCCCCTTAGTGGAAGTTGAACCTCCGTCTACGCCTATGTAAACTCCCACCTTTTGGCCGGGATAAAGGGCTGGGGGAGTGTAGGGTTTTGGTGAATACTCCTTTAGAAACTCCTCTAACTCCTCTTTCGTCTTCCACAGGGCTACTTGTCCCATTTGGGCTTTTAGCTGTTCCCTTTCCTCTAAGAACCTGTATAGGGGAGAAAGGTCCTCAACTACGAAAGCCTCTTGGCTTTCAAACTTTCCAAGAAGCGCACTCCCAAGGGCAACGTAGTATAGGGCTTCTTCCGGAACGAAAATGGGGTTTTCCTCTTTAACCTCAATTCCCCTTTCCTCCCAAAGCTTACGAATCTGATACTCCCAAGCCTCCCTTAGAGCTGGAAAGTAGGCGTTTGGTCCTCCTAAAAGCAATACCTTTGGCCTTGGCGTGTATCCCCTCGTTAGAACCGTTAGGTTTTGAAGAACTATGGCGTCAAAAAGGGAGATTATGAGCTCTTCCCTTGGAACTCCGTTTTTTTGGAGTGAGTTTATGTCGGTTTCCGCAAACACTCCGCACTTACCAGCCACAGGATGCACCTTCTTTGGGTCGTAGTGTATGCTTTTTACCTCTTCGGGCTTTATGTTGAGCTTTACGAGAATCCTGTCTATGGTAGCCCCCGTTCCCCCCGCACACTTGTCGTTCATAGTAGTGAACTTCCTAACGCCCTTTTCGTCTTTAATCCACACTACAAACTTAGCGTCTTGGCCCCCAAGCTCAAAGACACTCCCCACATCTTCGTGAAGGTGTTCCACCGCAAAGCTAAGGGCGTTTACCTCCTGAACGAACTTCCCCTTTAGGAGCTCCGCTACCTTCCTTCCACCGCTTCCCGCGGTAAAGAGTCTAAACCTCTTGACCCCCAATTCGCTTTTTATCCTTTCTAAAAACTCTATGACCTTCTCAATTTGCTTAGTCCTGTGTCTTTGGTAGTCCTTCCATATTATCCTTTGGTCTTTGTCTAAAACGACCGCCTTTACGGTGGTTGAACCAACATCAAGCCCCACGGTTATCATTCCAAATTCCCCCCATGCAGAAGTTAATTAGCTCCTCCGCTACTTTAAATAGGTCAACTTCTTCTTTGCTGATTAGCCCTTTTAAAACCTCCTTACCCGCTCCAACTATTGCACGAGCGATTATCTCCGTATCAATCGGTTTTAGGATTCCCATCTCTATACCCTTCTCTAAGGTCTTTTTTACCAGTTCTACGAGCTCCTCAAAGAAGCACTCCGTTATTTTTGCGTATTCAGGCTCACAACTCCTAAAGAGAACTATTCTCGCAAGGTCTCTATTTTGCAAAGCATACTCAACTACGCTTACTATGTTCTGCCTTACTTGAGAAATCACGTCTTTCGTTGGGTCAACGGGTTTTATCCTTTCCCTGATGTCTTGAACTACGCGCTTTAAAAGTTCTTGAAAGACCTCCTCTTTGCTTTTAAAGTAAAGGTAGAAGGTTCCCCTTGCCACTCCAGCACTCTGGATTATGTGAGAAATCTGGGTTCCGTAAAAGCCCCTTTGAGAAAACTCCTTTTCCGCAGCCTTTAGTATCCTTTCTTTCGTTTGAACTGACATGTCAGTCTAATTGATAGGTCCGTAAAAGTTAAAGAAAATGACCCTAATCATAATACTTGCCCCCCTCCTTTCTTCACTTCACAATAATACCTATGCAGTTCCTAAAGGGAGACAAAGTTTTTAACTTTCTGCTTGGACTTATATACGGATACAGAACTGCGGACCTTCACCTGAAGGTTCGCCCCCTATCGGAGTTTAGAAGGGAAGACTACGAAGGCTACACGATTTATTACCTAAACAGAAAAACGGGAGAGGTTTGTAAGGACGAGGCTCTTTCTGAATACACCCACATAGTAGCCCTTAAAGAAGACAGAGAAACCAAAAAGGTTCACCTTATTATTTTTAAAGGCTCAAAGCAGCTCAAGGATTAAGTTTTTTATAAAACTAAAAAGCCCCTTTTTGTAAAGCTCTTCGTAAGTAGTTTTTCCCTTAAGGAGTTCGGTATAGCGTTCTAAGGAAGTTCCAGCCCCCATTCTGTAGGCAACTTTTTGAAATCTGTAGGCAAGCCGTGCTATTTTTCCCGCGTAATAAAACTCTCGCCCAAGGGGTTTTACGAGGTTTTTGTAAGTTTCAAGAGGGTTTTGAGGGCTTTGGACGATAGATTCTGCCGCCTTCATTCCGCTGAGCCAAGCGTAATAAATCCCCTCTCCCAAAAGGGGGTCTACGAAGTTCCCCGCATCTCCTACGAGCAAAACCCTTCCCCTTCCAAGGTGAAGGTCTTTCTCCCCCTCCGCAAAGGGTATGAACCAACCCTTTGGCTTTTCTTCTGAATCAACGCTTACGAGCTTTTGTTTTCTTAAGTAGTCTTTAACGATTTTTAGGAGGTTTTCCTTGCCCGTTGAGGCTATGCCCACGTTTAGAAGTTCCCCTTTTGGAAACACCCAAAGATACCCTCTCTCCACAAGCCCAAGCTCTACGATTACCGAGTCAAAGTCCATAACTCCTTCACACATAAACTCAATAGAACGGTAAAACTTGGTCTTTTTATATCCAAGAATTTTTGCAACCCTGCTGTAAAATCCGTCCGAACCGATAAGAAAATCAGCAAAAACCTTACCCTTAGAGGTTTGCACTTCTATTTTTCCGTTATTTTCGGTAAAACCTAAAAACTCCGTCTCTTCCCAAACCTCCGCTTTAGAACTTTCTACGAGAAACTCGTCAAATTCCGCCCTGTCAATTATGTAAGCCATTTGACTATTCTCTTTTTCTACGAAACGCTCTCCACGAAATCCCAGAATTCCCCTATTTATAGTGTTAAGAACCTTTCCTTTGAATCCTTCGGGAAGGTAGGGAGCAATCCGAGAGGACAGCGCCCCACCGCAGAGCTTAAAACGGGGAAGCTTTTCCTTTTCTATAACGAGAACTTTGGCTCCCTTTTGGGAAAGGTAGCGAGCAGCCGAAGACCCTGCGGGTCCGCTTCCAACAACTACTACGTCGTATTTAGACATTTCCTTCCCACAACCTTTCCATAATCTTTAGCTCTTTGTCCGGTTCAAATTCCAGCTCAGGGATAATTTTTATCCTGAGTTTTCTAACGAGCTCCCTTATCTCCCTCTTGTTTTGTTCTAAGAACTCCTTAACTTTACCTTCGTTTTCTTCGGGAAGGACAGAAAAGTAAACCTTTGCCCTGCTTCCGTCTCCAATTAGCTCCACCTTAGTTATACTCACTATCCCGTAATTCGTAGGCAGATTCTCAACGAGGTATTGGGAAACTATTTCCCTAATACTTTCACTTATCCTGCTTTGCTTCTTGTCCATTTTTATTTAATTTAGTTTTTTTCGCCTAGAGGCTCACACCTATTTACGTTACCAAAACACTTGGGACATAGGTCAAAAAACACCAAAACGCCAAGCCCTCCGAGCATCATGTTGACCTGAGTAATCACGAGGTGTTCTTGTCTTTCTGGAAGAATTTGATACTCCTCTAAGGTCTCTCCGCACAGGGTTTTATTTTCCGCATCCCCAAGCAGGTGAAAGACGAAAACGAGCCTCTTTGTCCTTCTACACTTCATCCACTTGGGCTTTAGGTCTAAAATCGTAAACTTTATTTCTACATCCTTGTCAACTATCCACCCCTTCTCTTTAGCCTTTTCAAGGAGTCTTTTCATTTTTTCAGGGTCTATCAACTGCATACTTTTTCGTTCCTCCGCTATAACAATACATTACCACACATAGCGCTTTCTTATCTTGTAGCGAAGGTAGAAGGCTATTGAGTTCATAAGCAAAGCAACCACCAGCAGTACAAAACCTGCTGCCGCTGCGTTGGTGTGAAACTCCTCTTGGGGTCTTGAGACCCAGTTAAACATCTGAATAGGCAAGACTGTAAATGGAGACTTTAACATTCCTATGAAGTCCTCCCAAGGTGCGGGGGGCAGAAAAGCTATAAAGGTAAGCGCTCCAATAGTAATGAGAGGAGCGGTTTCTCCTATAGCCCTTGAGGCAGCTATGATAACGCCCGTAAGGATTCCTCCTGCGGAGTAGGGTAGTATGTGGTGTAGTAGAGTTTCCCACCTCGTTGCACCAAGGGCATAGGCTGCTTCCCTTATAGAGTTAGGTATTCTCCTAATGGATTCCCTCGTAGCTACCACCACCACGGGGAGCATGAGAAGTCCCAAGGTAAGTCCAGCGGTCAGGATACTTTCCCCAAAACGGAACCTATATACGAACACTCCAAGGGCAAGTAGTCCGTAAATTATTGAGGGAACCGCTGCAAGGTTAGAAATGTTTGCTTCTATTATTCTTGCTATTTTTCCTTTGCCTCCGTACTCTTCCAAGTATATACCCGTGGGTATTCCCAAAAGTAATGACCAGAAAATAGCTCCTGCCATTACATAAATCGTGCCAACCCACGCGGAGAGTATGCCAGCCTCTTCAGGAAACCTTGAGGGGTAAGAGGTGTAAAACTTAGGGTCTATTATCCTTGACCATCCGTCTATGAGTAGGTCTATTGCAATAGCAAAAAGAAAGGTGACTACTAAGAATACCACTATAGCTCCAAGCAACTTAAAGATTGCGTCCTTTACCTTTACTCCAGTTGCGTAAAAATCTACGTTGAAATTAGTTAGCTCCTCTCTTAGCCTTAATTCTCTTGGCTCCATCAGTAGCCCACCACCTTTGATTTTACATAAACGGCAAGGGAGTTAAACACGAGCGTAATTATAAATAGAGCTAAGCCTGCTGCAAATATGGAAAGATACTCAAAGGAACCAAAGGGTAGGTCTCCGAGGGCAACCTGAACTATGTATCCCGTTATAGTTTGAACGGGCTCAAGGGGATTGAGGGTAAGCTGGGGATACATTCCCGCAGCTATAGCAACTACCATCGTCTCACCTATGGCTCTGGAAGCCCCAAGCAGGTAAGCTGCGATTATACCAGAGCGTGCAGCTGGCACTACTACGAAAAAGGCGGTTCTTAGCTTTGAAGCTCCAAGGGCGTAAGAGGCTTCTCTCAAATACTGGGGCACTCCCCTCAGAGCATCTTCAACCATAGAAGCGGTATAAGGAAGTATCATCAAACCTATAACTATTCCCGGAGAAAGAGCGTTCATACCTTCTACGGTTAGCCCCAATGGGGTAAGAATTTTTTGGAGAAGAGGAGTTACGAAAAGAAGGGCAAAGTAACCGTAAACTACGGTAGGAACCGCCTCAAGAAAGTCAAGAATAGGTTTTACCGTTTCTCTAACTTTGGGAGAGGCGTATTCGCTCAAATAAACCGCTACCAGTATACCGAGGGGAACGGCAACCAACATAGCAATGCCTGCTATCAGAAAGGTACCAGCAAGCAAAGGTGCTATACCTATCTTTTTAATAGCAAATGTAGGGGTCCACTCGGTTTCCGTGAAAAATCTTATAAGGGAGGTGGGAAAGCCCCCACCCTCAGGGTGTAAAAAGAACCTTACCGCGTCAACGACAAGAACGTAGACTATACCTACGGTAACGAGAATAGTGATGCTACTAATAAAAAAGAGGAAAAAGGAAAAGACAGTATCCAGCTTCCTCTTTGTCTCAACCCTCATTGCTTGAGCTCTCTCTTTAGAAGCTCGTCAATGGTAAGTCCCACTTCGGGCTCTCCTCCGAATACCGTTCCGGTCTTGAAGTTCTTGAATCTCTCAAGAGCTAACTTATAAGCCTTGTTAGGCAAGGGTATGTAGCCCACTTGCTTTGCTATCTTGCCTGCGTTATTGAGATAAAACTCAACGAACTCTCTCACTTCGGGTCTTTCTTTAGCACTCTTTGCATTTACGTATATGAAGAGTGGTCTTGATAGGGGTTGATACTCACCGCTTCTAACTGTTTCAGGAGTAGGTAGAACACACTTTCCAGTCTTGGGGTTCTTTATAGCTACGGGCTTTATCTTACCTTTGTTTTCTTGCACATAAGCAAGTCCAAAGTAACACAGGGCGTTTTTCTCCCTTGCTGCGAAGTTTACGAGAACGTTGTCGTCCTCGGAAGCAAGGTAGTCACCTCTGCTTGCCTTAGCCTTACCGACTATAGCTTCGGTAAAGTAGTCAAAGGTTCCAGAGTCTGAACCAGCTCCGCAGAGCTTGATTTCTTCTTTGGGCCAATTGGGATTGAGGTCTGCCCAAGTAAACTTCTTACCTTGGGATTCGGGCTTCCATATTTCTCTGAGTTGTTCTACGCTTAGGCAGTCAACCCACTTATTTCTCGGATTTACTACTACCGCAAGTCCGTCGTAAGCAACGGGTAGCTCTATGAACTGAATACCGTTTTTCTTGCACTCTTCCATTTCCTTCTTCAGTATTGGGCGAGAAGCGTTGCTTATGTCCGTCTCTCCCCTGCAGAACTTCTTAAATCCTCCTCCCGTTCCGGATATACCAACGGTTACCTTAACTGCGCCCCTCTTTGCCTTTTGGAACTCCTCCGCTACGCCCTCCGTCAGAGGGTATACGGTAGAAGAACCGTCAATTTTAATGACGGGCTGAGCTTTAGCAACTCCAGCCATAAGGGCAACTGCCCCTACGGACAAGATAGCACGCCTTAGCATACCCTTTTTCATTTTAGCACCTCCTTTAGGGTTTTTAGTTCTCGGATAGATTTTAGAAAAGAAGTGTTAAGAAAATGTTAAGACGCGAAAAACAAGGCTTTATCCAAATCTTCCCGTTATGTAGTCTTCTGTGAGCTTTTTCTCTGGCTTTGTGAATATCTTTTCCGTTGGGCCAAACTCAACGAGCTCTCCCAGATACATAAAGGCGGTGTAATCGGATATTCTTGCAGCTTGTTGCATGTTGTGGGTGACTATCACTATAGTAATGATATTTTTTAGCTCCACTATGAGGTCTTCTATCTTGGCGGTAGAAATGGGGTCTAAGGCGGAAGTTGGCTCGTCAAGAAGCAAAACCTCGGGTTCTACAGCTATAGCTCTTGCAATGCAAAGCCTCTGTTGCTGACCTCCAGAAAGTGAATAGGCGTTTTCGTGAAGCCGGTCCTTTACCTCGTCCCATAGGGCTGCCCTTCTGAGGGCAAGCTCAACCGCTTCGTCTAATAGGCTCTTCTTTTTTATACCCCTTATCCTGAGTCCGTAGGCTACGTTTTCGTATATGGATTTAGGAAAGGGATTAGGCTTTTGGAAGACCATACCTATCCTCATCCTAACCTTTATCGGGTCAACACTAGGACTCACTAAGTTTATTCCGTCTGGATAAAGGATTGCCTCTCCAGAATACTTAGCTCCTTCGTATAGGTCGTGCATTCTGTTGAAACACCTAAGGAGGGTCGTCTTTCCACATCCAGAGGGCCCTATTATTGCGGTAACCTTGTTTTCGTATATTGGGAAAGTGATGTTTTTCAAAGCCTGTTTATCCTTATACCAGAAGCTCAAGTTTCTAACGTCAATCTTTACACCTTTATCGGACGCCATACTCACTATTTTAGCCACTCAAAAAGCCTGTTAATAAAAACTTAACAAAACAGTAGGTCTTAAGAATCTATTTAAAATATCTTGTTATGAACGAAAAGTACGAGGCAGTTATAGGCTTAGAGATACACGTACAGATGGATACGGAAACGAAGATGTTTTGCGGTTGCAGGGTTGAGTTTGGAGCTGAGCCAAACACCAACGTCTGTCCAGTATGTCTCGGGATGCCCGGAGCCCTTCCCGTAATAAACAAAAAAGCGGTTGAATACGCTATTCGTGCCTCTTTAGCTCTAAACTGTGAGGTTCACGAAGAGTCCGTTTTTGCAAGAAAACATTACTTTTACCCTGACCTTCCCAAAAATTACCAGATTTCCCAATACGAAAAACCCTTAGCAACCAACGGATGGGTTGAGATTAGGTTGCCAAACGGCGAAAGGAAAAGGATAAGAATAAGGAGGCTTCACATAGAAGAGGATGCGGGAAAGACTATTCATAGGGAAGGCAAAAGCTACGTAGACTTTAACCGTGCGGGTACTCCTTTAATGGAGATAGTTACCGAGCCAGACATAAGAACTCCCGAAGAGGCTCGCATCTTCTTAGAAAAGCTTAGAAACATTATGAGGTATGCTGGAGTCTCAAAGGCGGATATGGAAAAGGGACAGCTAAGATGCGACATAAACGTATCCGTAAGGCCAAAGGGTTCAGACAAGCTCGGAACTAAGGTTGAGATAAAGAATGTAAACTCCTTTAGGTTCGTCCAAAAGGCTTTGGAATACGAAATAGAAAGGCAGATAAAGGTCTTAGAAGAGGGAGGAGTAATAGTTCAGGAGACGAGAACCTTTGACCCCCAAACGGGAAAGACCTACACTATGAGGCTAAAAGAAGAGGCGGAAGACTACAGGTACTTCCCCGACCCAGACCTTCTTCCTCTAAGGATAAGTAAGGAGCTCGTTGAGAAGATAAGAAACACCATGCCAGAGCTTCCAGACCAAAGGTTTGAAAGGCTAATTAAAGATTACGGGCTCTCCGAATACGAGGCGGGCATTCTCGTAAATTACAAAGAGGTTGGAGACTTCTTTGAAGAGGCGGTAAAACACTTCAATGAACCAAAGGGCATAGTCAATTGGCTAATTAACGACCTTCTTGGACTCTTAAAGGAAAAGGGACTCAGCGTAGAGGAAAGCCCCGTAAGACCCCAGCACCTTGCAGAGCTCGTAAAACTCATAAAGGAAAACGTCATTTCTACGAAGATAGGAAAGGAAGTCATAAAGGAAATGGTAGAAACTGGAAAGTCTCCCTCTCAAATAGTTGAAGAAAAGGGACTAAAGCAAATTACCGACGAAGGTGCTATAAAACAGCTCGTGAAAAAAATATTTGAGAGACATCCAAAGGAATTAGAAAGACTAAAAAACGGAGAGGAAAAGCTTATCGGCTTCTTTGTCGGACAGGTGATGAAAGAAACTAAGGGGAAGGCTAACCCTCAGGTGGTTAATAAGGTGATAATGGAATTGATAAAGGAAGGCTAAGTTTTTACTTAGAGCCGCAGATGTACCTAACTCCCTTTTCCGTTTTAGCCCAGTGAGGGGTTTGAGGCTCAAGCTCTATTCTATCTCCTTCTTTTAAAACTATCTCTTTCCCTTCCGCTCCTATGACTACCTCACCCTCTATTACCCACCTTACCTCTCTATTTGGGTGGGTGTGGGTAGGGTAGTAGGTTCCGGGTGGGTCGTACCACTCGTAAACCGAAAAGCCTTCCCTCTTTAAAATTTCGTAAATCCTTTCTTTGTCCTTTATTCCCGTTCTTTGAACCTTTACTCTCTCCATCGCTTAAATAAATTATGCTCTATTCTAAGGGCGTCTAAGAGCTTGCCAACTACGAAATCCACCATGTCTTCAAGGCTTTTGGGCTTGTGGTAAAAGGCTGGGCTTGCGGGCATTATAATAGCTCCCGCTTCGGTAAGCTTTAACATGTTTTCAAGATGGACCTTGCTGTAGGGCATCTCCCGAACGAGCAAAACGAGAGGAACCCTCTCTTTTAGTGCGGTCTCTCCTATTCTGTGAATGAGGTTTAAGTTTATTCCGTTGGCTATACAAGAAAGGGTGCTCGTAGAACAAGGAACTACATAAACCCCTTTATACTTTACGAGTCTTGAGCCACTTGCAAGGGGTGAAAGGAGGTCCTTCTCCCCGTGAAGTTCAAAGTTTTTAAGGTTTTTCAAAACTTCCGAGAGCTCCTTTCCGTGCTCTTCCCGTAAAACCAACTTTGCGTTTGAAGAAACGACTAAATCCACAAAGTAGCCAAGCTCCGTAAGAACTTCTAAAAGCCTAAATCCGTAGATTACGCCACTTGCCCCGGTGATGCAAAGAACTACTCTTTGCATAAATTCCTTAAGATACCCCCAAAAGTGGTAAAGAAGAACTCTATTTTTTCCCTGTCTTCTGGAAGGACTATTATTAGCCCTTCGTCAGTCCTTCCTATCCTTATCTCTTTACCGATTTTTGCAGGGTCTCTTCTAAAGTCGTAAAGGGCTATAACGCTTTCAAGGGATTTTATTTCACCGTTTAGTGGAATGCTTTCACCTACGGAGATTAAGATATCTCCAGTTTTGCCAAGCTCTGCTCCAAGGGACCTTAGATGTTCTTCTACTACACTTCTTAGGTCTTTATTTTCACAACGAACGGAAACTTTTACGCCTCTTAAGTCCGAAAACCAATCACTCTTTCCACCACTCTTTTCTAAAAGCTTTATCTCTTCTATCACCATGCTATCGTCAATCCCTTTACACATGTCGTAAACATTTAGGAGTGCTACGCTTACCGCAGTTAGCGCTTCCATTTCGTAGCCCGTTTTTGCTACACCTTTGACCGTGGAGAAAACCTCTAAGTAGTCTTCACCGAGTTTTACTTCTAAGACCACGTGGTCTATAGGAATAGGATGGCAAAAGGGAAGAAGCTCCCCCGTTCTTTTTGCCCCGAGTATCCCGCTTAGCTTCGTAGCTTCTACTAAGTTACCTTTTGGTATCTGATTGTCTTTAATTTTGCGAACGGTTTCTGGCTTTAGTCTTATTCTCCCGTAAGCCTTTGCTTCCCGAAAGGTCTCTATCTTCGTGGTTATGTCTACCGTCCTCATAATAGATTTTTCTTCCTTCTAATGAACGCAGGTATTTCCTCCTCTTCTTCAAAGTGTTCTACAGCCGTACGATGCTCAACTCTTTCAGGTTCTTCCGTTTTTTTTCTTTGCTCTCCCTTTATCACCTTAAAGGATATCTCTCTTCCTTCCACTCTGAACTTTTCTTCTGGGAAGTCTGTAGCAACTATGGTAACCCTTATGTAGTCTTGCTTTTCTGGTTCTAATACGGCTCCAAATATGATTTGCGCATCCTCGTGAACGCTCTTGCTTATCTTTTCCATCACCTCTTCTACGGTAGAGTAGGACACACCCTCGGAAGTCCAAAGCGTTACAAGCAGTCTCCTCGCTCCGGTTATAGAGTTTCCTTCTAAGAGTGGATTATTAATGGCTTTTTCTATAGCAACGTCCGCTTTTTCTTCTCCCTTACCTTCTCCCATACCAATAATGGCAAGCCCGCCGTTTTCTAAGGTAGTCCTTACATCCGCAAAGTCAGCGTTTATATCCGCAGGTGTTACAACTATACTCGTTATACCTCTTACAGCTGTAGAAAGGATAGAATCAACTTCTCTGAAGGCCTCTCCTATGGTAAGAGCTTTATTTGATATCTCGCTTACCTTTTGGTTGTGAATGACTATGTAAGCATCAACCGATTCCTTTAAACGCTCAAGACCTTTAAGGGCTATTTCCATCTTTTTCTTTCCTTCAAACTTAAAGGGCAAGGTTGCCACCGCTACGGTTAATATCCCCATTTCCTTTGCGGTTTTTGCTATCACGGGTGAAGCCCCAGTTCCCGTCCCTCCTCCAAGCCCCGTAGCTATAAACACCATGTCCGTATCCCTTAAGATTTCCTTTATCTTGTCTATGTCTTCCAAGGCAGCTTCTTCCCCTATTTCGGGTTTTGCTCCCGCTCCCAGCCCTCTCGTTAGTTTTTCTCCGATTTGTATCTTGTTGGGAACCTTTAGACTTGAAAGGTGCTGAACGTCGGTATTTACCGCGTAAACCTCTACTCCCTCTATTCCGTCTTCGTACATTCTGTTAACTGCGTTGCATCCTCCACCACCTACCCCAATAACCTTAATCCTAGCAGGACTCAAAAAGTCCATATCAATCCTCCTAAGACAATTCTTTTAACCAATTCCAAAAGCGCTCTAATAAGTCTTTAAGACTCCATCCATTTTTTTGGGAATCGGTATGAACCTCTGGTATGTTTTCAGAGACGCCTAGCTTAAGAAGTCCCACAACCGTAGAGTATTTCGGGTCTTCTATTCTTTCTCTCAAGCCTATAATTCCCTTAGGAATTCCAATTCTCGCTGGTAACCCAGTCATGTTTTCTACGAGCTCTTTTATACCTTGCAGGTTTGCAGTTCCTCCAGTTATCACTACACCCGCATTTAATAGACTAAGCTTTACATTTTTCTTGTCAAGCTCAGTTAAAACCTTTTCCATAATTTCTTCAACTCTGCTCTGTATCACGATTGCTATGTTCTTTCTGGAGATAGGTACTTCCCTTTCTTCACCTCTTGGTTTTATTTTTATTACTTCGTCTTCCCTTACGCCATCCGCAAAAGCAGACCCGTACTTAAGTTTTATCCTCTCCGCCTCTTCGTTATCTACCTTTAGATAGTAGCTGAGGTCTTTCGTTATGTTGTTTCCCCCAAAGGGAACTACGCCCGTAACTATTGGCGTTCCCTCTACGTAAACCGTGTAATCGGTCAGACCTCCTCCTATGTCAAGCAGAAGGACTCCGTCTTCCTTTTCGTCCTCCGTCAGAGTTGCACTTGCTGAGGCTATAGCACTAACGATTTTATTTACTGGATTTAGTCCTGATTCCTTTATAACCTTTTCAAGGTTTCGTATAAGTGTAGAACTAACCTTAACGATGTGAACTTCTGCGGAGAGTTTTGAGCCTACTAACCCCAAGGGATTCTTTACTTCCCCTTGTTCGTCAAGTATAAATTTACGGGGCGTGTAATAAACTATTTCGTAGCCGTCTTCCTTGCTTTTCGTTAGACATCTCTCAATAAGACGGTTTACGTGAAACTCTTCAATGTCCGTTGAGTTAGGAGAAACCGTTATAGTTTCTCTTTCGTTTTGACTTTTTATGGTACTATTTTTCAGGCTTGAGCCGGATACGTTAAAGACTATGTCCCTGACCTTTACTCCTGCCATTTCTTCCGCATCTTGCAAAGCCCTCAGTATACTCACTCTTGCCTCGCTCAGATTGTTTATCGTTCCTTTGTATATCCCCTTTGAAGGAACCTCTCCTACACCTATTATGTGTATGTCTCCATAACTATCTCTTTCTCCAATAACGTAAACCACCTTACTGCTTCCTATGTCCAAAGCCGCTATTCTTTTCATACCCACTACCTTAAAAGTATAAAGTTTTTATACCTTAAGTCTATCATATTGGCATCAAAATTTTGATGAATGGCGTACTCTAAAACTTTCAACTCCCTTTCTCCAATCAATTCTATGTTTGGTAAAATATATTTAACTTTATTTTTCTCCACTATCACTTTATCCGGTAAAATCGCTACATCATCTGCCAGAGTTGCTATACGAAAAACTTTATTTCCAAGAGTTTTAAGTTCGTTTAAGTCCTTAACCCTTATTATTGGAAGATTTGACGGTATGCTATCTATAAAAATAACTCCTTCTTTATCTATTAAGTAATGTTCTTCATTCACCTTTACTATAGCTACAGGACTTCTCCTCTCAAAAGACAGATTAACTAAAACTCCCTCCTTAGTAAATTCCCTATCAACGTTTATGTATCTAAATCTATTTCCAAATTTTTTATTAAGCTCGTTAAAAATCATTTTTTCAGGTAAAAAAACTACTTTTCTCCCAAGGAGTGCAAGGTAATCTTCTAAGACTCTTCTTTCGTCCTCCCTTATGCCCTCCACAAAGTACCCCTTTACCTCAAGAAAGGGAAGCTTTGCTACGAGAAAGGATACTATGTATACGGCTACTACAGTTAAAAAAATTGTTCCCAAAACCCCCCGCAATACTTCCTCCCTTAGGAGATTATTATACTTATTAACTCGTTAAAGTCTATTCCTTTTCTTTTTGCCGCCATGGGAAGTAAGCTCAGTTCCGTCATTCCGGGTATGGTATTCACCTCCAAAAAGTATACCTCACCTCTTTCGTCTACTCTGTAATCAATCCTTGCAAAATCCCTAAGATTTAGAGTTTTACAAATTTTCTTGGAAATTTCCTGAAGTTTTTTCTCTAAAGCTTCGTCTTCAAGAAATACATATTCCGTCTTTCCTTTTGTGTACTTGGATTCGTAGTCGTAAATACCCTTTTGGGGCTTTACTTCTATAACGGGAAGGACTTCTCCTTTCAAAAATCCCACCGTTAGGTCTCTGCCCTTTATAAACTCTTCCACAATTAGCTTTTCGGTTCTCCTCAGAAGCTCTTTTGCCTTTTGGTTTAACTCTTCTTTGTTTTTTACTATCTCTAAGCCTATGCTTGAGCCCTCGCGGGCTGGTTTTAGAACGGCGGGATATTCTTCCCAGCTTAAGCTCTCCAAATCCTCTTCAGAACTTATTACTTCCCACTTGGGAGTTTTTATTCCAAGGCTCTGGACTATCCTTTTCGTAAAGTCCTTGTCTATACATACCGCGGAGCTTATCGTGTCTGAACCCGTATAGGGGATTCCAAGGATTTCAAGCATTCCTTGAACGGTCCCGTCCTCCCCCAGCCTGCCGTGAAGAGCAATAAAGACCTTGTCAGGTTTTAACTCCAAGAGTTTGCAAGGAAGCTCTGGAGTAAGGTCAAGCTCGTATACCTCGTGTCCTAAGGCTCTTAGGGCTTGGGAAACCGCTTTTCCAGTCTTTAATGAAATCTCACGCTCCGAAGACTTTCCACCCATCAAGACTACTATTCTCAATTAGCTTCACCTCCTCTTCCAAAACCACGCCAAAGGCATTATAAACCCTTTCCTTTGCTAAATCTATTAAGTCCCTTGCTTCAGAAAAGCTTGCGTTTCCAAGATTAACGAGAAAGTTAGCGTGTTTTTCAGAAAAGGCAAGCTCCTTGAGGCGAAAACCCTTTAGTCCTACCTTTTCTAAAAGTCTTCCCGCGTAATCACCTTTTGGATTCTTAAAGGTTGAACCGCTGGTGGGAAGGTTTATCGGCTGTTTTTCCTTTCTTATTTGTCTTATCCTGTCGTAATCCTCCCGTATAGGCTCTTTAGAAAACTCAAACTCAAAGACTACCTTGTAAACTATTCCAAGCTTAGGGAAAGAAGACTTTCTGTAAGAAAACTCAAGCTCCTCTTTTTGAGCCTTTAGTAGCTCCCCATCCCAGCTAAGGAAGTAAACTTCCTTTAAAAAGTCAGATATCTCAACGCCAAAAGCTCCAGCGTTCATAGAAACCGCTCCCCCCACGCTTGCCGGAAAACCAAGGAGCTTATACACGCCCTTCAAGTTTTCCCTTACCGCAAGCCTTATTATCTCTTTTAGGGGAGTTCCGCACAGGGCTTCCACTTGGAACTTGCCGTTTTTTTGAAAAAGTTTTAAACCCTTTAGTTTTGCGGTGTGAAGAACTACTCCTTTAAAGTCTCCAAGAATCGTGTTAGAGCCGTTTCCAAGAATAAAAAGGGGAATGTCTTTTGCTTTTGAAAACTTTACGATTTCTGAAAGCTCTTTTAAGTTTTTGGGAGCTCCGTAGTACAGCGCCCTTCCACCTATCTTTATACTGGTTAGGTTTTTAAGGGGAAAGTCTTCCATTAGCATTATAATTATTATTTAAGCGGGCGTAGCTCAGAGGTAGAGCGTCTGCTTCCCAAGCAGAAGGTCGCGGGTTCGAGTCCCGTCGCCCGCTCCATTTTAAAGACGAGTTTATACTATTTTGCATGATAAAGTTTGGAACGGACGGCTGGAGGGCAACAATAGGAAAAGAATTTACCTTTGACAACGTCGTAAGGGTTGCAAGAGCCCATGCATCCCTTCTTAAAGAAAAAGGAATAAAAAGGGTTCTCGTTGGATACGACTGGAGGTTTATGTCCGAACACTTTGCCAAATTAGTTTACGATACCTTCAAAGAGGAGGGGTTAGAAGCTCGGCTCGTTGGAAGTGCCTGCACTACACCTATGGTTTCCTTCGGAGTGAAGTACTTGGGCTACGAAAACGGGGTTATGATAACCGCTTCTCATAACCCCCCTACCTACAACGGATACAAGATAAAGGAATCCTTTGGAGGTTCTGCAACCTCTGAGTTCGTGAAGGAGGTTGAAAAGAGGATTAATTACGGAGAAGTAAATTACCCCAAGGAGTTTGAACCTGAGTATCAGGAGGTTAGAAAGCATTACGTTGAGAAGTTAAGAAGTCTTACAAACCTTGACCTTCTTAGGGAAAGAGAAATCTTAGTGGTTCACGACAGCATGCACGGAACTACGAGCGGACTCCTTGAATACATCCTAAGAGATACGCGGGTTAGCGTTATAAACATAAGAAAGAATAGAGACCCACTCTTTGGAGGAACTCCTCCAGAACCTATAGAAAAGCATGTGGAGATAACCAAAGAAAAGGTCAGAGCCCTTGGTGCAGACCTTGGGATAGTGAACGACGGAGACGGAGATAGAATAGCCCTAATTGACGAAAAGGGGAACTACGTAAATACCCAGCTGATATACGTTATACTACTTCTTCACCTTTTGAAACACAAAGGAAAGAGGGGAGCGGTCGTAAAGACCGTATCGACGAGCTACCTCGTGGACAGGATATGTAAGGCTTTTGGCGTTGAACTGATAGAGGTGCCCGTAGGCTTTAAAAACATTAACGAGCTAATTCTCAAGAGAAAGGACATTATCTTTGGAGGGGAAGAAAGCGGAGGATACGGAGTTCCCGAATACCTTCCAGAAAGGGACGGAATATTTTCCGCACTAAGCGTTTTGGAGTATCTCTTTTTGGAAGAAAAGAGCCTTTCGGAGGTTATAGAAAAAATCTTTAAAGAATTTGGGGAAGCTTATTACGGGCGTATTGACCTTGAGGTAGAAGAGAAAGCAAAGGAAAGGATAAAGGAGCTAAAAGAAAAGCCAAAAGAGGTAATTAAGAACTTCAAAGTTAGAGAGCTAAAAACCATTGACGGAATTAAGTTCGTCTTTGAGGACGACAGCTGGCTACTTATGAGACCTTCGGGCACAGAACCTCTCGTTAGAATTTACGCGGAAGCCCCAAGTAAAGAGAAGGTAAGAGAGCTCCTTGAAGCAGGTATTGAGCTTTTAAAATAATTTGCTGGAGGTGTAAAGATGGGATACAAGGATTTGCCCCCGGGAAAGAATCCCCCTGAGGACATATACGTCGTCGTTGAAATACCGCAAGGTAGCGGAATTAAGTACGAGCTTGACAAAGAAACGGGAGTAATTTTCGTAGATAGGTTTCTATTTACCGCTATGTATTACCCCTTTAACTACGGCTTTATTCCCCAAACCTTGGCTGACGACGGAGACCCGGTAGATGTCCTCGTAATATCCCGTGAGCCGGTAGTCCCGGGAAGCGTAATCCGTTGTAGACCCATAGGTTTGCTTGAGATGAGAGACGAAGAAGGAATAGACGCAAAGGTTATAGCGGTTCCCCACGAAAAACTTGACCCAAGTTATGCGGACATAAGGACCGTTGACCAGCTTCCCGAGATTATAAGGGAAAAAATTAAACACTTCTTTGAACACTACAAGGAGCTTGAACCCGGAAAGTGGGTGAAGGTAGAAAGGTGGAGAGGCTTGCAAGACGCCATAGAGGAAATCAAGAAGGGAATAGAGAACTACAAAAAGGCCAATGGATGAAAGGGAAATCGTCGCTAAGGGAAAGAAAATCGTAGAAGAGGAGATAAAGGGCTTAGAAGAGTTAAAGGAAAGTCTTGGGGAGTCTTTCGCAAAAGCGGTAAAGGAAATTCTATCTTGTGAAGGAAAGGTTATTCTAACGGGAATAGGAAAGTCGGGACACATAGCCCGCAAAATTGCCTCCACGCTTTCAAGCACTGGCACCCCTTCCGTCTTTTTACACCCTTCAGAGGCGCTCCACGGAGACCTCGGACTTATAGACAAAAAGGACATAGTTATTGCAATATCAAACAGTGGAGAGAGCGCGGAGGTTCTTGCTATAATCCCTTACCTAAAGCTCCACGGCATTCCTCTAATAGCTATAACGGGAAATCCTAAGTCCAGTTTGGCTAAACACAGTGACATAGTCCTTACTATTCCCGTTACCAAAGAGGCGGGGCACCTTGGCCTTGCTCCTACCACTTCCTCAACCGCTACGCTGGTTTTAGGAGACGCTCTTGCTTTAACGGTTATGGAGCTAAGGGGATTTACGGAAAAGGACTTTGCCCTTAGGCATCCTGCGGGCGCTTTGGGAAGAAAGCTAAGGCTCGTAAAGGACTTACACCACACCGGAGAAGAGCTTCCCGTCGTAAAAGAAGACACCCCCATGCGTGAGGTTATTCTCGTAATGACCGAAAAGGGATTTGGAGCTACCGCGGTCGTCAATGAAGAAGGAAAGCTCGTAGGAATAATAACCGACGGAGACCTAAGGAGGTTCGTAAACAGAGGGGGAAGATTTGACGAAAGCGTTGCAAAAGATGTAATGACGAGAAATCCAAAAACCGCAAAACCTGACGAGCTTGCCCTTGAAGCCCTAAAGAGGATGGAGGATTACAAGATAACCGTTCTCATAGTTGTGGACGAAGAAAACAGACCTATCGGCATCATCCACATGCACGACATCTTGAGGGCCGAAATCGTTTAATTTTTAAAATAAATTCTATGAGTTTCTTGGTTTTTGTTAGTATGACACCCTTAGATAAAGGGGAGAGCGTTAGCGAATACGTAGCAAGGGTAGTTGACATAGTTGACAAGTCCGGACTTCCCTACGTTCTTACCCCTATGGGGACGATAATTGAGGCGGAAGACTGGGAAGAGGCGATGAATGTCTTAAAAGAGGGCTTTGAGGCGTTAAAAAAAGACTGCAACCGTATCTCTATAACTATGAAGATAGACTACAGAAAAGGAAAGAAAAACAGGCTCCTTCAGAAGGTAAAGTCCGTCCAAGAAAAATTGGGAAGGGAGATTAACATAATGACGAAAGAAGAAAAGTAATGGAAGAACTCGTTAATAAGGCTCGCATACTTCAAGAGGCTCTCCCTTACATAAGGGAGTTTCACGGGAAGACTTTCGTCATTAAGTACGGTGGTTCCGCAATGCACGAAAAGGAGCTAAGGGAGAGCTTCGCAAAAGACGTGGTTCTTTTAAAGTATGTGGGAATAAATCCGGTTATAGTTCACGGGGGAGGTCCCCAGATAAGTAAGACCTTAGAAGTTTTCGGGATAAAACCAAAGTTCGTAGGGGGACTACGGAAAACCGACGAGCTTACCATGCACATAGTGGAGATGGTTCTTTCTGGAGACATAAACAAGGACATAGTAGCCTTAATAAATCAGCACAGTGGAGAAAAGATTTATGCGGTAGGGCTTTCGGGAAGGGACGGAAGACTTTTAAAGGCTAAGAAGCTTGACAAGGAAAAGTTCTTTAAGGAGCTTGGCCTTCCCGTTCCAGAGGAAGACATCGGATTTGTAGGGGAGATTACGGACGTAAACGAGGAGCTCATACGCACTCTTTTAGAAAACAACTTCATTCCCGTAATAGCTCCCATAGGCGTTGGAGAAAATGGGGAGGCTTACAACATAAACGCTGACATTGCTGCTGCAGAAATTGCAAGGAAGCTAAAGGCTGAAAAGCTCATATACTTAACGGATACTCCCGGCGTTAAAGACGAAAAGGGAGAGGTGATTTCTTCCCTTTCAAAAGAAAGAGCTGAAGAATTGATTAGCCTTGGAGTTATAAAAGAGGGAATGATTCCTAAAGTAAGGTCCGCTATAAGGGCTCTTGAGGGAGGGGTTAAGAAGGTTCACATAATTGACGGAAGGGTAAAACACTCTATTTTGCTGGAGGTCTTTACCAAGGAAGGCATAGGGACGGAGATAGTTTTGAATTAATAACCTTCCTCTTTAATAACCTCTTCAAGGGCTTTTTTTATGCGGTCGTAGGTGCTGTAGAGGTCTTCGGATATTACTTTGGTTTTGGACAAAACGGGCATAAAGTTAGTATCTCCGTTCCAGCGGGGGACAACATGAAGGTGTATGTGTTCCTCCAATCCCGCTCCCGCAGCCCTTCCAAAGTTGTATCCTACGTTAAAGCCGTGGGGTTTGTATTCCTTTTTAAGGGCTTTTAGAGCAAGGCAAAGGAGTTTGTGCATCTCTAATGCGGTCTCTTCGTCAAGGAGAGTGTAATCCCCGATGTGCTCCTTTGGAACTATCATCAAATGCCCCGTGTTGTAAGGGTATTTGTTGAGAATAATAAAAGCCTTTTCTCCTTTGTAAAGGAGTAAAACCTCTCTCCACTTTTCGGGGGGCTGCCTGACGGCATGACACAGAAAACAGCCCTCTATTTTATCTACGTTTTCAACGTAGGTTCTTCTCCAAGGTGCCCAGAGTATTTCCATAGGTTTATTTTACTTAAGACTTTTCACCGCCTATTTCAAAGTCCTCGGGCCTAATGTTTTCAAGCCATTCTCTGAGTTTCCTCTTTTCTTCGTCCTCCGGTGGTTCAGGAATGCGGGATTGCTCAAGGACGTGCTCCGCTACAAAAATGGGTGCTCCAAACCTGAGGGCTAAGTTTATGGCGTCACTGGGTCTTGAGTCTATTACGAGCGTGTTGTTGCCCTGATTTATGTATATCTCCGCATAATAGGTGTTTTCTCTTAGGTCGTTTATTACTACTTTTTCAACCACTCCTCCCATTTGGACGATAACGGTTTTAAGGAGTTCGTAAGTCATTGGTCTTGGGGGCTCTACGCCTTGGAGCCTCATAGCTATTCCGTTTGCTTCAAAGGCTCCAATCCATATTGGAAGAATAAGATTTTCGTCCTCCTTTCCCTTTAGCACGACTATAGGCATTTGAGTAGCTGGGTCAAGGGTTATTCCGTGAACTTCCATTTCTACTAACTGGCTCATCTTACCACCTCCACGAGCTCCCCTTCTAAGCTAAAGGGAGAGGATTTGGTAACCTTAATTTTTACTATCTTTCCAAGAAGGCTTTTGTCTCCCCTAAAGGAAGCCCACTTATTGGTAGTAGTCCTTCCTACGAGCTCTCCGTTCTTTTCTTCCTCTACTAGGACCTCTTGAATCGTCCCTTCGTATCTCTTTGATAGCTCAGACATTATCCTCTTTTGAAGTTCTAAAAGCCTTGCCATTCTCTCCGTTTTTACCTCGTCTGGAATTTGGCCTTCCATTTCTGCGGCTGGCGTTCCGGGTCTTGGCGAGAACTTAAAGGAAAACACCTGTTCAAACTTGACCTTTTCAAGAACGTCTAAGGTGTGCTCAAAGTCTTCTTCGGTTTCCGTAGGAAATCCCACTATTACGTCCGTAGAAAGGGCTATGTCTTTGACTTTTTCCTTTAGCTTGGCTATGCGCTCAAGGTAAAACTCTTTCGTGTATCCCCTGTCCATAAGGGCGAGAATTCGGTCTGAGCCTGCTTGGAAGGGCAGGTGTAGGCTGTTGCACACTTGGGGTATGTCCGCCATTGCCTCTATTATGTCGTCGGTAAGGTCTTTGGGATGTCCGGTAGTGAACCTTATTCTTTCAACTCCGTGGATTTTTGATACCTCGTAAAGGAGTTCTGAGAAGGGTATGGGTTTTTCAAGGTCCTTACCCCAAGCGGTTACGTTCTGTCCAAGGAGGTGTATCTCTCTTACTCCGTCGTCAACGAGTCTCTTTACTTCGTCTAAGATGCTTTGTAAGGGGCGGGAGCGTTCTCTTCCGCGAGTTTTAGGAACTACGCAGTAGGTGCAGTTTTTATCACATCCCTTGATTATAGTTACATAAGCACAGTAAGGATTGTCCCTCTCAACTGGGAACTCCCAAATCTTGTCCTCGTCCTCGGGAGGCTCCTCTAAGATTGCTATAGCCTTATAACCAGCTTGAGCTTGATTTATAAGCTCAGGAAGCTGGTGCATGTTAAAAGAGGAAAACATTATGTCTATAACGGGAGCCTTATTTACGAGCTCCCAACCGAGTCTTTGGGCTAAGCACCCTGCAACCGCAATGAGGGCGTTAGGGTTCTTTTCCTTAATCTTTTTGTATTCTCCAAGGTGGGAGAGAACCTTTTGGTCTGGCTTTTCCCTAATGGTGCATGTATTCAGGATTATTAAGTCCGCCTCTTGCCAGTCGTTGGTAGGCTCGTATCCGATAGTCTTTAAAATTCCCCTTATTCTTTCGCTGTCGTTGAAGTTCATCTGACAACCAAAGGTCTTTATGTAAAACTTCTTACTCATAGATATTTAATTTAAGTCACCTCCTTTTTTTATTATCCTTTTTCTTATGAAACCTCTCGTTGGGGTAATAATGGGAAGCATCTCAGACTGGGAGTACATGAAAAAGGCGGTTGAGGTGTTAGAGGAGTTTGGAGTTCCTTACGAAGTAAAAGTAGTGTCTGCCCACAGAACTCCCGAAAAGATGTACGAATACGCAAGAACTGCACGAAGAAGGGGGCTTGAGGTTATAATCGCAGGAGCGGGGGGAGCTGCACATTTGCCGGGAATGACCGCCTCTTTAACTACCCTGCCAGTTATCGGCGTTCCCATACCTACGAAAAACCTCGGAGGAGTGGACTCGCTTTACTCTATAGTCCAGATGCCAGCGGGCATACCCGTAGCAACGGTAGCTATAGGAAACGCTACTAATGCCGGACTTCTTGCGGTAAGAATACTTTCCATAAAGTACAAAAAGTACGCAAAAAAGCTTGAGGAATACGAAAAGTCTCTGAAGGAAAAGGTGAGGAACATGAACGAAGAGTTGTCTAAAATGTTGAATAAAAAGGAGGTAGGGAATGTATAAGGAGCTTCTCTTTTTACACTTGTTTTTTGCGATACTTTGGGTTGGTGGGATGATATATAACCTCGTGTTTATGAGGCCTGCCCTTGGAAAGGTGGACGAAAAGTGCAAAAATAGCGTTCTTGAGCACACTTGGGGTAGATTTTTCTACGCGGTATGGCTCTCCATAGTCGTTCTCTTTTTGACGGGAATGGCTATGTGGCACAAGTTTAGACCTGACTTTACGAATAACACCCTCTTTCACTCAAAACTTTTAATGTTTGCAATCATGGTTATAAACTTTGCTTACATTCACCTATATCTTTTTAGAAAAAAACTCTTTCGCTCTATACCTGTTCTCATGACCCTAAACTTAATCTTGGGAATTCTCATAGTTATGGTTATTGCCTATATTAGGTGACAACTCTTCTTTCCACTCTTCTTGAGAGATTACACATAAGCTCGTAGGGAATGGTTTTAGCGTCCTTAGAAAGCTCCGTAAAGCTCCTTTCTTCGTTTACTACATCTACATAATCTCCAACTTTTGCATCTACATTACCAAGCTCAACGATGGTCATGTCCATAGTTATGTTTCCAAGGATTTTTAAGGGCTTTCCTTTGTAAAGAAGATATCCCCTATTTGAAAGACTCTTCATAAGGCCGTCCGCATAACCAAAGGCTACGATTCCTATTCGCGTCCTTGCGGGAGTTATGTAGGTTCTTCCGTAAGATATTGGGTAGTTTGGGGGAACTTCTTTTACGGAGATGAGCTTTGCTCTTAGTCTTAGGGCTGGCTTTATCTCTACAGGGTAATTTTTTAGCGGCTTTTCCCCGTAAATGGCAAGTCCCACTCTTATGTGAGTGGCGTAAGGGACCTTATAAATCACTCCTGCGGAGCTTTCTATGTGAATCTTTTCAATTTTTTCGTAGTTTTTGACTATTCTTTCAAACTTTTTGATTTGCTCTAAGGAAAACTCTCTGTCTGCTGGGGTAGAAAGATGAGACATAACTCCCACAATCCTTTCGTCTCGTATAATCTCCTTTAAAAATCCCAGTCTTCCCATTCCTGTGTCGTACTTAACGTGAAACTTTATTGGTCTGTCCCCCAAAACCCTTAGGTGTTCGTAGTCTGAAACCACGGGCGTAAGCCCGTAATTTTCTACCAGCTCAAGCTCTTCCTTAAGAACTCCTCCAAGGACGAGAATCTCTTTTTTTATTCCGAGCTCCCTTAGCTCAACCCCCTCCTCGGTGCACGCTACCGCAAAGCTATCTACTTCCTCAAGCTCGTTTAAAATGGGAGCTACGTACTTTGCCCCTATGCCGTAGGCGTCCGCCTTTACTACCGCTATTATCTTCTTTCCAGAAAACCTATGCAGAGCTCTAACATTTTCCTTTATTCTATTTGCGTCTATTTCTAGCAAAGCCCGAGCCATTCAAGAGAAGTATTTTAAAATTTTTCTATGGACTTAAAGGCTCTGGAAATAGAGTTAGCAATAAAGTTATGGGAGAAAGTTAAAAAATTAGAGGGAGAAGCAAAAAGAGAAGAAACCTTAAAGGTTCTTAGAATCCTATATCCCCTATTTGCGGACACAAGGGGCAGGGAAATTTTAGAGGTTTATACAGAATTAAAGGCCAACCAAAAGGCTCAAGAAAAGGCGGAAAAACTTATAGAAAGTTTGCTTTCATCCCTTTAGGAGCTCCGTTATGGGCTTTATATACATCGTATCCTTTGGAGAAGTAGAAGACAGAGTTTTGCTCGCAGATGCGGTAAATGTAAAACGGACATTTGACTTAGAAGTTCGGGTTTCTACCGTAAAGGCTAACATTTCCTGGGCTTACAATCCCCAAAGAGACCAGTATCATGCGGGGACTATTCTTAACTACCTTTCCCAGATAGTTTATCCCAACATGGTTAGGCTTATAGCCTTAGTGGGATTTGACCTATACGAAGAGGGGCTTAACTTCGTTTTTGGTGAGGCTCAATACGGGGGAAAGTATGCGGTAGTGAGCACTTACAGGCTAAAGCATCCTGACGAAAGAATTTACTTTGAGAGAGTTTTCAAAGAGACCAATCACGAGCTTGGACATACCTTTGGTTTAAAACACTGCGAAGACCCCAAGTGCGTAATGAGTTTTTCAAACTCAATAATGGATGTGGATAGAAAGTCCTGTGATTTTTGTCCTAAATGTCGCCAAAAATTGGACTACGTTTTATCTTACTACCGATGATAGGCAGGGTTTTTAGAATCTTCAGAGAAAAGGGTGGAATACTAAAGGCTTTGGGCCTTTGGGACTGGTTTGAGAGCCTTCCCCACCAGTATCAAAAGAAGGTGAAGTATTACTACTCTTTGAAAACTATAAAGAACATAAACTTTCCCTTTAAGGCAAAGCACTTTGACAGCGGTGAGGTGGGAGAGGTTCCCTACACCAAAAGAACCTTCCTTGGTAGTCTTGCCCAGCAAGCGCTTTTGGAAAGGGACTTTGAGTTTGCGGAATGGCTTTACAACGAAGCACTTAAAATGGAAGGAACTCCCTTAGAAGCCCACATGATACTAAACGACCTTATACTCCTTGCCCAAAACAAAAGGGACCCCAAGAAGGTTAAGGAATACGTCCTTAAAGACATAGAGCTTTATCCCGAATACAAGGAGGAGCTAAAAGAGCGCTGGGGAGGAAAACTTCCCCAAATTATAGCCTTTGAGATTTACGTTTATCTTCTTGAGAAGGAAGGAAAGATTAAGGAAGCCTTAGAGCTCGTAGAGTGGATTAAAAAAGAGGGAATAACCTATCCCTTTTACGAGGAAGTAAAGGAAAGGCTTCTTTCTAAATTGGGAGAAAGCGCTGGGCAAAGTCCTTGAGTTTTTCGTATCCTACTACTTCTTCTTCAAGCAGTGGAACGAAAATCTTTTTTAAGTCTGGAAAGAGCTCTTCAATTTCCTTTATATACTTCCTTTCAATCTCCTTTCTCTTGAGGAGAAACTCATCGCTTACACTTTCTGGAAGGACTTTGTTAATTATTAAAAGCTGGGGATTTAAACCTATGTGTCTTAGTCCTTGAACCAATCTTTTAGTCTCTAAGATTGGGAGTCTTTCGGGATTTAATACGGGAATGAACTGGGCTTGTGAATAGATTAATTCTGAAAACTTCTGAAATCTTTTCTCCCTTTCCTCAAGGAGCTCAAGGGCGCTGTCCCTTTCCTCTTTTCCCGCCATTTCCCTGAGAGTCCTTACCTTTTGTTTTATCTTTATAACTTCCTTGAGAACCTGGGAGGTGTTTCTCACGGTTTTTAGTAGTCCTAAGGTGTGGCCGGTGGGTGCGGTATCCACTACCGCAATGTCGTAGTTTTCCACAGTTAAGAGCTTTGAAAGGGCTTCTAAAATAACCACGTCCTCTATTCCGGGGCTTTCTTCTAAGGTGTGAAGGAGCTCGCTTAATTGGTGTTTTACTTGGGGGCTCAAGAGGTCTGAGGCGAGCTTTAAAACCCTTTCTTCGTACTGGCGGAGCTCCTTTTTTATGTCAATCTCCACCGCCGTAAGGCGGTCTTTTAGCTTTTTTCTTTCCCCAATCTCTTCTTGAAATATGTCCGAAAGGGAGTGGGCGGGGTCGGTAGAGATGAGGAGAACCTCTTTTCCTTCCTCTGCTTTCTTTACCGCGTAAGCTGAAGAAATGGTAGTCTTTCCTACTCCTCCCTTTCCTCCGAAAAATACGACCCTCATTTCACGATTTTCTTAATGTACGAAATGTAGTCATGAATTCCCTCTTCTAAGCTATACTCCGGTTCGTATCCGAGGGCAGTGCGAATTTTCGTTAGGTCTGCCTCTGTGTGCTTTTGATAAAAGTCGTAGGGACAGTCAAAGTATTCTACTTCGTAATTCGTTCCAAGTTCTTTGTTTAGTATTTCTACGATTTCGTTAAAGCTCCTTGCCCGTCCTGTGGCTACGTTGAATATTCCAGAAAGATTCTTTTCTAAGGCAAGGAGGTTTGCCTTTATTGCGTCTTTTATGTAAACGAAGTCCCTCTTTTGTTCTCCCCACTTAAATAGGCGGGGTTTTTCTCCCTTTAGCATCTTTACCGCAAGCTGGAATATCATGCTCGCACTTTTTCCTTTGTATTCTTCCCTTGGGCCGTAAACGTTAAAGTACCTAAATCCTATTATAGAAAGCTCGGGATAGTTCTCCATATACTCCTGAGCTATCCTGTCCATGGAGAGTTTTGAAAATCCGTAGATGTTTTCTGGCTCAAAGCCGCTGTCTTCCCGCATAGGTGGTGGCGTATTTCCGTAAACCGCCGCAGAAGAGGCGTAAATTACTTTAGCTCCCCACTCTACCGCAAGGTCTAAGATGTATCTAAAGCTCTCTGAGTTCGTTTCCATCATAAGCTTTTGGTCTGTAACGGTGGTGTCCGTTATCGCAGCCTTGTGGAATATGACATCAAAGTAAAAGTTCTTTCTTATGTAGTTCCAAAGTTCTTTGTCTCTTATGTCTCCAGTTATAACCTGACCTTTAAAGCCTATTAGGTTTTTAAAGTGTCCTGAGGAGAAGTTGTCTAAGACATAAATTTTTGCGTCGGGATACTTTTCTTGAAGGGCGTGGGCTAAGTTTGAGCCTATAAAACCGGCTCCACCGGTAATTAGGATTTTCATAAGTAAGGATTTTACCTTTTTCTTTTTGGTGGAGGCGGCGGGAATCGAACCCGCGTCCGAGGACAGCGGCCCATCCGAGGCTCTACAGGCTTAGCCCGCGACTAGGTTTCCCCTTGGGTCGCCCACGGGCAAGCTCCCCAAGGGTAGCACGGGCGAGGTGTCGGCTACCCAGTCCCGTGCAACCGGGTAGCCCAAGCGGGTGTCTCTGACGCCCTCCTGCAGGCCACCCGCAAACCCACAGGGGACGGCTGCCTGTTAATTAGGCAGCAAGAGCAAGTTCAGCTTCGGGAGCTGTTTGCACCGGCTGTTACGGGTGCCACCCGGCCTGCTCCTCGGGGACCGCTCGTCCCCGTCGAATCCATTCGCCCCCTTCTTTATATAAATAATAATTTTGGGTAAGTTGAAGTCAAGGGGTTTTAGAGCTATAATTTAAAAAAACTTTCGTGGGGGGATTTAGATAAGATGAAAGAAAGGGCATCAAAAGACAAAATAAGGGGAGAGTTTGAAAAATTGTATAAAACAGCCTCCAAGAAGGACATCCTCAGAGCTGTAGAAGAATCGGACAAAATATACCAAAAGGTAGCTAAAAGCTCAGTCTTTGAAAAAGAGATAGCTAAGGTTAGACTCCTCCTTATGCTTCTTAAGGATTACTGGAACGGAAAATATACAAGTTTGCCATACAGAACAATATTGGCTATTGCGGTTGCCCTTCTTTACATACTAAATCCCATAGACCTTATACCGGATGTATTACCCCTTATTGGATTAACGGACGACCTTACCATGCTCTTGTTCGTTTGGGAGATGGTGTCTAAGGATGTAGAGGAGTATGCCTTGTGGAAAGCGGAAAATACGGATTCTGAAAGCGTAAAAAAGCTTATAGAAGAGGCTTTCTCTGAAGAAGATTAATAGATAGGTAATCTAATTGAAGAAAATATAAGGGGGTGAAGTGATGAGTCAGAATAGACCTACTATTAGAAATTGTGTCTGGCATGCCTTAGACACTGCTGATGAGGAAACATTGAAGGAGATGCTTGCTATATCAGAACTTGGGAAAGAGTATCTTGAAATTCAAGATGAAAAACAGAAGTCAAATATAAGGAATACGCTTTCAAAAGGGCTAAACAGAGCTCAGTTGATAGGGGCGATTATACAAAACATGGAGTCAGCTATAACTGAAGGTTTTGGAATTATGGATGTTTTTAAGGATATGGATTTATATCCAAAACAATTACAACACTGTATTGAGGTTTTGACTAAAGGATTAGAGAAAAAAGCAGAAGAGTTAGGAGACGAAGGGTGGAAAAGGAGTCTGAAAATTACTCGGGATAAGTATAGCAGTATAAGTTTAACTTGTGATACGGCTGTGGAGCTTGAGGAGGTTATAGTAACTTTACTACTTGATGCTCATCTAAAAACTCTTTCTGAAAAAGAGAGGGAAAAATTAATTAGGAACATTGCAAGGGAGCTTAAAGGATTATCAGGAGTAGATGAGGGTCGCATAGCTTCTATTCTTACATACGGTGGGCTTATAGCTCTAAGACAGCTACTCGGATTTAACTTTCACATAATACTCGCCGTAGTTATAAATACCATCTGGAAATACACAGGAGCAATGATTTTGGGGAGCGGTCTATCTTTAGCAGTAAACGCGTTAATACAAAGACTTGCTGCAATAGTCTTAGGTCCAATTGGGTGGGTGATATTTACAATCTCGTTATTTTCTCTTGGTTCTAAACTTTTAAACCCGAGAGAGTACGACAAATACATACCTTTGGTGGTTTATATCTACATTTTACGGCTAAAAATTAAAGAATACTTAAAAGACTTTCCAGAATAGGGTGCTTAAGATATGGCATACGAGGTTTTGGTTGCTCCTCCTAACGACATTGCTATATTAGAGGGCTTAAAACAAGGCATTTACAAAATTACTGGGGGAGTAATAAGAGATGTGGATGGTGGAAAAATTGTTGCTCACATGAGAGAAGTTGGGATTTTACCTAAACCAAGCTTATTATCTTCCTTAGGTCCTCTTATGCCTTACTTAAATTTAGGTGTAGGCGTTCTTACCTTATCCGTAGTAGCTCTCTCTACATACCACCTATCAAGAAAAATATCAGAACTTAGCGAAAGGCTGGATAGAGTTTTTGAGGAGCTTAAAAAGATAAGGCAAGATGTGGAGCTTATAAAGGCTATAGAGATTTTTAAGGATTTAAAATCAGCACTTCTCTTTTCTGAGGACATGATAAAGGACAGCAGGCTCAGGTGGGAGCTCCTTGTGGAAAGGTTAAAGACTCTTAGAAGAGCAGCGGCAGTTTATGACACATACATAGATTATGCCTTTGCCAAATTGTTTGACGGCTATAATCCGGAAGTAATCAGTGAGCCTTTAAAGCTATACATGCTCGCTTATGCGGGGTATTCAAGTTTGCTCTTTGAGCTTAACGAGCTTGACCAAGCGGAGTTTGAGTATCAAAGAGCATACGATAGAGTAAAGGAGATATACTCTAACTTGGTTGAAGATACAAAACCTATTCAAGACAAGTTGAGGGAAATTGAACTTCTTAAAGTAGATGTGGAAAGGTTTTGGGGGTATAAAAAGGAGATTGAAACGGTGAAAAGTCTTGGTATGTCTTCTCAGGAATGGAAGAGCTTAACAGACGGCAAAAGCGATGGCGTGTATTTAATAAAGGTTAGTAAGTAAGGTTTCCTTTTAGGTATAATTAACAAAAAAGTAAGGAGGGTTGGTTATGGCAAAAAGGCCTCTTATAATTGCTGGTGCGGTTGTCTTAATTGTCGTACTTCTCTTTGCGTTCTTCAGTCGCAGAGGAAAAGAAGAGTACAGCTGCGCTAAGAAAGACGGTAAGGAGTTTTCTCTCGTACTTAAAAAGGAAAAAGACTCTGTCTGGGCAAAAATAGAGGACAAAAAGGAGTCTGCAGAAATCTCCTGTGAGCGCGTTCAAGGGGAAGAAAATACCTATAAGTGTTATGTAAAGTCTCGTAAAGAAAAGGATGCAGAGGGTAAAAGCTTTCTTGTGTTAGAGGATAAAAACGAAGCTGTAGCGTTATACCCAGCTATTAAACTAGGAAAGGCTATTGAAACGCTTGACTTTACAGATAATCTGAGAATGTTTTGCACGCAAGGAGGAGGTAGAATCTTAGACAATACTCTCTGCGTTATTCCTGAACCGTTTGCTACTTGCAAGAAGAAGTAGTCGTTTTTAAAAGATTTCACTACTACTTGACATAACTCAGGTTTAAACTAAATTCTTTTGAGTGATGTCCTCGGACATAGAAGAACTTCGGCGGGAATTGGACATCGTAGAGGTCATATCCGAATACCTTAGCTTAGAAAGGGTGGGGTCTAACTATAGAACCAACTGCCCCTTCCATCCCGACAGAACCCCCTCTTTTTACGTTTCTCCCTCAAAGCAAATTTTTAAGTGTTTTGGGTGTGGTGTTGGCGGTGATGCCATAAAGTTCGTAGCCCTTTACGAAAACATATCCTACCTTGAGGCAGCTCTTAAGCTGGCAAAAAGATACGGAAAGCCCTTAAACCTCCAAAACATAAGCAAAAACGAAAAGATACTAATAGCCTTAGACAGGGTAGCGGACTTTTACATGGAAAGCCTCCACAAAAACGAAGAGGCTTTGGAGTATCTGAGAAGTAGAGGAATAAGCGCAAATACAGTAAAGCGGTTTGGACTTGGATTTTCCCCTTCCACTGAAGCCTTAGTAAAACTCCTAAGTAGTGAAAACCTGTTAGAGGACTATCTAAAAACGAAAAACCTTATAAAAGTTAGTGAAAACGACTACAAAGACCTCTTCTTAAGGAGAGTAATAGTTCCCATTAGAAGTCCCTCTGGAAGGGTTATAGGCTTTGGCGGTAGGCGTATAAAAGAAGATAGTTCTCCCAAATACATAAACTCGCCTGAAAGTGAAGTCTTTAAAAAGAGAAAGAACCTTTTTGGCTTATTTGAAGCAAGGGATTACATAAAGGAAGAGGGTTTTGCTATTCTCGTTGAAGGATACTTTGATGTTTTAAAACTTTTCTCGGAGGGAATAAAGAACGCAGTAGCCCCCCTTGGAACTGCGCTTACCCAAGAGCAGGCAGACCTTCTCTCAAAGTATACGAAAAGGGTTTACCTTCTTTTTGACGGCGACAGTGCTGGACAAAACGCTATGAGCAGGGCAATACCCCTTCTTCTCAAAGCAGGCCTTGAGGTACATCCAGTTTACCTTCCACAAGGCCACGACCCCGATAGCTTTATAGACGCCTTTGGCGTAAAAGAATTAAAGAACCTGATAAACAACTCAAAAGAACTCTTTGAAGGAATAATGGAAAGGGCTTCACAGGACATAGAGAGGTATACCCGTGAATTTAGATACTTTTTGAGCTTCCTTGAGGACGACATAAAGAAGATAGCCTTAGCTACGGAATACGAAAAGCGCTACAAAGTTCCCGTAGAAACTCTCCTTACTCCAGTAAAGGAAAAGGACAAAAAGCAAGACCTATCTTGGAACGCAAAAGTGCTGATAAAAGGATTTTACGAGTTAAAACCAAAGGTATCCTTGGAAGAGATTGAACTTCCAGAGGAGATTAAGGAGCTTTGCAAGAAAGCCATAAGCGGAGAAGAGCACGAGCTTCCAAAGGAGATTTTCGAGCTTAATGTTCCCAACTTAGACAAAGTCTTTTGGAGCGTATTAGAGAAGGTCCAGCAAAGTTATAAAAAGCTTCAGAAAAAGAGGTCCCTTTTGAATAAATCCCTTAGGTAAAGGAGGTAAGGGAATGCTTGAGAAGGAGAGCGTGAGACAACTAGTGGAGATAGGTAAGGAGAAGGGTTATGTGACCTACGACGAGATTAACGAGATTCTTGAAGAAGACTTCGTTGAGTCCGAGCACTTTGAAGAGATTATGGATTACCTGCAAGCTATGAACATCCAAGTCGTTGAAAGTGAAGAGGAGCTTGAAGAGCGAGAAGAGGAAGAAGACGAATCTGTGGTTTCTACCTCTTCCTTTACCGCCTCTGGAAGGGACGGAGACCCAGTAAAGCTATATCTACGCGAAATGGGCAAAATCCCCCTTCTAAAAAGAGAAGAGGAGATATACTACGCACAGCAGATAGAGATAGGCAGAAAGATAATGAGAAGAGGTTTGATGAGAACCTCTTTCCTCGTAGATAAAATACTGGACGATTGGGCAAGGCTTTGCAACGGCAAAGTAAAGATTCACGAGATTATGGACCTCGTAGAGTACGAAAACGAAGAGGACTTTGAGGAACGCTTTGAAGAGTTTGAGAGATACTTCATTGAAAAGGGTTACGAGCTTGCAAAGGCATACTTAAAACTCTTGGAAGCAAGGGATAGGTTTTTACAAAATCCAACGCCTGAAAACAAGAAAGAATACTTTTACGCTCACGCAAGAATGAACAAGATTATCAGAGAAATGAAGATAAAGTACGCAAAGTTTGAAAGGATAGCAGAGGAAATACTAAAAATCTTCAAGGAGTATCAGAGAAAGATAAAGGAGCTAAGTTCAAGGGCAAGAAAACTAAAGTCTATTCACAAGAACCTTGACTACCTCGTAAACAACTACCTAAACGACGAAAACATACAGAAAAAGATAAATGAGTCTGGACTTTCCTTTGAAAAGTTCACTACCCTTCTAAACGAATACGTAAGCCTCAAGAAAGAGGTTGCCCGCCTTGAACAGCAGATGGGAATATACCCCGTAGAGGAAATACCGAAGGTAATGAGAATAATAGAACAGGGAAGGCAAAAGGTCGTCAAAGCTAAACAGATAATGATTCAGTCAAACCTAAGGCTCGTGGTATCCATAGCTAAGAAGTACGTAAATAGAGGACTGCACTTTTTAGACCTCATTCAGGAAGGAAACATAGGCCTTATGAAGGCTGTTGATAAGTACGACTACAGAAAGGGTTATAAGTTCTCAACCTACGCAACTTGGTGGATAAGGCAGGCTATAACCCGCGCAATTGCAGACCAAGCAAGAACGATAAGAATACCGGTTCACATGATAGAAACGATAAACAAGATAATAAAGGCTTCCAAAAAGCTCTTCCAAGAAAACGGAAGGGAGCCTACGCCTGAAGAGGTCGCAAAGTTCTTGGGCATGCCCGTAGACAAGGTCAGAAAGGTTATGAGGTTCTCCCAAGAGCCTATATCCCTTGAAACTCCGATAGGTGACGACGAGGATACCTTCCTAAAGGACTTCATTGAAGACAAATCCATACCCAATCCCGAAGAGGTGGTAACGAGGAAACTCCTAAGAGAGCAATTAGAAAAGGTTCTCCAAACCCTCTCCGAGAAAGAGAGGGAAATTCTCATGTACAGATACGGTCTTGTTGACGAAACGGAATACACCCTTGAGCAGGTAGGCAAGATGTTTAACGTAACGAGGGAAAGAATAAGACAAATAGAAAACAAAGCTCTTAGAAAGTTAAGACACCCCTCAAGGGCAAAATACCTAAAGGACTTTGAGTTCTGAGGCTCTCTCTTTCTTCGTTCTCACTATATTTCCCAAGATTATTGAGTGTTATACGGAATACGGAATAGTCCGTCAGGCTATAAAGAAGGGAAAGCTTAAGGTTGAAGCTATAGACCTTCGCTCCTTTGCACCAAAGGGTCAAGTGGACGATGTTGCTTACGGCGGATTTCCCGGAATGGTTCTAAAGCCAGAGCCCATATTTCAGGCTTACGATTATGTAGTTGAGAATTACGGAAAGCCGTATGTCTTAATAACGGAACCCTGGGGAAGGGTTGTAGACCAAGAATTCTTAAAGGAGCTCTCTAAAAAAGAGAAAATATTAGTCATTTGTGGCAGATACGAAGGTGTGGACGAAAGGGTTAAGACTATAGTTGACGAGGAGGTTTCCCTTGGAGACTTTATCCTTTCGGGAGGAGAAATTGTGGCGCTTGCTTTGATAGACGGGGTTTCAAGACTTCTTCCCGAAGTTCTCAGTGAGCCCCAAAGCTTGGAAGAGGACAGCTTTTCTAACAGATGGCTCGGTTATCCGGTATACACGAGACCAAGAGAATACAGAGGGATGAAAGTCCCAGAGGAACTCCTCTCAGGCCATCACAGGGTTATAGAACTTTGGAAGCTCTGGCACAGGATAGAAAATACGCTAAAAAAGAGACCGGATAGGATTCCCAAGGACTTGACAGATTTAGAAAAAGATGTTTTAAATAGTATATTATCAGGACTAAGCTTCAGGGAATGGTTGGAAAGGCGATTCAAAAATCTTTTATAATAAATAAATTCCCGGAGGAAGTTAATGAACGAATTTGAAAAGCTCTTAGAAGAGGTCTTAGCCCTTCCCGAGGAAGGATTTCGTAAAGGACAAGTGGTAAAGGGTAAAGTCGTAAAGGTTTCTGGCGATACTGTTTTTGTTGACATAGGCTATAAGACGGAAGCAGTGTTGCCAAGAGAAGAGGCTCCAGACGCAAAGGAAGGGGACGAGATAGAAGCGGTCGTAGTCAAGTTCTCACCCAGAATTCCTAACCCCGTTCTCTCCAGAAAACCCCTAGAAGAACAGAAAGAGCTCCAAAAACTCTATCAGGCTTTCCTTGAGAAAAAGAGCGTTACGGGTAAAGTAGAAAGGAAAGTAAAGGGTGGTTTTCTTATAGACTTTGACGGAATAAAGGCTCTTCTTCCAGCTCAAGAAACTGGAAGGAGGATAAAAGAGGGTCAGCTCTTAGAGCTTAAGATTCTTGACCTTAGATTAGACGGAAAGAGGGCTAAAATAGTAGTTTCCCATAAGGCTCACTTAGAGGAAGAAAGGGAAAAGCTCAAGAAGAAACTCCTTGAAAGCTTAAAGCCCGGTGATGTAGTTGAAGGAAAGGTAATAAAGGTAGATACGAATAAGGGAGTAACGCTCTTAATAGAGGGAGTTCTTAGAGCCTTCCTTCCAAAGGAAGAGCTATCCTGGGGAAGGGACAGGAATCCTTACAACTACACCGACGTTGGCGAGAGGCTAAAGGTTAAAGTAAAGAGAATAGACAGAAAGAACGAATTCATAATAGTTAGCCTCAGAGAACTCAAGGGCAATCCGTGGGAGAAGTTCCTAAAAGAGTACAAGCAAGGGGACATACTGGAGGGCAAAGTCTTAGCCCTCACACCAAGAGGCGTAATCGTAGAGCTAATGGAGGGTGTTGAAGGCTTCGTTCCAGAAGAAGAGATATCTTGGGAAGGAAAATCGGAAATAAAGAAAGGAGACACTGTAAAGGTAAAGATACTTACCATAGAACCAAAGAGAAGAAGGGTAGTCCTCAGCATCAAGCAAACCCAGCCCAGACCCTGGGAAGAGTACTTGCGGAAACACCCAGTTGGCTCTAAGGTCGTAGGAAAAGTTCTCAAGATTGAAGGAAGCAGGGCTATCGTTGAGCTTGAAGGAGGAGTAAAAGGAATAATTCACAGGAGTGACCTCTCGTGGACCAAACCAAGCAGAATAGAAGAGGTTCTAAAGGAAGGTGAGGAAAGAGAGTTTGCGGTCCTTGGCCTTGAAGGAAAGTACGTAAAGCTTGGAATCAAACAGCTTACAGAAAACCCTTGGGAAAAAATCAAGGAGAAGTACAAAGTCGGCGATGTGGTAAAGCTCCCGGTAAAAGAGCTCGCACCTTTTGGAGCCTTCTTAGAGTTTCCAGAGGGTGTAGAAGGGTTGTTACCTTTTTCCGAAGTTCCTAAGCACATAAGGATTAAAAAAGGCGAAGAGTACGAGGTTAAGATAATAGACCTAAATCCTAAAGAAGGAAAGGTTACCTTTAGCATAAACGCTCTTGTGGAAGAAAAGCCAAAAGAGGAAGAAAGGGAAAAAGCCGAGACTATCGTTACGAGTCCTTCCAGCGGAGGATTTACGCTTGGAGAAATTCTCAAGAAAAAGTGGAAGATGTAATCCTTTCTTCCTTTTATAATTATTTTCTATGAACAAAAAGCAACTATCTAAGAAGATTTACGAAAGAGTTAAGCAACAAAGGCCAGATACGAGCGGAATAGAAGTTTACGAAAGCGTCGTAGAGATATTTAAAATTATGCAAGAGGCGCTTTTGAGGGGAGAAAAAATAAAGATTTCCGGTTTTGGAACGTTAATGGTAAAGGAGCGAAAAGCTAAAAAGGGAATGAACATAAAAAAGGGAACGGTTTTAGAGATTCCCTCCAGAAAAGTGGTAGTTTTCAAGCCGAGTAAAAGCTTTATAAAGGTAGGAAAATGAAAAGGGAAATAAAAACGGAAAAAGCTCCTTCTCCCGTAGGACCCTACTCTCAAGCGGTAGAGGTTGGAAACTTTCTGTTTTTATCTGGACAAGTGGGAATAGACCCTAAAAGCAACAAACTCGTAGAAGGCTTTAAAAATCAGGTAAGACAAATATTTGAAAACGTAGACGCAATACTAAAAGAAGCCGGCTATTCGCGGGAAAGCATCGTTAAGGTAGTTATTTACCTGACGGATATGTCTAAGTTTAAAGAGCTCAACGAGATTTACGAGGAGTTTTTTAAGGAAGTAAAGGTCAAGCCTGCTCGCGTGACCGTTGGCGTGAAAGAGCTACCCCTTGGTGCGGAAGTAGAAATAGAAGTCGTAGCCCACAAGGGATAAATTTTTAATGATGAACTTCCCGAACATAAAGCTTCCCTGTGAGGAATCTGCCGAAAGGGCTGTTCTTGGTAGTATGATAGAAGACCCAGAAAACATACCTATCGTCGTAGAGAAGTTAAGGGATAATGATTTTTGCGTAGAGGAACACAAGAAGCTCTTTCGCGTTCTTTTAGACCTGTGGTTTGAGAAGGGAAGCTCTTGGGACATCAACGTTTTAAAAGACTTTATAAAGAAGAAAGGGCTTGGGAGTGAGCTCACAGACGACTTTTTGGAAAGTTTGGTTTTGGAAGCTGCTCCTCCAGACGCTTTAGAAGAGGTATGCCGAATAATAAAAGAGCGCTCTGCCCAAAGAGCGATAATAGAGCTCGGTATAGAGCTTATACACAAGGGAAAGGAGATAAAGGACTTTCATCAGTTAATAGAAGAGGTTCAGCTAAGGGTCTTTTCTATAGCGGAAGGGGCAACCACGGCGGAGTTTTACCACGTTAAGGACGTTGCGGAAGAGGTTATAAAACTCATAGAAAGGTTTAGAAACTCTGAGAGGTTAGTTACGGGTATAGCATCAGGGTTTATAGAACTTGACAAAAGGACTACGGGTTTCCATCCCGGAGACCTTATAGTAGTAGCGGCACGCCCCGGTATGGGAAAAACCTCCTTTATGCTCTCCGTAGTTTACAACATCGCAAAGGAAGAAGGAAAACCCGTAGCCATTTATTCCCTTGAAATGAGTAAAGAGCAACTCGTTATGAGATTGCTCTCAATGATTGCAGAAGTAAAACTCAACCACATAAGGAGCGGATACATATCGCCTGAAGAGATGGATAGAATTAGGGCGGCTGCAATAGAACTTACTAGGTGCGACATATACATAGACGACACCCCATCTATTACGACCACCGACTTGAGAATACGCTCAAGGAAGCTTCGCAAAGAAAAGAATATAGAGTTTATTGCTATTGATTACTTGCAACTCCTTAGACCCCCAACGCGTAAGTCCTCAAGGCAAGAAGAGGTAGCGGAAGTCTCAAGAAACTTAAAAGCATTAGCAAAGGAGCTAAAGATTCCCGTAATGGCTCTTGCCCAGCTTTCCCGTGAGGTTGAAAAGAGAAGTGATAAAAGGCCTCAACTTGCAGACTTAAGGGAAAGCGGGCAGATAGAACAAGACGCAGACCTAATACTCTTTCTCCACAGACCAGAATACTACAAGAAAAACCCCTCTCCAGAGGAAAGGGGAATAGTGGAGGTTATAATCGCAAAACAACGCCAGGGACCTACCGATGTCGTAAAGCTCGCATACATCAAAGAGTATACGAAGTTTGCCTCTCTTGAGACGCCCATTCCCGAGGAGGAGAGCGTCAAGGACGACTTTAGTGAAATTATGGAAGTTAGCGATTTCCAAGGGGAAGATGAAGAGCTTGACATTGACTTTTGAATCTTGAGGGAATATAATATTACCTTGGCTATCCGGGGTAGCTCAATCGGCAGAGCGGGTGGCTGTTAACCACCTGGTTGGGGGTTCGAGTCCCTCCCCCGGAGCCATACTCATTTACTTTCCTCTCAAAAGAAATCACCCCTTATAAATAAACGCAAAGAATAGCCTTTTGGTTTTGGTGGGATTATAATTTTGTTATCAAAGCTCTTAAAGATGGAGGTGGGAACATGGTAATAGAAGTCAAACCAGTAGAAGTGGACGTAGAGAGTCTCGTTACTCGCGTATTTCTTAAGGCTATTGACCTTCTTGGGGGACTTCACAAGCTGGCTGAATACAAGACCTTAACTTGGCTTCCTTCCCTTGCAAGAGCAGCTTTCGTAATAGTCTTGAGGGAAGAGTTTCTAAAGACGGAAGAAGAGATAGCGGAATTCGTAGGAATTACGAGACAAACCGCAAGAAACATTTTGAGAGCTGACCCAGAACTTGCGCTTTACAAGTTACAACACTTTGAGGAACTCACTAAAGAAGAGAAAAAGCAACTCAGGGTTCACACCGCAGGTGGAATAGCAAAGATAGCTTACAAGAAAGTAAAAGAAGGTGAAGAGCCCAAGGTATTCCACGATTTCTGCACGATAGCTGCAGAAGCCTTAGAAGTTCCTTGGGCATACCTTATACTCAAGAAGATAAAGGGAACTGACTTTCCTATAGATAAAGCTGACGCAATTGTAGAAAAGGTGAAAGGCGTAGTTATAAAGGGTCTGCCCGCTGAAGAAGTGGTTCAAAAGATAGAATACCCGGTTAAAAACCCCGCAGACCTATTGCACAAGATAAAGGTTCACCTAAAGATGATGGGAGTGGAGTAATTTTTTCGTAGGAGGGGTGGCCGAGCGGACTAAGGCGGGAGATTCGAAATCTCCTGGTGGGTTTGCTGCCCACCCGAGGGTTCGAATCCCTCCCCCTCCGCCACGGCTAAAAATTAGACTTCTATTACAAACTGAAGGGCTTCTGCAACGTGATAATCTCTAATGCTTTCTGACCCCTCAAGGTCCGCAATGGTTCTAACTACTTTAAGAAGTTTGTAGTAACTCCGGGCTGAAAGTTTAAGGGAGCGAACGGCTTCTCTTACAATGTCCTTTGCCTCTTTGTCCATAAGCTCAAGGACGAACTTTTCAACTTCAGCATTCGTAAGGCGGGAATTCACCTTTCCCCTTTCCTTCTGTATTTCGTAAGCCCTGATAACTCTCTTTCTCACTTCTTCTGAGCTTTCGGATTCGGGAAGTTTTATCAATTCTTCTTCGTCCAAGGGGTAAAGCCACACTTTTAGCTCTATTCTGTCCTTTATGGGTTCGGAAAGCTTGTTGTTGTAGTTCTTTATCTCCCTTTCACTGCAAGTGCAAACCTTGTAGGGATTTTTGTAGTTTCCGCAGGGACAGGGGTTCATCGTTCCTATTAAAGTAAACTCTGCAGGAAATACCGCAAAGGAGCTTGCCCTGCTTATGTGAACTACTCCGTCTTCTAAGGGTTGTCTGAGAGCTTCTAAGCTTTTTCTTGGAAACTCGGCAATCTCGTCAAGGAGTAAAAAACCCTTATGGGCTAAGGATACCGCTCCGGGTTTTGGGGGATTTCCTCCTCCAACGAGGGCAACCTCTGAGCTCGTGTGGTGGGGAGACTGAAAGGGTCTTGTGGCTACCGGCTCCCTTGGTTTTCCCGCAACGCTGTAGATTTGTGCAACCTCTAAGAATTCTTCGTAGTCTAAGGGAGGGGCTATGGTTATTACTCTCTTTGCGAGCATAGACTTACCTGCTCCCGCACTTCCTACGAATAGCAAATGGTGAAAGCCCGCTGCGCAAATCTCAAGAGCCCGCTTTGCGAGCTCTTGTCCCTTTACATCTCTTAGGTCTATAGAAAACTCCTCTTCCCTTAGACTCAAGTTGCCCCTTTGGGGCGTTATAGATAATTTTCCGTTTAGAAAATCAACGGTTTCTTTTAGACTTCTAACGCCGTAAAGCTCTATCCCGCTAACGAGGGAAGACTCTTCTAAGTTAGAGTAGGGGATTATAAATCTTTTGAAACCTTGCTTTTTTAAGGAAATTAGTATAGGCAAAATTCCGCTTACACGCTTAACTTTGCCGTCTAAGGAGAGCTCTCCCAGAATTACGAAGTCCTTAGGATTTACCACTCCAATGGCTGAAAGAATCCCTATAGCCATCGGAAGGTCGTAGAAGGTCCCCTGCTTTTTTATGTCCGAAGGTGAGAGATTAACGGTTATGCGCTTCAATGGGAAACTAAAGCCAGAGTTCTTTATTGCAGACCTTACCCTTTCCCGAGCCTCTTTTACCGCGTTGTCCGGAAGACCCACTACGCTGAAGCTCGGAAGCCCCTGAGAGATGTCTACCTCAACCTCTACGGGAAACCCCTCTATTCCCCATATTCCACCACTTTTTACCCTAACGACCACACCAGCTCCCTCAGAGTCTGGAGGTTTACTAAATCCATATTACCTTCCTTAGGAGTCTCAATGTAGTAGGGAAGGGTAGAAAAGTATTCGTCCTTTAAAAGGTTAGCAAAACCCTCAAGGCCTATGTAGCCCTTTCCTATGTGCTCGTGTCTGTCTTTTCTTGCACCAAGGGGTACCTTACTGTCGTTGCAGTGAATTATCTTTACACTTTCAATACCAACGGTATTCTCAATCTCTTTTTTAAGCCTTTCAAAACCCTTTTGGGTGTTTAGCTCGTAGCCGTATGCAAAGGCATGACAGGTGTCCAAGCACACACCCAAATTCACGCCCGGAAGGGCGTCCATGATTTCCTTTAACTCGTAGAAGTTCTTTCCAAGGTCTCCCTTCTCTCCTGCAGTGTTTTCAAGGAGAACTATTGTTCTTTTTGGCTCGTACTGGGAGAAGATTTCCCAGAGGGAGTTTATAACGTTCCTTAGACCCTCCTCGTCGGTTATTCCCGTAGCAGTTCCGGGATGAAAGTTGTAGTAGTGAATTCCTACCTCGTCGCAAAACTTGAGCTCCTCTACAAAAACTTCTATAGACTTCTTTCTTAGCTCTTCTTTGGGCGAAGCGAGGTTTAGAAGGTAGGGGGCGTGAACTACTACCGGATTTTTGAACTCTTCTAACTTCTTCTTAAAAGCTTCTTTCGTCTTTTGGTCAACGCCTTTCCAATTCCAAACTCGGGGGCTTCTTAGGAAAAACTGGAAGACCTCTGCGGTTATTTCTTTTGCCCTTTCAAAGGTCTTTAAGAGGGAGCCACAGGCGGAAACGTGAGCCCCAAAGAGCGCCATTAGGCGTAAACCTTTTGGAGCCTTAGCTCTTCTCTTATAGCCTCAAGGAGTTTTTCCAGAGCTTCCTTATAATCCTTTGCCTTTATTTTAGCCCCGGAAGCGTACTTGTGTCCCCCTCCTCCGAGCCTTTCCGCTATCTTCCCAACGTTTATACTGTCTTTAGCCCTTAGGGATACCTTCCAAACCCCTTCTTCGGGCTTTTCTATGAGTGCAAAGGCAAGTTTAACTCCTTCTATTGCCCTTGGATAGTTCACAAGACCTTCAGTGTCTTCGTATGTAGTTCCCGTCTCCTCAAGGAACTTTTGGGGTATTATTATTCCCGCTACCTGTCCCTCTTCGTAAAGCTCAAGGGTTTCAAGAACCTTGGATATAAGCTTCATCTTGTTTAGGGATTCCCTTTCGGAAAACATGGTATAGACGTAATAGGGGTCTACTCCGTAGCTAAGAAGCTCCTTTGCGAGGGCAAAGACTCTTTCGTCGGTGTTTGAGTATCTGAAAAAGCCCGTATCCGTAGCAAGTCCCGTGTATATGCACGTAGCTATATCCTTATCTATTGCCGTTTCGTCCCAGTTTTTAATTAGTTCGTATATTAATACTGCGGTTGCGGGAGCTTTTGGGTCTATGTAGTCGTGCTTTCCGTAAAACTCACCACCAACATGGTGGTCTATCCTTATTTTTTTGCCAACTTTGACATCCGCTCCTACTCTGTAAAATCCAGAGGCGTCAACGATAATTCCAATATCGTAAAACCTTCCGTTAGGTATCCTAATAACTTCTTCACACTTGGGTAAAAAGTCCAGAAAGTGGGGAACTCCGTCCTTAGAACCTATGTAAACCTCCTTTCCCTTTTTCTTCAGAAACAGATAAAGGGCTAAGCCACTCCCAAGGGAATCCCCGTCGGGATTTTCGTGAGTCAGTATAAGAATTGAGCCCTTGGTCTCCTTCAAAAAGTCTATAAGAGGAATACTCTCCCTAAGCATTTCCCGTTCCCTCCAAAAGGATTAATATGTTGCAAATTGTTCTTATGTAGTATGACTTTTCTTCAGGATTCCTTCTCAAGGCACTTCTCACCTATTTTAACTGAAAACTCCAAGATTTGCGCTAAGTCCTCCAAAGTTTTCGCTATCTTATGGGAAGATGAAAACTCAAGGCTCTCTAAGGCGCTTTCTATTTCACTCAATACCTCTTCTATCTTTTCCAAGAATGGCTTATTTCCTAACTTTATACTCTCTAAAAATATCGGAGAAATGCGCTCTATGGCGGGAAGTAGAATAAAGGTCAGCGACAGGCTTTCAGAAGAGAGTATGAGAGCTTCTTCTTTCAAGGCTTCTTCTTGTTCTCTATCTAACTCGCCGAGTATCAGGGATATAAGCCTTAAGTTATTTGAAACTCTTTTTATAGTTTGAACTATAAAGGCGTAGATTTCGGGAGAGTATTTTGGAGCATTTAGGAGATAAGTCGTAGCAAGCTTTTGTTGGAATTCTACTTCCTCTTCCAAACGGGAAAGGAGAAACTGAAGTGGAGAAAACTCCATAATGGGATTAAATTATATCCTTTACCTTATCCTTTCAACTTCGCATTCTCGTATAATGAATTCTCATGGAATTTTTTATATTAGGAGGTGGTAGGTGGGGGACCGCTCTTGCTACCCATCTTGACAGGAAGGGGCACTTCGTCCTTATTTACGACATAAACGAAGAAATTATTAAGAAAATTAACGAAGGGTTTCACCCGTATGTTGAAGGCATAAGATTTAAAAATGTAAGAGGAACTACAAATTTAGAGGAAATTAAAGACTTTAAAAACGTAATTAATGCCTTACCTACTCAGGTTGTAAAGAAGGTTCTCAGTAAAATTCCGCTAAAAGGGAAGAACTTTATATCCGCTTCTAAGGGTATTGATGTTGAAAAGATGAAGATAATTTACGAAATCGTCAAAGAATACGAAAAAGAAGTGAATTATTTCGTTCTCTCTGGTCCTTCTTTTGCGGAAGAGGTTTCTAAAGGACTTCCTACAGCAGTGGTTCTTGCATACGAAAACAGAGAACTGGCTTTAGAGCTTCAAAAAGCCTTTAATTCTAAAAATTTCCGAGTTTACCTTAACGACGACATCGTTGGAGTAGAGCTTGGAGGGGCTCTAAAGAACGTTATAGCTATAGCGGTTGGGATATCTGACGGAATGGGTTACGGCTACAATGCGAGAACCGCTATTATAACCCGGGGAATACACGAAATGGCACAAATCGGAACAGCCTTGGGAGCAAGAAGGGAGACCTTTTTTGGCCTGTCGGGAGCGGGGGACCTCATACTAACGGCAACTTCAGACCTTTCAAGGAATAGGACCCTCGGAAAGCTCCTTGGACAGGGCTACTCCTTAGAGGAAGCCCTAAAGAAAATCAATCAAACCGTCGAGGGGGTAAAAACCGCAGAAGCGGTATACAGGATTATTGAAAGCTATAAAATTCACGCTCCTATATGCTCCGGCGTTTACAGGATACTACGAGGGGAGCCTATTGAGAAGGTTTATCCCCTTTTTCTTGAGAGTCTTCCCGGTGAAGAGTTTCCGAATTCATCTGGTCTTGATTGATTAACTCACCGTAGTAGTAATACTCCTTACAATCTTCACAATACCAAATACCCCCTCCACAGCACTCAACGATGTAGAGCAGTTTTCCACACCTTGGACAGTTTTCACTCATCACGCAAAGAGGGAGCTAACCGAGCTTCCTTCGTGAATACGCTTTATAGCTTCAGCTATTAGAGGGGCTATAGAGACTATCTCAAGCTTGTTAAACCTCTTTTCGTAAACTGGAAGGGTATTGGTAACGATAACTCTCTCTATTACTGAGTTTGTTAGCCTTTCTATTGCGGGACCTGAGAATATCCCGTGGGTAGCACAGGCTATTACCCTCTTAGCTCCTCTGTTTATGAGGAGGTTTGCAGCGGCGGTTAGCGTTCCAGCGGTGTCTATAATGTCGTCAACGATTATGGCTTCTTTTCCTTCTAAGTCTCCTACAATGTCCATAACTTCCGCTTTGTTGGGCTCTGGTCTTCTTTTTAGAATTACGGCTATTCCACATCCGAGCTTATTGGCAAGGTCTCGTGCCCTTTTTACTCCACCCGCATCTGGAGAGACCACCACAGGGTCGTTAAGTACTAAGTTTTTCTTTATGTATTCGTAAAGAACGGGTATTGCGGTTAGGTCTTCAACGGGAATGTCAAAAAATCCCTGAATTTGGGGAGAATGAAGGTCTACGACAATAACTCTATCTACACCGACCCTTTGTAGGATGTCCGCAACTACTTTGGCACTCACTGGGGTTCTTGGTTTGTCCTGTCTGTCCTGTCTTCCGTAAGCGTAGTAGGGTATTACTGCGGTAATGGACTTTGCTGAAGAACGCCTTGCAGCGTCAATAGTAAGAAGTAATTCCATAATGTGATGATTAACAGGATGGGAAAGAGAGGAAATTATGTAAACGTCGTATCCCCTAACGCTTTCGTTTATCTGAACTCTAACCTCTCCGTCGGAAAAGGTGGTTATTAAAGTGTCTGCAAGCTTTAGACCTAAATAGGAGGCTATCTCTTCTGCAAGCTGGCGGTTTGAAGAACAAGCTATTAGTTTTACTCCGTCCATTTGGAAGTTAATTGGCTGGGGCGCCAGGACTCGAACCTGGAACCCCCGGATCCAAAGTCCGGTGCTCTGCCAGTTGAGCTACGCCCCAAGCCTTTCTAATAAATATATTTTACACAATCTCAGTCGAGATTCAAGGGGGTCTTCTTGGGTATAATTTTATGAAAAATGGGGAAAGTTTTTATTTTGTCCGCACCCTCTGGAGCAGGAAAAACTACCGTTGCAAAGAAAGTCCTTGAGCAGGTTCCAGAACTCGTTAGGGTAGTTACCTACACTACGAGAGAGCCAAGACCTGGTGAGCAGGACGGACAGGATTACCGCTTTATAAGTAAGGAGGAGTTTGAAGCTAAAATAAAGGAAGGTTTTTTCCTTGAGTATGCCAACGTTTACGGAAATTACTACGGAACGCCTAAGAAAGAGATTGACGAGCTCCTTTCCTTGGGAAAAGATGTTCTCTTAATAATAGACGTTCAGGGAGCCTTTAAGGTGAAAAGTTTAATGCAGGAGGCAGTTTCTATATTTCTCTTACCTCCGTCGCTTGAAGCACTAAAACGGAGAATAGAGGGTAGAGGTTACGTAGATAAAAACTTAGAAAAACGCCTTCAAACGGCAAAAGAGGAAATCCCTTGCGCTAAGTATTTTGACTACATAGTAATAAACGACTTTTTAAACAACGCCGTAGAAAAAGTTAAAGCTATAATAATCTCTCACAGAGTCCAAGCCAAAAGGGTATTAGATAATATAGAGAATTATTTGCAAAATTCGGAAATAATGGAGCTTTTAAAAGGAGGAAAGTGCTATGTCAAGGAGACCCAAGATAGAAGAAGCTCTTAAGAAGGTTGAGTCTAGATACGAGCTCGTTCATGCGGCTATTAAGAGAACCTTGCAGTTGTTAGAAGAAGGTGAGGATTTCTTCGTCAGGACGGAAGAGGGATTAGTTAAGAAAACTTTCAAGGCTATAGAGGACATAGCTGAAGGGAAAGTAAAAGTAATTAGAAGGGACGGAGGAAGCAAATGAAAAAAGTTTTTTTCTTTTTATTCTTTTTACTGCAGTTTTCCTTTGGACTTATAGAGTTAGAAAAGGGAGAGTTTGACAAGCTTTTATTGAAATTTTTGGAAAACAAGGCTTCTCCTTTAGAACTAAAAGTTTTAAAGGCATACTTTCAGAACTTAGGCGTTGAAGTGGAAGAGTATTTGGTCTACTATGCAAGAGGTTTAATGTTAGAACGCCAGAGAAAATTGGAAGAAGCCTTGAATTCCTATTTACAATCCATAAAACTAAAACCTGACTACAATCCCTCTTACTACCGGATTAACTTTCTCCTTAGGGAAGTCCGAAATCCAGAGCCCTTCAGAAAGCAAATAGAGGAACTTCTGAAAGAGAGATTTAAGGAAACTCCTCCTGTCATAATTGAAAATCCAGACGACCATTACGTCTTTCTCGTTGAGAAGATGTCCCAGTATTTACTCGTATTTAAGGGAAAAAAACTTGAAAAGATGTATCCCGTTACGACGGGTAAAAACTTAGGGGATAAACTCACTGAAGGAGACGGAAGAACGCCGGAAGGCATATACTACTTTACGAGGTTTATCCCTCCGCAAGAGCTGTCCGAAATGTATGGAGGACTTGCGGTAGCTCTTAATTATCCCAATCCTTACGACAGACTCGTTGGCAAGACCGGAGGCGGTATATGGCTTCACGGTAGCAACGAGCAAAATAGAAACTACCTTCCCTTTAGTACGAGAGGGTGTATAGTTGCAGACAACAAAGCATTAAGGGAAGAGATTTTTCCGAAGATAAATCTAAACAATACGCTCATTGGAATATATAAGGTGATTCCTAATAAGCTAAAGCTTGACGACATTAAGGGTTACATATTTGAGTGGAAGAAAGCTTGGGAAAACAAGGATTTTGATAAGTACATTTCTTTTTACTCAAAAAGCTTTAGATGGGAAGGAGGAGGGTTAAGGGAGTGGATTAACTACAAAAGAAGAACTATTCTTACGAAGAAATACATAAAAGTAGACATTTCCCAGTTGACTATTTTAGCTTATAGGGATGAGCTGAAGGAAGAACCAACCTACTACGTAGTAGAATTCCTTCAAGAGTATAAGTCAGATACATACTCGGATAAAGGTATAAAAAGGATGTACGTAATTAAAGAAGATGGAAAGTTGAAAATTCTCTCAGAAGAGTTTAAAAAGATAGAATAAAATAAATAGTATGGGAAGGTTGGTTTTTGCACTTCTCACGGCACTTCTGATAAGTGATTTTTCTTTTCCCAACTCTGAATGTAATTCTGTTTTTCCTGTTGAAATAAAGTATAAAATCGTAAATATTGTAGGAAAGCAGTATAGAAGAGCGGATGTAGTAATTTACATACCCGTTTTAGCAGAGCCCTCTCAGGTAAAAAAAAACAGAGGAAGATAGCCCCGAAGTAAAGTTAGAGTTTAAAGAAGGAAAAGGTAAAGCTTTAACTTCTATTCAAGCTACCAAACCCTTAAAGGGAGATTTACTTCTAGTTCAACCCATAAAAAGGGGATTCGTTTACGAGGAAGCAAAAGTGAAAAAAATTTTAAGTTTCTCCCCTTTAATAGAAGAAGTTTTTGTGGTTTATCCAGTTGATGTAACAAAAAGCTACATTTCTTTCCCGCTTCCCTACATTTCCTTAGGTGAAAGGCTTATAGTTGAGTATAAATTTGAAGGTAGTTTAGATAAGCCTTATGTAAAATACGCTAAACTTCCCGATAGACAGGAATACGAACAATCAAAAGTTTTTTTAACCGTTAAGTACTCTTTCTTTTTCAAATACGCAAGTGCCAACATAAAGGACAAAAACACTGAGAATATTAAAGCTCTTTTAATAGAACTCCAAAACTCCGGAATTAGTCCCAGAGTAGAAGTTACAGGATTCGCAGACGGCAAATCCACAAATCCTAAAAGGAATGAAGAGATAGCTAAGAAAAGAGCCTTAGAAGTTGCTAAGCGTATTCTTCCTGATAGCGTTTTAAGCTGCTTGGACTTATCAATTTCTGTCGTAAAACTCAGTCCTTAGGTCTAACGGGCACACCCTTTTTAAGGAGATACTCTTTTAACTGGGGTATTGAAATTTCTCTGAAGTGAAATACAGAGGCTGCTAAAGCTGCTTGAACTTGCGTTTTCGTGAAAACCTCGTAAAAGTGTTCCATACTTCCCGCTCCCCCTGACGCTATAACGGGTATTCTTACGGCTTCCGATATAGCCCTATTTAGCTCTATGTCGTATCCCTCTTTCGTTCCGTCCTTGTCTATGGACGTTAAAAGAATCTCTCCAGCTCCCAAACTTTCTACCCTTTTTGCCCACTCTACGGCGTCAATACCGGTGGGCGTCCTTCCCCCGTGAATGTAAACCTCCCAAGAGGAGCCTTTACGCTTTGCATCTATAGCAACCACTATACATTGGGAACCAAAGCGCTTTGCCGCTTCGTATATCAGCTTCGGATTTTTAACGGCAGCGGTGTTTATGGAAACCTTATCCGCTCCGCTTTCCAAAAGCTTCCTTATGTCCTCAAGATTCCTTATGCCTCCACCAACTGTGAAGGGCATAAATACGGTTTCCGCAACCCTCTTTACGACCTCCAGCATTATATTCCTATCCTCAGCAGAAGCGGTTATGTCTAAGAATACCAACTCGTCTGCTCCTTCCTCTTCGTATCTCTTTGCAACCTCTACAGGGTCTCCCGCATCTCTGAGGTTTAGGAACTTAACTCCCTTTACTACCCTACCTTTATCCACGTCAAGACAGGGAATTATTCGCTTTGCAAGCATGATTTTATGTTATAATCTTTTGTTGGCTAAGGGGACAAGGAGTTGAAAAATGGGATACGAACACGTTGTATACGGATTAATAGCTTCTGCTGTAGCGATACTTTTAATACTTTTGGGAGGCAAACCCTCCTTAAAGCCTACGAAGTATCAAGCCCTTTTAGAGTTATACCTTCACTTCGTTAGGAACATGCTTTACGAAAACATAGGTGAGAAGGGCTACAAATACGTTCCTTTGATTGCATCAATAGGATTATTCGTATTCTTTGGAAACATTTTAGGGATGATTCCAGGGCTTGAGGCTCCTACTGCTAACATAAACACCAACTTACCCCTTGCACTACTCGTATTTTTCTACTATCACTTTGAAGGATTTAGGGAACACGGAATTGGTTACCTAAAGCGCTTTATGGGACCTATACCTTTAATGGCTCCATTTTTCTTTATCATTGAGATAATCTCTCACTTGGCAAGACCCATAACGCTCTCTTTGCGTTTATTCGCAAACATGAAAGCGGGAGAACTGCTTTTGCTTACGCTCGTTGGCTTGTCTATCAAAAATCCCTTTACCTTAGTAGCCTCTCCCGTAGTTTTAATATTCGTCATCGCAATAAAGTTTTTAGCTATCTTTATTCAAACTTACGTATTTATGTTTCTTTCAGTAGTTTACTTAGCTGGGGCTGTGGCTCATGAAGAGCACTAATATGTGTAATGCAAATAAACTGAAAGGAGGTAGGAGATGAAGAAAATGCTACCGTTTCTAATAGCCGTTATGCCTGCATTAGCTATGGCTGCCGAACAAGGAGGAGTGAACTTAGAAAAGGGATTGTTCTATCTTGCAGCGGGATTAGCAATAGGCCTTGGAGGATTTGGAGCTGGTATAGGTATGGGACACGCTATTAAGGGAACCCAAGAGGGAATAGCGAGAAACCCAAACGCTTCTGGAATACTTCGAATGAATATGCTCGTAGGACTTGCCTTCCTTGAAACTATCGTTCTTTTCGGATTACTAATAACCTTCATACTTCTCTTCTTCGCTTAAGGGCTTTGCCCTTTTCAATTATCTTTCTTAAGGAGGAAGTAGATGGGTACTGAAGGATTAAAACCGCACATATCAATAAGGAAAAAGAAAAGAAAGAGTGGATTTTTAGCGAGAATGAGAACCAAGTCTGGAAGGAAAATTATCGCAAGAAGGAGAAAGAAGGGTAGAAAGAGGTTAGCTCCGTAAATGAAAAGAACGATAATAGCGTTAATTAGACTCTGGCAGAGGTTTATTTCTCCTTTGTATCCTGCAAGTTGTAGATATTACCCTACTTGCTCGGAGTACGCTATTTTGTCCGTTGAAAAGTACGGCATCTTAAAGGGCTCTTTGAAGGCTTTTTTAAGGATTCTTAGATGCAATCCCTTCTTTAAGGGAGGAGTTGATTATCCATGATGGAAAACGAGAAGGAAACCCTATTTTGGAAAAGAATTTTGCTTTTTAGTATTGCCGTTTTCCTTTTAATGTTCGTATATCAATACGCATACATTACCTTTTTTAAACCTTCTGAAACTAAAAAAGAAGTGGCAAGTCAGCAAACAAAAGAAAAGAAGTCTACTACCTTAGAAAAGGTTGAAATTCCCCAGTTAATGCTTGGAACTTTTAGGGAAAAGCAAGAATACGACGAAAAAGTTCAAGTTGATTTGGGAATCTTTTCCTTAGAGATATCTCAAAAAGGCGGGAAAATCCTAAGATTAATTGATAAAAAATACGGATACGACCTGATTTCCTCTGCAGAAAGGCAACTAAAAATATTTCCTTTAGAGATTTTTACGGGAAATCCCGATTTAGACACGAAGATTAATTTCGGTGAGTACGAAGTTATTAAAGAAAAAGACCATGTCGTTTTAAAACACAAAGAGCTTAATTTTGAAAAAGTTTTAAAGTACGAAAACTACGCAATAAAGTTAGAAGTAAGAGGGTTGAATCCTCCCTTTTGGGTGTTCGTAGGAACCTATCCTGACGACGAAGCCTTTTACACCCACGAAGGTCCTATTATTCACTTAAACGGTAAATTAGATAGGCTGGATGTAAAAGACCTAAAGGGTGTTAACGAGTTTTCAGGAAAAATCACCTTGGCTGGTGAAGAAAGTAGATACTTCTTTAAAGGAGCAAAGGGAAATTATGAGAAGGTATTAATCTATAAAATCAAGGTTGGGGAAAACTGGAGAAGCTTTACGGCGCTTTTATACACACAACCTATAACTCTCTATTACGGTGCTAAGGATTACGCAAGACTAAGAGTGCTCGGCTTAGAGGACCTAATTGACTGGGGAACGCTTAAGGTTATAGTAAAACCACTCTTTATTTTCCTCTATTGGATTTACGAGCATACGGGAAGCTGGGTCATCTCTATAGTTGTCTTGACTTTAATTATTAGGATTTTCATGTTTCCACTTGGCTATAAAAGCACCGTTTCTATGTTGAAACTACAAGAATTAGCACCCAAGTTAGAAAAACTCAAACAGAAGTACAAAGACGACCCCGTTAAGCTTCAAGAGGAGATGATGAAGCTTTATGCGGAAGCGGGATTTAATCCCTTTTCGGGATGCCTGCCCATACTTTTACAGATACCTATCTTCTTTGCCTTATACAAAGTTTTAATAATTACGGTTGACTTAAAAATAAGTAGCTTTCTGTGGGTGCAGAGCTTGGCGGATAAGGACCCCTTCTACATACTGCCTATAATAATGGGACTTACAATGATACTTCAGCAGAAACTCACCCCCTCTCCCGACCCAAAACAAGCCCTAACAGGTTATCTTATGTCCGTAATATTTACGCTTCTCTTTATTAACTTTCCTGCGGGACTGGTACTTTACTGGACCTTGAACAATGTCTTAAACATAGTTCAGAATTATCTTATTAAAGATGTTCTTTTAAAGGATAAAATCAATCCAAGTAATAAAACGGAGGGGAGGAGTAAGTAATGAGAATAAAGGTTTATCTGGAGCTTCCCCGAGAGGTCTCTATTTTCTACAGATACTCTATGCTTTCTTTTATTAAAAAGGTTTTAGAAACTGAAGACATAGATTACTCAAGGAAGATATTTTCTAAGAAAAGCTTTAAACCCTTTACCTTTTCCGTATTCTTCAGCGGAATAAGTATCGACGGAAACTCAATAAAGAGCAACGGAAAAGCCATACTAACCGTATCTTCTGGAAGTCCTGACTTTTTTATAAGGTTCACAAGGGGTATAAAGAAGTTTAAAGAATACAAAGGAAAACACCTAAACGGCACTATGAAAATTCTAAAGACAGAAATAATTGACGAAGAAAGTATTAATACTTCTAAACAAACCTTTAGAACTCTTTCACCAATAATAGTTGTGAATAGAGAAAAAAAGCCCGTTTTACCAACTAAGTTAAGAGTAAACGACGATAACTTTATTATCTACGACGACGAGGTTTTTACTCAAGAACTGAGATACTCTTTAAAGTGTATCTTTAACGGACTTCCAGAGCTAAAATTTGAACACAAAGAAGGTAAAAAGGCAGTGGTTAAACACTTAGTTGGTTCCAATGGAAAGGAAAAAGTTATAAAAATCGTAGCTTATCAAGGAGTATTTACCTTAGAAGCAGACCCTTATGTTTTGAGCGAAATTTACAAATACGGTTTGGGATTTAGAAGGTATCAGGGATTTGGATGCTTAGAATTGGTAAAAGAGAGCTAATAAACCTTTACGAAAGATTATTGGAACGCTACGGAGAGCAAAACTGGTGGCCTATAGACGAAGAATACCACGAAAAGCACGGAACTGACCCAAGAGAAGAGATAGTTATTGGAGCAATTCTTACGCAAAACACCAATTGGAAAAACGTAGAAAAGGCTTTAAACAACTTAAAAGAAGAAAATTTGCTGAGTTTTAAAGGTATAAGAGACTCATCTAAGGAAAAACTGGAAAAACTCATAAAACCCGCTGGTTTTTACAGACAAAAGGCTAATTACCTTAAGAATTTCGTAAATACTTACGAAAGCGCAAGGGATTTAGAAAAAACCTCCAGAGAGGAACTACTCAAAGTAAAGGGAGTTGGCAGAGAAACCGCTGACGCCATACTGCTTTACGCCCTAAATAGACCTTCCTTCGTTATAGACGCCTATACAAAAAGACTTCTCTCAAGACTGTGGAACCTTCATGGAAATTACGAAGAGCTAAAGAGGTTTTTTGAGGAAAACCTGCCAAGAGACCTAAAGCTATACAAGGAGTATCACGCGCTTATTGACGAGCACTGTAAAAGCGTGTGTAAGAAAAAGCCTAACTGCGACCTGTGTCCGCTAACGGATTTCTGCCTTTCGTATAAAGAAACCCTATAAACCTATTTCTTTTTCTATGTTTTTAATCCTCTTTTTGTAGTCTTCGTAAGATATCTGACCGGTTATGAGAAGCTCTGGAAGTTTGTTAATTTCCTCTTCCAACTGTTTTAACTTTTTAAGGTCTTCCTTTTTAACGAACAAGGAATACAGCTTAAAAAAGTCTACCTCAAAGGGATTTAAAAACTTTCTTAAGGTAATAAAGTTCCGATTCTCTAAGGCTTTTTTAACTTCTTTGAGTAGCTTTAGCGCCTCGTAAGCGTCTTTGTAATACCTTTTTGCCCTTATTATAAACTCCCCTTTCCCTTCCTCTCTTCCTATAAGAAGATAAGCCTCCTCTTCTGAATAAACCTCAAGAATAAACTTGTGTCCGTTTATTTCTATTTCTTCTTTGAGAATTTTTTCGCCCTTAAAAGGAAATTCGCTCTTTTTTCTCTCAATGTATTCCTTTAAGCTCAGTCCCCCAAAAACAGATATAATCTCCCTTCCGTATTCGTTTGAGAGATTTCCTACGTTTAAAAGTATGTACTCTAAGGTATTTCTTGATATGTCAGAATAGCGTATCTTTATACCTAAGAAGATGTCCAAGTATCCTTCTTCAAACTCCACAAAAAAAGCACACATTTTAAGATTTGCGTTTTCCGAAAGGAGGAACTTTAGCAAGTCCTTAGAGGGATTTACCCGCAAAGCCACGGGAGAACTAATGTCAAGAAAAACCTCTCCGTTTTCTTCAAAAAGTATAATGTCTATGGTCGTGGCTCCCCACGGGATTAGAAACTTGTTTTCGTCCCTATACACCCTTATTTTCCCGAATATGTCTCCCAAATACTTCTCTATTACGAGGGAAACCCTTTCTAACTTTTCACTCATTGATATTGAGATATTCTAACAGTTTATAGGAGAATATATTGTATGTTTGAGGTAGACAAGGAGACCTTAGATAGGTGGGATAAGGAGTTTTTCTGGCATCCCTTTACCCAGATGAAAGTATACCGTGAGGAGGAAAACCTAATATTTGAAAGGGGAGAAGGGGTATACCTTTGGGACATTCACGGGAGGAAGTACATAGACGCAATTTCTTCTTTGTGGTGTAACGTTCACGGCCACAATCACCCAAGGCTAAACAATGCCCTTATAAAACAACTCTGTAAAGTCGCTCATACGACTACGCTCGGAAGCTCAAACGTTCCCGCTATATTACTTGCAAAAAAACTCGTTGAGATTTCTCCAAAAGGGCTTAATAAGGTCTTTTACTCCGAAGACGGTGCAGAGGCGGTAGAAATAGCCATAAAGATGGCTTATCACTACTGGAGAAACAAGGGAGAAAAAAGGAATGTCTTTATTACGCTCTCTGAAGCCTATCATGGGGACACCATTGGAGCGGTTAGCGTTGGCGGAATAGAGCTGTTTCACGGAACCTATAAAGATTTATTGTTTAAAACCATAAAACTCCCCTCTCCTTACCTCTTTTGCAAGAAAAATTACGGAGGGCTTACTCCAGAGTGTACCTCAGAACTCTTAAGACTTTTAGAAGAAATCCTAAGGGAAAGGGAGGACATCGTAGCAATAATCCTTGAGGCTGGAATTCAGGCTGCCGCAGGAATGCTTCCCTTCCCAAAGGGATTCCTCAAAGGGGTTAGGGAGCTAACGAAAAAGTATAATGTCTTAATGATTGTTGACGAGGTGGCTACGGGCTTTGGAAGAACGGGAACTATGTTTTACTGCGAACAAGAGGGAGTCTCTCCAGACTTTATGTGCTTGGGAAAGGGTATTACTGGGGGATACCTGCCTTTGGCAGCAACGCTCACTACCGACGAGGTGTTTGACGCCTTTCTTGGTGAGTTTGGGGAGGCAAAACACTTTTACCACGGACACACCTATACGGGGAATAACCTTGCCTGTGCGGTTGCCCTTGAGAACATAAAAATCTTTGAAGAGGAAAAAACTTTAGAAAAACTCAAGCCCAAGATTGAGCTATTGACCGAGCGATTAAAGGAGTTTTGGGAGCTGAAGCACGTAGGAGACGTAAGACAGCTTGGCTTTATGGCGGGAATAGAGCTCGTTAAAGACAAAGAAAAGAACGAGCCCTTCCCTTACGGGGAAAGAACGGGCTTTAAGGTTGCCTACAAGTGCAGGGAAAGGGGAGTATTTTTAAGGCCTCTTGGGGATGTTATGGTCTTAATGATGCCCCTCGTTATAAAGGAAGAGGAGATTAACCACGTAATAGACACCTTAAAGTGGGCTATTTCTGAGCTTGAAAAAGAGGTGAAGTGAGTATGGCAAAAAGAGGCAACCTAAAAAGGGCTATCGTAATTGACAGGGAAGCCCAGCTAATAGAGGTTTATACCTTAGACGAGGGAAAAACCTACAGGGGAATTCCCCGCGGAAAGGTTCTTATGAAGACGAAGATTTACGCAGGGGACTACGTATGGGGTGAGGTGGTTGACTCCAACACCTTTGCAATAGAGGAAGTAGAGGAGAGGAAAAACCTACTTATCAGGCCAAGGGTTGCAAACGTTGATAGGGTTATCGTAGTTCAAACGATTAAAATGCCCGAGTTTAATAACACATTACTTGACAACCTTCTCGTCGTATACGAATACTTTGGCATAGAACCGGTCGTAGTTTTTAACAAGATTGACTTACTTGACGAAGAAGAGAAAGAGGAGCTCCAATACTGGACGAAGGTCTACGAAGAAGCGGGCTACGACGTTCTGCAGGTCAGCGCCCAGACTGGAGAGGGGATAGACAAACTCGTTGATTACTTAGAAGGTTTTATCTGTATCCTTGCTGGACCTTCTGGTGTTGGGAAGAGTTCTATACTTTCAAGACTAACGGGCGTAGAGCTAAAAACGGGAGAGGTGAGCGCTAAGACCGAAAGGGGAAGACACACCACTACCGGAGTTAGGTTAATACCCTTTGGAAAGGGCTCGTTCATAGGGGATACCCCCGGATTTTCTAAGGTTGAAGCTACTATGTTCGTCAAGCCTCGGGAAGTCAGAAATTACTTTAGAGAGTTTCTTAGGTACGAGTGTAAGTACCCCGACTGTACCCACACCAACGAGCCGGGATGCGAAGTAAAAGAAGCCCTAAAAAGAGGAGAGATATCCTGCGAAAGGTATAAAAGCTACCTAAAGATACTAAAGGTATACTTAGAGGAAGTTAAGGAGTTTTGTAAGGACTGAGTTTAATTACAGAGGTGAAAATCCTTTCCTCCGTCTTGTCCCTTCGGTAGGAGGGATACCTTAGATTACAAATTGTGCAGTCTCTTAGGACTTCTACTACCTTTACCCCGTTTTCTTGAAGCTGTAAAATGGCTTCCTCTTGAGGGTCAAAGAAGAGTTTTCCGTTCTTTTCTATTAAGTTTCTGCTAAAGAAACTCTTAAACTCCGGTCCCACCTCGTAGCAACAGGCCTTTGCGGAGGGAAAGACGAAAGCGTAAAGCTGTTTTTCACCCTCCTTGCGCATAGCCTCTATTGTCTTGGGAATTATCCCTTTGTAAAGCCCTCGCCATCCTGCATGAATCACTCCAACCCAGTTTTCTCCAACGAGGGCTATAGGAACGCAGTCCGCAGTTTTTATCCCTATCTCTACGCCCTCAAGGTTGGTTATAACGCTGTCTCCCACTTCTGGCTTTTGAGTTAAAGAAGTTAGCTTAATTACTGTATCGGTATGCCTCTGAACTGGAAGATAAACAGGAGAAACCAGCTTTCGGGACAGCCTTATTCTAACTCCGTTAAATATTCTCTCGTAGATTATCCCTTGAGTTTCTTGGCTTTCTCCGTAGTCTTTTCTACGCATCCCATTAATATACCTTTAAAGCCTTTTTCCTCTAAAAACTTTATGCCCTCTATGGTCGTGCCGCCGGGAGAGGACACGCGAACTATCCACTCGCTGGGGCTTCCCCCGAGCTCTTTTATCAGTTTCGCACTGCCTAATAGGGTATCTATCACGATTTTTAGCGCCTGCTGATAACTAAACCCTTCTCTTACTCCCGCAAGTGCAAGTCCGTCTATAAATTCAAACACGAAAGCTGGCCCGCTTCCCGCAAGGGCTGTAAAGCTATCAAACAGGCTTTCCTCTATTCTATAAAGGCTACCGCAGGTAGTTAATATTTCTTCAATCCCGTTTCTCTCCTCTTGGGTTAGCTTTCCGTTGTCAGTTATAGCCATAACTCCGCTACCAACCGCTACGCCCAAATTTGGCATTATCCTAACTACCTTTTTATCCTCCCCCACTTCCCGCTGGATGTCAGAGATACTAACCCCAGCCATAACGCTAAGAATTATTTTGTCCTTTGCTTCTCTTAGTTTTCCTAAAACTTCTTTTGCGTCCTTTGGCTTTACCGCTACCATTATTAGGTCTGAGGCATCTATTAGGAATTTTAGGTCGTTTGCAACTGCAAAACCATTTTCTACGGCTATTTGTCTTTTTGTGGGGTCTATGTCGTAAACTACTAAGTTCTCCTTTCCTACCTTTTTAGAAAGGCACAGTCCAAAGGCTTGCCCCATATTTCCAAAGCCCACTATTCCTATCCGCATGCCTTAGAATAATTTTATCCCCATGCACACCTTTTACTCGGAAGAAAGGGTAGGCAACAAGCTTATACTTGGAGAGCGTGAAGCTAAACACTTTAAAGTAAGAAGAATTCAAAAAAACGAAGTCTTTAGGGTTATTTTTCAAAACAAACTGTATAAGTGCAGGGTTTTTAAGGAAGAGAAAAACCAAGTAGTTTGTGAGATTTTAGAGGAGCTTGAGGCCAAAAGACCCCCTAAGAACATAACTCTTTATCAGTGCATAACGCAGGACTTAGATACAATTGACTTAATAGTAAGACAGGCTACCGAGCTTGGAGTTTCTAAGTTTGTCCCTACTATTTCAGAAAGGAGTTTCAAAAAGGAAGAAGCTCTGCAAAAGCGCATAGAAAAGTGGAAAAGGATAGTCATTGAAGCGATGAAGCAGTCCGTAAGAGCTTTTCCTATGGAAATAGAAAACCCAATAGACTTAAAGAGCTTAGAGCCCGACGCAGAGGAAAACATTCTTTTAGACAACTTTTACGAAGGGTTTAGAGTAAAAGAGATAAACCTAAGCGCAAAATCCTTTGCGGTAATAGTGGGACCAGAAGGTGGCTTTTCCGAAAAGGAAGGGAAGATGCTTAGGGATAAAGGTTTTAAGTCCGTGCTTTTGGAACCTTATACTCTTAGGACCGAAACGGCAAGCGTAGCTATTCTTTCAATCCTGATGAATTGTTAAGCCAAGAGCTTTGATTTTTCTATACAAGTTTGATAAGTCTAAACCTATGTTTTTAGCCACCTCTTTGAGGTCGTAATTAAACTCTTTTAGTTTCCTTGCTAAGTAAACCTTTTCAAACTCCTTTTTTGCCTCTTTAAAGTTTTTTATTTCTAACAAGTAAGACAGATTGCTATAACTATCTTCGGATAAAAAGAGGTCTTCTGCGGAAATTCTTTCCTTTTCACACAGAATAACCGCTCTTTCTATTAAGTTCTTTAACTCCCTAACGTTTCCCTTCCAGCTGTGATTCAGGAGTTTTTCTTTTGCGTCCTCTGTGAGCTCGTAGCAGGGTTTTTTGTATTCTTTTGCAAACTTCCTTAGGAAGTATTCCGCAAGGAGCACTATGTCCTCACCGCGTTCTCTTAGGGGTGGAAGGGTCAAGGTAAAAACGGATATTCTGTAAAAGAGGTCTTCCCTAAAGTTTCCTTTTTCAACTTCTTTTTCTAAGTCCTTATTTGTTGCGGAAACTATCCTTACATCTACCTCTATCTTCTGCGTTCCTCCCAGTCTCGTAAAACTTCCCGTTTCTAAAACCCTTAGTAGTTTTGCCTGTGCCTTTGGCTCAAGCTCCCCTATCTCGTCCAAAAAGAGAGTTCCTCCGTCCGCCAATTCCAACTTCCCCTTTTTTCTACAAACAGCTCCGGTAAAGGCTCCCTTCTCGTATCCAAAGAGCTCGCTCTCAAAGAGCTCCAAGGGCAGTGAAGCACAGTTGAGGTCAACGAACAGCCCTTTTCTTCCCGAGTATTTGTGTATAAGCCTTGCCACTATCTCCTTTCCCGTCCCACTTTCCCCCAGAATCAAAACAGGAGCTTTACTTTTTGCAATCTTAGGAATAACGCTCTTAATTTGCTTTATTTTGGGGTGCTCACCTATAAACTCTATATCTTCTTCAACTACCTTAGTTTTTCTGTATTCCTCAAAGGCGTGCTTTACAGTCAGCAAAAATCTCTCAATAGAGAAGGGCTTTTCCAAAAACTCGTAGGCACCTTTCTTTATAGCCTTTACCGCAAGCTCTATACTTCCGTGTCCCGTTATAACGACTATTACGCTGTCGGGGGACAGCTCTTTGATTCTGTCAATAAACGCTATTCCGTCTCCGTCTGGCATCCAAATGTCAAGAACTATAACGGGGTAAAAGTTTTCCTTTATTTTTGCTTCCGCTTCCTTCAAGGTTTTAGCAAGATGGGGCTCGTAGCCTTCCTCTCCCAATATCCCCGCAAGGGAACTCAGTATCGCCCCTTCGTCGTCAACGATTAACACTTTTTCCATACTTAAAATTAATTATGGAACAAAAGGGGCGTAGAGTGTTTTTAACTTTGTATTCCTTTAAAGGTTTGCCGTTCAAGGGATTTCTTAAGTCTTGGTCTATCTCAAGTAAAGGATAGAGAAAGAAGTCTCGCTCCGTTAGGTAGGGGTGGGGAATCCAAAGCATTTTAGAATTTATGACTCTGTCTCCCCACAGAAGTATGTCTATGTCTATCTCGCGAGGCCCCCACTTAAAGCGCTCCTTTCTTCCAACTATTCTTTCAATCCTTCTAAGGTTCAATAAAAACCTATGGGGTTCTAAGTTAGTTTTTACCTTAATGACGAGATTAAGGAACTTCTGCTGATTGGTATAGCCCCAAGCCTCCGACTCGTAAACCGTAGAAATAGCCTTTATTTCGGCTATATTACTAATTTCTTCTATAGCTCTTATTAGATACCCAAGGCGGTCTCCCCAATTACTTCCCAAGGCAACATATATCACAACAATTTTATTCTAATTTGCTTATACTTATAAGAAGCGGAGTCGTTAGTATGGACTTGCCAAAGCTCAGGATAAGACACATAGAGGTTGAAATCCCCATCATTCAAGGTGGAATGGGAGTTGGCCTTTCTTGGGAAAACCTTGCCGGTCATGTTGCAAGAGAGGGTGCCATAGGCGTTGTGTCTGCAGTAGGAACGGGCTACAGACATCCCCACCTCGTCAAGAGGGATAAGTTCGGAAGACCCATAGGTTCAACAAATATCCACCATTCAGAAGCCCTTAAAAAGATTATTAGAGATGCAAAGGAGATTTCTAAAGGTAGGGGAGCGATAGGAGTAAACATCCTCGTTGCAATAACCGATTACGGAAGAGTGGCAAGGGACGCTGCGGAAGCGGGAGCAGACCTCATCATATCGGGAGCTGGACTCCCCCTTAAGCTCCCCGAATACGTGGAAGGATACGAGATTGCCTTAGTTCCCATAGTTTCCTCCGCAAGAGCTCTAAACCTGATATGTAAAACTTGGCAAAAACGCTACAACAGGCTTCCCGATGCGGTAATATTAGAAGGCCCAAAGTCTGGGGGGCATCAAGGGTTTAAGTACGAAGACTGCTTTAAACCTGAGAATCAATTGGAGAATTTATTACCTTCGGTGTTAGAAGAGGCAAAAAGGTGGGGAAACATTCCCGTAATAGTAGCGGGAGGAGTTTGGAGCTACGAAGACATTAAGAACTTCATAAGTATGGGAGCGGCTGGCGTTCAGATGGCTACGAGGTTTATCGCTACCCACGAGTGTGACGCTCCCCAAATATACAAAGAGCTCGTCACTGACCTAAAAGAAGAGGACATTATACTTTTTAAGTCCCCCGTGGGTTATCCACTCAGGGTAATAAGGACGCCCTTTATAGAAAGACTTCTTAGTGGCTACAACGGATGGAACGGCTGCGTTTCTCACTGCGTAGTTCCGTGCAACAAGGGTGAAGAGGCTAAAAAAGTAGGATTTTGCATAGCGGACAGACTGGGCCTTGCTTGGCTTGGGAACTACGAAGAGGGAATATTTATCAGCGGCGCAAACGGACACTGGTTGAAGTATCAGGGCATTATTTCGGTAAAGGAGCTGTTAGACATCCTTACGGGTAAGCGAGAAGACCCTACTTTGCCAAAGATAGAAGAAGAAAAGAAAGCTAAAGCCCCAGTTTCTGTTTGAGCTCTAAAGCTTTCTTAAATATCTCCTTGTCTCCTTTATACTTTAATAATTTCTCCGCATTTTCTACTGGAACGAACTTAGCTTCTTCTACTTCCCACGAGGGCTTTGGCTCTCCTTCTACATACTTCATTAGGTAATACTTTACCTTTTTAAGTATCTTCTCTCCGTGAAGCTGATACCAATACTGAACTTCTCCGATGTAATCTAAAACCTTTCCCTTTATTCCCGTTTCTTCGTAAACTTCTCTAAGGGCTGTTTGCTCAGGGGGTTCTCCTTCTTCTATTAAACCCTTAGGGAAAGTCCAGAGGCCTGAAGGGTTCTTGATAAGCAAAACGAAGTTGTCTTTAAAAAGCACGCCCCCGGCGGAGAACTCCCTCCTCATTGAGAGGCGTCAAGCTCTTTTAATACCTCCGAGGTTATGTCTACTTCTGGACTGTAATAAATCATAGTACCGCAATCAACGACCGCTTTAAGGTTTCTCTTCTTTGCTATGTCTGAAACGATAGTCTGAACTCTCGTGAATAACTTCTCTTCAAGCTCATCCTTCTTTTTATTTAGATTTTCTTGAGCTTCCAACTGAAGCTCCCTCATCTCTCTTTCAAGCTTTTGAATCTCTTGCTCCTTCTTCTTCTTTGCGGATTCCGAGAGGACTCCCTGCTGAAGCTCCTTTCTGAGTTGCTCTATCTTCTTTTGCCTTTCGGTGAGCTCCTTTTGATACTTGTCCATTAGGGCTCTGAATTCCTCTTGAGCCTTGGCCACGTATTTAGACTGGGTTATTATCTTCTGGGAATCTATGCAGGCAAAGTCAACGGCGTAGCTAAGTGAGGCAATTAAAAGTAAGCTTGAGAGTATTTTCTTCATGATTACCTCCAACTTAATTTAAGAAAAAGTATATCATCCATCCAGTGACTGCAACATAAATCCACACAACTGCGGTTATAGGGGCTATCTTTCTGTGTTTTTCAAACTTTTCCTTGAAACCCAAATAAACCGTATAAACAGCTAAGGGGAAGTTAATTATGGCAAGAATCGTGTGGGACCAAAGTGTAAAGTAATAAAGGGTTTTATAGCTACCCGTATAGTGCTTTGGGGGATAGAGCGAGGACTTTACGAGGTAAAGTACAACGAAAACTAACGCTAAAAAAGAAGCAGTGAGCATAGCCCTTTTGTGCCAATCTCTCAATCCGAGCTTTATTAAGACTAAGCCTGTTAGTATTAGCGAACCACTCAATCCTATGGTTATTAAACTTAAAATAGTCAGCAGTTCGTACATCGCTCAACTATTTTAACATGTAAACTGCTATTATGATTACGAGATAAGCAAGAACTGCCAAGAAGGCTAACACTATACCCAAAATTACGCTGTGTTTCTTAATTCTTTCCTCTTGTTTATTCATCCCTCCTTCTCCTTAAAGTGCTTTTTAGGGCATAAATCACAAAGGAAGCTCCCCCTAAAACGGAAAGAATAGAACCCAATCCCATTATAGCCATAAATATATATACCTTTGCGTTTGTTATGTAGTCCGTTCCCGGCATCTTTCTTGGCGTTCCAAACAAACCAGCCCAAAACAGTCCCATCACAAAAAGGAGCATCCCAAAGCCGTAAAAGTATGGGATAAATCTTACGAACTTGGGAATTTCCTTTATAAAACCAAGTTCTTTTAGAAAAACAAGGGTTAGAGCCATAATTCCTACGAGTATGCTGGCTATAACCGCATGGTAGTGAGCGGGAACTCTCAAATCCATTCCAACCCCTAAGTAGCCCATAAGGGCTCCAAGGAAGTATATGAGAACTGAAAGCTTTAGGGTGCTTCTCTCAAAATCCCAAAGCTTTAAGCCGTTAACGAAAAGCATTAAACCGTAAGAAAGGGTAGGAATTCCTATTCCTATGGCGTAAGCTGTTTTCGTTAGGTCAAGTCCTAAGTCAGACTTTGGCTCAACGTAAAACTGCGCGATAAAAAGGGTTATTGGAAATACTAAGAGCAAGTAGTTTAAGAATCGTAGGTTGAAAACCCTTTCTTTATACAGAAGAATCCAAGTGGAAACCAAAAGGCAGGCGTTTACAAATTGGTGTATGTGCCCGGGAAACCAAAAGAGGTTCTCAAAAAACCCATACTCCTTTAACGACTTGTCTACAACTACGTACGAAATCACAAGGGAAATGGGCAATATTACGCTATTTATAATAGATATACCTAAAACAGACTCAAGGGCATTTCCTAAGTATAAGGAGCGAACTGCCCTTGGTAAAAAGCGTAGAGCTGTAAAGAACACCCCTGCAAAAAATAAAATCAACCCTGCAAAGAAAGTAGGGTGAATGATGGTGGGAACGTAGTTGTTCCAAAGGGCTTTCCCTTGTCCCGTGAGTGCGGAAAGAAATATTAAGAAAAATCCTAAAAAACTAAGGGCAACTTCGTGAATTTTTTCTTCTTTTTCAAATACTTTATGCCACAGGAAAGCAAGAAAAGCGTACAAACCAACTATAAGCGCACTATCCACATGTCCCACAAGGCCGTGGTAGAAGTATTTTTCGGGAAATAAATTCGCAAGGACGGGAGTTCTTGCTATTGCAACCAGTAAGGCAAAAAATCCTCCCACACCTATGGAGAGAATAAAGAGGTAAAACCAAAGCATGCTATTTCACCATATCAAAAATCATCATGCCAAACAAAACGCTAAGGTAGAGTATAGAAAAGAAGAAAAGCCTCATGTCCTCTTCCTTTTTTGAGAATACGAACCTTAGGGTTAAGCCTATGTAGAGAAGGTTTAACAAAACTGCGGTAAACAAGTATAGGTCTCCCACTAAGCCCGTAAAATAGGGAATAAGGCTTATAGGAAAGAGGGAAACGGTGTAAATGAGGGTTTTTACCTTAGTTATAAAAACACCCCTCACTACCGGCAATGTCGGCACTCCAGCCCTTTTATAGTCCTCTCTATACTTAAGAGCAAGGACCCAAAAGTGGGGAGGTTGCCACATGTACATCAATAGGAAAAGGGCCAAAGCGTTAATGTCAATCTGCCCTGAAGAAGCTACGTATCCTATAACTGGTGGCAGAGCTCCCGATATTCCTCCTATCTCCGTAGCTATGGGATTTTTTCGTTTTAACAATATGGAGTATAAAACCACGTAAGAAAAAGAAGCTACAGCCACGAGAAGTGTAGGAAGCCAGCCTACGAAGGTTATGAGAATAATGTAAGAAAGAGCCTGAAGGATTATACCAAACACAAGGGCTTTTGATGGGTCTACGACTCCCTTTGGTATGGGGCGTAAGGCGGTTCTACTCATAAGCTTGTCAATGTCTTTATCTATAACCATGTTTAGAACTGCAGAACCAGCAGCCGCAAGCCCAGTTCCCCAGAGTGTCCAAAAAACCAAGGACGGTTCAAGCCTTCCCTTTGAGCCAAGATACATACCACCCAAGGTGGTTATTAGAACTAAGGTGACTATTCCCGGTTTTGTAAGGGCTAAATACTCCTTCAATAGGCTTACCGCTGCCGCAACCTTCTCACTCATTATAAACTCCTCTAAATTCACCGTAGGTTTTAAGAACGACAGGTGCTACTATGTAGGATACCCATATGACTATAAAGAAACCAATAGCGATGTGAAGGAAAAGGTAAGGTAGGTAAAAATTAGAGAGAACAGTTGCCACGCCTGCCAAAACTTGAGCTACAAAGAGAGCCAAAGTTATCAGCGCTTCCTTAGAGGGTTTCTTAAAGAGTATGAAGAGGGCAAGGATTATAAGCAAACCAGCATAAGTTATGTGAAGGTAGTAGACAAATTGGTTGTACTCCAAAGCCTTTACGTATCTAACGAATATTCCGAGAAGCATTTGGAACATAGTGGCAACGTATAAAAAATCTCCATAGGGAACTATTTCAGAAATTTCTTTCCCGTAATTTTTTACGTAAAAATAGGTAATAGTTATAGTTGATAAAATGAAAACTGAGAGAATGAGGTGTGAAGTGGTGTACATATAGTCAAGCAATTCCCTGAGCAAGGGTGCTTCGGTAACGACAACTCTCATTCCCAAGAGAAATTCAAATATTAAAGCTAAAAATACGAATCCAAGAGCTTTTTTAACGAAGGAGTTTCCTTCTTTAAAGGCGTAAAAGAGAGAAAGTAAGTATAGAATTCCTACAACTCCGCCCAGAATCCTGTGGATGTGCTCTATCCAAGCCTGCAGATGGGTTTCAACGACTACGGGAGCGGGTGGAGTTGGGATTTCTTCCTTTAATTGAAAGGGTAAAAGCTGACCGTGACACAGTGGCCAGTCGGGACATCCTAATCCCGAACCTGTTGAGGTGACTATTCCACCAAAGACCATAAGTACATAAGTAAATAGAACGGACAGGAACAGTAATAAACTGAGTCTCTTCATTCATTTTCCTCCTTCCTTTTTTTCTCCTTAAGCATGTCTATGCTTTCTTTTATTGGATTTGCGTCTCTTGCGTTTTCAAGCCTTTGGAGGAAGTACTCCCTATTTTTAGGGTAGGCTATATACATGTATACGGTAAACATCATTACTAATACCACGAAAGCAAAGAGCAAAAGTCCTAAGATAAGCTTACCTTTGTCTTGATTGGACATAGACATTAATATAATACCTTTGAATTATTTGGTATTAATTTTAAGCTTACGATAAATTTATAATAACTTTATAATAATTTTCTAATGTCCTCTTCAAGCTCCCTATATGTGCCAAGCCTAACCTTTACTATCTTCCCTTCTCTGTCTATAAGGAAAGATGTGGGAAGGCCTCTTACGGGATATAACTCCAGCAGTCTGTCTTCTCCGATAAGAATGGGAAAGGTAATTTTAATGTTAGATTTTTTTAAAAAGTCCTGCAGGTTTTCTGGGTCCGTATTTATCGCAAGTATTACAAAACCCTTATCCTTGTACTTTTGATAAACTTCCTCAAATAAGGGCAGTTCCTCTTTGCAGGGGGGACACCATGTAGCCCAAAAGTTTAAAAGAACCACCTTTCCCTTAAAGTCCTTTAAAGAAACCTCTTTTCCGTCAAGGGTTTTGAGGGTAAATTCGGGTGCTAGCTTGCCAATTAGTGCACTTTTTGACTGGTCTTCTTCAGTTTGGTGTTTTTGAAAGCCCAAATAGAGAACTAAAAGGAGTAAGAAAAGAGCTAAAAAAGCCGGAATGAAGCGCGTCATACCTTTTTCCACTCTTTTGGAAGCTCTCTTGGTTCAACGCCTATGTATTCGTACTCTTCCTCAGAAAGTCTCTTAGAGAAGGGTTTTTCTTGAGTTAGCTCCTCGTAAGCGTGGGCAACGAGTCCCGGAACCCTTCCTATTATGAAGAATCCCTTTCCGAGCCTCCAGTCAAAGCCCATGTCAGAAGTGATAGCGGCTATAGCCCCATCAACGTTAAGAACTATTCTCTTTCCTTTTTGCTTAAAAATCTCCTCTTCAACCTTTTCTGCAAACTCGCAGTGTTTTCCAAAAAATCCGTATTTTCTCGCTAACTCCATAAGTCTTTTCGTTCTTGGGTCAAACTCCTTGTAATATCTATGACCGTAACCCGGAATAGGTTTTTTCTCAGATAAGTATTCTCTTACTATTTCCTCTACGGGTCTTCCGCTACTTACTCCCTCTTGCATAAACTTCATCGCGTCTTCTAAGGCTCCACCGTGGGCAGAGCCAAAGGCCAAAATTCCCGCACCTACGCCTACATTTAGGGAATTTCCACCGCTTATTACCGCTCTCGTAGCTATTACGGAAGGCGGGGCTATGCTGTGTTCAATGATTGAAACGAATATAGCGTCCATCATCTTGCTTTCGGCTTCCGAGGGTAGCTCTCCTTTAAGGAGCAGGTATATAGCTTCAGAAAAGGTGAGATTACCCACAAGGTCTAAAAGTCTGTAGCCCCTTATGTAGGGCTCGTGCTCAATGTGAGTAGATATTGCCGTTCTCCACTTTTTCTCCGCCATAAAAAAATTATACTTAGAATAGCGTTTTAAATGCTGTCAAAATACTCCTCTAAAATAACCATTGCTGCGATAACGTCCTTAAGCTCTTTCTTCTTTTTGTAGGACAAGCCCTCTAGTCTCCTTAGCGCTTCTTGGGTAGTCCACCTTTCGTCCCAGAGGATTATCTCAACCTCCGGTAGTTCCTTCTTTAGTTCTTCGTAAAACTTTTTTACGAGCTTGGCGCGCTGACCTTCCTTTCCAGAAGGTGTTAGAGGAAAGCCAAGAACTATTTTCCCTACCCCGCTTTTCTCAATTATCTCCTTTATCTTTTTAACGGAATCCCGGTTCTTTATAACTCCCTTTGGGGATACTATCTTTAGATTCTCGTCTCCTATCGCAAGCCCTATGCGTTTAATCCCGTAATCAATTGAGAGAACCTTCATCCAGTTTTAAAGCCAATGACTTTGTACAGAGGACAAAATCCTGTGGCTGCGGTTACGATAAAGACTATACCTATTACTCCGAGAATCCAGTAAAGCCCGCCATTAGTTATAGCCAACCAAAGAAAGATAATAGCTAAAATTATCCTTATTACTCTGTCCCAAAGAGCCATATTCTTCTCCATAGCACCTACCTCCTTAACTTTAATTTAATCTTCAATATGAGCTCTGCCATAAATGTTAAAAAAGCTCTTCAGATATAATTTAAATAAAATAAAATTACTAAAAATGGTAGGAGGTGAAAGCGATGGGAATTCACAAATTAGAGCCTAAGGACCACTTAAAGCCCCAAAACCTTGAGGGTATTTCCAACGAACAAATAGAACCCCACTTTGAAGCCCACTACAAAGGCTACGTTGCAAAGTACAACGAAATCCAAGAAAAGCTTGCGGACTTTAACTTTGCGGATAGAAGCAAGGCTAACCAAAACTACTCTGAGTACAGAGAGTTAAAGGTGGAAGAAACCTTTAACTACATGGGAGTAGTTCTTCACGAGCTTTACTTTGGAATGCTCACTCCCGGCGGAAAAGGAGAGCCCTCTGAAGCTCTAAAGAAGAAGATAGAAGAAGACCTTGGTGGACTTGATGCCTGCACGAACGAACTCAAGGCTGCAGCAATGGCTTTCAGGGGATGGGCTATACTTGGACTTGACATCTTCAGCGGAAGGCTCGTAGTAAACGGACTTGACGCCCACAACGTTTATAACCTCACTGGTTTAATTCCTCTTATAGTTATAGACACCTACGAACACGCCTATTACGTAGACTACAAAAACAAGAGAGCTCCTTACTTAGATGCCTTCTTTAAAAACATAAACTGGGACGTAGTAAACGAGAGATTTGAAAAGGCTATGAAAGCTTACGAAGCGCTTAAGGACTTCATAAAGTAATTTGTGGCTTCTTCTTTTCTTTCTTTTCCTTTCCTTAACCTCTTGCGGTATAAAGTCAAAACCTAAGCCCCTACCAGAGCCCCAATTTCAGCTAAAAAGAATTGGAGAGTTCGTTTACATTATTGGTAATGACTTAGAAGTTCCGGGTTTTCAAAAAGAAGAGGGATTTTGGTTTACCCGTGAAAGAAAAGCCTTTTGTTTTGAAGTAAAGAGGATAGAAGGAAAGAAGAAAAAGGTTTGTGTTCCAGAAGCACCCAACCAAGAGCCCACCGTAAGCGTAGAAGAGCTTAGAGAAGCAATAAAAATAACTTCAAAGGATGAAGGAAAGTTTAGAATCTATAAGTTAAAAGATGGGATTCCTATACCTTTTCCTATTGGGGAATTTACCAAGGAAGCTTTAATAGAAAAAAACTACTCTGAATACCGCGTAGCGGTAGCGAAAGTATTAAACGAAAATGTGGAAAGCGAGCCTGTTTTTATTAAAGTTTCTCCCAAACCCAAACCTGTTCCCCAACCACCTCACGAGATTAGTTACTTAAGAATAGACGCCAAAGTAGTTATTTACTGGTTTCACGAAGACATTGAAAACTTGCAAGGATTTAACATTTATAAAAACGGAAAGCGGGTAAATAAGGAGCCTTTAAAGGGAAACACCTTTATAGACGACTATAGAGACCAAACTACCGAATACGAGGTTAGAGCGGTAAATGAGTTTGGAATAGAGAGCAAGGGCGTTAAGATTTATGTTCCTTAGAAACTTCGTATATTTTAAAGAGAAGCAGAAAAACGGGGAGCATAGCATCCCAAAAGTATGTAAAAATGGTTTGTATTAAGTGAATTCCTAATGGGAGAATAATAACAAGTCTATACGCGTCTAATTTCTCTCTTATACGAAAGGAAAATAGCTCTTTAAAGTAAATTGCGTAAATCAACAAAATTCCTATTAATCCCACCACTCCCCGTTCTATAAATTCTGAAAATACAAAAAAACTTTCGTATCTTGGTTGAACAATAGGGCTTTTAGGAGTTAAATATTCCTTAGCCCTAACGCCGTGACCTATTAGTAAAGGTAAGTAGCGTTTATTTTTTATGTCTTCTTTTAAAACCTCTAGCCCTTCTTTGAAAAGAGTGCACCTTTCACTTGATATGACATTGAGCGTTTGTTCGTTTAGTTCTCTATAGCCTAAAATAATCTCATTAAAAGTCTTAAATCTATAATCCGTTTTTGATAAATAAGCATATCCTAACACTCCTATGCTAAGAAACAGCACAAGCACCCCTAAAAACACCGCTTTTCTTATAATTTTGCTCCTATACAAAACGTAAAGGATTAATAGAAAAAGGACTACATACGCCAAAATCATGGAGCGCCTGTGGCTAAAAATGACCACAAAAAACGACGCAAAAGCTCCCAGAAGGAATAGTATTTTTAATTTTCTTTCTTGGAAAAAGGATAAAAGAAAAAAAGTCAATCCTGATAAAGTATAGAAAAATCCCGTCTCAAAGGTTCCTCCCCATATAGGCTTCGTTTCTCCGAATTTGTAATAGGAATGCAGTTCAAAGGGCAGTAACAAGAAAAATCCAAAAAGAAAAATCTTCGGTATTTGCCTTAAAAGAAAGTATATTTCGTCTTTAGAAAGGTTTAAAAAGTATATAAATTGGAACAATCCCTCTTCAATAGCCTTATCAAAGCGCTTTGTGTAATAAAGGAGTGTGGAAAGTAAGGTAGGAAAAGCGTATAGGAAAATGGGAATACTAAGTTTTTCACCTTGAAGTTTCTTACTTTTAAATAAACTCCAAAGGGTGTAAAGAATTCCTAAGATTATTAGCCCTTCAAGCAGAGTTATTGAGAGATAAAGGGACAAAACCAAGAAAAGAATATAATATTTCACCACTTTAGCTCGTTTCCTTTGGCGTAGGTTTGGGGTTTTCTTTGGAAGAAGTCCGTTTTCGTGTTGTTTATCTTTCTAAACTCGTCTATCCACTTCATAGGATTTTCCGTAATCTCAGGATAAAGCGGCTCAAAACCTATTTGCGTAATCCTTAGATTGCCGAGATACTTTATGTATCTATCAATTAGAGTATCGTTTATTCCGAGAATTTGGTTTTGGGTCACATATTGTCCCCACTTTATCTCTTCACTTACCGCATACTTAAAGTATTCTTTTATCCAGTTCTTTATTTCAGGAGTAAACAGCTCGGGATTTTCCTTTTGCAAGGTTTGAATTATGTTTCTAAAAAGGGTTACGTGGGTTAGCTCGTCCCTGTTTATGTACTTAATCTGTTGAACGGTATTCGTCATCTTTCCCTGTCTTCCAAGGGTATAGAAGAAGGCAAATCCTGAGTAGAAATATAAGCCTTCCAAAATGTAATTACCTATTACTGCCTTTATAAAGTTTTCTTCCGTTGGCTTTCTTATAAACTCGTTGTAAATCTCAGCGATAACTTTATTCCTTTCAAGTAGTCTTTCGTCCTCCCTCCAGTAGTTATAGACCTCGTCCGCCTTTATAGGGTCAACCACACTCTCAAGAATAAATTGATAAGAGTAAGCGTGGATACTTTCTTGAAACTCCTGAGCTGTTATAGCCATTTCAACTTCTGGAGCTGTTATCATTCTTCCAAAGTCCTTTAGCATGTCCACTTGGAAGCTGTCTAAGGCTATTAAGAAAGAAAGCACAAGCTCGTAAGCCCTTTTTTCGTAATCCGAAAGTATAGTCTCGTATTGCTTTCTGTCTTCAAGCATTTGTATCTCTTCGGGTATCCAGAAGTTAGTAAAGCCCATCGTTTTGTATAGTTCAAAAGCCCAGCTGTACTTTATCTCGTTGAGCTCCAGTATGTTCGTGGGATTTCCTTTGATAATCCTCCTTTTGTAAGCCTCCCTGTCCCCTTCGGGGTTAAAGATTAGCTTCCTAGAGAGCTCTACATCTTTTTTTATCATTGCATTCCTCCCAAGGAGAAAATTGAAGTATAATATTAAATAAGCAGACTTTGATGAACTTGTCAAGAAGAAAATTTAAAAATTTTAAAATTTTTGAGAGATTTTATTAGAATTTTTAATTTATATTTTTCTGCGAACGAGAAAAACTCCATCTCTAATGGTTAATAAAACCTTATCAACCCGCGGGTCTTCCTTAATCATTTCGTTCGTTTGAGCTATAGCTCGCGAGCGACTATCGTTGGGTTCAAGGACTTTTCCTTCCCATAGAGCGTTGTCTATTGCGATTAAACCACCTTTTTTAACTAATTTAACGCATTTTTCGTAATAAAAAGGATAAGAAGACTTATCTGCATCTATAAAAATAAAGTCAAAACTCTCTTCTTCAAACTCTTCTAAAATTTTCTTAGCATCTCCCACTAGAAGCCTTATCTTATTTCCCCAAGGAGCTCTCTCTATAAAGCTTTTTGCTATCTGTGCATAGACTGGATTTATCTCTACAGTTATGAGCTCTCCGTCCTCGGGCAACCCTTGAGCCATTATAAGGGCGGAAAAACCGGTAAAGGTTCCTATTTCCAAGACCCTTTTGGCTCCAGAAATCTCCACGAGCATCTTGAGAAAATTTCCCTCTACCCTTCCCGTGAGCATCTGAGGTAGGTCCGTATTCTTGTAGGTAAACTCTATCAGCTCTTCAAGAATTGGATGAAGCGAAGAAGAATGCTCCTCCGCGTAGCGCTCTATCTCCTCTGGACAAATAAAAGCCATCAGCTGAAAACCCTCACTATGTTGTAGTAGGTGTCCCTCTGAGCGGGAATAAAACCGGCGGACTTTATAGCATTAACCATATCCTCAACCTTGGGAATTTTAACCTTAAAGCTCGTTGAAGAAATTACGTTTTCTTCTATCATTACCGAGCCAAGGTCGTTAGCTCCAAAGTGAAGCCCCACTATACCTATCTGCATGGTTTGGGTGACGTGAGAGGATTGAATGTTTTTTATGTTGTCAAGATAGATACGAGACAAGGCAAGAACCTTCAAGTAGTAAGTTGGAGAGGCTTCTTCTACAAAGTCAAGCTCCGTATTACCCTTTTTAAAGGTCCATGGGATAAATGCGGTAAATCCACCCGTTTCGTCCTGAATCCTTCTTATTCTGTCAAGGTGCTCTATTATGTGCTCTATGTTTTCAATGTGACCAAACATCATAGTTGCGGTAGTAGTCATTCCGAGTTTGTGGGCTGTTTTGTGAACTTCTTCCCACTCTTCAACGGTGCACTTTCCCGGACTAATCTTATCCCTTATCTCCTGCGAGAGAATTTCCGCCCCACCACCCGGAACGGACATTAGCCCTGCTTCTTTTAGCCTTCTTAGAACTTCTTCAATGCTAAGCTTTTCCTTCTTAGCTATGTAAACGATTTCTGGAGCGGAAAAGCAGTGTATCTGTATTTGAGGGAAGTGCTTCCTTATCTCCCTTATCGTATTTTCGTAAAACTCCAAGGGAAGGTCTGGATTTATTCCACCTTGCATCAGAAGGGTCGTTCCACCCCACTCAACGAGCTCCTTTACCTTTGCAAGAATCTCTTCTAAGGGAAGAACGTAGGCGTCTTTGTCAGACTTCCTCCTGTAAAAAGCGCAGAACTTACATCCTGCTATGCAAACATTCGTATAGTTAACGTTTCTATCAATAACGAAGGTGACTATGTTGTTTGGGTGAAACCTCTTTCTTACGAAGTTAGCAAGATTTCCCAAAGAGACGAAGTCTAAGTTTTCCCAAAGGTATAGGGCTTCTTCTGGATATATTCGCTCACCCCTTAGAATCTTATCTTTGACGCCGTCTATGGATAGAGTTTTCACTTATTCAACCTCCGGGTATTATTAAATATTATGCAGATGAAGTTTAGAGGTAGAGTGTGGAAGTTTGGAGATAACGTTGATACAGACCAGATAATACCCGCAAGGTATCTAAACACTTCTGACCCTTACGAGCTTGCCAAACACGTTATGGAAGACAGCGAGCATCCCAACTTTGCTAAAGAGCACAAAGAGGGAGACATTATAGTTGCGGGAAGGAACTTTGGCTCTGGCTCCTCCAGAGAACACGCGCCTATAGCCATAAAGTATGCGGGCGTTCCCGTAGTAGTGGCTAAGTCCTTTGCAAGGATATTCTTCAGAAACGCAATAAACATAGGACTGCCCATAGTTGAAGCTCCAGAGGCCGTAGACGAGATAGAGCACGGAGACGAGATAGAGGTTGACCTTGAAAGGGGAATAGTAAAGAACCTAAGAACGGGTAAAGAATACCCAGCTACGAAGTTTCCAAAAGAGCTTCAAGACATCCTAAGAGCTGGTGGGCTTATGGCTTACGCTAAGGAGAAACTCGCTAAAAAGTAATGGAATACAAAAGACTTACGGAGTTTTACGAACAGATTGAGAAATCTACACGGCGAACGGACATAATAAACGCCCTCGTAAAGCTCTTTAAAGAAACCCCAAAGGAGTTAATAGACAAGGTAGTCTATCTATCCATTGGGAAGATTGCTCCCGAATATACTGGACTTGAGTACAACTTTGGAGAAAAGCTCGCCATACGGGCTTTATCCCGCATCTTAAAAATCTCCTCCGCAGAAATAGAAAAGAAGGTAAAACTACTCGGAGACCTCGGAGAGGCGGGAAAACAGCTTTACGAAGAACTTGGTTTTAAGCCTCAAGGAATCCTTACCGTAGAAGAGGCTTACGACGGGCTTAGGAAAATAGCGGAAGCTATTGGAGTAGGCTCCCAAGAGAGGAAGATAGGAATCTTTACAGAGCTTCTAAAAAAGGCTACGCCCGTAGAGGCTAAGTACCTCCTTAGAACTATTACCGAAAGACTTAGACTGGGACTGGGAGACAACACAATCTTAGAAGCCTTAGCTATCGCTTTTACGGGAAGCTCCCTCAATAGGGAGATTATTGAGAGAGCTTACAACCTCACCTCAGACCTCGGATATGTTGCTAAGATTTTAGCGGAGAAGGGCTTAGAAGGCGTAAAGCGGATTAAGATAGAGGTTGGAAGACCTATAAGACCTATGCTTGCAGAGAGAATGGGAAGCCCCGTTTTAATCTTGAAGAAGCTCGGGGGAAGGTGCGGGGCGGAGTATAAGTTTGACGGAGAGCGCATTCAGGCACACAGAAAGGGAGAAGAGTTTTGGCTCTTTTCCAGAAGGCTTGAAAACATAACCCATCAGTATCCTGACCTTATAGAGTTTTTAAAGGAGGCTATTCCTCACGACTTTATCGTTGAACTTGAAGCGGTTGTTATAGACCCTTCAAGCGGAGAGATAAAACCTTTTCAGGAGCTTATGCACAGAAAGGTAAAATATGTAACCCGTTATCACCTTGAGAAGTATCCCGTTGCGGGTTTTCTCTTTGACATCCTTTACCTTGACGGAGAAGACCTTTCGCTAAAGCCTTATCCTGAAAGGAGAAGAATTCTTGAGGAAGTAGTGAAAAAAACCGATAGGATAGACCTCGTTCCGAGGAAGGTAGTTGATAATCCTGAGGAATTAGAAAGCTTCTTTTACCAAGCTATAGAAGATGGTTGCGAGGGGTTAGTTTGTAAGTCTTTGGCTCCCGACTCAATCTATCAAGCGGGAAAGAGGGGATTTTTGTGGATTAAGTATAAGAGAGACTACAAGTCCGTTTTAGCGGACACCTTAGACCTCGTAGTGGTGGGCGGATTCTTGGGAAAGGGGCAGAGGTCTGGAACTTTTGGTTCTCTTTTGATGGCTTGTTACGAGCCAGAAAGCGACACCTTTAAAACCGTCTGCAAAGTAGGAACTGGCTTTACGGAAGACGACTTCAAGAAGCTTGAGGAAATACTAAATCCAAGGAAGCTGGAGCGTAGACACCCAAGAGTAAACTCCATATTAGAGGCGGACATCTGGTTTGAGCCTTATTTGGTCTTAGAAATTAGCGGTGCTGAGCTGACGCTTAGTCCCGTTCATACCTGCGCTTGGGGAAAGGTTGCCCAAAACAGGGGGCTTGCCCTTAGATTTCCAAGGTTTACCGGAAGATACAGGCTTGACAAAAGACCGGAAGATGCTACCACGGAGCAGGAAATTATAGAAATGTATAGTATGCAAAGAAAGATTAAGGTAAGCTCCTAAATAGCTTTAAAAACAACGGAACGGTGAAAAAACTTAGGGGAATTCCGAGGGTTATCGTAGAAAAGGCAAGGCGAAAGTCAAGACCGTATTTAAGAGCTAAGACACCTGCAAAAACCATAGGGGGCATCCCACTCTCAAGAAGAATAACCTCGTAAAGCACTCCCTTTAAGGAAAAAACCTTCAAAATTATCAAAATAATCAGCGGAACTAAGAACATCTTTATAAGTAGAGCTAAAAGCAATACCTTTGGGGAAGAAAAAGCTTTTACTGGCTCAAATCTGAGCCCTAAGGAAAAGAGGATTACGGGAATAAGTGAAGCGGAGGAAACCTGTAAAAAGTAATTTAAAAAATCTGGAATGGGGAAATTCCTAAAAAGAATAGACGAACAAAGGGCAATAAAGGGAGGAAAGGTTATTAACTCTCTTATGCTAAATCTTCCTATTGCTACGAAAAGTCCTATGGTTATGACGAGCGTAAAGGAGCCAAGTTGGTCAAAAATTATTGCGTAAGTAAGCCCTTCTTCACCAAATAAAGCGTAAGAAAAGGGATAACCTAAGAAAGCGGTATTCCCAAAACTGGAAACCAGCATAAAGGTTTTTAAGGAATTTTCTGAAAGAGAGAGAAGTTTTCCTATTAAATAAGAAATTATTAGTCCTAAAATTATAGAGACCCACGCAAATAAGGGTATGTACATAAGGCTTTTACTAAACTCCAAAGTGGAAAAATTTTTGACTATAGTTAGCGGAAGAGCGAAGTAAATTACATAATTAACGAAAATTTGTGAATCTTTTTCAGCGAAAACTTTAAATCTTTTTAAAAGGTAAGCAAAGCCTATTATAAGAATTACAAAAGAAAGTCTTTCGTATAATTCCATTTCCGTTTACTTAGAAAGGGCTGCCCGGGCGGGCAGCCAAAAAGAACACAGGGGGAGGGAGGGGGAGGGATTTTCTCACCACAAAAACCCAAACCCTCTTCATTTAACTTCACTTTCTTGATTCTACGAAAAATTTTTTTAGTTGTCAAGTAATCTTCTTAAAACTCCACTTTAACACAAAGCTTCGTGTTTTGCGTTTTAAAAGACTAAAAACTTTCCAAAGGAGTTTAAATACCAAATAGAAAAAACCAATTCTACACTATATGGCTGATTAAAGAGTTTCTGTTTGGCTAACCCCTCCCATAGAACAATGTCCTACATAAAAGGCTCCTTCTTCTACTACTAAAATGTTTGTTTTTATATCCCCCGTCAGTTTGGAGCCCCCCCTTAGCTCTATTTTATTGGCTTCTATGTTCCCATTTACTGTCCCAAATATGACCACCTCATTACTGCGTATGTTTCCTTCTACACTTCCCGTCTCGCCTATTATCAGAGTTGCTTCACACTTTATATTACCCTTTACCCTTCCATCTATACGGGTTGAGGAAGAAAGGTTTAGGTTTCCCTCAAACTCGCACCCCTCTCCTATGAGGGTGTTTATCTGAAAAGTATCAGTCCGCTTTTGAGTCTCACCCCTCCTACCAAACACATTATCACCTCACATATATATATTTTATAGGATTTTTCTTTTCAGAACCCCTCCAAACCTCGTAGTGAACATGAGAACCTGTAGACCTACCGGTAGAACCCACATACCCAATAACTTGTCCTGACTTGACCAGCTCCCCAGACCGAACAGTCGCCTTAGAGAGGTGGGCATACAGGGTCCTAAACCCGTAGCCGTGCTCTATAATCACAGTCTTACCATAACCCCCGAATTCACCTACATAAATTACCCTCCCATCCGCAGTAGCCCTCACAGGTGTTCCGTAGGGAGCCCTTATGTCAACACCTTCGTGAAACTCAATCCTTCCTGTGAAAGGGTCCCTCCTGTATCCGAAGTGAGAGGTCAAGGGACCCAAAACAGGCGGTCCAAGAGGTGTCTTCCTCAAGTATTCCTCAAGTGTATGGACTTCCCTTTGGAGAAAATTCAGGTAGTTTATATCAAGCTTATCCACCTTCCTACCTGGGCCTCCAACTCCTCTAGGAATATTCACTATTCCCTTTTCTTTCAAGAACTTATCTATGGATGCCAGCTTACTCTCTATCTCCTCTATCTTCTTCTTAAGGCTTTCCATCTTTGCAATCTTCTCAGTAATCTTCTCATTTTTCAACTCTAAAGTAGCTCTGAGTTCATCTCTTTCCTCTCTTAGGCGGGCTACCTCCTCCCTTAGGTAAAGGTTTTGGTAGAAGGTAAAGAGTGAGAAAAACAGGAATCCCATAAGACCAAAGAGGGAAAAAAGTAATACACTTTTCAGTAGCCGTAGATTAATCCTGAAACTCCTTGCTTTCTTTCCTCCGTAGCCTGCAATAATTATGTCTATATAATCTCTCTTCACAACGCTATTAATTTATTATACCGATAAGAACATCCCAAACGAGGCGGATAAAGTGAAATACGAGGAACTACTTTGGCTAAAAGAGCTTACCAAGTCAAATCTTAAGGTAAAGGCTTTGGGCGAGATAGGACTTGATTTTTACAAAGACTACTCAGACGGGAAGAAGCAAGAAGAAGAAAAGGCTTACGAAGGCTGATATCCTAAAACTCGACTCTCAAACTCACGGGTTTTGACTAGAGAGTTTTGACCTAAGGGTATTTCTTGATATTCCCAAGAGTCTTGAAACCTCACTTTTGTTGCCTCCACACTTATTCATTAAGAATCTTATAAATCTGCGTTCTACCTCCTGCAGGAAGTTGGGATATTCCGACTCGGGAAGCCTTTCAAAGCACATTTCCAATAGCTAGTAAGCATCCTTTTCACTTTCTTCCTCCAAAGGTTTTATGCTCTTTATCTTCCCCTTCTTCGTCTCCAAAACCGCCATGTAGATGGCGTTTTTGAGCTCTCTGACATTTCCCTTCCACTCGTAGGAGAGTATCTTTTCCATTACTCCTTCCTCTACACCCGTTACCTTCGTGCCAAACTCAAGGTTAGCTTTCTTTATGAAGAACTCCACCAGCTAGTGTAATATCTTATCCCTCAGATAAGCTCTTAGTCCCACCTCTCCACCTTCCCCGTTTACGGAAAGGTATGTAGTGAAGGTGATTGTACAAACTGAGCAAACTTCCAAACTCTCAACCAAACTTGGATAGGAGCCTACGCGACCGCAAAGCTTGACCCTATAAACCTCCACGGCGTCGTTTTCTACAACAACGGTAAGATAGGTGATGTGAAAAACAACAGCTTTCTCGTAAGGCTTGAGCCTTCCATGAAACTTAGAAACATAGGAGTAAACCTTCTTGGTATATACTCAAGAAAATCTGACGGAAGAGGTTTTACAACACTTCACAGCACACTTAAAACGGGCAGCTACTGGGCTTACACCCACATCTTTACCCCTCACGAACCCTCTGATGTTAACGACTTTCTTCTTGAACTCGGAAACAAGGGATACGGGCTTATGACCCTGCAGGCTAAGTTAGACATCCCCATAACGGAGAAACTCTCTGCTCAGCTTGTTGGTGATACTTTTATGCTGAACAACGAAGGAAATAATGTTGGAAAGAAGCTTGGAAACGAATTTGGAGCTCAGCTAACCGCAAAGGTGGGTAAGTACATGAATCTTGAGTTTGGAGCTCCAGTAGCAAAACTTGGAAAAGCTGGAAAAGCCATATACCAAGGAAACGACAAATCCACTGTAAACGAGATATTCGCAAGGCTACAGCTTGAATTCTGAGTTAATTCTGAGTTTTCGTAATGCCCCTTTTGGGGCTCTCTTTTTTCTCTCTTTTAAAACTCCACTCTAACCGCAACTCCGTGAAGCTTTTCAGGGGGAAATTTGTAAAACTCTACAAAGCTTGGCGTTATGCGTTTTAAAAGACTAAAAGCCTTCCAAAGGAGTTTATTAGTATAGACGTATTCCACGCCGTAGAATATAGCTCTTTCCTGTATTCCTACACTCCTCAGTTCTCCTTCTATATCTATAATCTCCATATATCCGTATCTTATCTCTAAAAGTCTCAATCCTTCGGATACATTACCTTTTAGTAAAGTTTCCACTCCAAAGGGTTCTTCCTTTTTTACCAAGGATAAAAATACGTTGTCTTCGTAAAGAATTCCGTGTTCAAACATAGTTTGTATTACATAAGGGGGTATATTTTGTGGGTCCCTAACCAAAAATATGGCTGTTCCTTTTATCTTAGGGCTGGTTTTATAGAGCTTTTCAAACTCAAGTATAAAGTCTTTTAAGGTTTTAAAGCTCATCCTTTCATAAAGTTTTGATTGGCCTGCTGTGTAAAGCAGTATTATAGATATGGGTATGCTGGCAAATATAAAAGACCAATAGGCACCGTGAGGTAGTTTGTTAAGATTAGATAGGAAAAACGCAGTATCTACAAAGAAAAGGAAGAGAGAGCCTATAAAGTAAAAGAAGTTTCTTCTTGCAAAGTGTATAAAAGTCAAAAAGAAGCCCGTAATCGTCATTGTGGCACTAACTGCAAGGCCATAAGCGGATGCCATATTGCTGGAGGTCTTAAAGTTAAAGTACATAAAAAGAACTCCAAACATTAAAGCCCAATTTATTGTGGGTATGTAAATCTGCGTGCTTATCTCTGTGGAAGTGTGTTTTACGCTTAGCATAGGGAAAATCCGAGCGTTAATAGCTTGAAAGATTATAGAAAAAGTTCCACTTATTAAAGCTTGAGATGCTATTATACCTGCAACAATTACCAGTATAAGAAAAGGGGTATATAAGAAATCTCCTAAAAGGGAATGGGCGCTTTCAAAGAAGAGCATTTGGGTATCTACATTCTTTTCCTGTAAGTAAAAAGCTGTCTGACCTAAGTAGTTTAGTACCAGCATAGGGAATACGAATGCCCAGGCTTGTCTTATAGCTACTCTTCCGAGGTGTCCCATGTCCGCATACATAGCCTCTCCACCAGTGGCAACAAGAATAACCTCAGATAGGGCTATAAAGGCTTTTAAGGGATTTTCTAAAATGAAGCTTATAGCGTAGTGAGGGCTAACGGCGAATAAAACATTTGGGTAGTGAGACAGATGATACACACCGATAACACCAAGGGATACAAACCATAAAAGCATAATAGGGCCAAAAAAGCTCCCTAGTTTCCCCGTCCCTTTGGATTGCAATCCAAAGAGTCCAAGGGTTATAAGAATGGCAATGCCTATAACTTCCCACTGGGGCGTGTTTTCAAATCCCGGGATGAGTCTTATACCTTCTGAAGCACTAAGTATGGTAATGGCAGGTGTTATAACTCCATCCCCAAGTAAAAAACCCAGACCTATTACTACCAAAAATCTAAAGAGAGTCCTTAGTTTTTTGTTTTGTGTTAAAGACTTTGCTATCTCACCAAGGACTACCTCTCCACCCTCCCCTTTAATACTTAGATTCATAGCAAACCAGGCGTATTGAACGGTAACGAGTATAATAAGAGTCCATATAATAAGAGAAGTAATTCCGAATATTTCCTCTGTTGTGGGCTTTGTAATGAGTATGAGTACCGCAAGAGCGTAAAGGGGGCTGGTACCAATGTCCCCAAAAACAGCCCCCATAGCCTGAATGGCACCTTTTATACCTTTCACACTAAGCATTATTTACTCCTCCGACAATTAGCAATTCTCCGTCTTAAGACTTTTCAGAAGGATTTAGCAGTTTCTTTCCTTTTTTCTCTAAAATTTTTAATTCCGCTCTTGCTATTGCTAACGCCTCGTCTGGAACGTCCTTATTCACCACAGAACCACCAGCAATATAAGCCCAACTTCCTATTCTTATTGGAGCGATAATGAGGGAATTGCTACCTATGAAAGCATTCTGTCCAACAAAGCTTTCGTGCTTTTTCTTTCCGTCGTAATTTGCAAAAACGACCCCAGCCCCCACATTCGTACTTTCTCCTATCGTAGCATCCCCTATGTAAGCCAAGTGTTTTGCCTTTACACTTTTTCCTATTTTGCTTTTCTTTACCTCTACGAAGTTTCCTATTTCAGCCCCTTCCTCTATAACGGAATTATTCCTAATCCTTGCAAAGGGTCCAACGACTGAACCACTCCTTAGTGTGCTATCCTCTATAACGCAGTACTCTTTTACCTCACAACCCTGTTCTACAATAGCGTCTTTTAAAACGCTTCCCGTTCCAATCACAGAGCCTTTCCCTACTTTCGTTTTTCCCTTGAGCACTACTCCGGGATATATCTCAACGTCTGGCTCCAAAGTAACATCAGGTTCTATCCATATCGTCTCGGGAAAGTGAAAGGTAACTCCTCTCTCCGCCCAGTACTTTATAAGTTTTAGTTTAACGATGCTTTCTACGAGAGAGAGCTCCCAGCGGGTATTCACTCCAAGAACTTCTACGGGTTCTTTCGCCATAAAGCTTCTCACTTCGTAGCCTTTACTTGTGATGTAACTCACTACATCCGTAAGGTACAGCTCTCCAGTTACGGGACTTGGCTTTAGGTTGTATAGAGCCTCTACGAGCAAGGGAGCGTAAAATATATAAGTCCCTCCGTTTACTTCCCGAATAGCTCTTTCCTCTGGCGTAGCGTCTTTTTCTTCAACAATTTTTATAATCTTGTCCGTTCCGGGTTCCTTCACAATTCTCCCATAACCCGTAGGGTCCTGAAGGTAAGAAGTCAGAACAACCCCTCCCAGCTTAATCCCTTCGTAGGCTTGAACCATTTGGACAAACTGTTGCATGTTCCTTATAGTCTCTCCGCTAACGAGAGGACTATCTCCGTTTATTACGAGAACGTATCCGTCGTAGGAAGAGAAAAAGTCCTTAGCTGCTAAAACGGCATCCGCCGTCCCACCCTTTGGATTCTCCTGCTGGAAAAACCTTACTCCCTCGTTCTTAAACTGCTCTTTAACCTCTTGGGCTTTGTGACCTACCACTATCGCTATATCCTCTATCATTCCGTTCTTTAAGTTGGTTATCACATACCAGAGCATGGGTTTTCCGAGGATTTCGTGCATTACTTTGGGTTTTTCGCTTTTGAACCTCGTTCCCAGACCCGCAGCGAGAACTACTGCCTTCATTTTTTCTATTTTAATCTACGTGCCTTGCCACTCCCCTTTTTGAGGTTTTGATGAAGTTAACGAGTTCTTGCACTTCCTTGTAATTTCCAAACTCCTTTAAGACCACTTCTATAGCTTTTTCCTTCGTTAAAGGACTCATAAATAGGATTTTGTAAGCTTTTTTAAGAACTCTTATTACCTCCGGTGGAAAGTTACGGCGTTTAAGCCCTATAACGTTTATTCCGTAAAGTTTGGCGTGCTGACCAGAAGCTACAGTAAAGGGCGGAATGTCCAAAGACACACCACTCAGTCCCCCCACCATGGCGTAAGCCCCTACCCTTGCCCACTGATGAACCGCAGAAAGCCCCCCTATGAATGCGTAATCCCCTACCTCTACGTGTCCCCCCAAAGTAGCACAGTTTGCCATTATTACCCCTTCTCCCACTACGCAGTCGTGAGCAACATGAGAATAAGCCATCAACATAGCCTTGTCCTTGACTATAGTTATCCCTTTGTCTAAGGCAGTTCCCCTGTGAATAGTGACGTACTCACGAATTATTACATTATTCCCTATTTTTACCGCAGTTTCTTCACCACCGTATCTAAGGTGCTGGGGTTCCTCTCCTATAACCGCCCCGTCGTATATCCTGCAGTTTTCACCTATGGTTACGTTTCCCTTTATCGTTACCCTATTTCCTATCTTAGTTCCTTTTCCTATCTTTACATTTCCCGAGATGACGGTAAAGGCTCCTATCTCCACATCTTCTGGGATTTCAACTTCTCCTTCAATTATCGCAGTCTCGTGAACCTTCATTTTCTACTCCTTTCTAAATGTTTCTATTTTACACTTCCGAGGGTGGAACATAAATTCCGTAATTAAAAAGCTCCTTAAGGATATTGAAAAACCTTTCTGGTGAGCTTACGGAATAAGTAAGCGCATTGAAGAGCTCCGAAATAAATAAGTTGGGTTCCGTGTATAAGCTTTTTGCAACTCCATTTACAAACTCTACATAAGGACCTATGCGCTCTAGCAACTTTTCTTTTTCTTCGTTAGTAAGGTTGTTAAAAACGAAATTGAGCAAGTTTAAGGCTTTTTGAAGATTTATAAAGCTTGGAGCGTATTGGTAATCTCTGAGCTCCAAATAAACCTTTTCGGGATTTTCCACCTTTGGGCCAAACAAGGGATAAACCTTTGCATCTGAAAAATAGGGTATAAGACTTCTCAGCTCAAGTAAGAGAAGCTCCCTTGAGGGATAAAGGATTCTGTGAAAGATTTTTCTTACTTCTGGGTCATCCGTATTAAAACTTCCAAAAATTTTTCCCGTAAAGAATTTATCGTTTAGTCTAATACCCATAGATAGCCCGTCGATTAAAGGAACAAAGGAGAGCAAGTGTCCAGTAGCAAGCCCCGCTCTTAAAAACGGAATGTCCTCAATAGCTTTAAAGCGAACGTTTCCTACCCCGTAGAGTTTAAGGAGCTCTTCCAACTTTCTTCTACCTATTACGTTTAACTTCGGAACCTTCAAACTGAGCCTCTTTAGAACCTCAAGCTCCTGAATAGAGCAAATAGGAAGCAAAATAGCGCTTATATCTTTTAAATCTTTGCCTAAGTTATTCAACGCCTTTTCAAGCAAAGAAAGTCCAGAAAGCTCCGGAAGTCCCACGGTTAAAACCACTTCCTTTTCTCTTCCCTGAAGCCTGAGGATGTAGAAGTTTCTCCTAATTACTCCGTTGTTTAGTATCTTTTGAACACAGAGAAAGCCCTCCTCAATTTCTTCTATAATCTCCTCTAAAACCTTTTCTTTTTCAACAGTTGTTATTCTTATCTTTTCCTTTAATAATTCCTCTACAAGTGAGCTTAGAGATTCAAAAAACTCCTTAGCCTGAAAGTCTCCTGAGTGTATCTCCAAATCGTAGTCTTCCTCTAAGATTTCCTTTAGCTCTTGCAAGGAACAACTTGCGGATTTAGAATTTACTAAGCACTCTTTTGTATCAATTTTTATTTTTAAATAGTTTCTTTCCCCAAGAAAGGCTAATTTCAATAAAGCATTTATAAATCCAAAATCCTTTAAATTTCCGTCAGATAGGTTATACTTGTCAACTATCGTTAATTTATTAAGTAAATCTAAGGGATTAAAGGGAATCGGTATAAGATTGAGCTCAGAAAAGCCCTTTTTAAGTAATAGCTCACCTATTTTGTAGTCTCCTACTATAAAAAAGGGAAACAAAATCTTTTTCTTAAGAGCTTCTATCCATAAATCTCTCTCCTCCACGGGTAGAATAAGAAGGTTGGAATTAATTTCTAAAATCTTATTTAATATTTCTTTCTTTTTGCCTTTCAGAGAATAAAGCGTATGCCCGGTGACTTCAAAAATGTCAGAAAGTAAGTACTCCAATTCCCCAGTTGGGTCGTAAAGGATTACCTTTAGCCCCATCACTCTATCTCCTTTTTCTTTGCTGCAATGTCTAAAAGTTTTAATTGTTCTCTAAGTACATTCATTGATTGAACTACCATAAAAAAGGCATGCTCAACATTTATAAGAGCAGCTTGAAAAGAAGGACTTCTATCTTCCAATAGTCTCAGTTCTCTAAAGCGCCTAAAGTACTCGTCTATCTCGGTCCCGCACTCTATAAGCTTTTGGACCACCTCTCTTGCGAGTTTATTTGCCTCTTTCCTCGTATCCATAGGGATTAATTTTAAATATTATGCTGGACAAAGAACTTTTGGAAGTTCTTGCCTGTCCTAAGTGCAAGGGTGAGGTTAAGTACTTAGAGGAAAAGGACATTATAGTATGTGAAAACTGCAGAGTGTATTACGAGGTAAAAGAAGGAATTCCAATTATGCTTCCAGAGGAAGCTAAGCCCCTTGAACCAAATTTTTGAGAATGTAGTTTTTGAGCTCCTCTTCGCTCTCCGTAGAAAAATCCGCAGGCAGGCTTTCTTTGAAAACCTTATTAAAGTGAATAAAGCCCATAGGTTTCCCGTAAATTTTCCTGTAAAACTTCACCATCTCGTAGTCCGCCGTGTTGTCTCCTACGTAAATTCCCCCTTCCGCATCAAGATGCTCTACGCAAAGGTGTAGAGGAAAAGGATGAGGCTTTCTAAGGTTTGGGTCTCCAACCTCGTCGTCGTCAATTATACAATCAAAGAACTTCCACAGTCCAAAACGGTCAAAAAGGTAAGATAGGTCCCTCTTTGGCCTTCCAGTAACCACGCCCAAAGATATTCCCGCTTCCTTTAGTTCGCTAAAGAATTCAGGTTTTAGAATGAGCTCCTCTTTATCTTTAAGCTTGTCGTAAACAGACTCAAAGTAATTCACGAGCTCCTCGTATGGAGGAACTTCAAATCCCAAATGTTTTATAAGTTCTACGCTCACATCCCAATCGTTATTTATACCCCTGCTAAACTTAAACTCCCTAATGTAAGAAATCGGCAAGTCCTTTCCCGTATAGTGCTTTACGGTTTCCTTTATTGCGTAATGATAAGAGTTACTCACATCAACTATAACTCCGTCAACGTCAAATATTACTACTTTCATACTTCGCGTGCACCTCTTTTATCTTTTCAAGCAAGAAATTAATAAAGTTGTTTGCTAAAAAGGTGAGCATAGAGTTTTTCGGATAGATTATGTAGAAGCTTCTTTTTACCTCAAAACCTTTTATTCTAACGCTCACGAGCCTGCCCGTTTGCAGTTCCGCCTCTAATAAACCCTTAGAAAGGAAAGAACTACCGTATCCGGACTTCACTATTTGTATTATGTTTCTGCTGTTGTTAGCTTCTATCTTTATATTTAGCTTTTCAAATACTATTCCAAGCTCTTCCAGTTTATCCCTAACGAGCTTCCTCGTTCCCGATTGGGCTTCCCTCATAACGAGGTCAAGACTGTAGAGCTCCTCAGGCTCTATTTCTCCCTTGTTAGCAATAGGATTTTCTGGATAGGTAAAGAACAATATCTCGTCCTCTAAGAAGGGAATACTTACGAACTTATCCGAAGGCTCCCTTTCTATAATACCTAAGTTCAAAACTCCAGAAAGTAGTCCTTCTTCAACCTCGTGGGAGTTTCCCGTATAAACCTTTATCTTAGAGCTTGGAAACTCCTTGTGGAACTCCGCTATAATGTTTGGGACTACGTATTCGCTTGGCGTGGCACTAAGCCCGAGAAAGAGCGTGTCTTTTAAGTCCTTCTTAATTCTCGCTATTTCCTCCATTAAGCCTTCGTAACTGTTGAGAAGACTTTTTGCTATTTGGTATATGCGTTTCCCCTCTTCCGTTAAAACCATCCTTCCACCTTGTCTCTGAAATAGCCTTGCACCTACGGTCTTTTCAAGGGCTTTTATCTGTTGCGTGACTGCGGGCTGAGTGATGTATAAAATCTCAGAAGCCTTAGAAAAACTCCCAAGCTCCGCAACCGTTACAAAAGTCTTAAGCTTAGATATGTCTATCATAACTAATAAATAATTTTATAAGCAAGATAAAAAAATGTTATGAAAAAGGGAAGGGCTTACCAGGTGAGAACCCTTCCCGCAGAACCCAAAGAGGGCAACGCTTGGCTTGGCGTTAGAAGTGGAACGTCAAAAGCGAGGTCTTCTTTCGTCATTCCGTTTAATTCTAAGGATTGGAGACATCCTACGAACTGAACGCCGTTGTTAAGGGCAAGCTCCATAAAGTCCTTAATAGTGTTTCCACCTTCCAAAGGTCTTATGCTTTCCGCTACGCCCTTCTTAAGAAGTAGGGTTGCAGGTCCAGTAAAGTACATAACTACGTTCATTTCTGCGGCTGCTGCAGTAGAAGCAAGGAAGAAAGCTGAAGGTAACCTCTTAGGATTCTCTGGTCCCGTAATTAAAATTATTACGAGGTCAGCTGCTTGTTGCTCAGCCATGCCTCACCTCCTTAAAAGGATTTTCTTAAATATTAATTATTTTATATGACCATAGCGCAAACTAAAATAAATAATTATGAATAACGAAAAGCTCTTTAAAGAGGCATTGGAGCTTTTACCCGGTGGCGTGAATAGTCCCGTTCGTGCCTTCAAAGCGGTTGGGGGAAACCCAATTGTTTTGGTCAAAGGTTTAGGATGCAGAGTGTGGGATGCAGACGGAAATAAGTACATAGACTTTCTCGCATCGTGGGGAGCTCTTATCTTAGGACATGCTCCCAAAAAGGTAGTTAAAGCTGTTCAAGAAGAAGCAGAAAAGGGACTTTCCTTTGGACTTACCAATCCTCACGAGATAACCCTTGCAAGACTCGTAGTTGAAATGGTTCCGTCAGTTGAAAAGGTTAGGTTCGTAAACTCTGGAACGGAAGCAACGATGTCCGCCATTCGCCTTGCCCGTGGAGTCACAGGAAGAAAGCTCGTAGTGAAGTTTGAAGGGTGTTATCACGGGCACTACGACAGTTTGCTTGTGAGCGCAGGCTCTGGAGTTGCAACCTTCGGAATTCCCGGAACTCCTGGAATACCCGAAGAGATAGCAAAACTTACAATCGTTTTACCCTACAACAACGTTGAAGCCCTCAAAGAGGCCTTTGAGAAGTACGGAAATGACATAGCCTGCGTAATAGTAGAACCAGTAGCAGGCAACATGGGAGTAGTAGTTCCAGAAGAGGAATTCCTCAAAGAGCTCAGAAGACTTACTAAAGAATACGGCTCGCTTCTCGTATTTGACGAGGTCATAACGGGCTTTAGACTTTCAAAGGGAGGAGCCCAAGAAAGATTCCGCATAGAGCCAGACATAACTTGCCTTGGAAAGATTCTTGGGGGCGGACTGCCCGTTGGAGCTTACGGAGGAAAAAGAGAGATAATGGACAGAGTAGCACCCCAAGGAGAGATTTACCAAGCGGGAACTCTTGCGGGAAACCCCCTTGCTATGGTAGCTGGAGCGGAAACCCTAAAAGAGCTCAGAGATAAAGAACCCTATCAGGAGCTTGAGGAAAGAACTAAGAAGCTCGCAAAGGGTGTAGGAAAAATCTTAGAAGAAAAAGGAATTCCCCACAGGATAAACGCAATAGCTTCTATGATGACTGTATTCTTTACCGATAAGGAAGTCAGAGATTTTGAAAGCGCAAAAAGCTCCGATACCCAGCTATTTGCTAAATTCTTTAGAGCCCTGCTGGAAGAAGGCGTATTAATTCCCCCTTCCCAATTTGAGGCGTGGTTCCTAACCACCGCTCACGAGGACAAAGACATAGAAGAAGCCCTTGAAAGAATAGAAAAAGCGGTTAAAAAACTTTGATGTTAAGGACACTATTACAGGGTATCGCTTTTTTCGTTTTTATTCTCTTACTTTCTTTGTCATACATATTCTTTAAGTCTTTTGATTCTGCAACACTCCAAGCTCTTAAAAACTTAAACAAAAAGTATTTGTTAATCTCCCTTTTCTTCGTTTTCTTGTTACATACCTTTGACAACCTTAGACTACTTGTCATTTCGCGAGCTATGGGGGTCAGGTATTCCCTTTTATACGGCTATGTCATTTCCTTAGTAAATACCTTCGGTGCTACTATAACACCTGCCCATGTGGGAGGAGAGGGAACATCCATTTACATGCTCGCAAGAAAAGGCGTAAACCTTCACAAAGTCGCATCAATAGTAACACTGAAAACTCTCACAGGAATGGCTTTCTTTATCCTGTTCTCTCCCATCATGATTTATCAGCTCTTTCAACGGCCCCAAAACGCTCTAAAACTCCTTGGCATACTCCTCCTATTCTCCCTTTTAGTTTTCGTACTTTTTAAGATTCTTAAAAGAGAAGTTAACCTTCCACGGCTCCAGAAAAAAGAATGGCTTAAAAAACTAAAAAGCTCCTTTAAAAGGTATTTAGCTTTACTTAGATTCTTTTACCGAAGAAAGAAGTTTGAGTTTTCCTTGGCTACTTTATTCGGAATACTCCTTTACCTCTCCTTTTTCGCGGTAGGAGTTTTCTTGCTAAAGGCCTTTAACGAAGAAGTAAATACCTTTAAAGCTTTCTACGAACAAATAAGTTTAGTTTACGCAATATTCGTTAGCCCCACTCCCGGAGGAAGTGGAGTTGGTGAGTTAGGGGGATTGATGGTATTTAGAAACTTCCTAAACAAGGCGGAAGTTGGCGTGTTCGTTGTACTTTGGAGAACTATAAGCCAGTATTTAAGTGCCCTCGTAGGTGGAGTATTCTTTCTTATATGCTTAATAAAGGACTTAAAGAAGTAGTCGTAGGACTACTTGGGGGAGTCCTGTTTTATCTCGCCTTTTCAAAGTATAACCTATACTATCTCATCTTCCCAGCTCTTTTCTTAGGTCTTCGCAGGGAAAAGCTAACCTTTTTCACCTTCGGTTTTACATCCTTTTTCCTTTCCCTATGGTGGCTTAGGCTTCCCGTAATGCAAACTGGCGAATATCCCTACTTTTACGCCGTTTTTGGAGCCCTATTTATCGTCTTGGGCGTATTCCTGATTCAGTTTGGCCTTACCTTTCTGGTGTGGAAACTTCTAAAGTTCAATTGGTATGCTCTGCCGTTCATTTACGTTTTGGTTGAAATCTTACGCTCTTACCTACCCTTTTCAGGCTTTCCTTGGTTGCTTTTAGGAACAACTCTCGTTGACATACCCCTCCTTAAGTATTCCCTTATCCCATTTACAGTTTACGGAGGAAGTCTAATAACTATTTTCCTTTCACTTCTGCCCCGCTTTAAAAAAGGAAAAATCTTTATTCTCACTGGAGTGATTTTAATAACTTCAATAGGACATCTAAGTAGAGAGCTCAACAATCCTCCAAAAGGCTTTAAAGTTGCAATAGTACAACCAAACACTCCCCAAATCGTAAAACTAAACGAAGAGGCATTTAAAAAGGAATATCCCTCAATTTTGGAGCTCTTAAAGAAAGCCCACAGCAAGCAACCAGACCTTATAATTCTTCCCGAATCCTCACTTCCCTTTTTCCTTAGCGAGATACACATAAAAGGTGAAGAATTACTAAACCTTTCCCAAGAAGTACCAATTATCCTTGGAATTTTAGAAATTGAAGAACCCTTTATTCCTTACAATTCTGCAGTTTTACTCTACGAAGGAAAGGTCTTAGACAAGTATAGAAAACACATCCTCGTTCCCTTTGGCGAATACACACCTTTTCCCTTTAAGCTCCTTTCTTCGTTAGTCCCCTACTTTGGTCTGACCAATTACGAAAGAGGAGAAGGAGCTAAGTGTTTTAAAGTAAAAGGAGTTTCAATAGGCACACCTATATGCTTTGAAGTAGCTTATCCCTTTTACATAAAAAAGTTTTCCTGCAATTTAATCGCAGTTCTTACGAACGATGCCTGGTTTTTAGACTCAGACGGAACCCATCAACACATGAAAATAGCCAGAGTCAGAGCCCTTGAAAATAGTACCTACATCTTGTGGGTCAATAACACAGGACCATCCGCCGTAATATCACCAGAAGGAAAAGTTTTAAAGGAACTCCCCTACGGAGAGAGAGGAGTCCTATTCTTCTCCTTCTAATATCTCCTTTATTCTTTGATAGATGTAGAATCTTATTTTTACAGTATCCGCATTAGTTACGCTTACCATGTCAAATCCACAGATGATTTTATCTCCGTAATCCCTTATGTTTGCAAGATTAGCCGTGCCCTTAATGGCTTCCCCTACGCGAGGAAGCTCAAAGTAAAAAGGAACAATCGTTTTGTCCTTAAAGTCATCTACATCCTCAAGGTCACAATAAATCGCAAATCCCTCTTCGGATATGTCGTATAACTCTTTCACCTTATCTCCTAAAATGACTCTAAATATTTCCTTTTTTGAAGGAGTAACTCTTGCGCTTCTCCTATCACCAACAGGCTTTTCCTGAGAAATTTTAGGAAATTCTAAAAGAATGCTATCCTCATTCTTTTTAGCCACTTTCGTTGGCAAAATAAGACCTTTGTACTTCAAGTAAACCTTTTGACCCTCTTTTCCAAATCTCTCAAGCACGGGTGTAGCTTGCACATATATATATTTTCCGTCAAATTCCTTAAGACTCGTTCTTGCAGATACTATTAATTCATTCATCAATATGTAGATTTCGGCTAACCTTCCCACTTCTCACACACCTCCCTAAGAGCAGGAATAATCTCCTCTAACCTCATCCCCCTAGAGCCTTTTATTAATATTAAACTATCGTTAAACAAATAATACGACTCTCGTATAAAGTTTTCAAGTCTTTGTCTTTCTGCAAAGTACAACTTATTCCCCCTAAAAGCGTTGTAAGCGTAATACATTTCTTTTCCTACGAAAATCACCATAAAAAAGTCCTTATTATTCAATAAACTCCCTATCTCCTCGTGAAGCTGCCTGCTGTAGCTCCCAAGTTCAAGCATGTCCCCCAGTATTAGTATCTTTTTAGGATGCCTAACGAGAGACAGCGTATTTATAGCATTCCTAAGGGATAAAGGATTTGAATTGTAAGCGTCGTTTATTACAGTTAAACAAGGAAAGTTTATAACCTCCATCCTCCCCCACTCAGGCTTAAAGGAGGATAACTTCTCTTTGAATTCCCTAAAGTCAAAACCTAAAGCCCTTAAGACACCAAAAGACGCAAGAGTATTGTCCAACATTCCCAAGCTTAAAACAGGAACAAAGAACTCTTCTCCATCTACGACAAAGCTTATTCCCCTTAAGGAAATCTCTTTTATCTCTCCTTTTATATCTCCCTTCTCACCAAAGGTAATGAACTCCTTCAAAAAAGGATAATAATCCTTTGCGTAGTCCGGTATAACAGCTTTACACCCCTCAAACCAGTGTTGAAAGATTTCCCCATTTCCTCTTATCACATTTTCTAAACTACCAAAGCCCTCTAAGTGTTCCTCTCCCAATGATGTAATTACCCTAATGTGTGGTAGCGAAAGTTCAGTAAGCCTTTGTATTTCCCCCAACTGACTTGCACCAAGCTCTAAAACCCAGAAATCAGCATCCAAAGGCGCATTAGCTATCGCTAAAGGAAGCCCAATTTGAGAATTCAAATTCCCCGGCGTTTTAAACACCTTTCCCTTTTGAGAAAGAAGATAAGCTATAAGTTCTTTCGTAGTCGTTTTCCCAGCAGAACCCGCAACCCCTATAACTTTACCTTTAAAACTCCTCCTCTTATAACTCGCTATTCTCTGCAGAGCTTTAAAAGTAGATTCTACTTTAATAACAAATTTTCCCTCAGGAGGTTCTACTTCCCTTTCAGAGATTACCCCTATTGCTCCGTTTTTGAAGGCGTCTTGTATAAAGTCGTGACCGTCAAAGCGAGAACCTTTGAGTGCTATAAATACCTCACCCTCCCTCACACTTCTTGAGTCTATTGAAAAGCCTTCAAAAATTTTGTTTTTTCCTTTTAAGGTACCTTGAGTTATATAAGAGAGGAGTTGGGCGTCCATAATAACTTAACAAAAATCCCGAGCCCCTGGCACCGACCTACTTTCCCGTGCCGCTGCCGGCACAGTATCATCGGCGC
>ERZ1684501.11-NODE-11-length-106309-cov-4579.295377_pt1 | contig 106309 bp, 95 predicted proteins | sample MGYA00580191_ERZ1684501 | MGnify/ENA primary metagenome ERZ1684501 (study PRJEB41475, sample SAMN08455322) | hot springs metagenome | biome: temperate mixed forest biome [ENVO:01000212]; feature: neutral hot spring [ENVO:00002181]; material: water | place: New... | reverse complement strand
ACTTTACAGCTATTACAACAGGGAGGTTGAACTAAATCCTGAGACAATATGGCTTCCTTGGGTTAAAGGATATGGCTTTATGCCTGATTTACACATCGCTATGAGCCTTGATGAGACCCTTCTTAATATGGTAAAGGAGGCAATTTCTGAGGAAGACTTGACAAAGCTAAAAGATAAATTTGAGAAAATTATCTTCAGATGGGCGGGAGTTGAAAATATAACAGCTGAGGAACTGGGGTTAGACCTTTTTATCGGGATAAATATAGATAGAACAAATAGAGTTGTTGATTTCGGAAATGGAACTGTTATGAGTTTTGAACAGCTTGGAAGTATTGCTAAATTCACCGGCACGAGTTTTCAAGAATTAAGACAAAGAGGAAACTCCCTTGATGGGAATAGTATGCTTGAAGCTTGGAATATCATGTTTAAAGGGCTTTTCACAAGATTTGTCGTAGATGCAGGACTGCTTGAAGGAATTTTACCTGTCTATTACGACTTCTTTACAGATAGAATTGTAATTGACGAGAATTTTGATACAAATGCTTTTAGTTCTCAGTTAAAGGAAATGTTTTTGTCAGGAGATACGAACCAAATTTCACTGGGAATGCTTTCTCTATTGGTTTTAGAAGAGGTAAATCAATTAAGTTTTGACCTCAAAAATTTCATAAAAGATTTATATACAGATACGGCAACGCTTTCAAATCTTTTAAATAATCCTTATGCTGAACTTTTAATAAAACCTATATTAGGTACCTCTGGCGACGACTGGCTTTGGGGAAGTAGCGGTGATGACATAATTATTGGCAAGGAAGGAAACGATTATCTTTATGGTAATAGTGGCAATGATGTGATATATGGCGAAGAAGGAGACGATTATCTGTATGGTGGGAGTGGAGACGATTATCTCTATGGCGGAGAAGGAAACGATTACATAGATGGTGGAAGTGGCAATGATGTTATTTTTGGAGGTACTGGGAATGATAGGCTTTATGGCTTTGAAGGAGATGATGTGATATATGGCGAAGAAGGAGACGATGTGCTTGATGGTGGAGAAGGAAGCGATTATCTCTATGGTGGAGAAGGAAACGATTATCTCTACGGTTGGAGTGGAGACGATTATCTCTACGGCGGAGAAGGAAACGATTATCTAAGCGGTGGAAGTGGTAACGATGTGATACATGGTGAAGAAGGAGACGATATTCTCTATGGTGAAGATGGCGACGATACGCTTATTGGAGGCCCTGGAAATGACACGCTCTACGCTGGTAGTGGTAACGACGTGCTTGAAGGTGGTGAAGGAAACGATTATCTGTATGGTTGGGACGGAGACGACGTGCTTATTGGAGGCCCTGGAAATGATTACATGTATGGTGGTCCTGGCAACGACACCTACGTGTTTAACAGGGGGGATGGACAGGATACGATTTATGGCTATTCATGGAATAGCAATGAGATAAATACCGTAGTGTTTGGTAAGGACGTAAGACCGGAGGACGTTGAGTTTACAAAAGATGGTAGTAGTAGTGATCTTGTAGTGAAGTTTAAGGACACTCAAGACAGCATAAGAATACAACACTGGTTCCTGGGAGATGCCTATAGCAGGTTCCAGTTTAAGTTTGAAGATGGAACGATTTTGACCAAAGCAGATTTAGAGAATATGGGTTACAAAATATACGGTACTTCTGGCAATGACTGGCTTTACGGAAGTGATAGCAAGGACTTTATTTTTGGAGGTGCTGGGAACGATAGGCTCTATGGCTGTGGTGGCAATGATGTGATATATGGCGAAGAAGGAGATGATTATCTGTATGGTTGGAGTGGAGACGATTATCTCTATGGCGGAGAAGGAAACGATTACATAGATGGTGGAAGTGGCAATGATGTTATTTTTGGAGGTACTGGGAATGATAGGCTTTATGGCTTTGAAGGAGATGATGTGATATATGGCGAAGAAGGAGACGATGTGCTTGATGGTGGAGAAGGAAGCGATTATCTCTATGGTGGAGAAGGAAACGATTATCTCTACGGTTGGAGTGGAGACGATTATCTCTACGGCGGAGAAGGAAACGATTATCTAAGCGGTGGAAGTGGTAACGATGTGATACATGGTGAAGAAGGAGACGATATTCTCTATGGTGAAGATGGCGACGATACGCTTATTGGAGGCCCTGGAAATGACACGCTCTACGCTGGTAGTGGTAACGACGTGCTTGAAGGTGGTGAAGGAAACGATTATCTGTATGGTTGGGACGGAGACGACGTGCTTATTGGAGGCCCTGGAAATGATTACATGTATGGTGGTCCTGGCAACGACACCTACGTGTTTAACAGGGGGGATGGACAGGATACGATAATTGATAATAGTGGATATAACATTTTACAAATCAATACCGATAAAGACAAAATAGTTCTATTTAGAGATGGAGATGACCTTGTTGTTGGATACTCTCAGAATGATTTTGTAAGAGTAATTAATCAGTTTAAAGAAGATGAATATTATGGAATTGAACGCATTCAGGTAAAAGATGGATATTACATAACAAGACAGGATATTGAAAATATTGTTAATGCCTTAATTGATTTTAACGCAGACAGGGGAATGGATTACACGCAGAAATATAATGATTTGTTAAGTAATAATCAATTTCTAACCTTGCTTAGCCAAAGCTGGAATAATACCCATAGAGATATTTTAATAGTTTGTGTGTGTGGGGCGTAATAAATATGCGGTGCAATAAAGTAGCTTTATTCTTTATCTTATTTAAGTTGTTCCTAAGTCCTTATTATATTTTTGGGGAAACAGTGACATACGAAGAATTAATAGAGTATGCGATAAAGAACTCTCCAAGATTAAAAATCAAATCATATGAGATAAACATTGCTCACGCGAACTATAAAAAATCTCTTTCCAACTTTTATCCACGTTTTTTCATAGGGATTAGAGTTGAAAAGTTTGATAATTTAGCAAGGGATAACAGATTTACAACTGCGGGTGGACAAGTTATAGGTGGACAAACAGACGAATGGAGGTCTTCAGTTTTCTTTACTGGAGAATATTATATTTCAAATTGGTATAAAAGAATATATGAAACTTCCTATCTTCGCTTAATTAAGGAGTCTTCTTTTTACGATTGCTTGGTAGAAACAAAGAAACTCATTAAAGAAATAACAGATTTGTACGCTCAGGTTATAGAAACTAAGACTAAACTTGATTATAGCAACGTTATACTTGATAAGTTAAAAAGAATTTATGAACTAAAAAAGCTTTTATATCAAAAGGGAGAAATATCCTTAGAAGAACTTCTTAAAACAGAAGCTGAAATTGAGTCAATCCTAAGAGAACAGGCAAATCTAAGGAGGGAGTTAAACATATATATTTCAAGTCTTTCACAGAAAACAGGTAAAAAGCTTTCTGATGGGGATAATATAATGAACATACCTTTGAAAGGAAATATACCACAATTTTTTATTAATGTTGAGGACCTTCCTGAGTATAAGTTTCAGGTAAAACAGATTGAAGCTTACAAGGAAAGATTAAAAGCTACAAGGGTTTTTTCTCTTCCGGATATAGCTTTTTATATGAGATATGATCTCTATGGGAGTGATTTTTCCGACCTTAAGAGGTCTTTTGATAATATTAGGCAAACAGCTTTTACATTTGGTTTTTTTCTAACAATGCCAATTTTTGACGGGGGAGGAATATATTGGGAGAGAATTAAAGCAACATATGAACTTAAACGAGAAAAAGAAAAACTTGAGCTCGTTAAAGAGGAGAAGAGAAAAGAAATAGAGAATTTGTACATTAATTATAAAGAGTTAAATAACATTTTAAATCACTATAAAAATCTCTTAAAATACTACGAAAGAATGTATCGGATAGGGGAAAGAGCCTATGAACTTGGTGAAAAAAGTATAATTGAACTACTGGATATGGAGATAGAAATGCTAAAAATTGAAAGAGACATAAAAGTCACAGAAAATACACTGGCAGCTATAGAGAGAAAAATTGAGACGGAAGTAGGTAAGGAGAAAGAAAATGGAGAGGAAGGTTATTACTGGGCTTGTATGTATTGAGCTTGTGAGTAAATTTTATTCTTTAGATGTTGATATTGAAGTTTTAAGGAGAAAGTATTTTATCCAGAATGAGCTCACACCGGAAGAAATTCTAAGAATACTAAAAGATGTTGGTTTCAAGGTAAAATATAAGAAATTTAAAACTTTAAATGAGCTTACCAAATATCCATTTCCTTTGATTGTTATTTTAAAAGATGATAGCTATGCCGTGATATTCGCAATTAAGAACGAAAGGATTCTCTACTTTGATTGCACTAATAAAAAGCTATCCGAAATTTCAACAGACGATCTTAATAACATTTGGAAAAGCGAAGCGATTTTACTTTATCCAAAATTAAAATCAACCACTTTATATCTAAATTTTAAATGGCTTTTTAATGAATTTTTTAAATATAAATCCATATTTTCTCAAATTATATTGGCTTCCATTTTTATACAAATTTTTGCTCTCGTCACACCCTTATTCATTCAAATCGTAGTAGATAAAGTTTTACCACATTTTGCTATATCTACATTAAACGTTATAGCCATTAGCTTTTTAATAGTTATTATATTTGACGGTATTTTTAACTACATGAGAAACTATCTACTCTATCATACTGCAAATAGAATAGACGCAGGGCTTGGTGCTAAGGTTTATAGACACCTTCTTTCTCTTCCTTTCAAATATTTTGAAACGAGAAAGGTAGGAAATATTGTTGCCAGATTAAGGGAGCTTGAAAATCTAAGGCAATTTATGACAAATATTTCCTTAACAGTTCTCCTTGATACAATTTTTTCTGTAATTTTTATTGCAATAATGTTACTTTATAGTGTTTCTCTCACTTTAATAGTTCTCCTTTTTGTAAGCATTCTTGCACTTATATCTTTTTTAAGCACTCCGGTTTTAAAAGAAAAACTAGATGAAAAATTTCAAAAAGGAGCACAGTTGTATGCTTTTTTAGTTGAGTCAATCACAGGTATTAAAACAGTTAAATCTCTTTCTATAGAGGGTAAAATGATTAAAAATTGGGAAAACTATCTTGGAGAATACATTCACTCAGCCTTTAATCTTTCAAACTTTTCAAACAAAATCTTCACCCTTTCTCAAACGCTTCAAAAACTTATGATTCTTGCAGTTATATATTTTGGTGTGAGTCAAGTATTTGAAAACAAAATGACAATAGGTCAACTTATAGCATTTCAGATGTTTGCTTCACAATTAACTGCTCCTATTTTAAGATTAATTCATATATGGCACGACTTTCAACAAGCAAGATTGTCTTTAGAAAGACTCGGAGATATTATAAACACTCCTTCCGAAGTGGAAGGAGCTACATTAAAACTTAGAGATTTGAAAGGAAAAATTACTTTTAAAAATGTAAGTTTTAAATATTCACACGATTCTCCATACGTGCTTAAAAATGTAAGTTTTGAGATATATCCAAAGGAACTCGTTGGAATAGTAGGAAGGAGCGGTTCTGGAAAAAGCACTATTGCCAAACTTATTTTAAGACTCTATCTACCAACAGAGGGTAGTATCCTTATAGATGACATTGATATTAAGCAGTTATCTCCTCTATTTATAAGAAGTAAAATTGGTGTTGTATTGCAGGAAAGTTTCCTTTTTAGTGGTACTATTAAAGAAAATATCTCTATAGCTAAACCAAATGCTACGATGGATGAAATTATAAGAGCAGCCAAGCTTGCTGGAGCCCATGAATTCATAATAAAATTGCCATTAGGATACGAAACACCTATTGAAGAAAGGGGAGAGTCTCTTTCTGGAGGTCAAAGACAAAGAATAGCTATAGCAAGGGCATTAATTATGGACCCAAAAATCTTAATACTTGACGAAGCAACCAGTGCCCTTGATTATGAATCAGAAAGAATTATTCTTAATACTATCAGAAAACTGAAAGGTACGAGAACAATAATATTTATATCACACAGGCTATCATTTATGAAAGAATGCGATAGGATTCTTGTTATAGAAGATGGAAGAATAGTTGAATCTGGAACTCACGAAGAACTCTTAAAAGCAAATGGTCTATATGCATATCTTTATAGGCAGCAGGAGGTGTAAAAAATGGATGAACACGAGTTTAAGCCTATCTTGCAAGAAATTCAGGATAAACCACCAAATCCTTTAGGAAGAATCTTCCTATGGAGTCTTTTAATATTAATGGTATTGATAACCATTGGACTTTATTTTTTAGAAGTTGATGTTGTCGTTTCTGCAAGGGGTAAAGTAATACCTGATGGAGACATAAAAATAATTCAATCGTTAGACACAGGTGTTATAAAGAAAATAATGGTAAGAGAAGGGGATTATGTAAAAGAGGGCCAACCACTTGTTGAGATAGATCCTACAATTGATGTAGCAGATATACAAGGAAAGAAGAAAAATTTATCTTTTCATAAACTAACAAGAGAAAGGGTGGAATCTATTATTTCTGGGAAAATGTTTTATAGCTCTGAGAACACTCCTGATTATATAATACAAAAAGCTCTTTATGACAAACAAAAACGATACTTAAATGCCGTTATTCAGCAAAAGGAGAAGGAAATAAAGGAAATTGAAAAATTTATTGAATCTCTAAGAATGGATATAGAAAGATTGAATAATTTGATAAATATTCTTGCAGAGGAAGAAGAAAGACTTAAAGAACTTGTTTCAGTCGGTGCGGTTGCAGAAGCCAAATATAAAGAAAAGCTCAAAGAAAGACTAAATTTAGAAAGGGAACGAGACTTGAAAAAGAAACAAATTGAAGAAAATGTGATTAGAATTGAAAAGATAAAATATGAAATAGAATCAATAAAATCTGCGTTTTTGGAGAAACTCCTTCAGGAAGCAGGAACATCTCTTCAGCAGGAAAATATTTTAGCTTCTGAAGTAGAAAAGATGGAGTTTATAAAAAGCAAAAAATTTATAACATCTCCTGTAAATGGTTATGTTCACGTCATATCAATAAAAACAATAGGCGGAGTAGTAACCCCAGCTCAGCCCATTATGGCGATTGTTCCAGAAGATACGCCTCTCGTTGTAGAAGCACGAGTCTTAAATAAAGATATAGGGTTCATTAAGCCGGGACAAAAAGTTGTTATAAAAGTAGATACATATGATTTTCAGAAATACGGAACTCTTTCGGGAGAGGTAAAAACTGTAAGTCCGTTTAGTATAGAAGACAGAGAAACCGGAATGAGTTTTTATCTTGTATATATAAAGTTGAACTCGCTTGAATTAAAAGCAAAAGACGGAAATACTTACAAGATAAAACCAGGTATGAATGTTATAGCAGAAATAAATATCGGAAAGAGAAAAGTAATTGAATTGTTTTTATCGCCTTTCATAAGGCAAATTGATGAAGGGTTAAAGGTAAGATGATCTTAATTTTGTTTCTAAGAGGATTATATTTAAAAGATAACCCCTCCTTTTATAACCTTTTCTAGCCACGACATTATAATTATAGAACCGAGACTTATACAAAAGCCTTTGGGAAGATAATATTAGAGGAAGATACATGACATTACTGCACCGAACGGAGAAAGCGGTTGAGTTTATAATGGAGTACTGTTTTTAAAAGCTTTATAATTTACCTCATATGTCCAAAAAGCTCTTAGTACCCATAACCATATCCTTCGCTTTTTTATTTATCTTCTTTCACTACATCCCCGTAGAAAAGTTAAAAGAAGCTCTAAGCAACGTAAAACCCGAAGACTTCCTATTAGCCTTCTTTTTCTACAGCCTAAGCCAGCTGATAAGGAGTCTAAGATGGTTTCCTATGATGAGAGAGCTTGGCTTTTGGAACATACATCTCATAAACAGTGCCAACATATTCTTGAATAACGTACTTCCCGCAAGGACTGGGGAGCTAAGTTGGTTTTATTACGCAAAAAAGTTAGGAGTTCCCTTGAAACTTTCCGTATGGACTTTTTTTGTGGGAAGACTTTTTGACCTCGTAGCCTTACTCTTTTGGGGGACAATTTTTTACGGCTCTGCTAAGGGCTCCTTAGTGAGTTTTTTCTTTGCATTAATACTATCTATCGTTTCCGTATTATCTTACAAGGCTTATTTTCTTATACCTTCTTGGAAAAAGCTAAAGGACCTAAAAGAGTACCTAAGGGAAAACTCAAGCTTTAAGCTCTTTACTTTTCTCTTTGTTTGCTCTCTTCTTTCCGTTCTGCTTAAATTTTTATCCCTTTGGAAACTCTTGGAAGTTTCTTCTTTTTCCCAGTTCTTTATCTCCTTCTCTTTTGGAGAGCTTAGCACCATCCTTCCAGTCCACAGCTTTATGGGATACGGCACTTACGAGCTTAGCTTTGCACTTCCCAGCAAACTAACGGGAGAGCCCACAAAAGACCTACTCCTTAACGCCTTTTTGGCTCACAACTTCTTGCTTATCTCTTCCGCAATTTACGGAATTCCTTCCCTGTTTATCCTTCACGGAAAGAGAATAAATAACTAAGAACCCAAAAACCTAACGAAGTAAATAAGAAACTCCCTGAGGTGTTCACTTATAGAAAGCGTAATTACCGGAAGAGACAAAATTAATACGATTAATCCAACGACGACCTGTAGTGGAAGGCCTACCATAAAAACATTCATTTGAGGAATAAATCTATTTACTACCGCAAGAACCACGTTCAAAAGGAGCGCGGTTATTAAAACTGGCATAGAAAGCTTAACGCCCAAAGAAAAACTCTCGTAAAAAAACTGAAGATACATTTCGGGCTTTAGAGAAAAAATGTTGAAAGAACCAGGAGGGAAATTTTTCAGACTGTCAGACAGGGCTATCAGCACAATCTCAGCTCCGCCCACCGACAAAAAGAGAACCGTTCCGTAAATAGAAAAGAATCCAGCCAAAAGGCTAACCTGTTGTTGACCGGGAAGAAAGATTTGCAAAAATCCAAGTCCCGAATGAACCGCTATAATCTCGCCAGCCACTACGAGAGCCTCAAATACCAACCTAAGGATTAACGAAGCCAAAAACCCAAAAGTTAGCTCACTAATAGCCTTTAAGATAAACTCCTCAAAAGTACTTATAGTTATAGGCTCTACCTGAGGGTTATTTAGCAAAACTACGAAAGAGAAAGAAAGGGCAAGAAGAAGTCTTATCCTTACGGGAATAAAGGGAGAACCAAAAAAGGGGACCATAAAGAAGAGTAGAACGACGCGAAAGTATAAAAGCAAAAGAGTGAGCAAAAAGCTTTCGTTCGTTATTTTATCCATACGGGAATGTTGGCAAAAATCTCCGTAGCAAAATCAACTACTTTCATAAGCATCCATCCACCAAGCAGAAACAAAACCAGAAAAGCAGTAATTACCTTAGGAATGTAAGAGAGAGTCATTTCCTGTATCTGCGTAGCGGCTTGAAGAATGCTAACTACTAACCCTACGACGAAGGTTGAGAGAAGAACGGGAAGGGCAAGAATGAAAGCCATCTCAAGAGCCTGCCTTCCCAAAGAAAGCACCAAATCCTGGTCCATACTTTTATTTTAAGCTTTACCCATTAGCATAAGCATGCGCATAGTTTCTTTATAGGCTCTTTTAAACTCCTCCGCAGCTTTTCTTACGTCCGCAAAACCCAAAATTCCCGCAGAAACCGCTATGTTTCTACAGCCAGCCCTTATGACTTCGGGGACTCTGTAGGGCATTATTCCACCTATACATACAATCGGCTTTTTAGATATCCTTAGGGCTTCTTTGAGGGCTTCTACGCCTACGAGTTTGTAGTCCTCTTTCGTTGAAGTGTGGTAAATAGAACCAAAACCTATGTAATCAATCGGAAGCTCTTGGGCTTGTCTTACTTCTTCTAAGGAGCTACAAGAGTATCCTATGTACATCTTGTCTCCCACTATTTTCCTTACCACCTCGGGGGGCAGGTCCTTCTTTCCTATGTGAACCCCGTCCGCTTCTACGGCTAAAGCGAGGTCTACCCTGTCGTTTACCACGAGCTCCGCGTTATACTTTCTCGTGAGCTCCCGAATTTTTATAAGCTCTTCGTACATTTCTCTGGTGGTTTTTTCTTTGAAACGATACTGAACGGCGGTAACGCCTCCTTGGAGGGCTTGCTCTATGGTCTGGATTACGTCCCTTCCCTTAAAGTACTTGTCGTCGGTAATAAGGTATATAGTTAAATTCATTTCTTTAACCTCCTGAAGTATATTAATTATTATGGCAGGACACAGCCACTGGGCGCAGATTAAGCACAAAAAAGCAAAAGTAGATGCGCAAAGAGGAAAGCTCTTTAGCAAGCTAATAAGAGAAATCATAGTTGCAACGAGACTGGGAGGACCAAACCCAGAATTTAATCCAAGGCTCCGAACCGCGATAGAACAAGCTAAAAAGGCTAACATGCCTTGGGAAAACATTGAGAGAGCTATAAAAAAAGGAGCGGGAGAGCTCGGAGGTGAGCAGTATGAAGAGGTCATATACGAAGGATACGCTCCGGGCGGCGTAGCAGTTATGGTTCTTGCCGCTACGGACAACAGAAATAGAACTACCTCTGAGGTCAGACACCTCTTTACGAAACACGGTGGTAGCCTTGGCTCTTCGGGATGCGTGTCTTATCTCTTTGAGAGAAAGGGTTACATAGAAGTTCCTGCCTCTCAAATTTCTGAAGAAGAGCTCTTAGAAAAGGCTATAGAGTCTGGGGCGGAAGACGTTGTAGCTGGAGAAGAGGTTCACATAGTATATACCTCTCCGGAGGAGCTCTACGAGGTTAAGGAAAGGTTGGAAAAGCTCGGAGTTCCAATAGAAAAGGCTCAAATTACTTGGAAGCCAATCTCTACAGTCCAGATAACGGACGAAGAGACCGCTCAAAAGGTCATAAAGCTCTTAAACGCCTTAGAAGACCTTGACGACGTTCAACAGGTAATCGCAAACTTTGAGATTCCCGAGGAAATCCTCCAAAAGGTAGCCTCCTGAGTTATCTGACGGGGCTTTATGTTCGTTAAACTCCTTCCACCAGAGGTCAGGCGAAAAATTGCAGCGGGAGAGGTAATTGAGTCTCCCGCGGATGTCGTAAAAGAACTCGTAGAAAACTCCTTAGACGCAAAGGCAACGAGGATAGAGGTAGAGATTCACAAAGGGGGAAAGAGACTCATAAGAGTTTGGGACAACGGAACGGGAATACACCCAGAGGACGTTGAAAAGGTTATATTACAAGGAGCAACGAGTAAGATAGAAAAAGAAGAAGACCTTCTAAGGATTACCACCTACGGTTTTCGTGGAGAGGCTCTCCACTCTATATCAAGCGTAAGCAAGTTCGTTTTGCGCTCAAGGTATTTCCAAGAAAGGGAGGGATGGGAGATAAGGGTTGAGGGGGGAAAGCTTCTTGGAAAAGAAAAGGTAGGAATGCCCGTAGGAACCGAGGTTGAAGTAAGGGAGCTCTTTTACAACCTTCCCGTCCGTAGGAAGTTTCTAAAAAAAGAGGACACTGAAAGAAAAAGAGTACTTGAGCTTATAAAGGAATACGCTCTCGTAAATCCGGAGGTTGAGTTCGTCTTTTTTGCGGAAGGAAAGCAAAAGCTAAACCTAAAAAGAAACCCCTTAAAGAAAAGACTTGAAGAGCTCTTTGAAATGCCCTTTGAAGAACTGTCCGAAGAAAGGGAAGGAATAAAGCTCCAGGCTTTCACTTCTAGAAACCAAAAACAGGGAAAGTATTACCTCTTTATAAACTCAAGACCCGTTTACAACAAAAATCTTAAGGAATATTTGCGGAAGGTTTTTGGACACAAGACCGTAGTCGTTCTCTTTGCCCAGATGCCCCCCTTTATGGTTGACTTTAACGTCCATCCAAAGAAGAAGGAAGTGAAGATTTTAAAAGAAAGGAGGTTTTTAGAGCTTGTCCGTGAGCTTGCGGGAGCCAAGAGAGAGTTCTTAGACATTCCAAAACTTTCCCAAGCTAAAGCTACTTACGAAAACACTTACGAAGTCATAGGACAGCTCAACGACACTATAATTCTCGTAAAGAGTGGAGAATACTTGTACTTTATAGACCAGCACCTTTTGGAGGAGCGCATAAACTACGAAAAAACGGGAGACGAAGACTTGGCTTGCAGGATTTCGGTAAAGGCGGGAAAAAAGCTTCCTGAAGAAAAGATAAAAGAAATGATAAGGGCTTGGAGAAGTTTAGAAAATCCCCACGTTTGTCCCCACGGAAGACCCATCTATTACCGCATTCCCCTTAGAGAGATTTACGAAAAGTTGGGTAGAAATTTCCCTTAAAAGTTTTTACGAAGAGATGACTTCTAAGTATCTTCCCACCGCTGAGCCGTATTTAACCTTTTTACCGAGCTGATTCAAGGCAAGCTCTATTGCGGAAAGTACCTGAACCATGTCAAGATAATCCGCCCCCATGTGAGAGATTCTAAATATCTTTCCTTTTACCTTTCCCTGTCCTCCCGCAAGCCTTATTCCCGTAGAGAGAACGACCTTTCTAAGCTCGTCAGCGCTTATTCCCTCTGGGGGAAGGGCTGCGGTTAGAGATATTGCGGGATTTTCCGGAAATACCTTACAACCTATCTCTTCAAGAGCCTTGCGAACTCCTTGGGACATCTTAGCGTACTTTTTCTCTACCTCTTTCATTCCAACCTCTAAGAGCATTCCCAAGGCTTCCTTAAGGGCTAATATGAGACTTATAGCAGGGGTAAAGGCCGTTTGTCCCTCCTTTTGTTTTTCCAGTTCCTTCTTTACGTTAAAGTAGTAAGACCTTGGGTTTAGTCTTTCCTTGGCTTTTTCCGAAAACCAAAGCATAGAAAGTCCCGGTGGAAGCATAAAGGCTTTTTGAGAACCCCCCACTATTACGTCTATTCCCCACTCCCTTGGCTTAATCTCGTAAACGCCAAGAGCGGTTATGGCATCAACTACAAGAAGTGCATCTCTATCTTTCGTTAATTTTGCAAGAGCCAAAACATCGTGGTAAGCTCCCGTAGAGGTTTCAGACATCTGGACTAATATTCCCTTACAGTCAGGATGCTCCTTTAGAAGTTTTTCTACCCTTTCTGGGTCAACGCTTTTTCCCCACTCAACCTCTAAGTCTATGACGCTGAGTCCGAAAGTCTTTCCAAGCTCGCTCCAGCGCTCTCCAAACTTTCCTCCCACTACGGCTATAACCTTGTCTCCCTCAGAAAAGAAGTTCAGGATTGCAGCCTCCATAGCTCCCGTTCCAGAGGATGCAAAAAAGACGAAGTTTTCTGAAGTACAGTCTAAGAGTCTTTTGAAGAGCTCCCTCGTTTCTAAGAAGGCTTCCGTAAACTCTTTTGTCCTGTGGTGGATTATCTGCCTTCCAAGGACTTCACGAATCCTGTCGGGAATCTCTACGGGACCAGGAGTAAAGACCCTTTCTCCTTTGAAGTTATTAAATTTCATAAAGAAATATTTTAAAATTAACCACCTACCGCTCGCTCTATTATGCTTCTTACGATTTCCCTCTCCAAGGGGGAGCTAATTTTTGGAATAATGGTTTCTATAACGGTAGTCTTTGCGTCTCCGTACTTTTTTATCCTCCTTGCACACCTAATCGTATCACGAATAGAGAATACGAACTCAACGGGCTCTTCGGACTGCTGGGTTTGGTATGCCCTGTAAGCCTTTCTTATCTCGTTAGCTATCTTGAGAAGCTCAAAGAGTTGTTTTACTTCCCTTTCTCTTTCGGGAGTGCTTAGCTTTTTACCAAGCTCAGTCTTTACGTCGTTTACGACATAGTACCAAAGATAGGTAAACTCCTCTTTGTTTAAGGTAGCTAAGCTGTCCATGTAATCTTTTAGTATTAACGCCTCGTCTGGATAGAAGAATCCCTTTTCGTCTTCAAAGGGTGGGTAATCTACGTACATTATGTCCGCACGGGACTTTATGTCTTGGGGAAGTTCCGATACTCCAAGGTAGTTTTGGGGATTCATACCACCGACGAGCACCACATCTGGCCTTGCCTTTACGACCTCCCCATAAGAAAGAACCAAATACCTTCGGTAGTCAAAGAGGGGGTTAAAGATTTTTACAAGGGATGGGGGAAGAGTATTTATCTCGTCCAAGTAGATTACCGCTCCCGGAGTCCTTAAAGCCTTTACGAGGTCCGAATAGACGCGCTTTGTTCCCCTCTTTGGGTCAAACTCGTAAACGAAGGTTATGTCTTCCTTTTCCATCTTGGAATTACAAGGGACTATAAATAGGGGTCTGTTGGTTAGTGCTGAGAAGACTTCTACGAGGAAGTTTTTACCAACTCCCGCATCTCCCTCCAAGATAAGAATTCCCTCTTGATACTCAAGCTGTTCCTTTACGAGACTGGTGAACTTTTCTAAGTTCTGGACAAACCACGGAGTTTCTTCAAAGGATACGAAGTTTGGAATTCTGCATCGCTCTGTGGAGCAAAGGCCGTTTAAGTGCCTTAGGTATCTACCAACCCAACTTGGGAAGTGCTTGACCTCTTCTTGCTCAAGGATGTTGTTGTAGCGCTTTGGCTCAACTAAGAGTCCGTCCTCCCGCTCAAACACTATTCTTGCAAAAACCTTGTCGTCTTGGACGAACTTGTCCTCTACTTTGAGGTGCCACCTGTAGCGAACGGGCTCCCCTTTAAACTTAGGGAATTCCTCCCTTCCGAATACTACCTTATCCTCGTATAGCTTTATGGAGTAAGTCTTTAGCCTATCTTCTATTATCTTTTCTTGAAGGGTCTTTAATAGCTGTTCGTTTGCGTAGTTGTAGAACTCCCTCGGAAGGGAGGATATGAACTTACGGGCTTCCTTTACCTCGGAAAGGGTCTCAAGCTCTTGAAAGTTTATTGCCCTTTCACGCTCCAATGCTTGTCTTACCCTACTTAAGTGCTCCCTTAGCTTCCTTTCAAAGAACTCCTCAATTTGGCCCTTTAGCTCCTTTAGAACTTCCTTCCACTCCTCTGGAGCCGTCTCAATCCTTTCCCTTAGGTTGTTGTAGTCTTCCGTAGAGATTACTCCCTCTTGGAGTTTCCTCTTTAGCCCTTCTACAAAGACCTCGTATCTTCTCCTTTCAAGCTCCCTTCTTGCCTCAAGGATTAGCTCTCTTACCTCTCTTAATGGAACAGAAATCTCTTCAAGCTCTCGTAGTTCTTTGGGACTGTCAAGCTCTTCCTCCCTTTTGGCTTCTTTTAACCTTTTCTTGAACTCTTTGTATAGGTTTTCCGCACTCTTTATTATCTGTTTTTGCCTTTCTTTTGGATATATAAAGTCTATTAAGTTTGTCTCGAGCTTTTCCAAAAAGTAAAGTCTCTTTCCTTCCTGCTCTTCGTATCTTGAGGTGTAGATAGTTCCGTCAGAAGCAACCCTTAGGACGCTGTATCCGTAGCCCTCAAGGAAACCCAAAAACTCCTTAGTCCTTAAGTCGTAAACCCCAAGTCTGTTTTCCTCTTCGTCCGCAGTAAACAAGAAGCTACCCTCGGGAGACAGGTCTATCGCTCCCACTCTGTGCTTGAGCTCCAGCTCTCCCTCAACTCTATCAAGGGAAGCGTCGTAAATTCCAATCTTTCCCTTTTCGTTGTCCGCAATAAATACCCTACTTTCGTGTAGGGCCAGTGCCCTTTTACCTGCGTAAGGTAATTTTCTTAACAGATTTCCCATAAGGGAAAATAGAGCGCTACCGCTCGTGCCACTCAAAAAAATCCTTCCGTCTGGAAGGAGCTTTATCGCTTTTAGGTCTCCGATTTCAGCGTCTCTGTATATGAAAGTGCTCTTAAAGTCTATCGTAGACTGGGACAGGTCTCCAGAGAGGTCTATAACGTAAATTTTCTCTCCTACAACTCCAAAGGCTAAGGTGCCTTTTCTTATGTCAAGACCACCGGTAGGTCTTAAACCCTCTTGGGATATCCTTACGCTCTTCCAAGTTTTTGGGTCCTTTGGATTTTCCATGTAGTAAATAACGAGATATGGAGGTGCAACTACCCCAAGGTATTTGTTTCTAAAGACAATGTCTGTTATAGATTGAGCTGGAGGCTTTGAAGGAAGCCTGTGGAGATTTCCAGCCCAGTCATAAAGCTGAAAAACTCCGTGCCTTCTTCCTATTAGTATCCAATAAGCGTCCTCAGATACGTCCAAGGTCTCTATCCAGTATTCTTCTATCTTAGCATCTGGGTCCCTCTTTACGGAAGAGGGTTTAAACACGAGCTCTCCGAGACTTATTTCTTTCACCTGCTCCTCTTTTCTTTCCCTTTTAAAAAGTCTATCAAGAATACCCATAAATTAAACATATTAAATCTTTTCCAAAATTTCCCTTCCTGATTGGGGTCAGAAATCTACCGCTAAAAACGACTCTAAACTCAAAACCATGTTAAGCTGGGAAAAGTTTGAAGAGTTTTTAAAGCTCTTTAAAGAGGGAAAAACTACGCCCTACGGCGTGATTAGATTAAAGAGTTTAAAACGAGGAAGGTTCGCAGAAGAGTATAACTTAGACCTTTCCTTGGAGGGGGAAAGCCTTCTTACGCTAAAGGTCTTCCTTGGAAGAAAGCCTTACTACTCAGAATGGATAGAGGTGTTTGGAATAAAGCCAAAACTCAGAAACGAAATTTCCTTCTTTGGTTCGCCCTTAGAAGAAGCCCTTTTAGACGCAATAACGCCTTACTTTTCAAGGGTTTTTATAGAGTACTTTGAAGACAAAGAAACCGCAAGAGAACTACAAAAAGGCGTTCCCCCTTCACTTTCAAGGCTTGGAAGCAAGCTCCTAAAAAGGGGATACACCTACTTCAGAGACTGGTACATCCCAGAAGGCCTTATGGAGGGAGGCCACAAAATTCAAGCGGAAAAACCCAAAAACGAAGAGCTCAAAGAGAAACACCTCCAAAAAATCCTTGAAGAGTATAAAGAGTTTAAAAGAAAGTGTAGTGACGAGGAGCTCGTTAAAAAAATTGAAATTAGAGCAAAAGAGTTGCTAAGAAATTTATAAAAAAAGCCCCCCTTGGGGGGCGACTCTTTACTGATAACTCTTGTCTTCTTTGTAGGGAACTATCCTCATTATCGCTTGGTCGGGATTGACTTGGTCTCCGGGTTTGGCGAATATCTTCTTAACGATTCCGTCTATGGGTGCGTGAACCTCGTTTTCCATCTTCATAGCTTCAACGGTTGCAACGGTTTGTCCCTGCTGAACTGGGTCTCCCTCTTTAACGAGAATCTTGACGACTCTGCCGGGCATAGGAGGCGTAACGTCTCCGGGCTCCGTAGCCTTGGGAATTCCACCCTCTTCTTGAGCAGCTTCTACGGTCTTTGGTCCACCTTGGGGAATTGCTTCCTTGAGAGGCTTTAGCTGAACCTCTTCTAGTCTGTTGTTTATCCTGACGTAATACTTTCTTGGCTTTCCACTTTCGGTATCAACGGATACGCCCTCAATCTTAACCTTGAACTTCTCACCGTGATAGGTAATCTCAAACTCTATAGGAGCAGCACCGAGAACCTCTCCGGGCTTGGTTTCCGCAACTTCGGGAAGTTCAGCGTCAACGGGCTCGGGATGAAGCTCTCCCTTTTCTCTGAGCTCAAAGAATTCCTTAGCCTGCATTGGGAAGAGAATGTATAGAAGGACTTCTTCGTCGGTGGGCTCTCTCTTGAACATCTCTTCAAGCTCTTTCTTAGCCCTATCCCACTCGTGGGGGTCTGCGTAGTCCGCAGCCCTCTTAGAGAAGTCTGGCTCTTTACCAGGTCCAAGAATCTTTTCAACGAGCTCCTTAGAGATGGGTCCGGGTGGTCTTCCGTACTTTCCTTCTACGTAGTCTCTTACTTCCTTGGTGATTACCTTGTACCTTTCTCCCGTAATTACGTTAAGAACCGCTTGAACTCCAACTATTTGTGAAGAAGGTGTGAGTAGCGGTGGATATCCTAGGTCTTTTTCTACTCTTGGGACTTCCTCAAGAGCCTCTTCAATCTTGTCTAAGGCGTTTGCCTCAATTAACTGAGCTACCATGTTGGATATCATTCCTCCGGGTATCTTGTGGATAAGAACCTTTGCGTTAACTCCTGCATACTCAGTTTCGTACTTCTTGTACTTCCTCTTAATCTTTTTAGCGATTTCTGCTGCTTCAGAAACCTTTTGAAGGTCAATTCCAGTATCGTAAGGAGTTCCCTCAAGGGCAGCGATTATGGTCTCTGTAGCTGGGTGAGAAGAACCAAAGGCTAAGGGTGATAGGACGGTGTCTAGCATGTCAACGCCAGCAAGGACCGCCATTATGTGGTTCATAGTAGCCATTCCGCTCATGTCGTGGTTGTGAAGGAGAACGGGAATCTTTCCTCCCGTTACTTCCTTTATTCCCTTAATTATTTGGTAGCACTCAAAGGGTTGCATTATTCCCGTAGCGTCTTTGAAGGATATCCAGTCGGGTTCTAGCTCTGCAAGCTCTTGGGCGTATCTCATCCAAAGCTCGTAGGTGTGTATGGGGCTTCTGGTATAAGAGATTTCTGCGTGAACCTCACCACCAAACTCCTTTATGGCTTTTACCGCAGTTTCTATGTTCCTAAAGTCGTTTAAGGAGTCAAACACTCTGAAAACCGTTATTCCGTTTTCTATAGCCTTTTCTACGAACTTCTTAACGACGTAGTCACTCCTTGGCTTATAACCTACAATGTTTTGTCCCCTAAGGAGCATCTGGAGTTTGGTGTTGGGCATTACCTCCTTTATCCTTCTTAGTCTTTCCCACGGGTCTTCTTTTAGGTATCTTAGGCAAACGTCGTAAGTAGCTCCTCCCCATACCTCTACCGCGTAAAATCCGCACTTGTCTAAGGCTTCACACAAGGGAAGTAGGTCTTCCGTTCTTACTCTCGTAGCGAGCTTACACTGCTGACCGTCTCTGGGGGTAAGGTCCGTAATTAGAATCTTCTTCCTAAAGCCGCCTTTTTTGACTTCCTTTAGCTTTTCTTTTATCTCCTCAATTACCTCTGGATTCACTACCATTTAAAACACCTCCTAAAGTATGTTTTATTTTAAAACGATTTTCAAAAAAGTGTAGAAAGACGTTTTAAAGAAAAAGCAACGAAAATCAAAGCCCATGGTAAGCCGCTATCACCGCAGACAACATAGCGACGAAGTCTTCCTTATCTTTGTGCTCTTCGTATTCAAAGACCTCTGGGTGCTCTTCAAGGTATTTGGTAGTAAACTTCCCTGCTCTAAAGTCCTTTTCTTTCATTATGTTTATGAGCAGTGGAATGGTGGTTTTTACTCCGGTAATCTCGTAAGTCTCAAGGGCAGCCCTCATCCTTTCCACAGCCTCTTCCCAAGTGGGTGCCCAAGTTATGAGCTTTGCTATCATGCTGTCGTAATAAGGTGTTACCTCAAAGCCCTTAGCCGCTGCGTGCTCAACCCTTATTCCAAATCCTCCCGGAACGTAATACCTCTCTATAACTCCCGTGGAAGGTGCAAAGTTGTTTTTGGGGTCTTCCGCGTTTATACGACACTCTATGGCGTATCCGTTAAACTTAACGTCTTCCTGTTTTATGGTTAGGGGCTCTCCTGCAGCAATCCTTATTTGCCACTTTACTATGTCTATTCCCGTTACCATTTCGGTTACGGGGTGTTCAACTTGGATTCTGGTGTTCATCTCAATGAAGTAAAGGTTTCCTTCTTGGTCTGCTATAAACTCCATAGTTCCTGCGTTGTAGTAACCAATCTCCTTTGCAGCCTTTCTCACTATCTCTCCGTAGTACTCCCTCTTTTCGGGGGTAAGGAGCAAGGAAGGTGCTATTTCCACGAGCTTTTGATTCCTTCTCTGGATTGAACAGTCTCTTTCTCCAAGGTGTATGACGTTTCCGTATTTGTCCCCAAGGACTTGAAACTCTATGTGCTTAGGATTTTCTATGTACTTTTCAAGGAGAAGGTCTCCACACCCAAAGGCCTTTTCCGCTTCTCTGGAAGCCTGGTCGTAGTTCTTAACGAGCTCCTCTTCGTTTCTACATATTCTTATTCCCCTTCCACCTCCACCAGCGGTAGCCTTAAGGAGAACCGGATAACCTAACTCCTTTGCAAGAGCCTTTGCCTCCTCTAAGCTCTTTAAAACTCCGTCAGAACCGGGAACTACCGGAACTCCCGCTTTCTTCATAACCTCCTTTGAACGAGCCTTATCTCCCATAAGCTCTATTACCTTCCAGTGGGGACCTATAAAGGTTATTCCCGCTTCTTCGCACATCCTCGCAAACTCTGCGTTTTCCGCAAGGAATCCGTATCCGGGGTGAATAGCGTCCGCTCCAACCTCTAAGGCAAGGTCTATAATTCTCTGTTTGTTGAGATAGGTGTCTAAGGGATCAACTCCTATCATGTAAGCCTCGTCTGCGAGCTTTACGTGTCTTGCGGTGCTCTCTACCTCGTTGTAAATCGCCACGGTAGGAATCCCAAGCTCTTTACAAGCCCTTATTATCCTTACCGCTATCTCTCCTCTATTTGCTACGAGAACCTTTTTAAACATAAAGCTACCTCCTTTTACTTAAGGACTTCCACCTTATACTCTATGGGTGCTACCTGATTGACCATGTAAGCTATGGAGCAGGTTCCGGGGTTGTAGATGGTTTTATCAAGGGCTTTTTTTACGTCCTCTTCCGTGACCTCTCCCTTTACTTTTACAAATAGATATATTTTTGTAAATACTTTGGGATAGCCCTCGGTGATTCTTTCCGCATCCGTTTCAATCTCAATGTCTTCAACGTGTTTTCCTTCCTTGTGAAGAGCCTCGTAAAGGTGAATTCCTACGCATCCCGCAATGGAATGAAAGAGAAGCTCGGGGGGTCTTATTCCTCTACCCTTTCCTCCAACGTAGTCCGCAGCGTCAATGGGAACCTCTCTTCCCGCAGGACCTATTCCTACGAAGTGAAAGTCCTCCTTTTGCTTTACCTTAACCTTCATCTAAACACCTCCTAAGAGATTCTCTTAGCAATTTCTTGAGCAAACTCCATAGTTCCAACCGCTTTGGCTTCTACTCCCTGCTTTTGGAATCCGTTTGCTATGTCGGGAGTTCCTACTCTGTCCGCTAAGGTTTTTCTGACTGCTTCGTATATCTTTTGGGCAGCTTCCTTCCAGCCCATGTATTCAAGCATCATGGCACCGGATAGGGTTATAGAAAGGGGGTTTGCTATACCTTTGCCCGCTATGTCCCAAGCGGTTCCGTGGGTACTCTCAAAAAGGGCGTATCCGTCTCCTATGTTTCCACTGGGAACAAATCCGGGTCCTCCTATCAGAGCTGCAGCAAGGTCAGAAACGTAGTCTCCGTTTAGGTTTTCCGCAATTATTACGTCCCAAGCCTCGGGCTTAAGAACGAGTTGCATGAGCATTTGGTCCATGATTACCTTTACGAGCTTTACTTGTCCCTCACCGGGCTCTGCCTCTGGGTCAGTTATTACCCTTTCTTTGAATTCGGGCTCTTGGGCAACCTCAAAGGCCCAGTTTATAAAGGCACCTTCGGTAGCCTTCATTATGTTTCCTTTTCCTATAACCGCAACATACTTCTTTCCGTTTTCTAAAGCGTATCTGAGAGCCTTCCTTACGTGTCTCTTTGTTTTATACTCGCTCATGGGCTTTACGGTTATTCCCACATCCTCTGGAAAACCCTCCTCACTTGCTCCCATCTCCTTTATTAAAAACTCCCTCACCTTTTGGGCTTCGGGTGTCCCGGAGAAGAACTCTATTCCTACGTAAACGTCGTCGGTGTTTTCTCTAAACACTACCAGGTCTACCCTTTCGGGGTTTGGTATGGGCGAAGGCTGTCCCATCCAGTAAACGGGTCTGACCGCTGAGTAATAGTTAAAAGCTCTTCTGAGTGCAGAGTTTATAGACTTTATTCCCTTTCCTACGGGAGTTCCAAGGGGTCCCTTTATTGCAACTATTGATTCCTTTAAGACCTCAAGGGTTTCTTGGGGGAGTCTGTCTCCCACCTTTTCTTCAGCCTTGTCTCCCGCAAGGAGCTCAACCCAGTATATTTTTCTGCTTCCGTTGTAAGCCTTTTCTACCGCGGTATTCACGACGAGTATCATAGCTGGAGTTATCTCGGGTCCTATTCCCTCTCCTTCTATGAAGGGGATTATGGGATTGTTTGGAACTTCTAAGGTATTGTCCTCCTTGAGTTTTATAAACTGACCCTCTTGGGGGATTTGGGCTTTCCCTTCCCAATAGTAAACATTTTCAAACGCCGTTTTAGTCATTCTTAAAACCTCCGCTTAAACATTTTACGGGCAAGCAAAAACCCTGTCAAGATTTTTTAAAACAGGTTTATGTTTTTGTTATAAATTTCTTCAGGGGCTCAAAGGAGTAATAAAATTTTACCTATGAAAACCTTAGAAAAAGCCTTTCAGGTTCTTGAGTACATAATGGAGAAGGGGGAAGCGGGGGTAACGGAGATTAGTCAAGCCCTTAATCTCAGTAAAAACAACGTCTTTAGAGCTTTGGTTACCTTTGAGGAACACGGACTTGTTGAAAAGGACGAGGAAACCGAGAAGTATAGGCTTGCAGTGAATGCAGTTCGCTTGGGCTACGGCTACATCGTAAAGAACCCCTTTATAAAGATTTCAGAACCTGTTTTGAAAAACCTTCGTTTTCAGCTAAACGAGACCGTTAACTTAGCTGTGATTGACGACAAACACGAGTTCGTTATATACGTAGCAGAGGAAGAAACTATAAAACCCGTAAAGGTAAAATCCCGCCTTGGAAAGAGGTTTAGCATAAACGATTCTACCGCTGCGGTAAAAGCGCTAAGGCGCGCCGTTAACGGTGAGAGTGGCTTTGTGTTTGACTACGAATACGACAGAGAAAGGGAACTCTCGGGAGCTGCGTGTATAGTTAGGGACTACATGGGAAGACCCATAGGCGCTATAGAAATCCTCGCTCCCATTTACAGACTCCCCCTTGAAAGAATAGAAAAAGAGATAAAGCCTGTGCTAAAAGATGTAGCCTTAGAGCTATCCTTAAAGCTGGGATACTGGGACTGATGTCGGGAATAAGGTTTTCACTCTCGCTAATAGGTCTTATCCTTTTCCTCGTAATTTTTGCGGACTTTTTCGCTCCCTATCCTTACGACCTACAAAACAGAGAAGCTCCCTTTCATCCACCAACTCGCATACACTTCTTTAAGGACGGAAAGCTTACCTCTCCTTTCGTTTATAAGTACGAGCTCGTTGACCCTATCTTTAAGGTTTATAAGGAAAACAATAATGTAGCCTGCAAGCTGAAGTTCTTTACGAAAACGGAATTTGGCTTTAAGTTCGTAAGCGTTGATGAGCCTTGTAGGCTTTATCTTCTTGGTGCGGACAAGCTCGGAAGGGACATCTTTTCAAGGCTTCTTTACGGCGGGAGATACTCCCTTGGAGTGGCTCTCATAGGGACTTTTACGACTTTCGTTATTGGTGCAATAGTTGGAGGAATAGCAGGGTACTTTGGTAGGTGGGTTGATACGCTCCTTATGAGGCTCGTTGAGGTCTTAATGGCTATTCCGGGATTTTACCTTCTTCTTTCCTTGCGTGCGGTATTTCCTTTGGAGCTCTCAAGCGGTCAGATGTTCTTAATAATCGTATTTATTCTCTCCTTTCTTGGGTGGGCAGGTATTGCTCGCGTAGTGAGGGGAATAGTTCTTTCAGTTAGGGAGAAGGAGTTCGTCCTTGCGGCAAAAACTTACGGAGCGAGCCCTCTTAGGATTATAGTGAAACACATACTTCCCAATACGTACTTTTACCTTCTTGTTTCCGCTACTATGGCAATTCCTGCCTTTATTTTGGGTGAGGCAGCCCTTTCGCTTCTTGGTCTTGGAATTCAAGAGCCTGAGCCGAGCTGGGGAAACATGCTTTCTGACGCAAGAAACATAAGCCTTCTTTCTTTCTACCCTTGGCTTTTAGCTCCCGGAATGGCGATATTTATAACAATCTTAGCTTTTAATATACTTGGAGATTCTCTACTTAGGAAACAGAGATATGAAAGTAAAGGTAAATAGGGCGGGAAAGTTCTATATTTTGCTTACCATCTTCCTTGGAATCGCTGCGGTAAATACGGGCAACAACTTGCTTTACGTAATCGTTTCCTTTCTACTCGCGACTATGCTCCTTTCTGGTGTAATTTCTTATCTAAATCTAAAAGGTCTAAAAATAACCCTAAAGCCCCCAAAGGAAACCTATGCGGGGATGCCCGCAGAGTTTGAAGTATCTATAAAAAAGGAAGGTAAGCTTCCCTCTTTCGTGATTGAGGTGTCTTCTAAGGGAAGCAGTGCGCTTTTCCTTTACGTTAGCAATAAACCCGTTAAAGGAAAAATAACTTTAATTTTTCCTAAGAGGGGACAAGTAGAAAGCTTAGCGCTAACGGTTGGCTCTGAGTTTCCTTTGGGGATGTTCGTTAGATACTATAGGCTTGAGCTTCCGATAAAACTTGTGGTTTTCCCAAAACCTATTCCGACGAAGGAGTTCTTGAGCTTCGGTTTTGAAAATAAAGAGGGTTTTCAGGAGAGCTTTACTTCCTTTGGCTACGACGAGCTAAGAGAGATAAGAGACTACCGAGGAGAGCCTATGAAACTGATTCACTGGAAAGTATCCGCAAAAACGGATTCCTTGAAAGTAAAAGACATGAGTGCTTTGGAAAGGGGATTGGTTATTCTTACGCTAAACAGCGTATCGGGAGACTTAGAAACCAAGTTGTCTAAGCTTACTTATTTAGTAAATAAATTAATGAATAATGGTTACGCCGTTGGCGTAGATTTAGGAAAATTTAAAATCGCCCCCGGAAGGGGAGAAAGGCATAGACTGAAGTTGTTGAGCGCTTTAGCTCTCTATTAGTTAGGATAGAATTTTTACATTTCTTTACAAAATCAATAAAAAGATAGCTTGTAGAGATGGATTGAGTTGATAAAATTAAACGAGGGGGTGGCAAATGAGTATAGATACTAGTGCTCGGTTTTTAGAAGACGGCAAAAGGATAATGGAGAGTTTTCTAAGGGGCTATCCTTTAAACGAAAGCAATTTTGTTTGTGGAGTGTTTTATGCGGGAATAGAAACCGAAGAGGCAGGAAAGTATAATGGAGGTGTTAGTTATTTCTTTGAAAGACTTGCAAAGCTTTACTACGACGCTCTTTCTTGGCTCGGTGTCTGGAATAACGAAGAAAAAGTTTCTCCAAAGATTTCAAGGCTTAAAAAAGAAATAGCGGAAGTTTCTGAGGAGTTTATTCAGTTCTTGAGAGGAGACTTAGAAAAGTGGGAAGAACCTATATTGGAGGAACCAAAAGGCAAACGTAAAGAAGAAGAAGGCGGAGAACCTTTGTATATTTCAAAAGAAAAGCCCTTTAAAATTTACTACATCAGAAAGAAAAATAGTGGTAAAGGTGGAGAAGTTTTTTCCATATACTACGTTAACGAAGACTTTCAAAAAGAAGTTTTGGAAATTATAGAGAAAATGCATAAAATTAATGACGAAAACGAAACTCAAGCTTATAGCGAAATAAGAAAAAAACTTAACTCTATCTCGTTAAGAGCTACGATAACTTTATTAGAAGGTCTTTTAAAAGTAACAGACGACCAAGAGGTGAAGAAGTTTTTTGAGTTTCTTAAAAATCTCGTGGAATTTTCTCTTCAGAACGATGACGCAAGGAAGGTTCTCCTTCCGAGATTCTTAAAGCTAAAGGTAGACCCGTATTTTGCTTCTCCTGAGGGAGAAAATGGCGAGGAGGGCTTGGATAGTACAGGATACTTAATCTACAAGCCTCTTATAGGTCGGCTTGGCTACTTCCCAAGTCCCCTTTCTGAAAAGGAAGTTCTTAAAAGAATAGGAATAGGGATGCACGATGGGTTTGAGAAAGAATACGAGAAAAATAGTGAAGAAGCTATAAATTCATTAAGGAAAAGGCTTTCTACTCTTCAAAAATTGCTTGGTTCCGACCCAAACTATTGGATTTCTAAATTATACGGAGAGGAAAGCGAGGAATTTTTAAGGAAAGTAAGGGAAACTCTTTACTTAATTCTGCAAGGAAAAGTCCAAACCGTTGGGAGAGTCCCTTTTGAGAAAGAAGACAACAAGCCCAAAAACGAAGCAAGTAGGGAGTATTACATTAAAGGAAACAAGAAACTGGTATTGTTCTTTATTTCCGAAAGATTTCCAGAGCACGAAAAAGAAGAAGTAACAAACGGAAGAAAGAAATTTTACGAAACCTTGAAAAGAGGAAGTAAGTATTTGGAAACGAAAGAGAAAATAATAGGAAACAGATTTATCTACTTTGATTACATTTTCCCAGATTGGGATTTCTTGAAGGAAAAAGAAAGGGAAAGAACACTTAAATGGAGTGAAAAGTTTTTGGCTTTCCTACTTCAGCTAGGAGCTTGGACTAAAGCTCTTATGAAGTATGGAGAAGATAATGGTATTGAATTCCTTCCCGTATTCCTTCTTAACGTTGGAGGAGAAGAAGACGAAAGTAGGGGAGAACTACAGATTTGGGACGTAGTTAGAGCTTTTTATAACCATGCATATCCCATACCCGCTCAAACGCTAAAAAAGGATACGGTAAAGAAACTAACGGAAAAAGATGGCTTTCAAATAATAAAAAACGCTTTTCTCAGTGCTATATTTTCCAAAAAAGTCCTTAAACTCGAGTTTAAAGAAGAGCTAAAGACGAGTATTAAGAAGATTTACTTAATAGTTGAGAACTCAACCGTAAGAATAGGAGAAAACCCACACAGGATTTACCACGTTTATTCTGTGGAACTCTCAGAACGCGAACTCCAGATAAAGCTTGAAGACTTTTATTACTACTTTGCTGACGGGAAAAGTGGAGATGCTATTGAGTTTCAAAGGTTTTTAGACGAAAAGTTAAGAGATGAGTGCGTGGTTATCTGTATATCTTCCGACGAGAAAAGTTGGATATTTGATTATGCTTCTTCCAAAGAAGGACACCGCTTTTATCCCGTGCTGTACAGAGAAAGAAAAATACAGATAGATATGAAGAAAAAAGATGTCTTGGGAAAAGACGCTTATTTTGTCTTTGAAAAGAACTTTCAACCCTTCTTACGACACGTAGGGTATAGGAAAATTAGCGAGAAAAGTTTAGAAGGTTTCTTGCTCGTAGGAGTAAAGCCTCCTTTTAACGTTCCTCCCAAGCTCAAAAACGAACCTTACGTTAATACTGTTTTATCCTTGTTTTTCATAAAGAATTTTAAAGGTGAATCTCCAGAAGACGAGACAGTAATGATTTATGCTCTGCTCTCTTGGCTTGCCTTTCTGAGTGAAAGCTACCAATACGGTTTCGTAAAGCCAAAGTTTATGCAAAAGAAACTTCTTGATGTGGACTTTTCAAGGAAGATAAAGAGAGGAAAAGACGACTGGACTATAAAAGCCCTAAAATTGGATTCGGGAATGCTCATAACGGAGCTTGCTTTTTTAGTTAGAAGGTCCTTGATGGGTGAGTTTGTGGATAACACTAAATAAAAGCTCTCCGTCTATGCGTGGATACGGACTTTTTATCCACTCGTCCGTTTCTATTGCGGATATGGGAAATGCAATACCTTCAAGCTCTTTCGTAGTGGGGTCTATTCTTATCTGTGCATAAAGGTCAAGAAAAGCTCCAAGGACTTCTACCTGATGTCTCGTTATACTTTTAGGGAAGTATAGGAGAATAGATTGAAAGTTTTCGTCTATACATTCGTATCCTATTGCAAGAGCTGGGACGTAAACGAGGGATAAAATACTATAAATTTTTCTTCCTGTTGATGATTCGCTTTCGTTAAAAAGCAAGTTGTCAAACACTGGAATAATCTCGGGATTTGCTCTTTTTATGATTGGCTTCGTTTTCTCGTAGAGCTTTTGGAGTTTTAATAATCTTTTGTCGTCTTTAGAGGAAAACTTTATCTCATGCTCTACTATGAGATAGGGGGGATAGTATCCTAAGACTTTCGTTTTTACCTTATTCTCCGTCTTAGTTTTTTTGTCTTTGTTAGTTTTTTCGTTTGTAAGTCCCTCTACTTCTATTCTTGGAAAGACTACGAATGCTTTTTTAAGCTCCTCCGCAAATGCCATTACGGAGTTCTTTTCCGTTTCACTGATATCTCCGTATTCGTGTAGCTCCCTTAAGAAAGAAAATAGTCTACTAATTGTGCTAAGACTTTCGGGATAGTAAATGACTTGCGAATGAGCGGGAATAATGGAAACAATCTTCTCTTTCGGATTGTAATAACTCTCGTAAAGTTTTAACATTATATTTGCGTAAGCTAGCATGTCTTTCAAGGAGTCTCTTTCAAGTTTTGCCCGAAAAATTTCCCTTAACTTGGATTCAATAGCTTCGTACTCCTCCTCTTGAAGCTCTTCTTCAAGCCAAACTTCCAAAAATGTCTTAACTCTATCTCTCAAAAAGAGCTCCTTCACTTTACTAATTCCCTGCGAATTTGCTTCTTCCTTATAAACCGCATAGACCCTTAATATCTCCTTTTCAACTTCTTCGTCGTTTTCCATACCCCTCATCCTTGCTCCCGCTTGCAAGTCCTCCAATGCTCCTTCTTCTGGATGGAAAAAGTAAAAGTGTGAAGTTATTACGATAGCTTTCGTAAATTTGTGTTTTAGACTAACTCCTCTTGAAAGGGATGACGTAGAAACTACCACGTCGTAAGGAAAGTATTCCGCTTCTAAAGTTTGTAAACTTTGCCGCACATTAGACGTTATTGCCAATACCTTTAGTCCTTCCGCCTGAAGTTTGTTCTTTATTTCCATTACCATACTTCTGTCCTGAACGTAAATATACAACCTCTCTCCCTTTTCCTTCTGTTTTTTTGCCTCGTCAATACACAATTTTGCTACTTTTTCAATCAATTCTTTCCTACTTTCTTCTAATAGAAATTTTTCTCTTATTATTAACTTCTTAGCGGGATAGGAAAATCCCGTTCGGACTTCTATTGGAATTTCCATTACTTCTATTACTCCTTCTCTTTCTAAGTCAGAGAAAATAAATGCGGGAGACGTAAAACCTAAGTCTTCCCATTCCCTCAGAACTTTCTCAAAAACTCCCTTACTGTGAAGGCTTGCATCAAATACGAGCACAGTAATCCAGTCCTTATACCTTATAGTTCTTGCATCCGTTTTTACTTCCTCTTTCAGGAGTTTTAGAGCCTCATAAAAAGCCAAAAGCCCACTTCTTGCTCCAGTTATCTCGTCAAGAGCTATTACTATCCTGTAATCAGCCGAAATCCAGTAAGGCAATTTATCTTTCAAGTGTCTAAAAGTAGTTTCCTTCGAATTTGGCGTCCTCGTTACCGTTTGAGTGGTTAAGAATACCGCAATCTTTTCGTGTCCTTGCGCTACGAACTTATCCGCTATCTTTATAGCCCTTTTGATTTTTCCTTCTGGAGTATCTCTAGTTTCTCCTATATCTCCTTTCTTAATAAATCTAACAATTGGCAAGCCTAATTCCTCGCCTATTTCATCTTTTTTTGTGTAGATATAAACCGTTTTTATTCCAAGCTTATCTACCTTTTCCTTTACCTCTTTAAGAAGTTGAATTCTGGGAGCAAAGTATAAGAATACGACCTTTCCGCTCATTTGTTCTAAAAAAACTTCTATCACGCTTTTCGTCTTTCCCGCTCCAGTTGAATGTAAAAGAGCAAGACATTTTCCCCAAGGCTTGCTTTTGTAAAACTCTTTTACATCGTTTTTGACTTTTTTCCTTAACTTTGATATGCTCTCTTCAGGAGTTATTACGAATTCTCTATTCTCCCTTTCTCTTATTTCCTCCCAAAGCTTATTTGTTTCTTCTCTAATTTCTTTTATCAAGTCGTCCAATCCCATGAGTTTTCCTTCAAGCGGCCAACCACTTGATACCTCCGCTTCTATCTTCATTAATTCCCCAACTTCTACTCGCTCTTTTATTCTTTCGTAAAGCTTCTTTATTTTCTCCGCTAAATCCCTGTAGTCTTTTCCATCTTCAATGGGGAACCTAAAAACAGGTGCGTCCGTCGTGGAATAGATGAGTCCCATTACAATCTCTTTCTCAGAAATTCTCTCCCTTTCTCTTGATAAAAAGTCCAGTGAATAACTCAATACTTGAATAATGTTTTTGATTTCCATAGTAATTCCTATTTCCCCTTTCTTTAAAAGCTCTTCTCCTATTTCGTATACGTTTAACGCAAACTTTTCAAGACTTCTCTCTCCAAGAGTAATGGAGAGTTGTGTTCCTCTCGTTGAAGGAGGAATTACGTCCATTTCTCCTTCTTTGTATGACGTGAGCATGCGACGGATGTGATAATCCGCACCGAAAAGCTTAAGGTCGTAAACATGAATCTCTTTTCCTCTAATACGAAATATCAAATCTGCATTTTCGTAGTCTCCAGCATTTGGAATTTCAAGACCAAAGTTGAAAACTACGGGAGAAATCTCACCTTCTTCAGGAAGATAGTATCGGACGAAAAAGATTCCTTCGTACAGTCCTATAGCGAAGTGTGTCAATAGACGCTGTAGCCTTGAATTGTTATCAATCTCTATGCCCGCTTCTCTTAAAATCTCGAACAAAGGCTTTTCTCTTTCCTTCAGTATCCTTACCTGGCAAAGTTTTTCTGCTTCAATATTTTTAAAGACGCTTGCAAGCTCTCCAAGGTATTCTTCGTGAATTTTCCGAAGCAAATCCTCTTTTCTTTCTCTCCAAGAATCCTTTAATTCTCCTTTACTTCTCCTTTCTGCTTCTGCGGCAAAGCCCAGCTTAAAACCAAACTCGTAAACGCTCCCCGCCACCGAGAGAAAGGTTCTCCTACCCATGTTGGTGAAAATTATATCTTTACAATGAGCCTGCTTTAAAAACCCTAAGCCAAGAAAAACAAGGTCAAGAACTTTAACTTGATTACCTCCATAGGAGCTTATTGCGAAGTAGAAGGACGCTTAGCAAACCTCTCGTAAACGAGAGGCAGTATCAGAAGAGAAAGAAGGGTAGAGGTAAAGATACCTCCTATCACTACCACCGCAAGGGGTTTTTGGACCTCAGAGCCTATATCACTGCTCAAAAGCATAGGAATAAGTCCCAAAGAGGTAGCTGTAGCGGTTATGAGTATGGGTCTTAACCTCCTGCTTGCTCCCAAAACTACAGCATCCCTTATAGTGTATCCGTCCTCTATAAGAGACTTTACATAAGATATAAGGACAACTCCGTTTAAGGTAGCTATACCAAAAACCGCAATAAATCCTATAGCGGAAGGAACGGAAAGGTTATAGCCAGAAATGTATAAAGCCACTATACCCCCTATGGTGGCAAAGGGGACATTGAGAAGCACAATAAGGGCATCCCTTAAGCTTCCGTAGTTTATGTAAAGGAGTAAGAATATTAGGAGTATGGAAAGGGGCACCGCTACCGATAGCTTTTTCATAGCCCTCTCTTGGTTTTCAAACTGCCCTCCAAAGGTTATAAAGTAGCCCGGGGGTAGCTTTACCTCTTTACTTATCCTTTCTTTTAATTCTTTTACAAAGCTTCCAAGGTCCCTGCCTGAGAGGTTAGACTGCACAAGAGCATACCTCAGGCCGTTTTCTCTCCTTATTTTTTGGAATCCCTCCTTTACTTCCAAATCCGCAAGCTCAGAAAGACTAAGCACACTTCCGTCCTTTAAGGTGATGGGTAAGTTTTTCAAGTTCTCTAAGTCTTTTCTTTCTAAACCCAAAACTATGGGAAATAGAACGCTGTCCTTTTGTAGGTATCCTACCTCTTTCCCACCAAGGGCGTAAGAGACAAACTTCATAAGCTCCGCTGTGGTTATGTTATACCTCCTCAGAGTTTCTTCTTTGGGTATTATACGGAGTTGTAGCTTTCCCGACTGGGCTTCAGTTTCCACATCCACCGCACCTTTCGTAGAGCTCACTATCTTTTCTATCTGGTAAGCTATCTCGTTTATCTTATTTAGGTCCTCACCAAAGACTTTTATGGCAACAGTGGACTTAACTCCCGACAGAAGCTCGTCTATCCTCATCTGTATGGGCTGGGTAAAGCTAAACTCAACTCCGGGAACATCTTTTAACTTTTCTCTAAGGACTTCCTCAAATTCTTGCCTACTTTTGAAGCTCTTCCACTGGGACATGGGCTTTAGGATTATAAAGGTCTCTATGTAGCTAACGTCTTCTGGCTCTCCTACCTCAGCCCTTCCTATGGTAGAGAATGCCCTTACCACCTCTGGATAAGATAAAGCCATCTCTTCCACGAGCCTTGCTACGCTTTTTGCCTCTTCTAAGGATACGTTTGGGTCAAGGAAGGACTTTACCAAAAGGGCTCCCTCTTCAAGCTGGGGTGCAAACTCCGTCCCTATCCTTTTGAGTAAAAACAGGGAAAGGATAAAACTTATAAAGGTTATACCCAAGAGTGCCCATCTTATTCTGAAGGCGGAGTTCAAAAGCCTTGCATAGACTTCTCTTAGCTTCGTAAAAAAGGCGGTCTCTTCCTTTCCCGGTTTTAAAAGATAGTAAGAGAGCACTGGCATGAAAAGGAAGGCAACTATAAGAGAAGATATAAGGGCAAAGATTATGGTTAGGGCAAGGGGCTTGTAATACTTCCCTTCCACCGACTCAAAGGTAAATATGGGAAGGAAGACCACTATAATAATCCCTATCGCAAAGAGAACGGGGCGAAAAACTTCTTGTACGGAGCCTATTATCACAGAAAGCTTATTTTTATCCCTTCCCTCAGATAAATGTTTGTATATGTTTTCTACTACCACAACTGTTGCGTCCGCAAAGAGACCCACTCCTATGGCAAGTCCTCCCAAGGACATGAGGTTTCCCGACAAACCAAAGCTTTTCATAAAGATAAAGGCATAAAGTATGGTAAGGGGGACAGAAAGGACCACCAAAAGGGCCGTCCTTACGTTCCAAAGGTAAAGAATGAGAGCAAAGGAAACGAGAACTATACCTTCTATAAGGGCTCTCTTTACCGTGCTGAGTGCCTTTTGGGTTAGGTATGCTTGGTCGTAGAGAACTTCTATCTTTACTCCCTCTGGAAGTATCTTTTGAACCTCTTGGAGCTTGCTTTTTAGCTCCTCTACCAATTTCATGGTGTTGGTGTTTATGCGCTTAAGAACTATGTTTCCTTGGACTTCTTTGCCGTTTAAGGTAAAGGCTCCCCTTCTGTTTGGAAGCTCAGAGGGCTCTACCCTTGCCACCTCTCCAAGCTCCACATAAGTACCGTCCTTCTTCTTTATGGGTATCTTTTCTATCTCTTCTATGCTCTTTAGTCTTCCAAGTCCCCTTACCACCAAGTCCCCCTGAGAAGAGCCTATAAATCCACCCCCTGCTATTTGGTTGTATTCCTCAAGGGAAGAAATAAGGTCCTCAAAGGTAAGGCCGTAAAAGGTGAGTTTTTCAGGGTTTACCTTTACCACATAAGCCCTCTCTGGTCCCCACTGGGATATTTCCTCTACTCCGTCTACCGCCTTTATTATGGGTTTTACCTTCCAGATTTGAAGGGTCTTTAGGTCCTCAAGGGAGTAGTTTCCTTTCTCGTCAATAAGGGCGTAAAAGAGAACGTTTCCAAGTCCTGAGGTGTTTGGTCCCATAACGGGCACAAAACCGGGGGGTATCTGAGCCTGAGCCTCGGGAAGCTTTTGGGATACTAAGCTCCTTGCAAAGTAAGGGTCTGTCCCTTCCTTGAAAAATACGCTAACGTAAGAAAGCCCCGGAAGGCTTATGCTCCTTACGAGCTCCACGTCTTTTATGCCCGAAAGGACCGACTCTATGGGGCGAGTCACTAAAACCTCTGTCTCTTCCGCGGAAAGCCCCGGGGTTTCCGTATATATAACCACCTGCACGGGCGTAGGGTCAGGGAAGGTATCTATGGGAAGGTTTAGAAAACTCCAAATCCCTACCCCTATGCTAATAAAGAAAGCCACAAGAACCAAGAGCCTGTATTTTAAAATGGCCCTCATCTTTCTACCTGAGACTTAAGGAATACGAGACCGCTTATGGCTACCTCTTCACCTTCTTTTAGCCCTTCCACTACTGCCCAATTTCCTACCCTTTTTATTACCCTTACCTTTCTCACCTCAAAGCCCTTGGGAACCCTTACGAAAACCACATAGTTTCCTTTTAGCTCCTGAAGGGCATCTAAGGGAACCGCAGTGCCCTTTATCCTTCCCACTTCCAAAATAGCCTCAAGCATCAAGCCGGGTCTGAGAACGTCTTCTTTGTTATCTACCAAAATCCTTACGGGAACCCTTTTGGTTTCTGGCTCCACCTCGTGGGAAACGTAATCCACCTTTCCGCATATTCTCCTTTCCTGCCAAAGGGCGCATCCCCTCATACCTTTTTTTACCCTTCCCACATCTTGAGGAGAAAGGTAAGCGTAAACCCAGAGCTTCTCGTGAGAGTGTATCTTAAACATTTCCTTACTCGTATCTACTCCGCTACCCAAAAAGACCTTTTGTTCTATCACATAACCGCTTATGGGAGACCTAATTAATACCCCACCTTCCCTTACCTCTCCAAGGGATTTGAGAGCCAAAAGGAGTGCCTCGTACTCACCCTTTGCCCTCTCGTACTCTATCTTTGCAGAGTAATACCTTGCGTAAGGAATGACCTCCTCCTTGTAAAGGAGCTCCTCTCTTTTTAACACTTCCTCCGCAGTCTTTAACTTTACCTTTGCGTTTCTGAGCTGAGCCTGCAGGTCTGCAACCTGAGGTGAGTATATAAGGGCAAGGGGAGAGCCCTTGGAAACCTTGTCTCCTTCCTTTACGAAAAGCTTTTTCACAATACCGCTCACTGGCGCATAAACCTCAGCCACGAGGGGAGCGTACTCACTCACCTTGGCAGGAGCCCTTATCTCCTCTTTTACCTCCTCGGTCTTAACCTTGTAGAGTTTTATGCCAAGCTTTTTTATTATTTCCTCCTTTACTTCAATAACCTGTGCAAAAACCAAGAAAGGAATAAGTATAAGTAGCCAAATCATAAACTGCCTCCCAAAAGCAGGTATTTGGCAAACTCCTCGTGGGCTTTGAGCAACAGCTCCGCTCTGTATTTAAGGAGTTCCAAGTATCTCCTCTTCGTTTCGCTAAGTTCAAGGGCTGTAATAGTTTTTAGTCTGTAGCTCTTTACGGCAAGTTTTAACTCCTCTTTTGCGGTGTTTAGCATTTTCTCTACTTCTTTTATGGAGTCTTTGAGGGCTTCGTATCTTAGGTTTAGGCTTTTTAGTTCGCTATTTATCCTCATCTCTTCAAGGCTTTTTTGTTTTTGCAAACTCTCCTTTTTGGCAAGGAGTTCTAAAATTTCCCCTTCCCTTCTGTAAAAGAGAGGAAGGGTAAAAGAAAGGGCAACCCTAAAACCGTAGGAGCTGTCTGAGACCTTTTCTCCAAACACCTCTACGCTCGTTTGGGGCTTGGCAAGGGCTTTCTCAAGCTCTACGCTCGCCAAAATGCCTTTTATAGAGTTTTGATAATACCTAAGCTGTGGAAGGCTTTCCAAGTTCAGGGGTTTTATGTCTCTCAGCTCCTCAAGAAAGCCCTCCACATCTTCTACCTTCTCCCCAACCCAAAAGGAGAGTTCGGAAAGGGCGCTTTCGTATTCCTTTTTGGCTAAGTCTAAATCTATCTTCGCAAGTTTTAACTCCCTTTCCGCTCTGAAAAGCTCAAGCTTTGTCGTCTCACCAAGTTCAAAGAGCCTTTTAGTAAAGCTATAAATCTCCTCACTCATCTGATAACTCTCTTGGTATATCTTTAAAAGCTCTTTATAGTAAAGTGCCTTATAAAAAGCCCTGTAAGTTTCGCTCTTTACTAAGTTCTTTTGCTCCTCTATCTTTTCTTTTAGGGCAAGTTTTTCAAAGGAAACTGCTCTTTTACTCAGCTCTCCCACTGGGTAAAGGAAAAAGGGCTGAGAGTAAGAGAATTTATAAACGGGGTTTTTCTTGTAGCTCTCTACGGAAGTTCCAAAGTTTCCAAACTCTACGCCCAAGGTAGGATTTAAATAACTCCTGTAAGTTATAGCCTTGCCATCAAGTCCTTTTAGCTCCTCCTCAAGGGCTTTTATGGAGGGGTGATTGGCAAGCGCCTTTTGTAGGGCTGTATTTAGGTCCATAGAGTATGACAAAGATAAAAGAATTAAAAATAAGATAGAAGCCATTAGCATCTTAACTTAACTTCAGAAGGTAATTATAAACTATCTTCCCTCCTAACATTCCCTGTAAGAATAGAAGCAATACGCCTACAACAAGCAAGAGAGTAAATAGGTTTCTTAGTCCTTCCTTTTTTGGTAAAAGGAATCTCAAAACACCAATTCCTAAGAATAATATCGCAAGAATAAGTCCTAAGACTTCGTGAGTTTCAAATACTGGAATAGTGTGGAGTTTGTCCTCTATGGGCTCGTGAGCTATTATGCCCGTAATAGTGGAAAGAATAACCGCAACTACGCTAAGGTAAGTCAAGAGAGCGTGAAGCCCGTCTATGGGCTTTTTATTCATCCTGTAGTAAAGCTCCACGATTAGCAAAAGCACTGGAAAAGCTATACCAAAATGCACGAAGGGTGGGTGTATTTTTACAAGTTCCATCATAAAATAAATAATAAAATCACCCTCCCTCCCAAAAAGCTCTTACCTTTAAATACATCTCCTTTAGCTCTTTTTGGGGGTCTGAATCCCACACGATTCCGCATCCCGCGTAATAACTAACTCTATCCTCCTTTCCTATTGCTGTCCTTATGAGAACGGAAAGCTTAAAGTCTCCCTTTGGAAAAACAATACCAGCAGCACCGCAGTAGTAGCTCCGTGGATGGGGCTCAAGCTCGTCAATAATCTCAACCGCCCTCTTTTTTGGAGCTCCCGTTACAGAAGCGGGCGGAAAGGTGTTTAGTAAGATTTCCTTAAAGCCTTTTTCCGTCTCTCCCACTACGCTTGAATGCATCTGATAGAGAGTTCTAAAGCGCTCTACCTTAAAGAGTTCCTCTACCCTTACGCTTCCTATTTTTGCCACTCTCCCTATGTCGTTTCTCACCATATCGGTAATCATTAGATTTTCAGCCCTTTCCTTTGGACTACTTAATATCTCTTGTGCTGAGCTTCCCGTTCCCTTTATGGGTTTGCTCCTAAGGAGTTTCCCCTTTTTTTCTAAGAAAAGCTCCATTGAGCCACTAATCACGAAAAACTCTCCAAAGTTTAGAAAAAAACCAAAGTAAACCGGTTGCTTTTTGTAGAAGTTAAAAAATAAATCCCTTGGATTTCCTATAAGTTGAAAGTCAAGGCGGTTTGTAAGATTTATCTGATAAACGTCCCCTTGAGCGATGTATTCCTTGATTTTACCAATTCTCTCTACAAACTCCTCGTCCTTTAGAGAGTTTCCTAAGTGTTGTAAAGATACAGACATTGGCTCCTCAAAGCTAAAAGGAGAGAAGTCCCTAATCTTTAGGAGAATTATTTGGGGCTTTTCGTCCCTTTTTACCGAAACGCCAAGGGTCTCACGGGCAAGGGAGTAGGAAAGAACTATAAAAGACAGCCCAAGCTTTTCGGGAAGTTCCGCTATACTGTCGTAAGTCTCTACGCTTTCTATTTCAGCCTTTAAAAAACCTTTTTTAGAAAACCACTCACCTGCAAGAATCAGCTCCATTTAGAGCTCGCCTTCGTAAGCCTTTTCGTAGAGCTCTCTTACCTCGTCCATTCCCACCTCCACGGGATTAACCGCAAAGGTGTGTCTTGCGCAAAGATAAACATCCTCGGTAAGCCGGTCAAGTTTTTCCTTCTCAACTCCAAGCTCCTTTAGAGTTTTGGGAAGGTCAAATCGGTCTATAAACTTAAGAAGGGCATCAACCGCTTTGTGGGGCTTTTCTTCCTCTCCAAGAATTTTGGCAAATAGGGCATACTTTTCAGGATTTCCCTTGTAATTGAACTTCGTAACGTATGGAGCTAAGGCTGAAAGGCCTTCCGCGTGGGCTATTTTGGGGTAATGGCCCGAAACGGGGTGCTCCATAGCGTGAATGAGAGCTACTCCCAAGTGGTCTATAGCTATTCCTGCAAGCATAGCAGCGTAGCTCATGTACCTCCTTGCTTTTTTGTTTTCGGGCTCCTCGTAGGCTACGGGAAGCCACTTTGCTATTAGCTCTGCAGCCCTTATGGCGTATTCTTCCGCTATGAAGTTCTCCCTTTTGTTGGTAAGGCTTTCTAAGGCGTGCATAAGGGCGTCAAATCCCGTTAAGGCGGTAAGGCGCGGGGGCATTGAGTAGGTTAGCTCTGGGTCAATTATTGCCACTTTTGGATAATTTAGGCTGTGGGCTATCACCATCTTCTCCTTAGTCGTTGGATTACTTAAAACTGAGTATCGGTTAACCTCGCTACCGGTTCCAGCGGTAGTGGGTATAGTTATAACCGGTCTGTTTAGGAAGGGGGTGAGCCTGCTTCCCTCGGGATACCTCACGTAGTCCCAAGCGGTTCCCTCGTTTGAAGAAACGATAGAGATAGCCTTTGCCGCATCTAAGGCGCTTCCCCCTCCAATACCTACGATGAAGTCCACTTTCTCTTTGACCGCTATTTCTGCTGCTTTATTTACCACTTTGTCCGTGGGATTGGGTTCAATTTCGTCAAATATCAGGTATTGAATTCCGTGTTCGTCAAGGGATTTGGTGAGTTTGTCTAAGGCTCCGTTTTCTTTCGTGCTCTTTCTTCCAGTAACTATTAAAGCCTTAAAGCCGTATCTTCTTCCCACCTGTCCCGCTACTTTTATCGCTCCTTCTCCAAAGAAGACCTCAACGGGCTTATAAAGGTTCGCTATTTCCCCCATAGAGATTTAAATATAAGGCTTCACTTCAAGAGCCCTAATATGTCCTCAAGTAGGTAGTCTCTGTTTTCCTTACTTACTTCAATAAGAACCGCTCCCGGAAGCCTTCTTATCTCTCTCACAACTGGGTGGACATCCCTAATAGGAATAGTAGCAACTACGGTAAGAGCAGGGTCGTGCATTATTCTCCTAACGAGCTCTCTAAACCTCTTTGAAAAGAGCTCCATCTTACCTATCTCGTCTATCAATATCACTTTTCTCTTGTCCTTTTTAGCTTCAGTTATCGCCTTTTCCAGTATAGGCAGAGCGAGCTCCTCAAAGTAGTCAACGTTCACTCCGTAAGAGCCTACGAGTTTTTTTGAAGTGAAGAACTTTGAAGAGAAAATCTTTTTCCTTCCTTCCGTGGTGTAAATCCTAAAACCTGTTCTTTTTTTGGTTTCTTGGTCTCTCACCTCTTCAGTCCAAAAGCCTATCGCTCTGTCTCCGAGCTTTTCTATAAGCTTCTTTACGAGCGTAGTTTTTCCAATGCCGGGCTCACCAGTGATAAGAATCTTTATTCCCATATTAGGATTTTATCTCCTTCTTTAAGACCGCTTAGAACTTCTACGAGCTCTCCAAACCTCTCCCCGAGCAAAACCTTTCTTTTAATCTTTTTGTTTCCTTCTAAAAGTATAACGTAGCCGTTTTTTACCGCCTTTACTGGAATTGCTAAGACTTTTCTCTCTTCAAGAATTATGTTAGCTTCAACGCTCATTCCCGATATAGGCTCAAGGGTGTAATAAACCTCAAGCTCAGCGGTTAAAGTTTTCTTCCTGTCGTCTATTTTTCCGTAAACCTTCTTAACCCTTCCAGTAAATAGCTTGTTTGGGTATCCCTCCAGTTTGACTATAGCCTTCTGACCTTCTTTTACGAGCGGTGCGTATTCCTCGTCAATTTCTACGAGCGTCTTCGTCTTTCCCTTTTCTCCTATAACGAATAGGGGTTTGGTTTCCATAAAGGTATTTATGTACTCTCCGACCTCTGCGTTCCTTCTCAAAACAACCCCGTCTATCGGGCTTCTTATTTCGTACCTTTCGTATTCCTTTAGTAAGGAATCCCTTTTCCTTTGAAGAACCCTTAACTCTCCTTCTAAGTCTTTTATCGCCCTATTGTATTCCTCCCTTAGGGCTTTTAAACTGTGAAGCTCACTTTCGTATTGGGTTTTCACCTCCTCGTAGGCTTCTCTTGAGATTAGCTCTCTTTTGTACAGGTTCTCCCTTCTTCTTAGTTTTTCTTCTAAGAGTTTTACCCTTTCTTCTTGAGCCCTTATTCTCTCAAGGTAGCTCTTTCTAAAAGAAGAATCTGGACTTAGCTTTTCAGAAATTCTTTTTATTTCCTCTTCTACCTGTTTAATTTCTTCCCTTAGAGGCTCGTTTTCTATTATTGCAAGGAGCTCCCCTTTTCTTACCGGGTCTCCCGTATCTTTGAAAACTCTCTTAATGTAACCCGCAACTTGGGACTTAACCTCTACTTCGTTTTCACTTTTTACGAACCCAGTAGCGTAAACCGACTTTACGAAAAGCTCTTGCTTTACCGTATAAACGCTATAAGAATCTTTCCTTAGGTAAAAGTAAGTTAATCCACCGAAGGTAATTAAGAGTAGGATAATTACGATAAAGTACTTTAAGGTCTTTAATCCTTCCATAAGAAAGGATTGTAAAGGGTTTGGAGTTGCAGTAATTAGATTTAATATGAAAGTAAAGTTTTTAGGCTCTTATACGAAGGACTTCCCTCCGCCGGATTATCCCGAAGTGGTGTTCGTAGGGCGGTCAAACGTGGGAAAGTCCTCTTTAATAAACATGATTGTGGGGAGCAACGTAGCGTGGGTAAGTAAAGAGCCGGGAAGGACGAGAAAGATTAATTACTTTTTGCTAGAGGAAAAGGTTTATCTCGTAGATGTTCCCGGATACGGATATGCAAAGGTAAGCAAAAAAGAACGAGAAGAGTGGAAGGAGATGATGGAAAACTACTTTCACGAAAGGAAGGAAAACATAAAGATGGCTTTTTTGTTAATTGACAGCGTTGTGGGACCCCAGCCTTTGGACGAGCAAATGATTGAGTGGTTTGAGTATTACGGAATACCCTATACGATAGTCTTGACAAAAAGCGATAAGGCTTCTCAGAAAGAGCTCTCTGAAACCCTGAAAAAGGTCAAAAATTTCGTAGGGGAGGGGGCCATCGTAATAAGCTCAGCCAAGGAAAAGAGGGGCAAGAAGGAGCTCCTTTCCAGAATATTTGATTAGGGCTCTTTACTAAGTTCGTAGAGTTTAAAGAAGTCTTCAAGCTTTAGCTCTTCTACTCGTGCCTCTGGATTTATACCAGCCTTTTCCAATAGCCTTTGGTCTATCTTTTTCCTAAGCACCTTTCTTCTGTTTTCAAATAGTCTTATAAGAAACTCCTTGTACTCTTTTAAATTTTCTACCTCTAATTTCTCGTTTCTTTTAAGTTTAATTACCGCGGAGGTTACCTTTGGTGGTGGGACGAAGAACCTTGCGGGAACGCTCATTAGGTATTCAACGTCGTAAAAGGTTCTTACAAAAACGCTGAGCCATCCCGTGTCCTTCTTTCCCTCAAGTTTTTCCGCTACCTCCTTCTGAACCATATAAACGGCTAAAGGAATACAGTCTTTGTTGTAAACGGTGTTTTCTACAATAAGACTTGCAACGTTGTAGGGAAGATTTCCTACAACTTTTAAGCTCTCTCCAAGATTACAAAAAGGAAATTCGGTAGCGTCAGCCTTTATAACCTCAAGCCTTTCGTCTTGGATTTTTTTAAGCTCCTCTACCATCTCTTCGTCAAGCTCCAAAGCGTAGAGCTTTCCCAGAGGATGTCTCAAGAGGACCCTCGTTAAGTTTCCCGTTCCACCGCCTACTTCTACTACAACTTCCCCTTCCTTGATTTCAAGCTCTTTTGCAATCTTGCTAAGAACTCCTTCAGAAACCAGCAAGTGCTGTCCAAAGGACTTTTTTAGCCTTGGCTTCATGGATTTACATAAATAATTAATTAACTTTTTAGGAGGTGGGCAATACATTAATGGTAAGAGGATTTGGAGGATATAGCCATGGGCTTTTGTAGCCTTTTGAAGAGGTGGTTTTTAGGAAAGGATTGGGGGGATGGGGCTAAGGACTCTGACTACGAATTTAGCTCTTCCCTTTTTGACAGCCCTGACTATTTGACTGACCCCACATATTCCTCTCTTCCCTTTAACATCTTTCACGACGACCGTTATGACACATCCCATGATACCTTCAACGACTACTTTAATGACACTTTCTACGACAACTTTTCTAACAGTTCCAGCAACACCTCTAGTTGGGATTAAATAAGACCTTAGCCTAAGAGTTTTCCTTAATCTCCGCTTTCACTTTCCTAATAATCAACAAAAGCTATAAGGATGCCAATAATTGAAAGAATAATCAACCCTACTAAAGCCCATCTTTCCCTGTATTTCTGACGCTTTAAACTTTGCGCTTTCAACTCCACACGGTGGATTAGGAACACAGGTGCGGCGATGCAAAAGGGCGTGCTGCTAAAAGTCTTTCAACTCCACACGGTGGATTAGGAACCCCAAACCTGTGCATTTATAAATATACATCAAAACAAAAATTCTTGCAATACCCTACCCCGAGAAAACGAAGTTAATTTCCGAAAATCGTCAGTCCCGCAAAAGACCCTAAAATTTAGCCTTCTCAAGCCTTTGTGTATTAAGCATCTCATAAATCCGTCATCAAAGCATCAAGGCATCAAGGCATCTTGATGCACTTTTATGAAGGTAGCATAGTTTGAATAATTGATAAATCAGGGGTTTGTCCTTTATAACCTAAACTCCCCTTGAAAACCTTAACGGAAGGTAATATAATATCCTTTTGTAAGGCCCGGTAGCTCAGGTGGTAGAGCACCCGGCTGAAAACCGGGGTGTCGGCGGTTCGACTCCGCCCTGGGCCATAAACCTAAACGCTAAGAAGTTTTTCTCCTAAAACCATCCTCGCAAACTCGTAAACCACTTCTTTCCAGCTTAGTTTTCCTTCTTCTACTAAGTCTAACTTCTCTTCCATGATTGCGGTAAACTTGTAGTCCATAAGCAAGGGGAAGTTTTCAGTAAGAAAGTCCACCACTTGAAAGGCTATCTCCGTAGGAATTAAGGCCTTATTCTTTATCTGAACGTAGCCTCTTTCTTTTAAGGTTTTTACTATGGTTGCGTAGGTTGAAGGCCTTCCTATTCCAAGCTTTTCCAAGGTCTTTACGAGCGTTCCCTCCGTGTATCTGGCCGGTGGCTGGGTTTTCCTTTCCTCAATTTCTACTCGAAGGGGCTTAAGGAGCTCTCCCACCTCCAAGTCTGGCAGGGGTTCTTCCTCAATGTCCGAAGGATAAATCCTGCTCCATCCCTCAAACTCTATTTTTAAACCCTTTGCAACGAGTTTTAAGGGGTTTCTGAGCTCTGGAGATATTACTTCTATTTCCACCTTTTGCCTTAGCAAAAGCATCTCCTTTGCCAGACTTGCTAAGGTTCTTCGGAAAATAAGCTCGTAAAGTCTGTTTAGTTCCTCCCTTTCGTTTATTTGGGGAATTACCTTTGTCGGTCTTATGCACTCGTGAGCCCCCTGAGTAATGCTTTTCTGCCTAAACTTTCTAAGCACTCCTACGTACTCCTTTCCTAAGGTATCTTGAATAAACTTCATAAACTCCTTTGCCTTTTCTTCGTTCATACGGTAGCTGTCCGTTCTTGGGTAGGTTATGTAACCCTTCTCGTAAAGCTCTTGGGCAAGCCTTTGGGCTTCTTCTGCGGAGAATCCAAGTTTAGCGTTAGCTTCCGCCTGAAGGTCTGAAGTAATAAAGGGCTTTGGAGGACTTACTTTTTCCCTTTTCTGGGCTATTTTTGAGACGGAAAAGAAACCCTTTTCTATCTTCTTTGCTATTATCTTTGCATCCGAGGGATTTTCGTATCTGTAGTCGTAGTAAGCGTAAAACCTCTTTCCGTCTTTTTCCAATAAAACCTTTACGTAGTAATACTTTTTTACTCTAAAGTTCTGAATCTCTCTTTCCCTTTCAACAATTAGCCTAAGGGCAGGAGACTGAACGCGACCCGCAGAAAGGTGGTAATTTTTAAACTCCCTCCAGAGAACCGGAGACACGAGATAACCAATAAGTCTGTCCAGTATCCTACGGGCAAACTGAGCGTAAACGAGATTAATGTTTAAATCACCCGCATTTTTAATACTTTCGTATATAGCCCGCGGAGTTATCTCGTAAAAGGTAGCCCTTTTTATCTTTCTATTTACTTTTTTTAACTCTTCTTTTAGAAAGTAGGCTATGGCTTCACCCTCTCTATCGGGGTCCGTTCCAAGATAGACCTCTTGAGCTTTTGATGCAAGCCTTTTTAACTCCTCTACTAACTTCTTCTTTCCCTTTCGGAAAACGTACTTTGCCTCTAAGGTTTTTAAATCCACCCCAAGCTCGTCCTCTGGAAGGTCTTTTATGTGTCCAAGGGTAGCCCTAACTTGAAACTCACTTCCTAAGAATTTCTGAATAGTCCTTGCTTTCGTGGGGGATTCAACTACGAAGAGCTTCATGTCCTACAGGACAACAAAACGAAGCTGTTTTCTAAACACCTAATAATTTTATCCAACTCCTCTCTCTTAACGAAGTACACCCTCCCGCCCAAAGGGTCTCCCTTTTCCTTTAAAGGAGTTATGCGCACGTATCCTAAGCTTTTACTCGCTACGTATCCAGTCAGATAATCAGGGTCGTCACTCCAGCAGAGCTCCGCAACAACTCCGCAGTAAAGGTTCTTACAAGCCAAAGCCAAAGCATCAACCGTCCTCAGGGTATACCCTTGACTTAACAGCTTTTCAATAACCTCCTTTCTGTTTTTCCAATCAAACCGCACCGTTCTTATACCCCTCTCTTGGTCTGGTTCTAACCTCTCTCCCGTTTCTAAGTCCATCAAAACAGCCCCCCGCATGTTCCCTCCCTTTGGGTTTGCCCCTTTAGCGAGGAGCTCTACCGCCTTTCTTGCAACACTTTCTTTTATTCCTTCCTCTACGAGCTTTTTTATAGCAAACTCCCTTGCCTTCTCAACGCTTTTAAAAGAAAAGCTACTTATCGGAATGTTGCACTCCACTATTTCGCACTCCTTGACCTCTTCTATCGTAAGATTTATAAAGTCGTAAACCTTTGGTCTTCTGAGCAGTTCCTTTACTACCTCTTCAAGCTCTGATTCTTCCACGATTCTTTCCGCTCCAGAGGTGTGCTTTCCACAATACTCCGCCCTCATGCGAATGCTAAGGAGTCTCATAGGGAAAGAATTTAAAGTATAATTTTTTAGGAGTTTTCTACTTTTCCGGAGGACTAAAATGGGAATAGGAAAAGAAATACGGCTGGAACGCATAATGAATAGGGAAACGAAGAAAACCATAATCGTCCCTATGGACCACGGAGTGAGCTCGGGCCCCATAGAGGGAATCGTTAACATAAAAGAGGCAATAGACAAGGTAGCGGAGGGCGGGGCAAACGCAGTAGTCCTACACAAGGGATTGGTAAAGGCAGGCCACAGAAAGAGGGGAAGAGACATAGGTTTAATAATTCACCTGTCTGCCTCTACAGACCTCTCCCCTACGAAAAACGACAAAGTTCTCGTTTGCACCGTAGAAGAAGCCATAAAGCTTGGGGCGGATGCGGTTTCCATTCACGTAAACATTGGAGCGGAAGGCGAAAGAGAGATGCTGAGAGACTTTGGTTACGTTTCTCGGCTCTGCGAAGAGTGGCAAATACCCCTTCTTGCTATGGTATACGGAAGGGGTCCAAAGATAGAGAATCAATACGACCCAAAGGTAGTAGCCCACTGCGCAAGAGTGGGAGCGGAGCTTGGAGCGGACCTGGTAAAAGTCCCCTACACGGGCAATCCCGAGACCTTTAGGTTAGCGGTAGAAGGCTGTCCCGTTCCTGTAGTAATAGCGGGCGGTCCCAAAATGAAGTCAGAAAGAGAAGTCTTAGAGATGGTCTACGGGGCTATGCAGGCGGGAGCTGCTGGGCTTTCTATTGGTAGGAACATCTTCCAAGCAAAGGACCCAACAAAGATGGTCAGAGCCATGGCTCTAATCGTCCACGAAGGAAAGTCCGTGGAAGAAGCTTTAGAAGTTCTTAAATAAATTGGGAGAACTGGAGATGGGGCTCTTAGAAGGAAAGAAGGCACTAATTACGGGGGTGGCAAACGAAAGGAGTATAGCTTACGGAATAGCAAAGTCCTTTCACAGAGAGGGGGCTCAGCTCGCCTTTACTTACGCTACTCCCAAGCTTGAAGAAAGGGTTAGACAAATCGCAAAGAGCTTTGGAAGTGAGCTCGTCACGAAGTGTGACGTGTCTTTGGACGAAGACATTAAAAACCTAAAAGAGTTCCTTCAAGAGAACTGGGGAGAGCTGGACATAATAGTCCACTCAATCGCTTACGCTCCCAAAGAGGAGTTTAAAGGGGGAGTCATAGACACCTCCAGAGAGGGCTTTAAGATAGCTATGGACATATCCGTTTATTCCCTCATAGCCCTCACCCGCGAGCTTTTGCCACTAATGGAAGGAAGAAAGGGAGCGATAATCACTCTCTCGTATTACGGAGCTGAAAAGGTCGTTCCCCACTACAACGTTATGGGTATAGCGAAAGCCGCCCTTGAGAGCACCGTAAGGTATCTTGCTTACGACATAGCAAAGCACGGACACAGAATAAACGCCATATCCGCAGGTCCCGTAAAGACCCTTGCTGCTTACAGCATTACGGGATTCCACCTCTTGATGGAGCACACGACGAAGGTTAATCCCTTTGGAAGGCCTATAACCATAGAGGACATAGGAGACGTTGCGGTCTTCCTCTGTAGCGACTGGGCAAGGGGCATTACGGGAGAGGTGATTCACGTAGACAACGGATACCACATAATGGGAGTCTTCGGAAGGGAAGAGGAAATAAAGAAAGAGGTGTTTGGAGAAAGCAAGCAAACCTAAAATATAGTTATAAGGAGGTAAGGGACATGAAGAAGTTTCTTATAGCAAGCTTGGCTTTTGCAGGATTTGCCCTTGCAGCGGACGGAAAGGCTATATTCCAATCTAAGGGATGCACCGCTTGCCACCAACCCGCAGCTGATACCGTAGGACCTTCCCTCAAGAAGATAGCCCAAGCCTACGCAGGAAAGGAAGACCAGCTCGTTAAGTTCCTAAAAGGACAAGCTCCCGCAATAGTTGACCCTGCAAAAGAAGCGGTTATGAAACCTCAACTTGTAGCACTAAAGACCTTGTCTGACGCTGAGCTTAAGGCACTCGCACAATTTATCCTTTCCCACAAGTAATTTTCACATACCGCCCCTTTGGGGGCGGTCTAAAATATAAAAAATGAAGGAGATTAAGGAGGTTTTCTTGTCCCTATCTGACGAGGGAACTTACACCGCAAAGCTCCCCTCTGGAGAAATACAGGTAGGTGAAAAGGCTCTAAGGCCTATGGAGCTTCTTCTTGCTTCCATAGGTGGCTGTTCTGGGGTAGACCTTTATCACATTCTCAAGAAAAAGCGTCAAGAGGTAAAGGACATAAAGATTTTCATTAAAGGAACGAGAAGGGAAGAACATCCAAGAATTTACGAAGAGATAGAAATTAAGTACGTTGCGGTAGGAAAAGTGGAAGAAAAGGCCTTAGAGCAAGCGGTTAAGCTTTCGGTGGAAAAGTACTGTAGCGTCCTTGCAATGGTAAAGCCCTCTACAAGCGTTAAGGTAAGCTGGGAAGTATGGGAAGAATAACGGAGTGTTTTAAAGAGTTAAAAAACAAAGGAGAGAAGGCTCTCGTTTCTTACCTAATGGTCGGATATCCTGACTACGAGACCTCTCTGCAGGCTTTTAGAACTGTTTTGGAAAACGGAACCGACATCTTAGAGATAGGTTTTCCCTTTTCGGACCCTGTTGCCGATGGACCAACCATTCAGGTAGCCCACGAGGTGGCTCTAAAAAACGGCATTCGCTTTAAAGAGGTTTTAGAACTCTCAAAGACTTTGAGGAAGGAGTTTACTAAGCAACCTTTCCTTTTGATGACTTACTACAATCCTATTTTCAGAATTGGTTTAAAGAGATTCTGCGAAGAAGCCAAAGAAAGCGGTATAGACGGCTTCATAGTTCCAGACCTTCCCCCCGAAGAGGCAGGAGAATTAAAGGAAGTTATGGGGGAATACGAGCTTTCCTTCGTTCCCTTGGCTTCTCCAACGAGCACCCAAAAGAGGTTAAAGCTCGTATGTGAGAGTGCGGACGAGATGGTTTACTTTGTATCGGTGACGGGAACTACGGGAGCACGGGAGGAGCTCCCTTACGAAAGGATAAAGAGCAAAGTTTCTGAATACAAAGAGCTGTGCAACAAGCCCGTAGTGGTGGGTTTTGGAGTGTCTAAGAAAAAGCACGCCAAGGAGATTAGCTCCTTTGCGGACGGGGTGGTCGTGGGTAGCGCTCTCGTGAAGCTTGCAGGAAAAAGGGACTTAAAAGCCCTAAGGGAGTTAATATTAGAGCTTAAAGAGGGATGCAGGCACGCAAGTTAAGCTAAAGGGGGGATGTCTGGCTTGCCGTGAGGCTGGACAAATACCTTTCTAAATCTTTGCACATCACGAGAAAGGAGGCAAAGGAGCTAATAAGAGAGGGAAGGGTAAAGGTAAACGGACGGGTCGTTAAGGACCCAGACTACAGAGTAAAGGAAGGGGAAAGGGTAGAGGTTGAAGGAAAGGAGATAAAGCCAAAGGAAAGGGTTTATGTCCTGCTTTACAAACCAAAGGGCTATCTTTCTACTACGGAAAGGGAAAAGGAGCACCCTTCCTTTTTGGAGTTGATAGAGGAGAGATTTGGAGGGAGAAAGCTCTTTGCAGCGGGAAGGCTTGACGTTGATGCGGAAGGGCTCCTGCTCGTTACCGACGACGGGGAGCTTGCCCACAGAATAACCCATCCAAAGTGGAAGGTGGAAAAGGAATACATAGTAGAGCTTGATAGGGATTTTAAGGACGAGGATTTGGAAAGGCTAAAAAGCGTAGAGCTTGAAGGTAAACCCGTTGCACTCGTGAGAGCTGAAAAACTCGGAGACAGAAAGCTTAAAGTAATTCTCACCGAAGGTCGCTACCACATAGTAAAGAGGATGTTTAAAGCTTTGGGATACAACACAGTTTCTTTGCTGAGAACCCGTATAGGTAATTTAAGGCTACCCGAGGATTTTGAGCCGGGCGAATTTAGGGAGCTATCTGAGGAGGAGCTAAGAGAGTTAAAAGAGCTCGTAAAACTGAAGTAAATTTTTAAGATGAGCGTAGAGAGGCTTATAGACTCCGCACCCGAAAAGCCGGGAGTTTACCTATTCAAGAAGGGTAAAAAGGTTCTCTACGTAGGAAAAGCTAAAAATCTGAAAAAGAGGCTTCAGCAACACCTAAAGCTTGCCCAAGAGGACCCAAAGGAGAGGGCGATAGTTTACGGAAGTGATAGCGTAGAGTGGATTATTACGAGAAACGAATACGAGGCTCTCCTTTTAGAGATAGACCTAATTCAACAGTACAAGCCAAAGTACAATGTCCTTCACAAGTTTGGCTCCGGATATCCTATGCTCCTTCTTACGAGGGACGAGTTTCCAACTCTGAAGGTCGTGAGGGGAACGGAGCACGAAGGGGAGCTCTTTGGCCCCTTTTTGCAGTCTCGGAAGGCTTACAAGGTAAAAAAACTCATCCACAGCCTATTTAAGCTCAGAACCTGTGACCCAATGCCCAAAAGGAGTGAGCCCTGTATAGACTATCACCTTGGGCTTTGCTCCGCTCCCTGTTGCGGCTACGTATCAAAAGAAGAATATCAATTGTCAGTCCAATCCGCTAAAGCTATGCTCACCGGGGAAGTTTCCGAAATCCTGCCAAAGCTTTATCAGAAAATAGAGCTGTTTTCTAAGGAGCTTTTATTTGAAAAGTGTGCCCAAATAAGAGACCAGATAATAGCCCTTGAGAACATAGCAAAGGGGCAAGGGGTTAGCTCCTTACCCTTTAGGGAGGCTGACTTCTTTTACAAAGAGGGTTTGAGAGTAGGACTGTTTTTGATACGAGCCTATCGGCTCGTGAATAAAGAGATTTACGACTTTGAAAGTGAGGATGAGGTAGAGGAGTTTATTCTCGGTTATTACTACTCTAACTACATACCGAAGGTAATAATTCTCAACTTTGAGCTTTCCGAAGAAACGAAAGAGTGGATAAGGCGTAGGGCTAAACACCCGGTAGAGTTTCTTTGGGACATTCCCAGTGAGCTGGAAGAGGTTGCAAAAGAAAACGTAAGCGAAGGGCTATCTCCCAAACTCCTTGAAAAGGAGTTCAAAGAAAAACTAAACCTTCCCCTTCCAAGAATCATTGAGGGCTTTGACATTTCTCACTTTTTTGGAGAGGCGATTGTGGGCTCTTGCGTGGTCTGGAAAGAGGGAAGAATGAGTAAAAGAGATTACAGAAGGTATAGGATAAGGACTGTCTTTCAAATAGACGATTACGGAGCCCTTGAGGAGGTTCTAACGAGAAGGGGCAAAAGGATACTAAAGGGAGAGGTTGAAAAACCAGACATATGGCTAATAGACGGGGGAAAGGGACAGCTAAAGGTAGGAATTAGGGTTAAAAAGCTCCTTGGTTTGGACCTAAAAGTCATGAGCCTTGCTAAAGAAGAGGAGATACTCTACACCGAGGACGGAAAGGAGCTTCCCCTTAAGGAAAATCCCATTCTGTATAGAGTTTTTGGTTTGATAAGAGACGAAGCCCACCGATTTGCTCTAACTTATAACAGGAAGTTAAGGGAGAGGGAGTTTTTGGAAGACATTCTTTCAAAGATTAAGGGAATAGGTGAGGAAAAGAGAAAGATTATTTACAGAAACTTTGAAACCCTTTACGACTTTATAGAGGCAAAGGACGAAGAGTTAAGAAAGCTGGGGATAAACCCCCAGCTCAAGCAGGAAGTAAAGAAGTATCTAACTTAGAACTGGGGCTTGGGAGTCTTTTGGGTAGATGGAGGTAGAATGGGAACTTCTAAGGCGTGCTTGGGTATTTGTCCGGTAAGAGATTTAAGGAATGCGACTATGTCTTTAACCTGTTGGTCCGTTAGCTCTTTTCCGAGCTGGGTCTTTGCCATAATTCTCACTGCGTCCTCTAAGCTCCATACGCTTCCGTCGTGGAAGTAGGGATAGGTGTGTTCTACGTTTCTAAGGGAAGGAACTTTGAATACGAACAAGTCTTCTTCCTTCTTGGTCACTCCAAACCTTCCAAAGTCAACCTCTATAGTGGGCTTTTCCTTCGCAACGTAAGGATATACTACCTTCCAGTATTCCGTTATAGCGCCAAACTTGGCAAACATGTTTCCACCAACGCCCGGTCCGTTGTGGCATGCCACACATCCCACTTCTATAAAGGTCCTTAGCCCTCTCTTTTCCTGTTCGGTTAAGGCCTTGGTGTTTCCTTTTAGGAATTCGTCAAATCTGGAGGGGGTCATTAGGGTTCTCTCAAAGGCTGCAATAGCTTTTCCTACGTTTTCGTACTTAACTGGGTCCTTATCGTTGGGGAAGGCTTTCTTAAAGAGCTCTACGTATTCGGGAATGGACTTGAGCGTTGCTACTACGTTTTCCTCGGTATTAGCCATTTCTATGGGATTGACTATGGGTCCAAGGGCTTGCTCCTCTACGTCCTTAGCCCTTCCGTCCCAGAACTGGGCTACGTGTATAGCTGCGTTGTAAACCGTAGGAGCGTTTCTGGGTCCTACAGCCCACCTGTGTCCTATAGAAGTTGGAAGGTTGTCCACTCCATACCTTGCAAGGTTATGACAGGTATTACAGCTGATAAGACCACTCTTAGAAAGTCTTGGGTCGTAATAGAGCATCTTTCCAAGCAATACCTTTTCGGGGGTTATGGGGTTGGCTGGATTTTCCGCTACCTCAGGCAAGGGTTGGAAGTATTGTCTTGCCAGTTCAAGTAGTTCTTTGTCACTACTCTTTTGGGAGCTAACGCCAAGAGAAAGCCCAGCTACCGCAAAAACAACACCAAGTAGAAACTTTTTCCTCATGCCTACACCTCCTAAGTGAAAACTTTTCTCAAATATTATTATAACACAGCCCTTTTAAGGTTTAAAGTTTTCTAAGCTCCACCTAAGGCTTTCCTCAAAAGGTATTGGGTCTCTTTTGCAAATTTCTCTAACCCCGTTTGGAATAGCCTCGTCTTTTATCTCTCCACAAGTGTTTGGTTTCCACATCATGAGCATCTGGTCAGAGGTAAAGGGTGGCGGGCTAATTAATTTCTCTACGACCTTTGCAGAGTAATACATTAACTCTTTTGGTGCTGGGATTATTACTACCCGTCTTTTCCAGTAGTCAAAGATTTTCTTTAGCAGGTCTCTGAAGCTTACGACAGTGGTTCCGCAAAGCTCGTAAGTCTTTTTATCGGTTGAGGGGTCTTCTAAGGCTTTTATGTAGGCACAGGCAACGTCCCTAACGTCAACGGGCTGAAAAGGAAACCTTCCCCCATCGGGCAGGACAAGAACGGGAATTAAGGAGGTTATCTTATACATGTCGTAAAAAAGCTTTTGTTGTGGTCCCAAAATCATAGAGGGTCTAAAAATCGTGTAGTTAAGACCAGAAGCTATGAGTTCCTTTTCAGCCCAGCGCTTAGTCTGGTGATACAAGGAGGGAGCCTCGTCGTGGGTTCCAAGGGCGCTCATAAACAAAAACTTCCTAACTCCTAATTCCTTTGCTACCTCTACGAGGTTCTTTGAATAGAGATAGTGAACCTTATGAAAAGTTATTCCCCTCTTTTTGTCTTCGTAAAGTATTCCAATAAGGTGAATGACAAAGTCGGGCTTTATCTCGGATAAAACCTTTTTTAAGTCCTCTTTGTCTTCAAAGTTAACTCTGTAACCCTTAACCTTTTCACCAAACAGGGAGTGTAGCTTTTGAAGAGTTCTTACACCCGCATAAACTTCGTATCCTTTGGAAAGCAGTTCCCCTACTACATACCTCCCAACGAAACCCGTAGCCCCCGTTATAAACACTTTCATTTAAATGCCCTCCAAGAAGAAAAACTTATCAACCTTCTCAATTATCTCTTCTGGACTATCAACGTGTTCAATACCCGAAAGTGGATGGGTTTTGTAGCCAACTACGTACTTTTCAAGTATTAAGGCGTAAGCAAGCTCCGAAAGGGTTCCGTAGCTTCCCCCTATCGCTATGACCATGTCTCCGCTTGCCACTACTATGGGATTCCTGTTCCAGCTCATGCCAGTGTTTATCTTTATGTCCACATAAGGGTTTGCCTCGTGTCCGTCGTAAGAAGGCATAATGCCTACGGTTAATCCCCCAGCTTCTTTTGCCCCTTTGCAGACCGCTTCCATAACTCCCGTTCTCCCACCGCAAACCACAACGAGACCCCTTTTTGCAAGCTCCTTTCCAACGAAGTAAGCAACTTCGTACTCCTCCTCTGAAGCCTGTGAGGAACCTATAACAGAAACCGTTCTCATGTCTTTAAAATTTAAATTATGAACGAGATTGGAAAAGCCCTTATACTTATGGGACTTATGCTCGTAATGTTAGGCGCACTACTTCTCTTTTTTGAAAAGCTTCCTCTCTTTGGAAAGCTACCGGGAGACATTTACGTAAAAAAGGACAACTTTACCATCTTTATTCCCATAACTTCCGCTATATTACTTAGCCTTTTACTTACCCTCCTTCTCAACCTTATTTTCTTCCTTCTTAGGCGCTAATTTGGCTTTATAAATGGCTGAAAGGACTCCGTTTACGAACTTTGCGGACCTTTCGTCCACATACTTTTTTACGATGTCCAGTATGTCTATAAAAACCCTTCCCGGGTCGGGTGGATTGAGGTAAAGTAGTTCAGCAACTCCGAGCCTTAGAGCGTTTCTCTCAACGTATCCAAGCCTGTCAAAACTCCAACCCTTTAAAAACTCCTCAATGGTTGCATCTATTTCTGGCAGATTCTTCTGAACGGCGTCAAGGAGTCTTCGGGCATAATGCCTCACAACTTCGTTACTAATCCTTCTCTCTTTTATAAACTCCTCGTAAATCTCCTTTGGATTTTCTCCCCTTAAATCCCAAGCGTAAAGGGTCAAAAAGGCGAGCTCTCTTGCTTTTTTTCTGTGCTTCATTTTAGGCGTTTAAAGAGGTTTGCCATTTCTATGGCGGATAGGGCTGCCTCCCAACCTTTGTTTCCGTGCTTCGTTCCTGCCCTTTCAATTGCCTGTTCCAAGGTGTCCGCAGTAATAATACCGAAGGTGATTGGTTTCCTTAACTCCAAAGAAAGGTTAGCAAGTCCCTTAGATACCTCTGAGGCTATGTATTCAAAGTGAGGGGTTTGGCCTCTGATAAGAACTCCGAGGGCTATAACCGCATCTATGTCGTCTCTGCGGGCAAGCTCCCCAGCGGCTACGGGAATTTCCCAAGAGCCCGGAACCTTTACGAGAATAATGTTTTCTTCACTCCCCCCGTGTCTGAGAATACAGTCTATAGCACCCTCTACGAGCCTATCTACGAGTAAGTGGTTAAAGCGCGAAGAGACTATACCAAATCTTAAACCAGAGGCTATTAGCTCTCCTTCGTAGATTTTCATAATCTATTAATTTTACAGGAGAAGGATAGCATTAGAAAGATTAAAGCTCAAAGCGAACCTCCCCACACCTCCCTCCTCTAACCCCCTTACTTCCCTCCGTTATTTCACCTTCCTTTAGCAAGAGATTAATTGTTTTGTGTATTTTTCTAATTCTAAAACTACCGCCTTATCAACCATTTTCTTAGCTTCCGCAAGGGATTTATACAGATTTCTTAGTTCGTCCCTGAAAGTGTCAAAGAATTCTGTGAAGAATTCCTTTCCAAGGGTTCCAACCGCATAAAGCTTTCCGTCCTCGTAACTCAAAACTATCGTAAGAAGGGGGTATTCCGCCGGTCCGCTTATCACCACTCCTCCCTTTTCTGGGTCATAAACCGAGAGGTGACCACAACACTGAATAACGTTTCCTCTTTTTACAACTCCCGAAACCTTATCGGGAGGGTAGTAGTTTATTAAAGAGTAATCCGGCGTTGGATGAAGGAGTTGGTGGGGACAAATGGCACAAAAGGCTATTATGCTCTTTTGGGGACCTACTCCTCCGGGCCATAGGTACTTTGAGCCGTTTGAGAGGCTAACCTCTACGGGATTAACCTCTTTTCCTAAGTTTATTAAGAAAGCTGGAGTGGAAATGTAAGGGTAAAAGAATATGTATTGCTTTCCTACCTCTATGTCTTCGGGCTTTAGGGGCGTTCCGTCGTTTTTAACGAGAAGGGCTTTTTCGTATCTCTTGAACTCGTTGCTTTGGGAAGCAAAGCTTTCCTTTAGTAGTGCAGGTGAAAGAAAGGTAAGAGAAGCAAAAGAAGCGCAAACCTTAAGAAATTCTCTTCTTTCCATAGGCTTCACCTCACGAGAACATGTCTCTGTACATACCTCTTGCCCACTCGTAGGTTGCACGGCCTAAGTCGGTAGACCTTTCGTTTACTACGTTGGTTTGCTTTGCGACTGGTGCACGCTTTTGCATGTCAAAGTCAAACACGACATTAATAACTATAGCCTCTTGTGGGTCTCCGTTTACCATTGAGTAACAGGTATTGGTAGGAGCTTTTACGAATTGAAGGGGGTCTTTTCCTTCTATCATAGCCTTTATGGTCTTCACGAGAACGGACTTTACTTGGTTGTTAGCCATGTCTCCGCTCTTTGGAAAGCCCTGAATTAGGTTTGCATCTCCCGGAACGAATACCCTTGGGTCTACCTTGGATTGAAGCGTGAGTGGGTCTACATCGCACCAACCGGTTTGGGGATTGACGAGCCCTGCTTCCCAAGCGATGCTTGCCGCTTGATGGGGAGGATTGAGGTTAGCGTCGTCAAACTTTATGTCTCCAGCGGTGGTCTTTATAACCTTCTTGACTGGGTCAACCTCTTTTATGCTTGCCATTGGGACGTATTCAATGATGTCAAGGTAGAGCTCCTCAAAGGCCTTTCTAAAACCAGGTCCCTTTGGTGCTATGTCGGACTTGGGGTCAAGAACGACTAATCTTGCTTTGGCTTTGTTCTTCTTAAAGACGTAAGCAATCATAGCTGCCCTTTCGTAAGGTGCGGGAGGACATCTGTAGGGAGCTGGTGGGACTACGAGAACAAAGGTCCCTCCTTCAAAGTTTTCTACTTTTTTCCTAAGTCTCAGGTGTTCAGAGCCCGGTATAAATGCGGAAGGATAGTGGGTTTGGGTATACCTTGCCATTTCTTTGTCTCCTGCAAACCAAGCGTCGTAGTTGTACCTAATTCCGGGAGCAAGAACGAGGTAATCGTACTCTACGTATCCTTGGTCCGTGTACACTCTTCTCTTGTCCCTGTCTATTCCCGTAACGGTAGCGTTTATGAAGGTGTATCCGTACTTAGCTGCGGGAGTCAAGTAGTCGTGTATTAGGAAGTCAAGATTTACTAATCCCGCAAGCCAAACGTTGCTTATAGGACAAGACATAAACATCGGTCTCTTTTCTATGAGGACTACGTCCGCATCTGGGATTTCTCTTTTCAAGTACTTTGCCGCCGTAACACCAGCCCATCCCCCTCCTACTATCACTATCCTCTTTCCCTTTGAGGGGGGAAGCATTCTACCTTGGGTGGTTACTGCACAACTTACCGTAGGCAAAGACATCATTCCCAAGCCAACGCCCAAAGCGGTCAGTTTCAAAAGGTCTCTCCTGTTCATCCCTTTACCTCCACACTTTTTATTGCAAATTCCGTGCCAAAGCTTATGCCTTATTTTTCAAGCGCTGAAAAAGCTATAAGCGACAAAAATGTCTCACTGCTGTGTCAGCTTTGACACTTTTAAGAAGGGATATATTCAACATTAGAGATGGAAGAGTTTAGAGTTTTTGACGAGCTGAGCGAACAGGTGGTGATAGTAGACAAGGACTTTCGCATTCTTTACGCCAACGAGGCTTACGTTAGAGAAAACGGCTACAAAAGTAAAGAAGAGGTAATAGGACAGCCTTGCTACAGGATATCCCACAAAAGAGAAGCCCCCTGTGAAGGGGAGTGTCATCCGTGTCCCTTAAGGGAGATAGAAAAAACTGGGGGAGCGGTGAACGTAGTTCACACTCACTACACTCACGACAGCAAGGAAGTTCCGGTAGAGATATGCGCCTTTCCTATGAAGGACGGAAAGATTCTCCAGATAATAAGAAACATAAGGAGTGATAAGGAAAGATTTTACCTCTTTAGCCTGTCCCAGAAGTTGAGTTCCATAGGCTTTCTCGCCCTTGGGATAGCACACCAGATTAATACTCCACTTTCTGCTATAGCTCTTGCAATAGAAGAGCTTGCAAAAAAAGTAGGTGAAACTGAAGAGATTCAAATAATTAGGAATTCTATAAAAACCTGTCAAGAAGTAGTAAACAAACTCCTACTTTTTTCCAATAAAAAGTCTAAAGAAGACCTCATAGACTTAGAGAAGGCTGTAAAGGAAGTGGTGGAGCTCCTGCGGGTTTACGCAAGAGAAAAGGGGGTTGAGCTAAAAACGAAAACCGAAAAGGTTTACATCGTTGGAAACGAGGCGGACATTAGACACATGGTTTTAAACCTCGTTATTAACGCCATACAGGCATCAAGTGAGGGAAAAGAGGTCGTCGTTGAGCTAAAAACAGAGGGCAACAAAGTTAAGCTCTTGGTAATAGACCAAGGAGAAGGGATTCCACCGGAGGAGATTGACAAGATTTTTATTCCCTTTTATAGGGGAAGTAACAAAAGGGAAGGGACTGGTTTGGGGCTTGCTATAGTGAACGAAATCGTTAGGAATTACAACGGAGAAATAAGGGTAAAGAGCGAGTTAAAGAAGGGCAGCGTCTTTGAGGTTATTCTTCCGCTCCCTTAAGCTTTTCAGTTTTCTGAAAACCGTTCTTCTGCTACATCCCAGCACCTTAGCTATTGCGTCAATGTCTCCGTTAAACTTTTGGTAAAGAAATTCTAAGTACATAAGCTCCAACTCCTCCAAAGAGGGAAGCTTAGCCATAAGGTTTTCTATACAACTTGTGTTCTTTTTCTTTAAGCATATCGCCTCGTCTATGTATTCGGAAGTTGAGAGTATTGCAGCTCTTTCTATTACGTTTTTTAGCTCTCTTACATTTCCTTCCCAAGAGTAGTTAATTAGTTCGCTAAGCGCCTGCTGGGAAATCTTTTTCCCAAATTTCCTTAGGAAAAACTCAACAAGAAGCGGAATGTCCTCTTTCCTTTCCCTGAGGGGAGGAATCTCAAGCTCTACGGCGTTTATGCGGTAATAAAGGTCTTCTCTAAACTTTCCCTGCGCTATTAATTGCTCTAAGTTTTTGTTCGTTGCGCTTATTATTCTAACGTCAACCTCTAAGTCCTTTAGTCCCCCCACTCTCCTAAATCTCTTAGTTTCAACGAATCTAAGGAGTTTTGACTGAATGCTAAGGGGCATGTCACCTATTTCGTCTAAGAAGAGGGTTCCTTTGTTTGCAAGCTCCACAAGACCTATCTTTCTTTGGGTAGCTCCGGTAAAGGCTCCCTTTTCGTACCCAAAGAGCTCGCTCTCAAAGAGGTGCTCGGGAATAGTGGTACAGTCAACGACTACGAACGGTTTGTCTCTTCTGTTGGAAATTGCGTGAATGTAGCGGGCAAGGACTTCCTTTCCTACTCCCGTTTCTCCTCTTATTAAGACTGGCAGGTCTGTTGAGGCTACGCGCTTAGCGGTTTCTAAAACCTCCATAAACTTTGGACTTCTCGTTTCTAAAAAGTAGTTTTCTTCCTTTTTAAATAGAAAGCTTTTTAGAGCTTTGTTTTCTTCCTCTAACTTCTTTTCATTTATGGCTTTTTCAATACTTACCTCAAGAAGGTCAAAGTTAAAAGGCTTTTGGATAAAGTCGTAGGCTCCGTACTTTATCGCGGTTATTGCAGTCCTTATATCACCGTATCCCGTAATTACGATGAACTTAGTTTCGGTATTTGAAAACTCTTTGACGATTTCCAATCCGTCCATGTCGGGAAGTCTTATGTCAAGAAGGACAATGTCGTAGCACTTTTCCCTGAGCTTTTTTACCGCTTCCTCACCTTCCTTGGCTTCTTCAACTATGTAATTTTTCTCTTCCAACTTTCTCTTTATCAGATACCTTAGGTTCTTGTCGTCCTCTACCAGCAAAATACAACTCATATCCTAACTTTCTAATCGTAAGCTATAATAGAAAGCTGATGAGATTAGTTCTCTTTATAAGCCTAATAAGCCTACTTTTGAACTCTTGCGCCTTCATGGTTGGAGCTGCCGTAGGAGGAGCTGCGGGCTACTACATAGGAAAAGAAGGCTACAAGGTAAAGATTGAAAAGGAGAAAAAGTAATGCTTTTTTTGGTCTTTCTCTTTGTCTTCGTGTTTGCCTTCGGAGGTAGTAAGGTGAAGGAATACACTCTTGAAAACGGAGTAAAGCTCATACTCAAAGAAACCAAGGGAAAGGGAATAGTATCGGGAGTGATTTTCTTCAAAGGAGGACTCCACGGAGAAGAGAAGAAAGGAGAAACCCATCTGCTCTTTACTATGCTTCTTAAGGGAACGGAAAAGTATCCCACGAGCTCAGACATCTCCTATCCCTTTGAAAAGTTCGGAGGATACCTTTACTCCTCAAGCGGCGACGACTTTTCGGAGATAGGATTTTCAACGAAGGTTGAGGGACTAAAAGAAGGGCTCTTGGTAATTAAAGACATACTCACCGCTCCGCTATTTAAGGAAGAAGACCTAAGGAGAGAAAAAGAAAACCAAAAGGTAGCGATAAAGTCCAAATTGGAGCGCGGAATGTCTTACGCTCAAGAAGAGCTAAGAAAATTAACTTATAAGGGAACAGCCTACGAGACCTCTCCTCTTGGAAGGGAAGAAGACCTTGAGAAGATAACCCGAGAAGACCTCCTTCGTAGGTATTCAGATATAAAGAAGGGAAGCAACGTAGTAGTCGCTTTGGTAGGAGACTTTAACGCAGAAGAGGTATTGCCCCTCCTGGAAGAGGTCTTTTCCGTTATCCCTAAGGGGGTTTACGAAATAGAAAGAAAGGACATTTTTATAGAGAAAAACGAAGTTCGCAGGGTAAATAGGGAGGGTTCTCAGGCTACTATACTTTGTGCCTTTAACGCACCCCAAAAGGACTCTGAAGATTATTACGCCTTTAAGGTTTTTAACAGCATCTTAGGTGAGGGAATGACCTCTAAGCTCTTTAGAGTCCTAAGAGAACAAAAGGGATACGCTTACGCCACCTACTCCTTTTATCCTACGAGGTATCACTCCCCAAGGCTTTTTGCCTACATAGGAACCTCTCCAGAAAAAAGGGAGAGAGCTCTTGAGGACCTAATAAAAGTCGTTAGCGATAAGAACTTTACAGAAGAGGAGATAAGGCTTGCGAAAAGTAAGATTGTTGGGGACTTTCTACTTGACCACCAAACGAGACTCAAGCAGGCTTGGTATTTGGGGTTTTTTGAGGTTATGGGTCTTGGCTGGAGGGCGGACGAGGAGTATCCCAAAAGGATAGAAAGCGTAAGCCTTGAGGAAGTAAAAAAAGCCGTAGAGAAGTACATTAATTACCACCATTGCGTAGTGGTGGAGCCTTAACTACGCCCTTTGCAAAACCCTTTTTCTGTATTTCTCCCATTCTTCGGGAAACTTTTCCATGGTTTGCCTTATGAGTCTTCCCGCAACGGCTCCAAGCCCGCATATAGACATAGGCTGTATGTTTCTATTTACGTATTCAAAGCCCTCCCAATCCCTTTCGTCCGCTTCACCTTTAAAAATCTTTTTGAGAAGATAAGCTTGTTCGTGGCATCCAACTCTGCAGGGCGTGCATTGACCACAGGTCTCGTGCTCGTAAAATTCCGCTATCTTTAAAGCAGCCTCTACTATGTCGTCGTCCTCGGTAAGGACTATAACCGTTCCCGTTCCTCCAAAGCCTAAGGGGGAGTAGTCCATAGGAATGTCAAGCTCTTCTGCTGAGAAGCAATCAAGAGCCCCTGAAAACACCGCTTTAACCTTCTTATTCCCAAGGGTTCCACCTGCGTACTTGAAAATGACTTCCCGAAGGGTAGTGTTCATAGGAAGCTCGTAGACACCCGGCTTTTTAACCTTTCCGCTCACCGGGAAGAGCTTTGGTCCCGCATAATCGCTTGGTCCTATGTACTTATACTCCTCCCATCCCATAGAGATTATAAAGGGAATGTTTGCTATAGTTTCTACATTATTTACAACAGTAGGTCTTCCCCAAAGTCCATATTGAACGGGGTAGGGAGGCTTTAGTCTGGGATGTCCTCTATTGCCTTCCAAGCTCTCTATTAGCGCCGTTTCCTCTCCACATATGTAAGCTCCTGCTCCCCTTGCTACGTAAATCTCTAAGTCAAAGCCAGAACCGAGTATGTTTTTACCCAAGAGACCTTTCTTTTTTGCTTCTTCTATTGCGTCTCTGAGTATGTAGTAGCCAGCGGTATACTCTCCCCTTATGTAGATGTAAGCCTCGTTTGCTCCTATAGCGTAAGAGGATATGATTATCCCCTCTATGAGAAGGTGTGGGTCTCTTTCTATGATGATTCTGTCTTTAAAGGTGCCCGGCTCACTTTCGTCCGCATTACAAATAAAGTATCTTGGGCCTGGGTTTTGAACCGCAAACTTCCACTTTTTACCCGTAGGAAATCCCGCTCCTCCTCTACCTCTTAAGGTGCTCTTATCCACCCAGTCTATTATTTCCTCGGGGGACATACTAAGGGCTTTTTCAAGGGCTTGGTATCCCCCGTCCTTTATGTACTCGTCTATCCAGTGGGTTCTGGGCTTTTTAGCCCTTCTTAAGAGCATGTTTAAAGTAGTTTCTGCGTAAATCTTAGGTATAACGGGATAGGATTTCATGGAGCTGACCCTCACTTTCAAACTTATATACATCTTCGTTTATCATAAAGACGGGAGCTTCCGAGCAAGCTCCCAAACACTGAACGGGAACAATCTTAAACTTTCCGTCCGGAGTAGTCTCCCCGGGCTTTATGTTGAGAATCTTTTCAAGGGCTTGTAGTAGTTTGTCCTTTCCAAGCATGTGGCAAACTATACTTACGCAAACCCTTATCCTGTACTTAGCCTTGTCTTTTGTGTCAAACATGTCGTAAAAGGCAACGACTCCCTCTACATGATTGAGGGGAAGTTCAAGCATGTCCGCAAGGGGCTTTAGGCTTTCGGGGGGAATGTATCCGTAATAGTCCTGAATGGTGTGAAGACACAGAAGTATGGCTTGTCTCTTTCTGGGAAAGTAATTTATGTGCTCCTCCAGTTTTGCCCTGAGCTCTTCAGGAAACTCAAACGCGGTTTTAGACATGGTAATAAATTTTAAACAATTTACCAAGGTAGGTCTATTATTAAAATTAAAATAGATTACAAAATGGAAATAAGGGTCGTTATAAAGCCTAAAAGTGAGGATGTTCCCTTAGACTTCCTTTGCGTATTTCTGAACAAAACCATAGACATGCCCTTAGAGGAGTGTAGGGAGATATTTAGAGAAAAGGGTAGTATTACCTTTTTCGTAAAGGACGAGGAAACCTTAGAAAGAATACAGGTTTTTGGTAAGAAATACGAACACTTGATAAGCATAGAAGTAGAAAGGGTCTTGAGAGAAAGTAGCATTTTTAAGTTCATAAAAGACTTTACTCTAAATAACCTACCTTTCGTCGTGGTGTGGTGTTCAATATTGTTGATTGTAGCGGTAATTACTTACGAACTTCGCAAAGAAGTTTTAGGAAGTTTTTTAGTATCGGTCTTTTTCCTTTCCTCAGCCATAGGATTTTCAGAGATAACGGAAAAGGAAGAGAGGGGGGAGAGCTACAAGCTTGACTTGTTTTTCCCAATTACTAATTACTTATTTACTGCACTTGGTTTACTCGTTGGGCAATTCTTTGTGGGATTTTTGGTTGGTTTTGTAGGTTCTTTTATATATTATGCTATAACTACCTCCTTAGAAGCGCTTTCTTTTTTACAGATCTTTATCGGTTTATTTTTTGTTTTTCTCATTGTGGCATTTTTACTTTGGTATTCTTATGTCTTTCCTATAGTTATTGCAAATGCATACGGAGAGAACTCCTTTTTTAAAGGATTTAAAGCCACTTTTTCTATTTTTAATGAAAGGAGTTTTAGGTTTAGTTTCACAAAGAAATACTTCAAGCTGGGAATGCTGTGGGCTTTCGTATTTACGATAATTTTCCCTCTACTCTTTGCGGTAGCGTATACGGGAATAGGAGTCCCAATTACCTTAATCGGAACCTTCTGGCTCGCTTGCTTCTTGGGAGTGTTAGCTTATTTTGTGAGGAGGGAGATGGATTTAATCAGTTTTTAAACGATTTATAATGTAGCGTTGAGATGAATAAAACTTATATAGAGTTACTTAAAACAATACTTAAAGCGTTTCTTCCATTATTTACTCTTTTTGTAGGTATATATATGGGTGAGCCAACACTATTTTTCCTTAGTGGAGTTTTTGCTTCTATATATTTATCTATACCTTTCCAAAAGATTGAAGAGTTATTTGTAGGTCTAAGTGGAATTAAGGTTAAGCTTGATAATTTAAGAGGAGCTTTAGAGGATTTAATTTTACTCCTCGCTAAGATAACCACTGACATGATTACATATAGAAACAGATGGGGCATGCCAGAAGAACTTCTTTATAAATATATAAAAGAGCTTGAAAGCATACTTGCGAACATAGAAATAGAAGATAAAAACAAGCTTAAAGGGGTCTTGAACCGTATATTTGTGTTTTATCACGATAGAATGTTCGATGACACATTATATGCCACATATAAAAAACTACTTGATTATTTATCTTCTAAGGGAGTTAATGAAGAAGAATTAGAGCAGACATTTAATGTTTATTCTATTGAAAGTCCTAATCCTCCAAGCAAAAGTGATTTAGAAAATTTCTTAAAGAGAAAAGGAATTGAGGTTGATGAAAATTTGGACAATATATTACAGGAATACGATAGGGCGTTTAATGAATACACTAAAAGAATAAATGAAATTAAGGAAAGATTGCAAATATAATGTCCTACATCAATAACCAAACAACCCTGCAGGTATCCCCTTTATGAAGCCCAATATAGCTCTCTTATCCTCTTCCGTTGCTAACCTAAATAACTCCTCTTTTACCTTCTTTCCTTCCGCATTTATGGGAATGTCTTTCTCCCTATAGGGATGCTGGACATTCATAAACAATACGTATTCGCCGTTTTGGAGTTCTCCCCTTGCAAAGACTCCCGTCACTTCCGCCCCTATGGGAACGTAAGCTATGCGGGTTAGCTTTCCAGTCCTTAGGTTGTAAGCCCAAACCATATTAACTAAGTGAAGGATCGTGTCTTCACCTATAAGAAGTATGTCTCTTCCTATGTAGGCTATGTTGTCTGGATTAGCTATAGAGTTTGGGTCGCAGTAATACTCTTCCGAATAGAGCTCCCCGGGCCTTAGGGGTCTTCCCACTAATATACCTCTCATGTAGTAAGCGTTATACTTAGAATCAAGCTTTAGCTCGTATATCCCTCCGCACTTGTTTTCGGGAAGCCTTATGTCTCCCTTGCCGTCAGCCATACTCTTTGCTATTTCCGTTATGGCTATGTATAAAACCTTTCTATCTGGGTCGTAAGTGATTCCTTCCGCTTTTACGAGTTCCGAAGTAGCCCCAAGATAGGCACCGTACTTCCTCGTTTCTAAGAATGCCGCCGCAATCTTTACTTCCTCGTCATTCTTAAACTTAGGACTTCTGTTTTTACCCGTTCTGAGTTTTAAACAAAGGGGTGCCCCGTCCTCGTATATAAGCCTGTAGTCAGAAGGACAGTTCTTGGGGTCTCTTATATAGAATATGTCGCTAAGCTGAAGCTTTCTTTCTATAAGCTCTTTTACTTGTCCGTCTGAAGCTCTTCCGAGCTTGACCCACTCTACCTTAAACTCTCCCCCGTTTTTGTCAGAGACCTGAGTGAGCTTTGCCATGTATAGGGTTCCGCTCCAGCTCTTGCTAAAGCCTTTTAGGGGTTTGTCTAATACGAGTTTGTAGAGCCCTTTTGCATTTCCGTCGTCGGTTATGTATAGGGTCTTTCTGTCGGGCATAAATACGCCCATCTCAGGAGAGTATTTACCCGTTATGTAGTGTTTAGCTACGCGAGCACTTCCGTCCTTATTAACTGCCACTTCTACGAGATAGCCGTAGTTGTAGGGAGTGAATTTTTCCCCGTTGTAGCCGTTATTTTTATCTATACTGTTATCCCTTAGGTATAACCTCATACCCTCTACATACTTACAAAAGCCGTGTTTTGGGTTTGCATCACAATCCACGTAATAAGGAGAGCTTTTGTCCGCATAGCGAGAATTTAGCATGTAGTCCTCTTCAGCACCAAGGTGAGTTCCCCAAGGAGTTTTTGAGGATGCGCAATTAACTATTGTTCCCCCTACTTTGCTAAAGTCAATACTCCTCGTGTTTATAGGATTGCCGTTTTTGTCTAACTCGGTAATGTACATAAGTCCGGGAGTGTCTTCAAAGTGAGTTATTACATACTTTCCCTTTAAAAGGGAAGTTCCGTCAATCATTACTGAGTACCTCTTGCCAAAAACCTCTATAGGATTTCCCAAGTAATCGTGAAAGCCTCCAAACACAGAACCCCTTTCTTCTCCAGACCTAAGCACCACCTTATAACTCAGCGAAAACTCTTTTACCGAGCCGTCTTGATACTCTACTACGAGCTTAGGTGATACCCTTACGGACTTTAACTCCTCGTCGGTTTTGGGAAGGGGAACTTCCTCAAAGCTTACGCTCTTTACCTTCTTAGAGCTGGAGCTATAAGATAAGGCAAAAATAGAACTTGCTAAAAGTATGAAAGCTAATGGTCTTTTCATAGCCCTTTCCCTCTTTTAGTGAGTTTTACTATAATAAGGAATTAGTTAAGAAACGGTTAATAGAGCACTTAGGCTACACCAAAGCTGGCAAGACAAGCTCAGCATAAGTTTCCAACAAGCTTTTAAAAGTTCTTTCCCAAGAAAAGTTCTCTCTTACGTATCTACTTATCTCCTCTCTTAGGCTATTACTTTGATTTTCGTAAAGCTTTAAAAGAGCTTCTTTAAAGGCTTTTACGCTCAGCTCTTTAACTAAGAACTCCTTAAAGGGCTGACTTTCTAAGCCCATGTCAAGGGCTACTACGGGGCATCCGCAGGCTTGAGCCTCTAAAAAGGAAAGTCCGTAGGTTTCGTAGAAAGACGCACTCAAAAAGGCGTCACAGCTGGCATACAGCTTGGCAAGCAAAGTAAGTTCGCTTATGTATCCAAGATAAGTAAGATTCTTAAGCCTTCTTTGGGCTTTTTCTACCTTTTTTCTTAGCGCTCCATCTCCTACTACTACGAAGTGAAAGAGCGCAGGGTCCAAGCTCTGGGCAATCTCTAAAAGAAGGCTTATGTTCTTTTCGGGAGAGAGCCTACCTACGTACAAAACTTTAAAAGCATCCGTCTTTACTCCCAAGCTCCTTAAAAACTCCTCGTCTTTCCTTGAAGGATTAAAAATTTCCGTATCTACGCCAAGATTTATGGTCTTTACCCTTTCAAGACCGTAACTTCTCAAAAAGTCCTCGTACTTCTTTGAAGGGGTTATAACTAAGTCAGCAAAGAAGAGCTTTTTTCTTATCGTGCGCTCAGCAAGCATCAGTCTTATCCTGCTTGGCAAGGGCAAGAGGGAAAGGTCTCCTACCAAATCCGCATGGTAGAAAACGGAAAGAAGGTATTCATCCGACTTAAACTGGGGAATGGGCTGGTAAGTGCCTCCCAGCTCCACCACTTGGGGCTTTTCCTCTTTTATTATCTCCTTTATCTTTCTTAAGGAAGTAAAGAACCTGTATCCTCCGCTTTTTGGAATGGGAAAGGAAGGAAGTTCGTAAACTTTGCTATTCCAAATTTTATACACCCTTTCCTCTTTTCCGGGAACTACGATAACGTGCTCTACAGAGGGAATGTCTTTTAGGAATTTTGCTTTCTCTAAGAGATACCTCCTTATACCCCCGCTTCTACTGTGAAAGTAAGGAGTTATGTCAAGCAACTTCACAGGCAAGCCTCTCCGAGCCCATTATAGAGTATAAATACTCAAGGTAGGTTTTCCTCATGTCTAAGCTAAGGGCGTACTTCCTTGCCTCTACGGACATAGAGTTTTTGAGATTTTCGTCCGAAAGAATAAGGGAAAGCTTCTTTATGTAGTCCTCTTTGGTAGTAGCTATAAAGCCGCTGGTGTAATCCTTTACGTGTTCCCGAGAAGCTCCCTCAGAGCTCACTATTACGGGAAGTCCGCTTGCCATTGCTTCTAAGACCACTTGGGCGTAAGTTTCCGTTTCTGAGGGAAAGAGAAAGACATAAGACATAAGAAGATGCGTAAGCCTGCGCGAGTTCCTCTCCCCTCATATAACCCACAAAATACACATTTTTAGGCTTTTTCCTTTCTAGCTCCTCTCTGTAAGGTCCATCTCCTACCACTACAAAGGTCTCCTCTGGAAAACACTTGGCTAAGTAAATAAAGGTGTCTAAGTTCTTCTCCTTTGCTACTCTTCCCACAAAAAGGATTGCCCTCTTTACCTTTTTGCCAAGCCTCTTGCTCCAAAAGTCCTCTACTCTCTTGTCGGGAGAGAAGGTTTCTGTATCCACACCACGCCTAAATATCTTTACCTTATTAGGTTCAACGCCCTCTCCTACAAAAATTCTTCGGTAGTACTCAGAAGGAACGAAGAACTTATCACAGAGTTTAGCAACCCCCGCGAAGAGCTTTAATAAGAACTTTTCCAAGTTTTCGTCCTTCGTGTATATGTATGCGTACTTGGGAATGTCCGTGTGATAGGCAAAAGAGACTTTAAGTCCAAGAACTTTTGCAGCCACAAATGCCATAATACCCAAAGGTTCCGGAGTAGATACATGCACCTGCGTAAAGCCTTCTTTTTCTAAGACCTCTATAAGCTCTGACATGGAAGGGACATATAACCTTAGCTCCTCGTAGAAGGGCGTTGGGACAACGAGTCTTGCCCTTAGGGAAGTTAGGTTTTTCTCCCTGTAGGCTTCCTTTGAGGATATAAAGAAGTGGAAGGGAAGTCCTTCCTCTTCAGCAATTTTTCTCATTATCTGGGCGGTCTTTGCCACTCCGTTTATATCCAAGTAGGTGTCAGTAAAGTAGGCTACCTTGGTCTTTCTTTGCTTCTTTATTCCAAACTCCTTAGCTGCTAACTCTTCTATCTTTCTCTCCTCGCTTTTTTGAGCGTACTTTATAAAAACTGGGAAAAGGAAAAGGGGAATAGAAAGGGCAAGCATCCCAAGGTCAATTAAGGACTTATTTTTGGTAAATCTTTCGTATAACAAAAAGGGCAGGTTTTCCATAAGGGACTTTATAAGCTTCGTCCTATCTCCATTGATACCCGTAAAATAACTTATCGCCATGCCTATCACGGGGTTATTGGAATACATAAATAAGTAATCAAGGGCGTTTTTTACGGATTCTGGAAGCTCGTATTTATTCTTTAAATACCCATAACCCACCCTCGTTATCATGTTTACGAGCCTTTCCTCTCCTAAGTCTTCACTACCTACGGAAGTTCTACCCTCAAGAATACCCCTTAAAAACTCCTCCTTGGTTTTTGCCCCTTCTACTGCGGTCCAGGTCCTTCCTACGTCCATTCCCCCGTGGTCGTCAGAGCCTGCGGTAAAGCTAATGTGCTCCCTGCTTCTCATAGCCTTTATTCCGTATCTTTCCTCAAGTTCTCTTATTTTGTCCCACCCACTGTATAACTTCGCTATCTTTTCTTCTATTTCCCTCACCCCGTCTCCTCTTGTGCCGTTTATTATCTCCCAGTTGTCAAAAAGGAGACCGAGCTTGTCTATGATTCTCCTATTTAGCTTAGTGCCCTGAACGGAGTACAAGGGATGGGCAAGGGAGTGGGGCAGATTTTCTTTTTTTAGGTAGCTAACAAACTCGTATATGTTTTCCCTTAGCTTTATAAGGTCTTGGTGATGCTTTTCTTCTAAACCGTAAACCAAGACATGCACCTTTGCTTCTTCTTCGGGAAACTCCACGGTGTATTCACAGCTTATGAATACGTCTGGAAGGTGAGCTATCTCTAACACCCCGTCTATGGTGTTGTGGTCCGTTATAGTTACGAAGGTCATCCCCCTCTCTTTTAGCCTTTTGTAAATCTCCATGGGTTCTGCATAACTTTCAGGGCAGTTTATGAGCTTAGAAAACCAGCCTCCCGGCAGGTTAGACGCCTTGGAGTGAAGATGTAAGTCCGCTTTTGCTAAGAAGGTCTCCATAGTTTATTAACCTCCTTGCCTTTTTTACTTCGCTGAGAACGTATCTCCAAAGGGCTACCTTACCTTTGTCCCTAAAATCCCTCGTATGCAGGGCAAGCCTTAAAATCCTGTGTTTCCTAAAGAGCCTGTAAAGAATAGGAGAAAGAGCTTTGCTCAAAAGACTAAGTATTGGCCTGTTGCTCATGCTAAGGGCAAAGGAAGGGTAAACCTTTTTCCTTTCCAAGTCCTTTATGTATCCCCTGTATGCCACCACTTTAAACTCAAAAGCATAAAGAACCTCTTCTAAGAAGGGGTTTCCAAGCCAAGCAGGAGGAACGAAGGCATAACTTTTTATACCTAAAACCTCAAAAACTTCCTTTGCTTTCTCTATCTTTTCGTAGGTTTCCTCAAAAGAAATTCCAGAAAACTCACCCTCTTTGTAGGTCCAAAGAAGGTCTCTTAGACCTCCCCCTCTGTGGTTATAACCGTGGAGCACTATCTCCTGTTTTGTGCTCTTTATAGCTTCTATAAAGCTCTTGTTTTCGTGTATGGGAGCGCTATCCCAAAAGTTTGGAACCAAAAGAAGAGAAAACTTGTCTATACCACAAAGATTAAAGAGCTCAATGGCCTGAGCGGTCTCCTCGTAGTAAAAAGGAGAAACGTCGTGAAGCTCTACTATAACTCCTTCCATCCTGTTTGGGGATAAATGTAGAGGGGAAATGTCAAGATTTCGTTAAGACTGAGTTAAGAAACGGTTAAGATTTTCTCCCAGATTTAACTTTCAAACATTAAAGGTTTTGAAAGGGGGTTGAAAGGAAGTCTATTTATACATCTATTTATACAAGGGAAAAACAGAGTTTTGCAAGAAAAAATAGAAAATTAGGAGGGGACAAACCCCCTCACCGAGAAGCTTACTTCTGTTATTATTGTTGTTGTTGCGGTTCTTGTTGTTGCTGTTGTTGTTGCTCCTTCTTTACCTCCTTCTTCATGTGCTTCTTGGCGTGTCTCTTGTGAGCCTTCTTTTGGGGAGCCTTTTGCTCAGCTGCGGGCTGTTCTTCCTTCTTTTCAGCTGCAGGGGCTTGGGCTTCTGCTGCAACGGAGACACCTGCAAAAACTGCTGCAAGTAGCATAGCTAATAGCTTCTTCATGGCCACACCTCCTCCTGAAGGTTTTTGATAGTTTTATATTTTACTCTAAGGTTTAGGTTTTGAAAAGGGGAATTTTTTTTAACATCTGATAAACTTCACAATTAAACTGTTAAAGATTCCTAATCTAATTAACTAAGGAGGGTTTAAGATGAGAGTTCTTTTAGGTCTGCTACTTTTAGTGGTTTTAGCTTTTGGTGGGGAAGGGGCAAAGGTAGTCCAAACTCCTTACAAGGCACCTTTTAAGGCGGTCGTTGAGTTCTACTTTGACGAGCCCGAAAAGATAAGAAGAGCCCTTGTATGGGTTTCAAACATTATCTATGTCCTTTCTAACGACCCTTACCACTTCCATCCCGGAGAAGACATAGACGTAGTGGTCGTAATTCACGGAGCTGAGATGACGGCGCTTGCAAAGAAAAACAAAGAAAAGTATAAGGATGTCTGGGAAAGGGTTGAGAGCTTGAGCAATTACGGGGTGAAGTTTAAGGTCTGTAAAATGGCTGCAGAACAAATTTACGGCTTGTCCCCTAAGGACTTTCCTGAATTTGTGGAGCTCGTTCCTTCCGCAATAACGGAAATCTTGCATTGGCAACAGCAGGGTTATGCCCTCTTAATACCGCAGGTTTTTGAGCCCAAAAGGCAAAGAACGAGAGTTAGATAATTACGAGCTCAAGGCTAACCTCCGACAGGGGCTCTCCCGCCCCTCCCCTAACGGCTACTATGTTTTCAAGTCTCACTCCAAACTTCCCGGGTAGGTATATTCCCGGTTCTATCGTAAATACCATACCCTCCTCTATGGGAGTTTTTGCGTCCTCACTTTTGTAGTAAACCCTCGGAAACTCATGTATCTCAACCCCTACGCCGTGTCCCGTAGAGTGGACAAAAAACTGCCCGTATCCTTTCTTTTCTATGTATTCTCTTGCCGCCCTATCAACTTCCCCTATCCTATTTCCAACCTTTACCTTTTCTAAAGCCCTTAAGTGGGCTTCCTTTACGATTTGATAAACCTTCTTAAACTCCTCGTCTGGCTTTCCAATGTAAATAGTTCTCGTAAAGTCCGTGCAATAACCCTTCCAAAGCAAGCCCATGTCTATTAGTAGGGGTGAGTTTTCCTTTATCTTTTCTTGGCTGGTTTCCCAGTGGGGGATGGCGGAGTGCTCTGCGGTTGCAACTATTGCGGGAAAGCTCTCACCCTCTCCGTTTAGCTTAAAAATCTCGCTTACTATAAAACCCCTTACCTGAAGCTCGGTCAATCCCGGTTTTACGAAATTAAGAAGTCTTTTGTATATCTCGTCACTCCTCTTTACGCCTTCTTTCATAATCTCTATCTCTTCTTTAGTCTTTAAACTCCTAAGGTGCTTTAAAAATCCAGAAAATCCCACCCACCGTATGTGCTTACTTTTTAAACTCTTTTTAAAACTACAGCTTACCCTGTCCTCCTCGTATCCAACGTACTTTATACCCTTTTCTTTCAAAAAGCTCTTTAGAGCCTTTAAAGGGCTTCCCTTTATGAGGACTACCTCCCAGTCTTTTAAGAAGTCCTTTGCCCTTTCGTAGTAGCGAGAATCCGTTAGGAAGTATTTTTCCTCTGGGGTAAGAACGACGTAGGCATGAGTTGAACGAAAGCGAGAAAGGTAAAAGACGCTTGGCTGGGAGCTAAACAAAAAGGCGTCAAGCCCCTTATCTTTAACGAGCTTTTGAACCTCTTTAATCTTCATAAAATTAAATTAAAACTCTACGACCTTAAGAAGGTCTTCCCAAAACTGGGGATAGGATACCGAAACGCACTGGGGATTATCTATAAATACCTCCTCGTCCGTTACGAGCCCCGCTATCGCAAAAGCCATCGCTATCCTGTGGTCTCCAAAGGTCTCTACTTTTGCTCCTTTTAACTTTTCCGTTCCTTCAATTATAAACCCGTCTTCCAGCTCCTCTACTTTAACGCCCATCTTCCTGAGGTTGTGAACGATTGCCTTAATCCTGTCAGATTCTTTGTATCTGAGCTCCTTTGCTCCCCTTACTTCTGACACCCCTTCCGCTAAAGCCATCAAGACCGCCAAAATTGGAATCTCGTCTATCATAGAGGGAACCTCTTCGGGACTAACCTTTACCGCTTTTAGTTTCTCTACGGGTCTGACTACGATGTCTGCAATTGGTTCGCCAGAAACCTCCCTCGTATTTTCAAAGGCTATGTTTGCTCCCATCTCAAGGAGCTTTCTGTAAAATCCGTCCCTCGTGGGGTTTAGTAGAACGTCTTTTAGTTTTAGAAAGCCCTCAGGTGCAAGGGTGGCAAGGGCAACAAAGTAGGCTGCGGAAGAGGGGTCTGCGGGACAGAAAATCTCAGTTCCTTTGAGCTCTTGTCCCCCTTTTACCTTAACTATGTGTCCCCTTTCTTCCGAAATTGTAATTACTTCTACGCCAAAGAGCTTTAGCATACGCTCCGTGTGGTCTCTTGAAAGTACTGGCTCTACGACTTCCGTAATTCCCTCCGCTCTTAGCCCTGCAAGGATTAGAGAGCTCTTTACCTGAGCTGAAACCCTCTTGTTAAAGTAAGATATCCCCCTTAGCTTTCCCCCTCTAATAGCTATAGGTAGTTTGTTTCCCTCTTCCCTTCCGTCTATCTTGGCTCCCATCTCCCTTAAGGGTTCTACGACCCTTAGCATAGGCCTTTCTCTTAAGCTCTCGTCACCAAACAAAACGCTAAAAAAAGGCTGGGTTGCTAAGACTCCCGCCATTATGCGTGCGGTAGTTCCCGAGTTTTTGCAGTCCAAAACCTCCTTTGGCTCAAGAAAGTTGTAATTTCTTCCTTGAATGACTATTTCCTTATTGCCTTCTCTTACTTCCGTTCCGAGATTTTTCAAAACCTCTAAGGTTGCCTTCGTGTCTTCAGAGATTAAGGGCTCTCTAACGACGGTTTTGCCCCTTGCTAAGGCTCCGAGGATAAAAGCCCTGTGGGTTATGGATTTGTCGGAAGGAACCCTTAGCTCTCCTTTGACCGCTCTGACCTTTTCAATTTTCTTCATATTAAAATTCTATTAATTATGAACGACCTAAAGGAGTATAACCCAAAGGAGATAGAGGAAAAGTGGTCTAAGTTTTGGATAGAAAAAGCCCTGTATCACGTAGAAAAGCCAGGCAAAGAGAGAAAGTTTTCCGTAGTCATTCCACCTCCGAATGTGACGGGCTCCCTTCACATGGGACACGCCCTAAACGTTACCCTTCAGGACATTATCGTGAGATGGCAAAGAATGAAAGGAAAGGAATGCGTTTGGGTTCCGGGGTTTGACCACGCGGGAATAGCGACCCAATACGTAGTAGAAAAGGAGCTTGCAAGGGAAGGTAAAAGCAGGTTTGAGCTTGGAAGGGAAGAGTTTCTAAAAAGGGTTTGGGAGTGGGTTCCAAAGTCCAGAAACGCTATAAGGACGCAACTTGCAAAAATCGGTGCTTCCGTTGACTGGAAGAGGGAGAGATTTACCTTAGACGAAGGCTTTTCAAGGGCTGTAAGAAAGGCTTTTAGAACCCTCTACGAAGAAGGACTAATCTACAGGGCGGAATACATAGTAAATTGGTGTCCAAAGGACCAAACAGCCCTTTCGGACTTAGAGGTTGAATACGAAGAGGAGCAGGGTTTCCTTTGGTACATAAAGTATCCCGTAGTTGACGAAAGTGGAAAAGAAACGGGAGAGTTTATAACGGTAGCCACCACAAGACCAGAAACTATGCTGGGAGACACCGCGGTAGCGGTAAACCCAAAGGACGAAAGGTATAAACACCTCGTAGGAAAGAAGGTAAGGCTTCCCTTGGTAAGTTGGAAGAGAAAGGACCTAAGGGGTAACGAGGTTGAAAACCTAATTCCCATAATAGCGGACGAAAGGGTAAAGATAGAGTTTGGAACGGGAGCGGTAAAGATTACGCCAGCCCACGACCCCCTTGACTTTGAAATAGGAAAAGCCCACAACCTTCCCTTCGTAAAGGTCATAGACGAAAGGGGTAAGATGACCGAAAATGCGGGAGAGTTTGCGGGACTGGACAGATACGAAGCAAGGAAAGCAGTAGTTGAAAAACTCAAGGAGCTGGGGCTCCTTGAAAGGGAAGAGCAGATAACCCACGCGGTTGGACACTGCTACAGGTGTAAAACCGTTATAGAGCCTATGGTATCAGTCCAGTGGTTCGTAAAGGTCTCAGACCCAAGGATTAGAGACCTTTCCATAAAAGTGGTTCAGGAAGGCATAAAGGAAACTCGTGAAAAGGAGCTCTTTTTGCAGCTTGCGGAAGTTGAAGAGCTCACCCTAACCATTCCCGTAACGGATAAGGGAAGACACGTTGCGGTCGTAGTTCTTGACAAAAACACGAAGGTCCTTGCGGGAAAAAGGGAAGGGGAGCTCGCTTACATTTACTATCCAAAGGGTGACGAGGAAAGCCTAAACCTTGCAAAAAGGCTTGCCCAAAAGATTAAGAATTTTGAGTTCTTTGCGATTTACGAAGGCTCACCGAAGGTAATAATCTTCGGAAACGAAAAACTACTTGCCCCAGACTCCTACTTAGTTCTATACGACGGAAAAGAGGTAAAACTCTACAAACTCCAAGGAGAGGAGTTAAAGCCCCTTGAGACCTTGGCAAGGGGAGAGGCGGACATACAGCTCGCCCAAAAGTCCGTAAAAGTGAGAGTAGAAAGGGTTAAGCAAGTAGAAGAGGAAGAAAAGAGGGTTCGCTTTATTCCCGAGCACTGGAAGAAGTTCTACCTTGATTGGATGTACAACCTAAGGGACTGGTGCATCTCAAGGCAGATATGGTGGGGCCACAGAATACCCGTTTGGTACTGTAAGGACTGCGGACACATAAATGTCTTTACTGACGACGACTTTGATAGGGTTTACGACAAGATAATCTTTAACCTCATTGCGGACGGAAAGATAAAAAACGAGTTTACGCCAGAGGAGATAGAGCAGATTCTAAAGTCTCCCCACTTCGTCCATCCCGAGATGACCGTTTTGGACTTTTACAAGAGGTTTGTATTCCACAAGTACTTTTCTACCGACATAACCGCGGACAGCCTAAGGCTGTTTTTCACCCAAGAGGCAAACCCGATGGCTATGCTCACCCCCGGAATCTCCACGAGGGGACTCTACAAGTACAACCCCCAAAAGAAAAAGTGGAGGATGGTTCTCAGGTGTAAGAAGTGTCGCTCTGAAAACCTTGAGCAGGAGACGGACGTTCTTGACACTTGGTTTTCTTCAGCCCTTTGGCCCTTTGGGGTATTTGGATGGCCCGAAAGCACGGAGGACCTACGGAACCTATATCCTACGGACCTTCTCGTCACTGGGTTTGACATCATCTTCTTCTGGGTTGCCCGTATGATTATGATGGGAACCCACTTTATGGAGGACATTCCCTTTTACGATGTTTACGTTCACGCTCTTGTGAGGGACAAATACGGAAGGAAGATGTCAAAGACCCTTGGAAACGTCATAGACCCCCTTGAAGTTATAGAGAAATACGGAGCGGATGCCCTTAGGTTTACCCTTGCAATTCTCACCGTTCAGGGAAGGGACATAAAGCTTGCGGAAGAGAAGTTTGAGGGATACAAGCACTTTGCCAACAAGATTTGGAACGCCGCTCGCTTCGTTTTGATGAACACTCCAAAAGACTTCCTTGCGCGCCTGCCCTACATGGCTCCCCTAAGGCCCGAAGACAAGTGGATTATTACGCGCCTCAACGAAACCGCGGAACTCGTAAACAAAGCCCTTTCCGAATACCAATACTCCCAAGCAGCCCACGCCATATACGAGTTTTTCTGGAACGACTACTGCGACTGGTACATAGAGTTTACCAAGGAAAGAATCTACAAAAAACCACCAGAAGGGGAAAAGTCGGAAGAGCTTATAGCCCAAATAGAGAGCGAGAAAACGACCGCACTCTACACCCTTCACTACGTCCTTGAAAAGGCTCTTAGAATTCTTCACCCCTTCATGCCCTTTATAACCGAAGAGCTGTGGCACAGGCTCCCTTCCGCAGAGGGAGAAAGCATTTCTCTCAAGGAATTTCCAGAAAAAAACGAAGAAGAGCTCTTTCCCGAAGACAAGGAAAAGATAGAAAGGCTAAAGGAGATAATCACCGCCCTTCGCTCCTTAAGGGCAGACCTCCAGATAAAGCCAAGCCAGAAAATAAGAGCTGCTTACAAAACCGAGAGCGAGCTTTCCAAGAGGGTTATAGAGGAGTTTAAGCACCACATCCTTAACCTTGCAAAGTTAGAGAGCTTTGAAGAGGTGAGCCAAAGGCCAAGGGAAACGGTGGCTACCTTCTCTCGGGACACTGAGCTCTACATTTACACCGAAGGTCAGGTAGACTTAGAGAAGTTAATCCAGAGCTACGAAAAGAAGAAGGAAAAACTCCTTAGGGAGCTAGAAAGGGTAAGTAAAAAGCTGTCGGACGAGGGCTTCATCAAGAAAGCCCCCGTAGAGGTCGTTGAGAAGGAAAAACAAATCAAAGAAGAGCTTGAAAGTGACCTTAAGAAGGTTGAAGAAATACTCAAAGTCCTAAAATCTTAAGATTATGGCCTATCCTTATAGGGACCTTCACGATTTTGTTGCGGACCTAAAAAGAAGCGGGGAGCTCGTAGTAATAAAGGAGGAGCTCTCTCCAATACTTGAGATAACTGAGGTAACGGACAGAGTCTGTAAGATGCCTGGGGGTGGAAAGGCTCTCTTTTTTGAAAATCCTAAGGGCTACAGCATTCCGGTGATAACTAACCTATATGGCTCGGAAAGACGCATAAAGAAAGCCTTGGGATACGAAAACTTAGAAGACATAGGTTGGAAGCTCTACAGAATCCTAAAGCCTGAAATTCCTAAGACCTTTTTGGAGAAGTTAAAAAAACTGCCAGAACTCAAGAAACTAAACGACGCCATTCCAAAGCTCGTAAAAAGTGGGAAGGTTCAAGAGGTAGTTATAAGGGAGCCAAACCTTGAGGAGCTTCCCATCTTGAAGTGCTGGCCAAAGGACGGGGGAAGGTACATAACCTTTGGTCAAGTTATAACTAAGGACCCAGAAAGCGGAATAAGAAACGTTGGGCTCTATAGGGTTCAGGTTCTTGACAGGGACAAGGTTGCCCTTCACTGGCAGATACACAAGGACGGAAACCACCACTACTGGAAGGCAAAAAGGCTCGGGAAAAGATTAGAGGTAGCAATAGCCATAGGTGGTGAGCCTCCCCTTCCTTACGTGGCTTCCGCTCCCCTTCCCCCAGAGGTGGACGAATACCTCTTTGCGGGCATAATTATGGAGAGAGCGGTTGAGCTCGTAAAGGGAATAACCGTTGACTTAGAGTATCCCGCAAATGCGGAGATAGTTATAGAGGGATATGTAGACCCAGAAGAGCCCTTGGTGGACGAGGGGCCCTTTGGAGACCACACGGGCTTTTACACGCCCGTTGATAAGTATCCAATGATGCATGTGACCGCAATAGTGATGCGCAGGGACCCTTACTACTTGGCTACCATTGTGGGAAGACCTCCCCAAGAGGACAAGTACCTTGGATGGGCAACCGAGAGGATATTTTTGCCATTGATAAAGTTTAACCTTCCAGAGGTAGTGGATTACCATCTTCCCGCAGAAGGGTGCTTCCACAACTTTTGCTTCGTGTCTATAAAAAAGCGCTATCCCGGACACGCCTTTAAGGTAGCTTACGCCCTTCTTGGACTTGGACTTATGTCCTTAGAAAAGCACATAGTAGTCTTTGACGAGTGGATAAACGTTCATGACATTGGGGAGGTTCTCTGGGCTTGGGGAAATAACGTAGACCCTTCAAGGGACGTTCTCATCTTAAAAGGTCCCATAGACGTTTTGGACCACGCTACTAACGAGGTGGGCTTTGGAGGTAAAATGATAATAGACGCAACTACTAAGTGGAAGGAAGAGGGATACACCAGAAAGTGGCCCGAAGTGATAGAGATGTCTCCAGAGGTAAAAAAGAGGATTGACGAGATATGGGACAGGCTCGGGATAGGTTAAGCTACTCTTACAAGTCTATAAAGGAGATTCCAAAAGACTTAAGACCCCGTGAGAAGCTCTTAAAGCTTGGGGCTGAGCACCTGTCGGACGAGGAACTTCTTGCGGTAATCTTGGGCTCGGGGACTAAGGGCTTTGACGTTTTGAGACTTGCAAAGGAGCTCGTGAGTATGGGCTGGGAAGAGTTGGAAAAAAAGGACGTAAGTGAGCTTTTAAAGATTAAGGGGCTTGGGCTCGTAAAAGCTCTTCAGGTAAAGGCTCTCATTGAGCTTTCAAAGCGCTTAAGGCTTTCCAAAAAGGGGACCTTTATAAGGAATCCTAAAGAGGCGGTGGATTTCCTAAAGGACAAGTTTGACAAACGAAAGGAGTCTCTCGTGGCTATCTTTCTTGACCTTAGCAACAGGGTTTTGGACTACGAGGTTGTGGCGGTAGGCAGAGTCAATACCGTATTTGCGGAGCCAAAAGAGATACTCTTTAAAGCGATAAAGCTTTCCGCAAACGGGATAATAATTTCCCACAACCATCCCCAAGGGGAGCCAAGTCCCTCAAACGACGACATCTCTTTTACGGAAAGGCTAAAGAGAGCTTGCGAGCTTTTGGGCTTTGAACTCCTTGACCACATTATTCTCTCGGAAGAGGGCTACTTCTCCTTTAAGGAGGAAGGATTAATATAGTTTTTTAAAATATAAAGACATGAACGGATACTTCGTGGTTTTAATAACCGTTCCCGTGGACAAAGGAGAGGAGCTCGCAAACTTTATAATAGAGAGTAAGCTCGGGGCTTGCGTAAACGTAGTAAGGGAAGTTAGCTCAATATATTGGTGGAAAGGAAACATTGAAAGGGATAAGGAAAGCCTGCTTATTGTGAAAACCGCAGCCTATAAGTTTAACGAGCTTATTGAAAAAGTAAAAGAAAAACACCCCTACACCGTTCCCGAGATTATAGCCCTTCCCATAGTGGGGGGAAATCCTGACTATCTGAACTGGATTGACGACAGCCTAAAATGAGACCTTTAAGGCTTGAAGTAAAGGGCTTTACGGTATACAAGAAGCCCCAAGTAATAGACTTTTCTAAGCTGAGCTTTTTCGTAATTCAGGGAAGGACAGGAGCAGGGAAGACGAGCCTTATAGACGCCATAACCTTTGCCCTATACGGAAAGGTTCCAAGGTACGGCAATCAAGACGCAAAAAAGCTCGTTCTTTCTCGTGGGGAAAAGGAGCTCAGAGTTTCCTTGGAGTTTTCAGTTAGGGGAAAGAGATACAGAATAGACCGCTACTACAGGGTATTTCCTGAGGATACTATTGTGAGGGTTTACGAGGAAGAGAGAAGGCTTAACCTAAAGGCCCGTGATGTAGAAAGGTGGGTTCAGAAAATCTCGGGAATAGACTACAACACCTTCACAAAGGTTATTTTGCTACCTCAGGGGGAGTTTGACAGGTTTTTGAAAGAGCCCTCCGAGAGGAAAAACATCCTTATAAACCTCCTTGGGCTTGAGGAGTTAGAAAAAATAAGGGAGCTTGCGGGCGAGTACTACAAAAACTTGGAAGGAAGAAGAGAGGCCTTAAAACAGGAAGAGGAGCTCCTCAAGAGCGTAAGCGAAGAAACGAAGGAAGAGCTCCAAAGGAGCCTTAAACTCCTTAAAGGAAAACTTTCAGAGCTTTCGGAAAGGCTAAAAATTTTGGAGGAGGAGCTAAGAAGGGCAAGGGAAAAAGACGAGCTAAAAAAGGAGCTTGCTAAGGTAGAGAGTGAGTTAAGAAGCTTAGAGGCAAAAAGGGAGGAGGTAGAGGAGCTAAAAAAGAGGTTAGAGCTCTCAAGAAAGGTGGCACCCTTCGTTCCCGTTGCCAAGCGCTTGCAAGAGATAGAAAACAGACTGAGGGAGTTAAAGCTCAGGTATCATAAGATTTCCAAGGACTTAGAAACCTTGCGCGGGGAGATAGAGGCTGTTGAAGAGGAAAGGGAAAGGCTAAAGACTAAGGCAGAAGAAGTAGAAAGGCTAAGAAAAAGGAAGGAGGAAATCTCGCTAATCCTTGAGAAACTAAAGGAAGTAGAGGGGCTAATTAGAGAGGTTCGAAGGCTACATGCGGAAAAGGAAGGTCTTGAGCAGGAGCTCAAAAAAGCCTCGGAAGAGGTAAAAGACTTAGAGGAACGCATAAAAAAGGGCCAAAAGCTCATAGAAGAGACCGAAAGCAAGCTAAAAGAAATAGAAAACCTCTTTTCTGAAGAGGAGTATCTAAGGCTAAACTCAAAAAAAGCCCTTTTGGAGGAGCTAAAGAATTTAAAAAACAAAATAAAAGAAAGGGTTTCTCAGTTAAAAGCTCTTGAGGAGAGACTAAAGCACGCAGAGGAGGAGCACAGAAAGAGCTTAGAAGAGCTTCAAAGGTTAGAGAAGGAGATTCAAGAAAAAGAGATTCACTATTACGCTTATTTGCTTTCTTCTCTTCTAAAAGAAGGGGACACCTGTCCCGTTTGTGGAGGGGAGTACAGGGGCAGGCATCACGCTCCTGTGGATACCAAAAGGATTGAAGAGTTAAAGAAAAAAAGGGAGCTTCTTGAAAAGAAGGAAAGAGAGCTTGAAAAAAACAGAGAGCTTCTCTTGCAAAGGATAAACACTCTAAAGGAAGACCTTCAACATCTAAAGGAGGATTACGAGAGGATAAAAGGGGAGGTTCCTGAGGACCTTGAAAGGAGACTTGAAGAACTTGGAAAACTTCGCCAAGAAAAGCAAAGGCTTGAGGACTTGCTCAACAAATACAAAAAGGCTCTCCAAGACAGATACGAAGCAAGAAATAAAGCCTTAGAGCATTACCACGAGGTGAAGAGAAACTACGAAGTTGTGAGTAAGCAGATAGAAGAAAAGAGCGCAAGGATAAAAGAGTTTAAGGAGTTTTACGGGACGGAAGACCTTGAAAAGTTTAAAAAGTCTTTGAGCGAAGAGCTTAAGCTAATAGACGAAGAGATAAGGGTTTTTGAAAGGAAAAGGGAAAGCTTAGAGGAGCACTACAGAAACATTACTAGCAGAAAGTCAAAGCTGGAAGGGGAGCTTGTTGCTCTTCAGGAGAGCATCAATCACTTAGAGGAAGAAAGGAAAGAAAGTCTAAAGAATCTTGGAAAGCTCTACGAGGTTGCCAAATCTCCAGAAGAGGTGTTAAGGCTATACCTCGGAGACAAAGAAAAAGAGTTTGAAGAAAGAATAAAGGCTTGGGAAGAGAGGTATAGGCTTCTTGAAACCAAAAGGGAGGAGCTAACAAAGAAGTTAGAGTCTTTATCTGAGGTAAAGGAACTTTTGGAGGTTGAAACGCTTTACGAGAGGGCTAAAGGGGAAAGAGAGGAGCTCCTAAGAAAAGCTGGAGAGATTGAAAGGGAGATTCAGCACGTTGAGGAAAAGCTAAGAAGGAAAAAGGAAATAGAAAAGGAGCTAAGGGAATTGGAAGAGAAGCTTTACGTTTACAACGTTATAAGGACCGACTTTCGCTCTGATAGGTTTATTAAGTATCTGTCAGACATAATGCTAAGGAGGATAATTGACAGGGCAAGCGAGTACTTGGAGAAGTTTACGGGGGTTTATTCCTTTGAGCTTGATAAGGCTACGGGAAGCAGGGACAGAGACCTCGTGGTGCTTGACCGAACCACGGGACAGGTAAGACCGGTAAGTAGCTTAAGCGGAGGGGAAACCTTTTTGGCGAGCCTTTCTTTGGCCTTTAGCGTGAGTGACATACTTTCTGGAAACGCTAATCTTGAGAGCCTGTTTATAGACGAGGGGTTTGGAAGCCTTGACCAAGAGATGAGAGAAAAGGTAAGCGAGATACTGGAAACCATAAAGACCAACGTAAACAAGATGGTTGGGATAATCTCCCACATTCCAGACATTGCGGAAAGATTTGAGCAAAGGATAGTCGTTGAGAAGTTCGGAGACAGCTCACAGGTCAAGGTCTTTTACTGAGCCTTTGGGCTATTTTATTCCATATAAACCTTGCACTTTCAAGCTTCGTAGGAAAAGAAAACTCCTCTACGCCTTCGGGCGTAATTAAAAGTCCTTCGTGGTCCTTAGAACCCATGCTTTTGATAGGGTTTGCTATTAGCATGTCTAAGTTTTTCCTTTGAAGCTTTTCTTTTCCGTATTCTAAGAGGTTTTCACTCTCTAAGGCAAAGCCCACGAGGAATTGGTGCTTCTTTTTCTTTCCGAGTTCTTCCAAGATGTCTGGGTTTTTGACGAGCTCTAAGGTCAGTTTTTCTTGCTTTTTTATCTTCTTTTGAGATACTTTTGCAGGTCTAAAGTCAGAAACCGCAGCGTTCATAACTACTACGTCCGCCCAGTCGTAGTGCCTTAAGACTTCCTCTCTCATCTCTTGGGTAGTGTTTACCCTGATTATCTCTACTTCAGGGGGCTCGGGAGCGCTCGTGTGTCCGGCAATTACTTTTACCTTTGCACCCTTCCAGCGGGCTACTCTTGCAAGGGAAAAGCCCATCTCTCCACTTGAGAGGTTAGAGAGGTATCTCACGGGGTCTATAAACTCCCTCGTAGCACCGCAGGTAATTAGAACTTTTAAGCCTTTTAAGTCTTTGGGCTCTAAGGAGTAGTGTATCCAGTCTATCAGGCGCTCTTTACTTGCGAGCTTGCCCTCTCCTACCTCTTCACAGGCAAGGACTCCAAATTCGGGCTCAATAATTATGTGATTCCACTCTTTTAGTTTCCTTAGGTTTTCCTGAACTTGGGGTGATTTGTACATAACGGTATTCATTGCGGGAGCGATAAGCAGGGGCTTTTTGTGGGCAAGAATAGTGGTAAGCAAGAGGTTGTCCGCTATTCCGTTTTTTATCTTTCCTACGGTGTTTGCGGTTGCGGGAGCTATCAAAAAGACATCAGCCCACCTTGCGAGCTCTATGTGAAGTAAGGGTTTATCTTTCCAGTCCTCATCGGTATAGGCTCCGTCGGAAATGGTGGCAAAGGTGAGCTTAGTTACGAAGTTTTCCGCAAAAGGAGTAAGAATTACCTTTACTTGAAAGTTCTGTCTTTTTAAGTCCCTTATGAGGTCGGGAATCTTGTAGGCAGCAATGCCCCCAGACACTCCTACGAGGACCCTTTGCATAAAGAAATAAAATATAGAGTTATGAAAAAGGTATTAGTCTTTTTAGAGGAGCTCGTTGAAGACATTGAGTTTATATACCCATACCTTCGGTTCAAGGAAGAGGGTTTTGAAGTAATTTCAGCTGCTCCAAAGGTAAAGGAATACAAGGGCAAAAAGGGAATGAGCTTTGTACCCGATAAATCCATTAAAGAGGTTTATCACGAGGAGTTTGATTGCGTATTCATTCCCGGAGGATACGCTCCCGATAGACTAAGGAGGTATCCCGAAGTTTTACACATAGTCAAAAAACACTACGACAAGGGAAAGCTCGTAGCCGCAGTCTGCCACGGGCCTTGGGTCTTAATCTCCGCAAAAGTAGTAAAGGGCAAAAGGGTTACGGGATTTTTCGCCATAAAGGACGACCTTATCAACGCAGGGGCTAACTACACGGGAAATCCCGTAGAAGAGGACGGAAACCTAATTACCGCTACTGACCCTCTTACTATGCTCCAGATGACCAAGCTAATAGTTGAGAGGTTAAAGTCGTGAAAAGGGTTTTCTTTATCTTTCTCCTTTTAATCTCTCTTACCTTCGGTAGAGACCTAATTTTAGTATCTATTTATCCCTTTTACGACGTAGTAAAAGACATAGCGGGTGAGGGTTTTAGGGTTGAAAGCCTCGTTCCACCAAAGGCGGACTACCATACTTACGAGCTTAGTCCTCAAGAGGTCAAAAAGTTAAACCTTGCTAAGGTTTTGTTCGTAAGCGGTGCCCCCCTTGGGGAGTGGGAGGAAAAGGTTCAGAAAATGACCAAGGCAAAGGTTTTTAAACTCTCAGAAGGTATAGAGCTTCTTTCTTACGGACACGAGGAGCTCGGAAAAGACCCCCACTTTTGGGTATCCCCAAGTCGTATGATTGGGGTTGCGAAAAACGTTTATGTAAGTCTAAGGAAGGTTTATCCCCAAAGAAACTTTGATAAGGGTTATGAGGAAACCCGTAAAAAGCTCTTAAAACTCCACGAAGAATACGAGAAAACCCTCTCTACTTGTAAAGTTAGGCGTTTTGGGGCTGTTCATTCAGCCTTTGGATACTTGGCAAAGGATTACGGCCTTGAGCAAGTAGTCATCAAAGAGGAACACGGACACGAACACGGAGACATATCACCAAGGGAGCTCGCAAGGATGGTAAAGGAAGTCAAAAAAGGAAACATAAGGGTTGTATTAGTCCCTAAGGGGTTTTCCTCTAAGGTTGCGCGCATCCTAAGAGACGAATACGGAGTTGAAGTTTACGAGATAAACATAGGAATAATTCCAGAATTCAAAGGGGATAACTACTACTCGGTAATGAAGCGAAACCTAATGGAGCTTCGGAAAGCCCTAAGATGCCAATAGTAGAAGTAAAAGAGCTATACTTCTCTTACGACGGTAAAAGTCCAGTTTTAGAAGACGTGAGCTTTTCCGTTGAAAAGGGGGAGTTTATTGGAATAGTAGGTCCAAACGGAGCGGGAAAGAGCACCTTAATAAAACTGCTCCTTGGATTTTACAAACCCCAAAGGGGGAAAATCTACCTCTTTGGAGAGGAAATCCAAAAGTTTAAAAATTGGAAAAAAGTAGGTTATGTGCCCCAAAGGCTCAGCATAGAGCCCACCTTTCCCGGTAAAGTAAAGGAGCTCCTTTTGAGCGCAGCTTCCGACAAAAGGGAGTTTTCTTTCTTGGTTGATTATCTCAATATAAAACCTATACTTGAAAAACAATACAACAAACTCTCAGGTGGACAGCAGCAGAGGGTTTTGCTCGCTTTGGCTCTTTCTTCCAATCCCGAGCTAATCCTTTTGGACGAGCCTACGGTAGGCTTGGACGTTCACGGGGTTAGTCACTTTATGAGTATCTTGTTAGACCTCAAAGCTAATCACGGGAAGACTATTCTCATGGTTTCCCACGACATTGGCAGGCTTTTAAGACATTGCGATAAGATTTTATGTCTAAATAGAAGGGTTTGCTACTTTGGCCCTTCGGAAGGAGCCGTTGGATTCGTAGAGGAAGTTTTCGGATTAAGAGGGCTCGTTAATGGAACTCTTAAGTTATGACTTTATTCAGAGGGGAATAGTTGCGGGGATTCTTATAGGCGTTTCTTCCGCACTTATGGGAGTCTACTTGATTCTAAAAAGGCTTGCCTTTCTTGGAGCGGGGCTATCCCATGCAGCCTTTGGGGGTATAGCCCTTAGCTTTTTACTGGGAGCAGACCCTTACCTTTTTACCGCAATCTTTACCTTAGTGGTGGCAAACCTCGTGGAGTTTTTAACTAAGGAAAAGAGAGTTCCCGGAGATACTGCAATAGCGATAATTTTTTCCAGCGGTATGGCTCTTGCGGTTTTAATTCTTGGCGTAGTTAAAGGATTTGGGGAGAACCTCTTTTCTTACCTTTTTGGAAACATCTTAGTGGTTTCAAAAAGAGAGCTTGCTTACGCCTTTGGCGTCTTTTTGATAGTTATCCTTTACTTAGCCCTTTTCTACAAAAAGCTTATTGTTCTTACCTTTTCGGAAGAGCTTGCCAAAGTAAAGGGAGTAAATGTAAAGCTAATGAACTACTCTCTCTCTTCTTTGACCGCGCTCGTGACGGTGGCAAGTATAAAAGCTGTTGGAATAATTCTTGCCTCTTCGCTCGTGGTGATACCTGCAATGACTGGGCTACTGCTTGGCTCTTCCTTTCTTGGAGCTTTGATTTGGTCTGCTGTGGCTTCCTTGCTTTCCGTAGTAGGCGGAATAGCCTTAGCCTTTTACTACGACCTTCCACCAAGTGGTGCTATAGTGGGAATATCTATCGCTTTATTTTTGCTTGCATACCTTCTAAGAAACCTTCCTTTGAAGTAAGACTTTAAATCTGTCTCCCATAGAGATGAGCATGGTCTTTAAACGGGAAAGTCTCTCTATGCTTTCGGGTGTCTCTTCCCAGCTTAGCCTTTCAAGCTCGTTTAGAAAGGTGGGAACGTGTAAAAGGAATTCCCTTTGGTTTTGGAAAAGTATAGGCTCAAGTCCGTAATCCCTGCCGTATTCCATTAAAGAGGAGAAGTTTACGTGCGCGGTAATGTCCACGCTTCCAGCAAGTTTAACTATCTCTTCTAAGCTCTGAATAACCTTGTGCTCCTTGTAGGCAACTATCGTCCCTTCTGGAAAGCGGGTAATCTCTTCCGAGGTATATCCGTAGTCTATAACGAGGTGGTATCCTTCTTTTAGGCTTTCGGAAACCTTTTTTAGGAAGTCAAGGGCGTCAAGGCCAACCTCAAGGACCTGATTTAGACCCTCGTATCCCATACGCTCCAAAAATTCCTTTACTCGCTCGTTTTCAAGGCTAAGCCACACAAGGCTTTCGTTGTCTTTGACGTAGAGCTCCCTTCCTTCCCTTACCACATGAACGGGAAGGGCATCAAAAAACTCGTTGGAAAATATCACTCCTTCCACTTTTGGTAGCTCCAAAACCCAGAAGACGTTTTTAAAGTCCCCTAGGAGTTTCCTTTGTTTTTCTATAAGATAGGGGCTAAACTCGTAGATGTAGTAGGTCAAGGAGTTAAAAATCTCGGGGTAGTTCCTCTCAAGATAAGAGAGAATATCCCTTGCTAAGATTCCCCTGCCTGCTCCAAGCTCAACGAGGACGGGTTTTTCAAACTCCCTTAGGTATTGAGCTAAGAACTCTGCCAAGGCTTCTCCAAAGGCTCTGTCAAGCTCGGGAGAAGTGAAGAAGTCCCTAAGAGCCCTTTCGGAAGAATAGTAAGCCTGCACTGCTTCTTTCATGAAGTCCCTAAAGCTTTTAATTGCCATCCTATAGATTTTAAGCTAATGATATACTATTTATTTCCTTAAGATTCCCCAAAGGAGGTAAGGAGTTGAAAAACGTAGTCGTTACCCGTATGACCTTTGAGCCCGTTTACGAGCAAGATGCGGAAATCGTTGAAAGAAAAGGAATAGGACATCCCGATACGATATGTGACAGCCTTGCGGAAGAGCTCTCGGTTGAGCTTTCTAAGCTTTACATAGAAAAGTTTGGAGCCATTATGCACCACAACGTAGATAAGGCACTGCTCGTGGGAGGAGTGGCAAACCCCGTTTTTGGAGGAGGAGAGGTTATCTCCCCCATAGAGATATACCTCGTGGGTAGGGCCCTAAAAGAAAAGGACGGAAAGCCCTTGCCCGTAGAGGAGCTTGCCATAGAGGTCACGAGAAGGTGGATAAAGGAAAACATTAGAAACTTAGACCCAGACAAGCACGTTATAATAAATCCCCGCATAAAGCCCGGAAGTAAGGACTTAGTAGACCTGTTTTTAAGATTCGTTCAAAAAGGAGAAGTTCCCCTTGCTAACGACACCTCCTTTGGGGTAGGATACGCACCCTTAGATGACCTTGAGAGAATCGTTTTTGAAACCGAGCAACTCCTAAACTCTCCCTCCTTCAAACAAGAACACCCTTACGTAGGGGAAGACGTAAAGGTTATGGGAGTAAGGATAAAAGACAAGATTAGAATAACGGTAGCCGTTGCATTCGTTAGCAAGTTCGTAGAAAGCCTTCAGGACTACTTAGAGAAGAAAGAGATAGTAAGAAAGGCAGTTCAAGAGATGGCCTCAAACCTTACCAGTAAAGAGGTAGAGGTCTTTATAAACACTGCGGACGACCCAGAGAGGGGAAGCGTGTACATAACCGTAACGGGAACCTCCGCGGAGCAGGGAGACGACGGGCAAGTAGGAAGGGGAAATAGGGTAAACGGCCTTATAACCCCCTACAGGCCTATGAGCTTGGAGGCTGCAGCTGGTAAAAATCCCGTTTCTCACATCGGAAAGATTTACAACATAGTAGCAAACATAATCGCAGACAGGGTAGTAAGCGAGATAGAAGAGGTAGAAGAAGCTTACTGCTACTTGGTTTCCCAGATAGGAAAGCCCATAAACGAACCCCAAGTTTGCGACGTAAAGGTAAGAACCAAAAAGGACATAAAGGGCATAGAAGAGCAGGTAAAGAGAATAGTAGAGGAGGAGCTTGAGGCTATGCCAAACACCTGGAGGCGCTTCCTCAACAAAGAGTTCTCCGTAGCCTAATGGACTTAGAAGAGCTAAAAAAGGTCCAGCTTGAGTGCGCAAAGAGGGTAGTCCAAAGGGATAGCTTTAGTGAAATAAAGACCGTAGGGGGAATGGACTTAACCTTTGAGGACCTTGAGAAGACCCCTACCCGTGCTTGGGCAAGCCTCGTAGTCCTTGAGCTTGACACCCTTAAACCGATATACGAACAGGTAATTGAAGACGTAGTAGACTTTCCTTACATTCCAACCTTTCTCGCCTTTCGGGAGCTTCCCCTACTTTTGAAGCTTTACAAAACTGCAAAGGTAAAACCCGACGTTTTCTTTATTGACGGTCAAGGGGTTGCTCACCCAAGGGGCTGTGGTATAGCATCTCATTTTGGAGTGGAGACGGGAGAGGTTAGCGTAGGGGTTGCAAAGTCTAAGCTCTTTGGATACGCCAAAGAACCAGGACCCAAAAGGGGAGACTTTACCTACCTTCGGTATAAAGGAAGAATTATAGGTGCGGTGGTAAGGACTAAGGACAACGCCCAGCCCGTTTACGTCTCGGTAGGACATCGCATAAGTCTTAAGACCGCTGTAGAGCTCGTCCTAAGGACTTCTATTCACAGAATCCCCGAGCCCACTCGCTTGGCTCACAACCTCCTACAGAAAGTAAGAAGGGAAAACCTAAGGGGAAAAAGGCTTTTCTAAGCCTTCTCAAGCTTTTCAAAGAGTTTTAGGAAAAACCTTGTGAACTTCTCAAGCTCTTCTACGCTTATGCTTTCTCTGTCCGTATGGCTGTCTATGAGACTGCCGTATCCAAAAACAATACAGCTATAACCTGCCTTGTGATAATTACTCGCATCGGTCCAAGAGGGCATTATACCCTTTTTTGCTTGTCCTTCTACTTCTATAAGAACCTCCTCTAAGATAGGAAGAAAGCCGTCTGTATTAAAGGAGTGAAAGCTCTCTTCGTCCTCTACCTTCCACTCAACGAAGCACTCGGTTTTAATTGTTTTCAAAACCCTATCTACTTTTTCTTTTAACTCTTCTAAGTCTTCTCCTTCAAACACTTTAAACTCCAAAAGGGCTTCGCAGTTTTGGGGAACCTTGTAAATCTTAGTCCCGCTTCTTATCATAATGACATTTACTTCCCTTTTTAAGACCTCTTCTAGTTTGTTTAAGAGCTTTATGAATACTTTTGTAGGGTTTTCAACCTTCTCGTATTCCGAGCCGTGGGCGGACTTACACCTAATCCTTAGGGAAAACTCCAGAGCTCCAAACTGTTTTGTGCACAAAAGCCCGTAGGTGGGCTCAAGAACGAGAATGTACTTAACCCCGTTTAAAATCTTGGGAAGATTTTCAGAGCCAAGGGCGGTGTTTCGCTCTTCATCCACTACGAAAGCCAAAGAAACGGGAAGCTCTCTGTCTGGGTTTTCTCTTTTGTACTCCTCCACGGCGGTTATAAGGCTTGCTATTGCCCCCTTAACGTCGCTTGCCCCCCTTCCGTAAATCCTTCCCTCCTTCTCAAGGGGCTTATAGGCGTTTTTAAAGCCGTCGGGAGGAACGGTATCCACGTGAACGGATATGAGAAACTCAGAACCGCTGTCGTAAAGGAGGTTATACCTACCCTCTTCTATCTCTTGTTTCTTTAAAGGGATACCTACAGCCAGCAGTCTCCTTTCTATGTACTCCAAAACCCCCTTTTCTCTTCCAGAAACGCTGGGGATAGCTATTAGCTCCTTTAATGTCTCTTTTACTTTCTCTCTCATAAGTTTATAAAGATAAGACACTTATGCATAATAGAAAAAACTTTGTCTTTAATGGAATTTTTGAAGTAGGGGACGCCGGAGGCGTAATTAAAATTAAAAGACATGAAAAAGGAGTTCGTTCACCTTCACCTTCACACCCAGTTCTCACTCCTTGACGGGGCAATAAAGATAGAGGAGCTCGTGCAAAAGGCTAAAGAATACGGCTTTAAGGCCGTTGGAATTTCTGACCACGGAAACCTCTTTGGTTCGTATAAATTCTACAAGGCTCTTAAGGCCGAAGAAATCAAGCCCATTATAGGTATGGAGGCGTACTTCACCACTGGCTCTCGCTTTGACAGAAAAACAAAGGCATCAGAAGACAACATTACCGACAGATACAACCACCACCTGATACTGATAGCAAAAGACGACAAGGGTTTGAAAAACCTTATGAAACTTTCCACTTTGGCGTACAAAGAAGGCTTTTACTACAAGCCAAGGATAGACTACGAGCTACTTGAGAAGTACGGAGAAGGGTTGATAGCCCTAACCGCATGCCTAAAGGGAGTTCCTACTTATTACGCCTCCATAAACGAGATAAAGAAAGCGGAAGAGTGGGTAAAGAAGTTTAAAGACATATTTGGAGAGGACCTATACATAGAGCTTCAGGTAAACTCTCTTCCCGAGCAAGAGGTTGCAAACAGAAATCTTATAGAGATTGCCAAAAAGTACGACGTAAAACTTATAGCGACTCAAGACGCCCACTACCTTAATCCAGAGGACAGATACGCCCACACCGTTTTGATGGCTATCCAGATGAAGAAAACCATTCACGAGATTACCTCGGGTGGATTTAAGTGCGCAAACGAGGACCTACACTTTGCAAGTGCTGAGTACATGTGGAAGAAGTTTGAGGGAAAGTTTGACGGATGGGAAAGGGCACTTTTGAACACCTTAGAAGTTGCAGAAAAGACCGCGGATAGCTTTGAGATATTTGAAAACACCTCTTATCTCCTTCCTTACTACGAGGTTCCAGCGGACAAAACCTTGGAAGAGTATCTTAGAGAGCTTGCGATAAAGGGATTAAAGCAGAGAATAGAAAAGGGACAGGCAAAGGATACGAAAGAGTACTGGGATAGACTTGAATACGAGCTTGAGGTTATTAACAAAATGGGCTTTGCGGGGTACTTCCTCGTAGTTCAGGACTTTATAAACTGGGCAAAGAGCCAAGACATTCCCGTTGGGCCCGGAAGGGGAAGTGCGGGGGGTTCGCTCGTTGCATACGCAATAGGTATAACTGACATAGACCCAATAAAGCACGGCCTTCTATTTGAGAGATTCCTAAACCCCGAAAGAGTTTCCATGCCAGACATTGACGTGGACTTTTGCCAAGACAACAGAGACAGGGTTATTGAGTACGTTAAGGAAAAGTACGGAAAAGACAACGTAGCTCAAATAATCACTTACAACGTTATGAAGGCAAAGCAGACCTTGAGGGACGTAGCCCGAGCAATGGGGCTTCCCTACTCCACCGCAGACAAACTCGCAAAGCTCATCCCACAAGGGGACGTTCAGGGAACTTGGCTGTCTTTGGAAGAGATGTACAAAACCCCCATTGAGGAGCTCCTTGAAAAGTACGGAAGGCACAGGACTGACATAGAGGACAGCGTTCGTAAGTTCAGAGAGCTCTGCGAGGAAAGTCCAGAGATAAAGAAGCTGGTAGAGACAGCCCTAAAGCTTGAGGGGCTCGTCAGACACACTTCCCTGCACGCTGCAGGCGTAGTTATAGCTCCAAAACCCTTGGAGGAGCTAATTCCCCTCTACTACGACAAGGACGGAGCGGTGGCTACCCAATACGACATGGTTCAGCTTGAAGAGCTTGGCCTTCTTAAGATGGACTTTCTGGGGCTAAAGACCCTTACAGAACTAAAGCTTATGAAAGAGCTCGTAAAACAAAGACACGGTATAGAGATAAACTTCCTTGAGCTTCCCCTTGACGACAAAAGGGTTTACGAGCTTCTCCAGAGGGGAGATACGACGGGAGTGTTCCAGCTTGAAAGCAGGGGAATGAAGGAGCTTCTAAAGAGGCTAAAGCCCGACAACTTTGACGACATAGTGGCTGCCTTAGCCCTTTACAGACCAGGTCCCCTAAAGAGCGGACTGGTGGACTCTTACATAAAAAGAAAGCACGGCCTTGAGCCTGTGGAATACCCCTTCCCAGAGCTTGAGCCAGTTCTAAAGGAGACCTACGGAGTAATCGTTTATCAAGAGCAGGTGATGAAGATGTCCCAAATACTTGCGGGCTTTACCCCCGGAGAGGCGGACACCCTAAGAAAAGCAATAGGAAAGAAAAAAGCGGACCTAATGGCTCAGATGAAGGACAAGTTCATAAGCGGAGCGATAGAGAGGGGCTATCCCGAAGACAAGGTTAGAAAGCTTTGGGAAGACATAGAAAAGTTTGCTTCTTACTCCTTTAACAAGTCCCACTCGGTAGCTTACGGATACATCTCTTATTGGACCGCTTACATGAAGGCTTACTTCCCTGCTGAGTTTTTTGCGGTAAAGCTAACTACGGAAAAGAACGACAACAAGTTCTTAAACCTCATAAAAGACGCAAAGCTCTGGGACTTTGAGATACTTCCTCCCGACATAAACAAGAGTGACGTAGGATTTACCATAGAAGGAGACAAGAAGATTCGCTTTGGGCTTGCAAGGATAAAGGGAATAGGAGAAGAAACAGCCCAGCTGATAGTAGAGGCAAGAAAGAAGTACAAGGAGTTTAAAGGGCTTGCGGACTTCACTATGAAGGTAAAAAATAGAAAGATTAACAAGAAGGTGATAGAAGCCCTAGTAAAGGCGGGAGCCTTTGACTTTACGGGAAAAACGAGAACGGAGCTCCTTGCAAAAATTGCAAGCTCAGAAAAAGACCTCGCTATCGTAGCCCAAAACTCCCTATTTGGAAAGACCTCTACTTCTCAAAAAACGAAAGAGGAAGAGATTGACGTTTTAAAACTTGAGAAGGAAGTCCTTGGATTTTACATCTCTGGACACCCCTTGGACAGATACGAAAAGCTTCTAAAGGGTAAATACACTCCCATAGAAGAGCTTGAAGAGCTCCAAAGCGGTTCCGAGGTATTCGTTGCGGGAGTCATAATTGACCTCAAGATTAAGAAGACGAAAAACGGTGAATACATGGCTACCTTTAACTTCATTGACAGAAGCGGAATTATTGAGACCGTTGTCTTTCCCCAGACCTACGAAAACTACAAGGAGCTCGTGGAGGAGGATAAGGTAGTGGTAATAAAAGGTTTTGTGGAGGAAGACCTTGAGACCGAAACCCAAAAACTCGTAGCTCAAGAGATTTACACGCCCGAAGAGTTTGCGAAAGAGAGCGTAAAGAGCGTGAAAGTCTTTATAAAAGAAAGCGAAGCTATAAACGGCGTTGCTGAAAAACTAAAGGAAATCGTAGAAAGGCACGCAACCGAAGAGGGACACCCTCTCGTCCTTGCGATTCTTTTAGAGGATAAAATCGTTGAAGTTCAAGCCTCTCCCAAATACGCCGTTGGAAACCTTTCTGAGTTTATAAAGGAGGTTGAAAAGCTCGGATTGAAGGTAGAAGTTTAAGGCTTAAAACTTCGCCTCGTCGTAGCTCAAAACTTCCTTCAAAAGCTCTCTCCTTTTCATCCTTATAGCTCTTTCTCCAAACAAAAACAGTCCAAAGGCCCTCAAAATTCTGTCGTCTACGAGGAGTCCTCCTTTATTACCTTTTAGGACATTTATTACCTTTCTTGCCTCCGTTTTTGCATTTTGCTTGTAAGACTCCTCGCGAAAGCGCTCTCTTACGAGAAGCTCGGTTAATCTCTCCTCAAGCTCTTTGCCGTAAGTGTCTTCTAACAATAGAAGCAATTCTTCTGTGGGACTGCCTACCTTGGGAGGGGTGAGGTTTTCTTCGTAGAGGAGTCTTTTGAGAAGGTTTGCCCTTATGTGTCCTATTCCTTTGAGTCCTCCAAGGGAGGCGTATTCTGGCGTTATGCCGTACTTTATGCTGTGGGCAAGGGTCAGGATTTCTCCGTTTGTTAGCTCAAGGTCTCCAAATTTTTTGATTTCTATTAGGTGTCTTATGAGGTGCAGAACGTCCGTCCCAAGGTAAGAAAACTCTCCCGGAGGGTTTTGAATGTTTCTGTACTTAAAGGTGAGTCCCTCTATGTAAAAGAGAAACTGCTCGGTGTTGTCCTTTATACACTCGTATCCACAAGGTATGAGCTTTTCCCGCACGTAAGCCCAGTCTTCTTGGAAGGTTTCCCCCTTTCTTACGAAGTCAAATAGACCGTCAAAGCGCTTGGTAAAGAGTAGGGGTCTTAAGTAGATTATAGGCTCAAGTCCCGTATTTTTTCTTCTTAAAAACTCCTCGTAATTTACGGGAGGCATGCCGGAGCGAACGCAAAATAGAGCCTTATCCGAGAGCCTGTTTCCCTCTATGTATCCGTGGTCCTTTAGCCAGACAAACACCTCCTCAACGTTTTTAGAGTAAGCAAGCTCTTTTAGGGAGTAGGTTCTTTCTAAAAACTTTCTGAAGTTTTCCCCCTCGTAGAGGAATCCTATCAGGATAAATAGACTTAGGATGCGAAGGCGTTCGTCAGAGAGAAAGACTTCTCTTAAGTAGGGCCTGAAGGGTCTTTCAAGCTCGTTTTTGAGCTCCTTTTCTAAGTTTTCCTCTTTTACTCCGTAAGGGAGTATGTAAGAGTATCCTTTCTCCTTTATTCCGAGCCTTCCAGCCCTTCCCTCCATCTGTAGAATGTCCAAAAGCCCCGGGAAAAACTCCCACTTTCTTTGCTTCCTGTCAAAGACAGCCTTTACGCCGATTATCACCGTATCCGCAGGGAGATTTACCCCGTAGGCAAGGGTAGAGGTTGCCACGAGAATCGGTAGTCTTCCCTCCCTAAAGGCTTTTTCTATTTCTTCTCTCTCTTCCTTTGGAATGTCTGCGTTGTGGAAGGCTATTTCGTTTGCGTCCATCTCGTTCTTTTCAAAGGGAGTGGTCTCGTTCATTATTCCAATCTTTTCCTTGTTTGCAAGCTCCAAAAGAGCCCACCCCACGCTCTTTTTGTGAACGAAGAGAATAACCTGCTCGCCCGGTTTTTTTAACGCGTATAGGGCTCCGAGGAGTTTATTTGCAAACTTCTCGTCCTGAGATGCATCCTTTGGAAGCTTAGTAAAGTCCTGAAAGTTTTTGAGAGGAATCACTTTTCTTTCTAAGGGGACTGGTCTCCACCTTGACTCTATAAAGAGCTTTGCGTTTATCCACTTTGCAAGCTCTACGGCTCCCGGAAGAGTAGCGGAAAGTCCAAGAACGTCGTAATTCCTTTCTAAGAGAAAGGTAATAATCTCCTCAAGAACCCAGCCCCTGCTTCCCATAAGCTGGTGAATCTCGTCTATAACTATTCTTTGTGCTTCTTCTATCCAAGAAGCCCTATTTCTAAGGGCTAAGGCCAAGCTCTCGTAGGTAGCAACGATAACCTCAGAGCGAGAGCTCTTATACAGCTCCAACACCTCTCCCGTTCTTACCTCTACCTTAGTTTTAAACAGCTCCCTTAGTTCTTTAGCCTTTTCGTAAACCAAAGAGCGAGTGGGAGCGGTAAAAATCTTCTTTCCCTTCTTTTCTTTCAAAAATAAGTAGGCTATTAAACTCTTTCCCGCAGAGGTTGGAGCGCTAACCAAAGCGTTCCCACCCGTGTAGGTCATCAAAAACAGGCTCTGAATTGGGTTTAAGAGTTCGTAAGGAATGTTTGGGTTCACTTCCTTAGCCTTTACGAGTTCTGCGGTCTTTGGAGCTCCGCTTACTGTCTTGTACACCAGCTTTCCAGAGGGTGGATTTAACTTAAACTCCGAGTTTTCTAAAACTATGTAGTGTTTCATCCTACAAAATATATAATTGCTTCAAATGAAGATAGGAGAGCTTTTAAAGAAGGAGATATTTAGCATCTCCTTTGAGTTCTTCCCCCCAAAGGACGAGCTTGGAGAAAAACAGCTCTTTGAGACAGTAAAGAAGTTAGAAGTTCTAAAGCCGACCTTCGTCTCGGTTACCTACGGTGCTGGTGGCTCAACGAGGGACAGAACGAGAAGCGTCGTAAAAAAGATTCACGAAGATACGAACCTCACCGTAATGGCGCACCTTACTTGCATCGCCCATACAAAAGAGGAATTAATAGAAATTCTTCAAGACTACAAGAACATAGGAATTGAAAACATACTGGCTCTAAGAGGGGACGTTCCAAGGGACAAACCAGACTGGAGACCCCCAAAGGGAGCTTGTAAGTACGCAAAGGAGCTCGTTTTACTAATAAGGGAAAAGTTTGGAGACTTTTTCTCAATAGGTGTGGCTTCTTATCCCGAAGGACATCCAGAGAGCCCAAACTTGGAGTGGGAAGTTAGGTACTTCAAAGAAAAGGTAGAAGCGGGAGCGGACTTCTCAATAACCCAGATGTTTTTTATAAACGAATACTACTACAGGTTCGTAGAGATGTGTCAAAGGGCTGGGATAAACATTCCCATAATTCCGGGAATTATGCCCATTACCAACTTTAAACAAGTTAAAAAGTTTGCATCCCTTTGCGGTGCAACGATTCCCCAAAGCCTAATAGAGAAAATGGAAAAGGTAGAAGAAGACCCAGAAGAGGTAAAAAAGATAGGAATTGACTTTGCTATAAACCAGTGCTTAGACCTGATTGAACACGGAGTTCCGGGGCTTCACTTTTATACCTTAAACAAGTCAGACGCTACGATAAAGATTTACGAAGCGATTAAGAGTTACCTTCCCCGCCCTTCTCTTCCGGCTTAACACTTACCTTTAAACTTTTAAATCCTTAACCCAATCCCAGTTTTCTTTAAACCATTCAACGGTTCTTTTTATACCCTCCTCTAAGCTCGTGGTTGGCTCCCACCCAAGTAGCCTTTTTGCCTTCGTTATGTCCGCCCAAGTGTCTTTCAAGTCCGCCTTGTGAAAGTCCTTATAATTTATCTTCACCTCCCTTCCCGTGTATTTTTCTATTAGCTCTATCAACTCTTTTAAGGCTCTTGGCTGGTTGTTTCCCACGTTTATAATTTCGTACCCCTCAAGGTTAATTGCCCTAACAGTTGCATTTGCAACATCGTCAACGAAAGTAAAGTCTCTCTTTTGGGAGCCGTCTCCAAAAAGAGTTATGGGCTCACCCTTTAGGGTTTTATAAATAAAGTTAAAGACTGACATGTCCGGTCTTCCCGCAGGCCCGTAAACGGTGAAGTATCTTAGGACTATAACATCAAGTCCGTATAGGTAATGGTAAGTGTAGCCAAGGACTTCTGCAGCTTTTTTGCTTGCAGCGTAAGGGGATATGGGCTGATTTACGGGAAGTTCCTCCTTAAAAGGCATGGGCTGTCCCGCGTAAAGCGAAGAGGTAGAGGCAAGAACCATCTTTTTAACGCCATACTCCTTCATAAGCTCTAAAAGATTCAAGGTCCCTTGGACGTTCGTAGAAAAGTAAACGTAGGGGTTTTCTATTGAGTACCTAACTCCCGCCCTTGCTGCTTCGTTTATAACCACTTCAAAGCTGTGTTTCCGAAAGAGCTCTTTTAGAGCCTCAAGGTCCTCAACGTCAACCTTGTAAAAGGTAAAGTTTGGAAATCTCTTTAATTGCTCAATCCTCCAAAGCTTAAGCCTTGGGTCGTAGTAATCGTTTAGGTTGTCAATGCCTACTACTTTATAACCCCTTTCTAGGAGCTTTTCTGCTACTTTCCACCCTATGAAGCCAGCACAGCCAGTAAGTAAGACTTCCATGTAAAAGACTATTCTACCTGAACCACGAACTCAATAAAGTAGACGTTCCTTACCCCACCCTTCGTGAGAATTGTGTTGATTCTCTTTAGAATTTCCATCTTAAGCTGTTCCTTTCCTTCGGGCCTTTTGAGCTCTTCGGAGGTTTTACTAGAAATTATCTCTATTATGGCATCTCTAATCATAGGTTCTTTCTTCTGAACTTCCTGCAAAACCTCTTGATTTGCAAGCTCAAGGGTTATGGAAACCCTTGCGTAAACTGTAGCTTCGGGGTCTGCGAGGTTAACGATAAAGGCTGGGTCAAGTTTATACATTATTCCAACTTCTTGCTCACTTAGGCTCGGTTTTTTCTCTTCTTTGGTGTCTTTTTTCCCAAAGAGGAAAAAGTAGGCTGCACCACCGCCAGCGAGAAGCACAACGAGAAAAAGCGCAAAAAGGATAAACAGCTTTTTCTTTCCGCCTTTTTGCTGTTTTACTTCTTCTTTAGTTTCCTCAGCCATCAGTTTTTATCTTACAAGATTTATCGTATCCTCAAGTATGGTATTAGCACTCGTTATTACGCGGGCGTTGGCTTGGTAGGTTCTTTGAGCGGTTATTAAATTAACGAACTCCCTTGCTATGTCCACGTTTGACATCTCTACCATTCCCGAACGAATCTTGTTTGCCCCTCCCGGAAGGAGAATCGTAGGAGGTTTTACGCTAGCGTAGAGATTGGAGCCTTTCCTTACGAGCTCTTCGGGGTCCGTAAACTGGGCAAGGGCTACCCTGTACATGGGAAGGGTCTTACCGTTAGAGTAAACGCCAACTATAATCCCCTCTTCGGAAAGAACGAAGGTGTCTATTAGCTCACCACGGGCATACCCGTCTTGGTCCATGGTAACTACGAAGTCAGAAGCGTGTTGGGTGATGTAAGAGGTGGGTATTGCATTGTTAGAATTAGGCGTAAAGGTCAAGGGAGCCTCTCCAAGGATAAGAATCATTTGATTGGGGTCAAAGAGATTTAGCTGGGAGAGTTTATTGCCGAGCTTTCCTCCGTCTCTCGTAGTAAGGCCGTCTGCGGGGGTTTGTGTAGAATTAAAAAGCTCTACGTAAAAAATCCTTTTGTCTCCCAAGGTAGCGCTCTTTATCTTATCCCCAGAGCCGTCTATTAACCTACCGTTCTCGTCAAAGTTTAGGGTGATGAAGTTATATCCGTTTTCAGAGCCGTCTGAAATAGCGGGGTCACCGCTTATGAGGTCGTCAAGCTGAGAGTCGTTGTCGTAGTCCGCAAGGACGAAAACTTTCCAAGTATTCGTACCTACTTTCTTAAAGAATACGTTTGCTTCGTAAGGGTTTCCAAGGGAGTCGTAAATGGTAAAGGTGTAGCGAAAGCTGTAAGTGTTTGGGTTATAGGGGTCAAAGTCGCCAGTAACTATCGGAGAGTTTGCGTTTAAGTTCGTGGGCTGGAGAAAGTTCATTATTCCCGTAGCTTTTGGCTGTATTTGGGTTTCTATCCTTATGTCTTCTAGCTGAGTCCCTACTACCTTTCCCGTAACGGGGTCAACCTTAAAACCTTGAACGAATAGTCCGTTGGGATTTATAAAATAGCCTTCTCTGTTTATTCTAAACCTTCCGTCCCTCGTGTAGTATTGGCGGTTAGTCAAGGGGTCCCTTAGGATAAATAAGGCTTTACCTTCAATAGCTAAGTCTGTCGTTATCTCCGTTTGCTTAAAGTTTCCAATGGTCCAGAGTTTTTGGGTTGAATCAGTTGCCGCACCAGCTCCAAAGGTGGTGGTTTTTATTGTCCCGGTGGTGGTGTTGAGCCCAACTATAACTTGAGAGATAACTTCTTGAAAGATAGGTCTTGAGGCTTTAAATCCTACCGTATTGGCGTTTGCGAGGTTGTCAGACACAACGTCAAGCCAAAAGCGCGAGGTGTCCATCCCGCTAACCGCGTTAAAGAAACTCCTAAGCATACTTTATCCCCCCGCGTATACGATTTTATCCGCTCCTACGCTTACGCCGGAATTTAAATCCAATACTAATTCTTGATTAATTATCCCTACGGCTTTAACCCCGTCCTTAAAGGCAAGGGATATTCCCCTAATAGGCAAGCCATTTTTTAGAAACTCAAGCCTAAACTGTCCCTTTGGAAGGTCAGAAACCCTAAACTCGTTGACCCCTTTCTTTAAAGAAAGCTCTACTTCCTTTACGAGGTTTTCTCCGTTGTAAATCCTGAGCTTTATCCTTTCGTAGTTGTCGTCGGAAAGCAGGTAATAGGTATCTCTTTTTACGGTGTCTAAGGTGTCGGTTTTAAACAAAAACTCCTTTCCTATCAGGGTTGCGGCGTTTAGAAAGGTAATTTGGTTGAGCCAGCTCTTTAACTCGTTTAGAAAGTTTTTCATGTTCGTAAAGTATTGAATCTGCTGGAGTCTAACCATGTCCTCTAAACTCTTTGAGAGGTCCGTTTGGTTAAAGGGGTCTTGAAAGCGTAGAGTCTCTAAGTAAATCTTTAAAAAGTCAGAAGCTGAAAGATTTTCAAGGGATTGGACGTAGTCCTTTGGAAGAACCTTTGGAGATTCAAGTTTTAAAGTCTGGTTGTAAAGCTCCATCTTCTTTCCCCCAGCTTATTCTTAATCTCCTCCACCAAGAACTTTCCAAAGTTCAAGCTAACTCTTTTTTTCTTTTTTACCTTCTTTCCCTTCTTTGCCACCTTAATATTTAAATTAATTCTTTATGGAAAAAAGGAAAATTTTAGTTTTGCTCTCTGGTGGAATGGATAGCGCAACCCTTTTGTGGCTTGCAAAAAGGGAGTTCAAAGAAGTATATGCCATATCCTTTGACTACGGACAAAGACACAAGGTAGAGCTAAAGTACGCAAAAGAGCTTGCAAAAATCGCCCAGGTCAAAGAACACTTTATAGTTAAAGTTCCCTTCTACGAAAGCCTTAAGGGGTCTGCTTTGACGGATAAAAGCTTAGAAGTGCCAAAGGAGGAATATCCAAAGGACGAGCCCCCGATAACGACCGTTCCAATGAGAAACCTTACTTTCCTTTCTATTGCGGCAGCCTTTGCGGACAACTTAGAGATAAACTACATAGGAATAGGGGTTCACTCTCTTGATACGCCCTATCCTGACTGCAGGCCGGAGTTTATAACTGCTGCGGAAGCTGCCATAAACGCAGGCTCAACCTTCGTTGCTAAAACTAAAGAAAGAATTCACGTGTTTGCACCCTTCTTAGGAAAAACCAAAAGGGAGATTGCTTTGCTTGGAAAGGAGCTCGGCGTTCCCTTTGAAAAGACCTACTCTTGCTACGAAGGGACTGAGCCACCCTGTGGGGAGTGTGCCACCTGCAGACAGCGCCAAGAAGCCCTAAAGGGTATTCTCTAAATACTTGAGCTTTTCAAAAGCCTTGTAATTGGTAAGGTCAAGTTGCAAGGGAGTTACGGAAACATAACCGTGCAAAACCGCCCAGTAATCCGTTCCCTCTTGGGCCTCCCAGCCAAACTCCTCAGCCGCAATCCAATAAAGGGGCTTTCCGTAAGGGTCTAAGTACTTAAAAACCCGCTCTTTATAAGCCCTTTTTCCCTGTCTCGTGAGCATTATTCCCTTAATTTCCTCGTAGGGAAGGTTTGGGACGTTTACGTTTAAGTATGTATCTTCTGGCATTCCCTTTTCTAAGACCATCTTAACGATATCAACGCATACTTTTGCAATCTCTTCAAACATTATGTTTTCCCTTCCAAAGGCGGAAAAGGCTATGGAAGGTATTCCCAAAATTCTTCCCTCCATAGCACCCGAAACGGTTCCCGAATAGGTTATGTCTTCTCCAAGATTTGGTCCCTCGTTTATTCCCGAAAGCACGAGGTCAGGCTTTTTCTCCTCTAAGATAACCCTGTATCCTAAGTGAACGCAGTCTGCGGGAGTTCCGTCAATCACCGCGTAAAAGTCCGTATCTATCTTTCTCATGCGAAGGGGCTTTGTAAAGGTGAGTGAATGTCCAACCCCGCTCAGATTTCTGTCGGGGGCAACCACTACTACCCTGCCAAGGGGCTTTAGAGCTTCTCTAAGGGCGTTTATTCCCGGAGAAAAGTATCCGTCGTCGTTTACGAGTAAAAAGGTAGGCATATCTCAATCAATGTATTTTAACAACCCCCTCGTCTTCAACCCTTCCCCTTATGAGCTTTCCAGAAAGGGGAGACTTTACTCTAACTGTGTCTCCGTAATAACCGTTGTCGTAAGAAAGGCTTTCAAATTGAATTTCTATACTATCGCTTTTGTAAAAAACCTTTACCTTCTGGCCACGCTTTACTAAGAACTCCTTTTTAACGAACCTTTGCTCTACGGGGGCTCCCTTTTTTATTAACCTCTTTGCGACGAAGTTTTTAACGAAGCCTTCTGGAACTTTAGGGCATCTCGTTGAGTAAGTATAGACATATTCCGTATTTTCCTCGTTTAGTCTTTCACCGGGAAGTATGTCTCTCTTTGCAACGAGAATTTTGCACCTCCAAAGGAGGTTTAGGGCTACGGTGAAAACTTTGTTTCCTTGATAAAGGTATAGGTATCCCCTTGGACTTCCCGGCTCTGCCTTTAGTTCGGCTCTTTCGTAGTTTTCTGGAAGCTGTGAAGAGAGAACCTGCAGACTTTGGAGCTTAGCTCCGTCTCCAAAGGCTTCCATTAACTTTTCTTCAGCGAGGCTTTTTAGGTCTAAGGAGAAAGATAAAGAAAGGAGAAGAAAAAGATTAACGGCGTAAGTTAGCAGCTTGAGACAACATCTCATCGGCAGCTTGTATGCCTTTGGTATTGAACTCGTAAGCCCTTTGGGCAATTATCAGATTTACCATCTCTTCCACAATGTTTACGTTGGAGCTCTCTAAGTAACCCTGTAGAAGCGTTCCAAGTCCTTGATTTCCGGGGTTGTCTATAATAGGCTCACCAGAGGCAGTGGTTTGAATAAAGAGATTGTTTCCTATTCTTCTTAAACCCGCAGGGTTTACGAATTTAGCGAGCTCTATCCTTCCTACCTCTTCTACTTCCGTAGCACCTTGCCTTAAAACCGTTACCGTTCCGTCCGCGGATATGCCTATGCTTATAGCGTCTGGGGGAATGGTTATCTGTGGGTCTAAGGGATATCCGTCGCTGTTTACGATTCTGCCTTCTGCATCAAGCCTAAACTGGCCGTTTCTCGTGTAGGCTATAGTTCCGTCTGGGAGCACTACCTTAAAAAATCCGTCTCCCTGAATGGCTATGTCAAGCTGGTTGCCCGTTTGGATTAAGTTTCCTTGCGTAAATATCCCGTAGGTATCCGCTACGTACACTCCAAGTCCTATTTGGAATCCCGAGGGGTTTCTCGTGGTTGGAGAGGTGGGAGCTCCTGGCTCTTTAACGGTTTGATAAACGAGGTCCTGAAAGGTTGGCCTCATCTTCTTATAACCAACCGTATTGACGTTTGCCATGTTGTGGGAAATGACGTCCAAATTGGTTTGCTGGGCAATCATTCCCGAAGCGGAAGTCCACAAAGCCCTAAACATACCTAAGGTCCCTCCTAAAGGATATAATAAACTCTTAGAGAAGGAATGGCGCGATTAAATCAGAGTTTAGAGCTTTCCCTTAAGCTAAAGCTAAACCTCCTCCTCAAGCAGAGCTTAGAAATCCTTGTGCTCCCTTCTCAAGAGCTTGAAGAGGTGCTCAAAGAAGAGAGCATCTCAAATCCCTTTATAAAAGACTTCGTAGTTAGAGCTCCTGAGTTCTTTTATTGCAAGGAGCCTTGCCAGCTTGAAGCTCCCTACTTTCCTTCGGAGTTAAAGGAGCTTGAGGAAAACGTAAGAATAGAGCTTCCAGAGGAGGAAATTCCTATAGCCGAAGAACTACTAAGACACGTAGACGAAAGGGGCTTTCTCTCAAAGCTACCTGAAGAAATAGCCAAAACGAGTGGAATACCCTTAGAAAAGCTTGAAAAGGTAAGAAAAAAGGTTATGTCCCTTCACCCAGAAGGGGTGTGCTCGCTAAACTTAAAAGAGTTTTTAGAGATTCAGATAGAAGAACTCTATCCAGAGGAGAAAGAAGAGCTAAAAAAAGCACTGGAAGACCTTGTTGCGGGCAAACCAGTGCCCGAAGAGCTTCGCAAAAAGCTTTCACGCCTCAAACTCTCCCCCTTAACTCCAAACCCTTTGACTTATAAAGTCTATCGCGTTGATGCGGTGATTGAGGAACAAGAGGGAGAGCTCGTTCCCTATCTTTACGACGACTACTTAAAGATAGACCTCAGCGAGGAATACTTAGAGCTATACAAAAGGGCTAAAGGGGAAGCAAAGAAGTTTTTAAAGGAGTCTTACGAGCGATACAGGGAGCTCATAAAGGCTTTGGAACTAAGGAAGAAAAACTTAAGGAAGACTCTGGAAATCGTTGTAGAAGTTCAAAGGGATTTTTTGCTTGGAAGGGGGAGTTTAAAGGGCTTTTCCATTTCGGAGCTTGCCAAAGAGCTTGGAGTGCACGTTTCTACGGCAAGCAGGCTCGTGAATTCAAAGTACGTAAAAACGCCGGTGGGGACCTTTTTACTTAAACACTTCTTCCCCCGTGAGAGCGTAAGCGGAGCTTCCCAAGAGGAGCTTATGGAGGTTATTAGAGAGATTATTCAAAAGGAGGACAAAACGAGACCCTACAGCGACGAAGAGATAGCACAGCTCCTAAAGGCAAGGGGCTACGAAGTAGCCCGCAGAACAATCACTAAGTATAGAAAGCTTTTGGGTATTCCCTCTTCTCGGGAGAGGAAAGAGTAAAATATATGATTTAACTTAATTTAATAAGACTTGAAGGAGGTAAAAAATGGAAAGTCTTAAGGAGATGATTGATAAGTTACCTCCTGAACTCCAGCGGGAAGTGAGGGATTTTGTGGAGTTCTTGTTGGAGAAGAAAGTAAAAAAGGGCAAGAAAAAGCCCAAGTTTGATTGGGCAGGTGCTCTCAAAGATTTGCGAGATAAGTATACTTCTGTAGAGCTTCAGCATAAGATTGCGGAATGGAGAATAGGAATGCAATAAAAGATATGACAAAAATTCGCCTTACTGAAAGAGAGGTAAAGGCTATTAAGGAACTCGCTATAGAAGTCTTTGGTGAGGGAACGCGGGTGTTTCTTTTTGGAAGCAGAACGAACCCCTCTAAGAAGGGAGGAGACATTGATTTATACATTATTCCAGCAAACAGAGAGAAACTTTTTGACAAGTACATAAAATACCTTGCTAAACTTAAATTAACAATAGGAGACCAAAAGATTGACCTAATACTTCAAGAAGACCCCAATCGTCCTATAGAAAAGGAAGCCTTAGAAAAGGGTGTTGAATTATGATGGAAGAGAGGTATTTACTTTTATACGAAGAGATTACCAAACACCTTCAAAGACTACAAAGGGCTTTTATGCACTTAAATAATGCAATTGGGCTGCCATTAACGGCAGAAAAAGTTGAAAAAATTTTATCTGACGACACGCTATCCTCCTTTTTAGACCAGATTGCTTACAGATTTTCTAAGATTCAAGATAGCTTAGGTAAGCTCATAAGAGCTTATTTATTTCTCAAGGGAGAAAATGTAGAAAATCTGACGATGATAGACGTTTTGAATTACGCTGAAAAGTATAATCTAAACATAAATAAAGAGAAGTGGTTTGAATTAAGAGAGTTGAGAAATGCCATAACTCACGAATACGAGAGAGAACTTACGAGGATAGCAGAAACCATAAATAAAATCTACGAAGAAGTAGAGTATCTAAAGAGTATTGTGGAAAAGCTGAAAATCGGTTAAAATTTTTGAAAAGGGTTGGTAAAAATAAATGCCTTAATTAAGAGTTACTATGATAAATGTTAAAGTAGTTTCTAAATACATTAAAAATAGTTTCAAGTCGGAAGAACGCAGACGATTGCTTTCAAATTTTATTTCTCTTTCAGTTTTGCAAGGAGCTAACTATGTCTTGCCTTTAATAACGCTACCCTACCTTGTGAGAGTTTTGGGGCCTGAAAAGTTTGGACTTATTGCCTTTGCACAAGCTTTTATTCAATACTTCAACATTCTTACCGATTACGGCTTTAATCTTTCTGCTACGAGGGAAATCTCAATTCACAGAGAGGATAGAAATAAAGTCTCTGAAATTTTTAGCTCTGTAATGATTATAAAAACCGGGCTCTTAATTTTATCTTTTATAATAATGTCTATAATCGTTTTTACATTTGAAAAATTTAGAAAAGATTGGCTAATATATTATCTAACCTTTGGTATGGTAATAGGGCAAGCTTTGTTTCCAACATGGTTTTTCCAAGGAATGGAGAGAATGAAGTACATAACAATTTTAAACATTTTAGCTAAGCTAATTTTTACAGTGGCTATTTTTGTTTTTGTGCAAGAAGCTTCAGACTATAT
>ERZ1684501.10-NODE-10-length-138720-cov-170.979418_pt1 | contig 138720 bp, 164 predicted proteins | sample MGYA00580191_ERZ1684501 | MGnify/ENA primary metagenome ERZ1684501 (study PRJEB41475, sample SAMN08455322) | hot springs metagenome | biome: temperate mixed forest biome [ENVO:01000212]; feature: neutral hot spring [ENVO:00002181]; material: water | place: New... | reverse complement strand
TGTAGAGGTGGACTGGGACACCGCCTTGAACGAAATAGCGCAAAAGCTCAGAGACATAGTAAACAAATACGGGCCTGAGAGCGTCGCCTTCACTAGACACGACGTACACTCTTGGATACTGTCATTTATAGCCAACATCTTGGGGACTCCCAATGTGGTGGCACACGAGTCAACTTGCCACAACGCCTCCACTGTGGCCAGGGGGTTTGTCCTAGGTGCAGGACACCCGCGCACAGTGGACCCGGACTACGAAAACGTCACCTACCTCCTCCTAGTGGGGAGAAATTTAGACGCCGCAATGGGCCTCGTGAGGCGGTTGGCCAAGGCTAGGGAGAAGGGGGTGAAAATTGTCGTAGTCGACCCAAGGGCCCCCAACTTGGCCTACTCCTCGGTGGAGTGGGTGCCCATAATCCCAGGCACAGACACGGCCTTCATACTCTCTCTCATAAACGTGATAATATCCCAGGGCCTCTACGACGCCGCGTTTTTAAAGAAGTATACCAACGCCCCATTCCTCATTAAGCCAGACGGCAAGCCACTCACCGAGAAAGACTTAGGCGGCGAGGGCTCGGCCTACCTCGTCTACGACAACGCGGCCAAGTCCTTTGTGCCACACGACAAGGCCCAAGACCCGGCCTTAGACTACGAGGGCGTTGTCCAAACGCCGCAGGGCGAGGTCAGAGTGAAGACGGCGTTTAAACTATTGGCAGAGAGGGCGGCCAAGTACCCGCCAGAGGAGGCGGAGAAGATAACCGGAGTCCCCGCGGCCGACATCCGGAGAATTGCAGTGGAGTTCGCCACGGCGAGGGGCGTGGCAGAGGACGGGTGGTACACCGCCAAAAACGGCAACGAGCTCGACTTGTACATGGCAGTCTTAATCTTAAACGCCCTAGTGGGCAACATAGACAAGAGGGGCGGCCTCTGCTTCATGGAAAGCCCCAGGTTCCCAAGCGCGGCGACCACCAGGGAGGGGAAGGTGATGACAATACTTCACATGGTTGACGTGGGCATACCGGTGCAAGACATCCCAGCGCCTAAGGCCAGAAGAGTGGACAGGGTAGCGTACCCGCTTCCGCCCAGCGTCTTTGACGTATTGCTCGACGCCATAATCACTGAGAAGCCCTATCCAATAAAGGCCCTCTTCATAGTGGGCACCGCGCCTTTCGCAAGAGACGTCAATACGGAGAAGCTCAAGCAGGCCTTAAGCAAGCTGGAGCTAGTGGTGGCCATAGACATACTGCCGCAAGACCACGTAGATTGGTGCGACTACGTACTGCCAGACCTCATGTTCCTCGAGCGTAGCGATATAGATTTTGCGAAGTGGACTCTCCATGCGGGCGTAATCTACGGGGAGAAGGTGCTCGACCCGCCACCTGGCGTAGATGCAAGAGACGCCTTCTGGGCCTTGATGGAGATTATCAGGAGGGCCTTCCCGGAGAAGGCCGCCGCCGTGGGCTACACGGAGAAATATGCTGATCCGCACGCCTTTGAGGAATACGAGGAGGCCATTAAAAAGGCCGTAATCATAAATCTGGCAAAGACGTGGAACCTAGACCCGGCAAAGCTAGAGGAGGAGCTTAAGGCAAAGGGGTTCTACATCTTGAAGAGGAAGTCTTACGAGGTCAGGCCGTACAAGACGCCTCTGGGCACCCCAAGCGGGAAAGTGGAGATCTATGCGTTGAGGGCTCTGGAGTACAGAGACCCACTGCCCGACTGGAGGCCGCCTCTGTACAGACTCCCAAGCGCTCCCGACGAGTTCTACCTAGTAAACGGAAAGGACAACATCATAAGCGCGCACATGGTCATGGTAAAGAACGCCAAGTGGATCGTGGATAGGACTGTGTGGATGAACCCCGTCGACGCCGAGCGGCTGGGCATCAAAGACGGAGATGTGGTAGAGCTAGAGGGCTTAGATAACGGGTTTAAGGCTAGGGTTGTGGTAAAGGTGACAAACCGCGTTAGGCCTGGGGTGTTGTTCACGTACGCATTTGCCGGGGGTAGGACGAGTAGATTGATCACCGGAGAGTATGAGTTCCTCCGCGAGGGCGTCAATCCGAATTGGTTTGCCAGCGGCAGACTAGAGCCGGTGAGCGGTAGCGCAGCTACAAACGCAAGCGTCCGGGTGAGGAGGCTATGAGGCTGGCACACCTCTGGGACCAGTCCAGGTGCGTCGCCTGCGGCGCGTGCATAGCCGCGTGCAACGCCGCGAACTACCGCTCTTCCACAGGCGAAAATAAGACGTGGGGGTGGCTTAGGAGCAATATAAAGAGGATCACAGTGGAGAGGGGGATCAGGCCCATGTTGTTGCTAGTCCAGTGCCAGCACTGCGACAATGCGCCTTGTGTCACAGTGTGCCCCACCGGCGCCTCTTACAAAGACGCAGATGGGCTCGTCAAGATAAAGCCGGAGCTCTGCATAGGCTGTAAGTACTGCATGGTGGCCTGCCCCTACGAGGCCAGGTGGCTGGACAAGGAGACCGGCTTGCCCATGAAGTGCATGGGCGAGGAGTGTGTAAGCAGAGTAAAGGCCGGCCTCCGGCCGGTCTGCGTAGAGGTATGTCCAGCGGGCGCCAGAGCGTTTGGAGACATAGACGACCCAATGTCTGAGATTTCTAGAAGACTTGCGAGAAGCCGCTACGTTAGGTTGCTTGAGGAAAAGGGCACTTCGCCTAAGTACTTCGTGGTGGTGGGGCCATGACGGCGTTTCAACACATCTGGGACCCCTGGCTCATAGGGCCGTTCCTCTGGCTAGCTGGCATTAGCGGAATGACGGCCGTGGCCTACGTATTGCTGAAGTGGAGCGGCGTAGAGGAGAAGAGGAGGGAGCTGAGCTGGGTGACCTTTATCTCTCTCGCCTTGGCGCTTGTGTTTGTAGTAGCGGACTTGTCTAGGCCGTGGAATATGCCCTCGGCGATTATGAGTGCAGTGTTCGGCGGAACCTTTGGCTGGACGAGGAGCTGGATGGCCGTGGGCATAGTCCTGCTGTTGGTGATGCTGGTGTTAGCCCTCTTAGTGGCGCTGAGGCACACCGGGGCCGGGGCACTGAGGCCGCTGGTAGACGCCAGGTGGTATGACGCACTGCTTCTGCTAATGGGAGTCGCAGTGACGATATACAGCGGGTTCTTAATTGCCGCGGCGCCGGGGGTGCCGTTTTGGAACACGGCGCTGATACCCGTGCTGTGGATTATAAGCGCCTCGGTGTGCGCAACGGCGGTGGTCAAGCTGTTGGTGCACTCAGAGGCTGTGTCAAAGGTCGCCACAAGATACAGCCTCGCCTTAGACGCGGCGGAGTTGCTGGCGGTGTTTGCCCTAATAAACCTCGCCCTCTACGGGGGCAGTAGGGCGGCTAGGGCGAGCGCAGAGGCTTTGGCATACGGCGAGTTGGCCGCGCCGTTTTGGATAGGCGTAGTGGCGCTGGGGATACTGGCGCCGTTGTTCATAGGCCTCTACCTCGCCAAGAGGGAGAACAAATACCTCGCTACTACAGCCGCCGTGCTGGCGCTAATAGGCGCCTTACTGTTGAGAGTGCTGGTGCTACAAGCCGGGGTTTTTGAGATGCCAATATAGCCACTCCCTTTTTTCGAAAACTTTTATATCTACAACGATCCTCATTCCATGTCCCTCTTAGGGGTCCTCTTAGTGTTTCTAGTGGTGGTGGACGTGGCCACCGCGGTTTATTTGGTGAATTGGGGGCCTTTCCCCCTTGTTGTTAAAGAGCTCGGGGCTCCCACGGCGTATTTAAACGTCTACGTCCACGTGCCGCCTGCGGTCGCCCTCTACGTCATGGCCGCCCTCTCCTTTGCCTTGGCGGTGTGGGGGGCCTGGAGGGGGCTATCAGAGCGGGCCCTCAGGTGGATGGACTTCTCGGCCTACTCAGTGGCGGCGCTGGGCTGGTATGCCTTTGTCAGCGGCACTATCTGGGCGGCTGAGAGCTGGGGCACGCCCTTCGCCTTAGACCCCAGGCAGATGTCTATCTTAGTGCTCGCGCTGATCTACTCCCTATACCCAGCCATTAGGAGGGGGGTTGAGGACCCCGAGAGGAGCGTAAAGCTTGCCCAGTCTTTTCTAATAGCGGGCTTCGCCCTCGCAATTATCTCTCTCTTCGCACCTGTCTTGGTGCAAGCGCTACACCCCAGGCCGGGCACCACCCTCGGGGGGCCCCTGGGGCAGTACATGGGCATGCGCATCCTCTTAGTCATTGCCATCTTCTTGGCCCTCCTCTTCGCCAAGCCGGCGAGGTGGACCTCCGCCGTGTATTTAGCCGGCGTCGTCGTGGCCGTGGCCCTCCTCTACCCATGGCTCCTCTACCAGCCCCAGCGTGTGGTAAACGTGACTGATACTGCCATCGTGCTAGAGAGCGGGCAGGTGCTCAACGTGCCGCCTGAGCAAGTGTTAAGCCCCGCCTTTTTCAACGGCACGCCTACTTTGCCCAAGAACTTCGTGGCAGTGGCAGGCGGCGGGGTAGAGCTGGTGAGGCACTTCAGCGCGTATGTAAACGCCGCGATTTACTTCGCCATAATGGCTTTTATACTCAGGCTCCGGGAGAGGCTATGAATAGGTGGGTAGTGGCGGGGGCCCTCGTGGCAGTCTTCTTGGCCGCGGGCATAGCCTCGCTCTTCGTTGGAACTCCCAAGGACGTCTCCGACTTGAAGAACTTCCCAGGGGGCAAGGTGAGGGTGTCCGGCCAACTTGTGGAGTATGGGAGAGAGGGGGACTACATCCACCTAATCCTCAGGGGACGCGACGGCTTTATCATAAGGGCTGTGGTGCCCTACGACACCGTCGTAAGGCTGGCGGGCCCCTCTTTCCAATTCGGCAACGAGGTGGTCGTAGAGGGGTTCTACAACCCGGCCACCAAGACCTTGAACATAACCACCATTCTGAAGGGCTGCCATTCTGCCTACTATGCCCCAGTCAAGTCGTAGCACATGTTAAACAAATGCTGACGATTTCGGCGTAAATTTTTGTAATGATTGAGGTTAAAGACGTGTGGAAGAGGTTTGGCGAGTTTTGGGTCCTCCGTGGAGTAAATCTACGGGTCAACAGCGTTGTCACATTGGTGGGGCCTAACGGCTCTGGCAAAACTACCCTGGTCAAAATCATCGCTGGGGTGTTGGAGCCCTCTCGGGGGGAGGTGCTGGTCGACGGGAGAAGGCCTAGGGTGCCCGCCAGCGTCTTGGGCGTGGTCTTCCACACGCCCGTGCTCTACCCAGAGCTCACTGTCCGGGAGAACTTGAAGCTTTTTGCCAAGCTGTCCGGCGGGAGGCTTGTGGGATGCCCCCTGGGCGTCTGCAAGGTGTTAGACAAGCCTGTCAAGGCGCTTAGCTTTGGGTGGAGGAGGCGGGTAGACGTGGTGAGAGCCCTCCTCCCCGACCCCCCCAACCTCGTGATCGACGAGCCTACCACGGGTCTCGACGAGGAGGCGAGGGGCGAGTTGTTAGACTTGTTGAAGGAGAGGGGGGCCGCCCTCCTCACCTCACCATTCCCCCTCGGGGTTGGGCATGAGGTCAGGATCGAGGATGTTCAACGTGTTGGAGGTAGTTAAGGCCGACTTCAAGGCGGCGGCTAGGAGAGTGGAGGAGCTGGTGTTCCTCTTCGTGGCCGCCCTGGCGGCTGGGGTAGTGGGGTCTTACGCTGGGAGATACGCCGTCTTTCTCGTGGCGTTATTGGCCTCGCAGCTCTCGGCGTATCTCTACGTCATTAGAGACTGGGACCGCGGCGTGTTGGAGGGCCTCGTCTACTACGCGGGGCACAGCGGGGTCTATGTCTCAAAGCTCGTTGTCACAAGCGCCTTGTCCACGGCCTCCACGGCCCTCTCCTCCCTCTTTATCGACCTCTCTCTCGCCCCACTCGCCGCGGCGTCGGCCTTTCTTATGTCTACCCTGGCCGCTTTGGCGGCGCTCTTCGCGGTATACGGCGGATTGCCCCCGCCCGCAGCCACGGCAATGGCCGCAGTCTTGTCCTTGCCCCCGTTGGCCATGGTGGTAGAGGGGGCCCCGGCGTGGCTCGCCGCAGTTATTACAACTGCGATAGGGGTAGTAGTGGCGGGGCTGTTGGATAGGCTATGAGGCAGGCGCCACGCGTCTTGGCTCTAGCGGCGCTGACCTTGGCTCTGCATAAGGGCCTTCTCGTGTTTCAAGAGGTGGAGTCGCCTTATGAGGTCAACGGCACCCTCCTATTGTACATATACCAGTCTGGGTGTGAGGAGTGTAAAAGGGCCGTGGCGGCGGTAGGAGGCGCAGTTGCTTACGCTAAGCAGGTCGTTCTCGCAGTGGGCGGGTCGGCTCTGCTACTGCTGGGGCCTCGTGGAGAGGCTTAGTGTTAAATGCGCCTCCGCCGTCTCTAGGCTACAGACTCTCGCCTCTAGGCGGCTTGGCTCCGCCAGCGACTGTCCCAGAAGGTTCCCGGCTACAAACCGTTAAACTTGGCGTTTCCCCTCCCGTTGGTCGCCCTGGGAAATCTCGCTTTGATGCCCCGGGGACGCCCCGCCCACTTTTAAACGGGCTGAGGAGGCTGTAGGAGACGCAGTCGCGGAGCTGGGCCGGCGGAATAGCGATGGCGGTCACGGGGTCTCCCATGCGCAGGCTCGACTTGCACTGGGGAGAGCGCGGCGGACTACGGCTTTGACAGAGGCGGGGGTGGGCTTTTGGGGAGATGCCGCGCCTAGACTATCCTCCGGGCTTGGCGAAGCCCAGCCTAACACGCTGGCCGTCCTCTTCGGCTTAGTGAAGTCAGGCAATGTTAAATGATGGACTATGTCGTCCCGTGGCCGGGGGTCGGCATGTTTGCCGCGTACTGTAACTGAAGTGTCTTTTTTGCACAGTTACAACACTTTTTTATGTCTATCCCCACATTTGCCCATGGCTGTGAAGGAGGGGGCAAGAGGGTGCTTGACCTCAGGGGGTACGTGTGTCCCTACCCTCAGTTGGCCACGGTGAAGGCGCTGAGGGAGATGGCGGTGGGGGAGGTTTTGGAGGTTATCACCGACAATCCGCCGTCGTGTGAAAACGTGCCCGCCGTGGCTAGGCGGGAGGGGCAAGAGGTGGTGGAGGTCTTCGAGGTGGAGAAGGGGGTGTGGCGCATTGTGATTAGGAAGGTGCGATGAACCCCATCGAGCGTTTTAGGGAGAGGGTCAAGCTGTACCGCGAGGCAGGCATCGCCCTGGAGTCTCTCTCGCTTGGTTGCTCAGTGAAGGTAGACCTCTACGACGTGTTGTACCCAGCCATCCAGCTCCTGAGAGACGAGGTGTCGAAGCTCAACCTCGTCATTGCCCCCAGGGAGGACGCGGCAATCGTAAGGGGAGAGGAGGCCCAGCTGATGAGGGTCTTCCTCGACGTGGAGAACCCACAGCTCGACGCCGCGGCTGTGGAGTCCTTCGCCCCAGCTCTGGCGGTGGTGCTTGTGCAACTCTACATGGCCAAGGCCGCCTCGGCGGAGAGGTTTGCGGAGTACGCCGCGAGGCTCTACAAGGCGCTTGGCTCCACCCGGCACAGGGTGTGGCTCGGCAAGGGGCACAGCATCGTGAGCACGAAGCAGGGCGCGGAGTTCTTCATGGTGGACTTCCTGAGGACCTACGGCGAGGGGGGCTACATCCTCGCCAACAACGACACTATCCAAGTGATAGACCCCTCCGAGGACTTGGACTCCCCCCTCCAGGTGGCCGTGGCGATAAACAACGCCCTCAACGACCTCTACGTCAAAGGCGTCTACAAGGACATACACATAGCCCCCGTATACGACGCGCCCGAGCGCTGGTACGAGGGGGTGGAGAAGAGCTACCTAGCCCACGCCTCTAGGCTGGGTAAAGTGGTGGAGGCCCCCCTCCCCCGCAGGGGCTACCTCCTCCTGGGCGCCACCGCGTGGGGTTATCTTGACAGGGAGCCCCCCACCTTCTACAGAGAGTTGGACAGGGGGTTCGTGGTGGTGGTCACTAGGCCCTTCGGGGAGCTTGCCTACTTCACCACCTACGTGGCCGTCCACGCAGATGAGGAGCTTCTAAAGGCCTTTGAGTCCTCAGTGATGCCCCTTGAGGAGTTTGAGAGAGAGAAGAGGAGAGTCCTCGAGCTGATGGCCACTCCCAACGCCGAGGTGGCCAAGGTGATATACCGCTATCTGCCGGGGCTGGGGGAGAGGTTTAGGGCTGAGGAGCACATAGCCGCGACGATAGACGTCTCGGGGCCGGGGATCTTCGTCTTTAAAGAGATGGCGGAGAAAGCAGGGGTGGATGTGGAGCTGTTCGAGGTGCCCCTCCTCAACCCCAAGCTCTCTAAATTCGCCGCCGACTTCTACATCATGCCCGACGCCACCGCTGGCACCAACGGCGCAGTGGCACTGTTCCTCCACGAGTCTCTGGCAGAGGAGGTAGTGAAAGAGCTGTCTAAGATCCCCCACCTATCCCCCCGGGTGATAGGGAGAGTGGTGGGCAGAGGCGAGGGGAGGCTCCACGTCCCCCCAGAGGCCCTGTCCTACATCTCTAGCAGGAAGCTCAAGGAGAAGCTGACCGCCCAGGCGCCCATCCTCGCGGGGCTGGGGGTGGCCAAGCCGGCGAGGGCTAGGATCTACGTGGAGGGAGACGTGCAGGGGGTGGGCTACAGGCCCTACCTAAGGTCTAGGGCGCGGGTGTTGGGCTTGACGGGCTACGCGAGAAATCTCCCCGACGGCCGCGTGGAGGTGGTGGTAGAGGGCGACGCAGACGCCATTAGGAAGTTCGCAGAGGAGGCATGCAGGTGGAGGGAAAGGTGCAGAGTGGCGGAGACCCAGTGGGAAAGGTACGTGGGAGAGTTCAAAGACTTTGAAATTTTATGATCTTAGACGTCAGGGGGCCCTACCCCGAGCCGACTCAGCAAGCCCTCTCAGCCGTATTGGAGAAGAGCCCGGGGGTAGCTCCAAGTGGTCATAGACGACGAAGACTGCGTAAAAACACTTGAGTCATGTTGCCCTTACCTGAGTACAAGGTGGAAAGGGTAGAAGAGACGAGAGATAGCTACTTGAAGAAGGGGCAAAGGTAGCGCGCCTGAGCCGCCGGCGCCAGACGAGTCGTGCTTCACGGAGTCCCCTACGCTGGGTCTCTGCCACCCATGGCGCCATACTGACGTGTTTCTCAACGGCTCATGTTTCCAGGATAAGATGGGCTCTACCGTGGGCGGCTAACCGCGCTAGGCAGAGGTTGGAAGTAGACCGTCTTAGCGTAGCGTCTAGCTCCGACGGGGAAGCTTTGCAACATACTCTTTGACTTTGCCGACGAGGATTTCTATATCTCTCTGGGCGCTTTTCTCGTCTGGGTACGGGCTGTATATCCCCTCTGGGTCTGGGCCATTGTACTGGTAGCTGTGTAGATCCAGCGCTATAGATGTCAACGCGCTTTCCTCGCCGCCGAGGAGTTGGGCGAGCTTTTTCATCTGGGAAGTGGGCACCAGCGCCGCGACCCAAAGCGCCTTCTTAACCCTCCTCCCCTCTCTGATCCTCACAACGCCGGGGTACGCCTTCTCCACTTCCTCAATCTTGTCGACCAGCATTGCGCCCAGGAGGGACTTCCACGCCTGGAAGGCCTTCCCAGCGGCGTTTCTGACCAGCCCACTTTTGAGAAACTCCTCTGCCAGCTCGGCCTCGTACGCGGCTTCCCTAAATCTGGCCTCTCTGTACGCCTCAAGGTTTATCCAAGGCTTGGCGAGCTCTTCCACGTGTGGTAGTGCGGTTTGCCTTATAAGCCTGTCTCGGCTGGGCGGGCTGGTGTACATGTGTATCTGTAAGGTTTATATAGGTGGGTATTGGTGGACATGTGAGTGTAAAGAGGGATAGGGTAAACATAGCTGTGGCTAGGGAGGTGGCGGAGGAGCTGGGTAACGTGGCGGAGTCCCTCGGCATGACCCAGTTCGCCCTTGCCAACGAAATCCTCACGGTGGGGCTTGAGGCAGTCAAGGCGGGGTACAAGGTGTCGCAGATAAGGGAGCTCCTCCAGTTCTACAAGCTGATGGTGGAGCTGGAGATTGTGCCTATCCCAGGCCGCCTCCTCGACTCGATCGTGGCTGAGCACTATAGGAAGGACAAGGAGGGCGCGCTTAAGGTCTGGTGCGAGGCCGGGAGGATGCTGGGCAGCTATCTGAGGGCCACCTTCGGAGGGCTAGAGGAGGTGTCACAGCTCGTGCCCTACCTGGCCAAGATAGTCCCCGCGAAGCGTTTTGAGCTCAAGGCGTCGAAGGGCGAGGCGGTCTTGGAGATAGTGGGGGTGGGCTACAGCCTAGAGGCCGTGGAGGTAAACGCCGTAGCGGCTAAATGCCTCTTTGAGTCATACGGCTACGAGGTAGTGGAACAAGTGACTGCCCCCGGGATCTTAGTGGTAAAGGCCAAGAAGAGGGAGGCAAAGTAGCCCAACGCCCACCCGGCGCTCCACCGCCGTGGCTGGGGCTCGGCGTTGGACGCTGTTGGGCGCAGTAGCTTTTTCTCGTAATATCGCATATACGCCGTGCGGGTAGTGGTGACTAGTCCCAGGGCGGTGGAGCTGTTTGTAAGAGTGTTGGGGCAGGAGAGAGTAGTGGCGGCGCCTGTTGTGAGGTTCGTACCTCGGCCCATCTCAGCGGAAGAGGTGGCGAGGGCCTTGGCGGGGGCTACCCACGTGGTCTTTGTCTCTGGGGCCGCCGCGTATAGGCTGGCCGAGGTGTTGCCTGGGGCAGGCGCGTTGTTGGCGGGTAAGGCCGTGGCCACGGCGGAGGGGGCGAAGGGGGCTGTCATGGTGAAGAACAAGTTCGGGGTCGAGGCCTACCCTGGCCAGACTTGGGAGGAGGTGGCGGCGTGGGCAAGGGGCTGCGGCGCCGCCGTGGTGTTTCACCATGGGGAGTTCCACAGGGAGTTGGCCGAGGCGCTTGAGGCGCTTTGCCGCTCAGTGGCCCACTTCCAGCTCTACGACGCCGTCCCAGAGGACTTGGACAAGATGCGCCTGCTCGTGGAGCCCGGCGGCGACGTGTACGTCTTCTTCAGTGGGGTGGCTGTGGAGTACGCCGTGGAGAACCCATATGGCCTCCCGGTGGCTGAGAGGCTGAGGCGCGCTGTAAACGTGGCGGCGGGCCCCGCCGTGGCAAAGGCCTTGGCCAAGTACGGCATAGAGGCTGTGGTGCCGCCCTCGGGGAGGCTGGGCGACGTGGTTAAGTTCGTGGCATCGCTTATAAGGGGGTAGACTTCTGCCCCCGTGGAGCTCTACTACGAGGGGGAGGCCGAGCTGTCCCGCGTGGACATAGACGAAATGGCGCAGTGCCTCGGGTTTACGCCTAGGGGGCAGGAGGGGGAGTACCGCGTCTACGCCGCCTCTGGGCCATTCGGCGCGGGGGAGGTCAAGCTCTACCTCCGCGTCCTCTCCCAGAGCCCCCTCGTCTTAGAGGGGAGGCTGGAGGGGCTGGGCACAGTGAACAAGTTCGAGCTCTCCGTGGCGGGGGGCAGGTGGCGGTTCAGGGGGAGGCAGACGGGCCTCTTGAACTTCCTGGGAAAGGACTTCTTCGACAGAGTGGCCAGGTCCTTTGTGGAAAGGGCCTTGGCGTGTGCAAGGAATATAAAGAGGGCGGAGGGCTAGGGCGTGTACGACCTCTGCGTCTTGGGGGAGGCTCCGCTGGCTTTGCCGCGGCTATAAGGGCGGCGCCAAGGTTGTCATGGTTAACGCCGGCCTGCCCCCTGGGGGGACCTGCGTCAACGTGGGGTGCGTCCCCACCAAGTACTTGGCCAAGGCGGCTGAGGTTGTCCACAGGGCGAAGATGGGGTACTACCCCGGCGTCAAGGCAACGGTGGAGGTCCGCCTCGGGGACCTCTTGAGAGGCGCCGCCGGCGTGGCGGAGAGGCTTAGGCGGGAGAAGTATATAGACTCCCTGGAGTACTACGGCATAGACTACGTAGAGGGCCGCGGCGCCCTGGCCTCTGCCAACGCGGTAAAGGTTGGGGGCAGGACGATAGAGGCCAGGCGGATCGTGATAGCCACGGGGGCCAGGCCCGCCGTCCCGGCGATAAAGGGGCTGGAGGAGGTGAAGACACTAACGAGAGCTTGTTTGAGCTTGGGGAGCCCTTCAGCGTGGTGTTCATAGGCGGCGGCGCCGTGTCTGTGGAGCTGGCCCAGGCCTTCAACAGGCTGGGGCTTAAGACCGCCATATCTACGAGGGGCAGGCTGTTGAAGTACGAGGAGGAGGTGGCGTCCCGCTTCGTGGAAGAGGTGCTGAGGGAGGAGGGGGTCGAGGTGATACACGATGAGGCTGTGGCAGTGCGGCGTGTGGACGGCGGCGTGGGGGTGGTGGGGCGGGAGGGGTCTAGGGCGAGGGGAGAGGCGCTCTTCATCGCCATTGTGAGGAGGCCGAACTCGGAGACGGCCAGGAGCTCTTGGAGCTGAACCCGGAGGTGGCCCACGGCCTAACGGTAGACGACATTGCGGAGATGATACCCGCCTTTCCCACTTTCGGCGAAGCCGCCAGATTAGCCGCGCTGGCCCAAAGATGTGGTAAAACTCTCCTGTTGTGCAGGCTGAGACGCCGCTATTGTGCCCTTACTCTCTCGGCGTTAGGCGTTGGTTTTAGGTGCCTTATGATGGCCTCGCCGAGGTACGCCAAGAAGGGCTTTTCTGGCACAATGTGCGGCTCTACGCCGAATTTTTTACACTCCTCTGCCGTGACTGGCCCCACCGCCGCCAGCTTAACTGCGCCCGACCTAAACCGGCCGGCCACTTGTTCGGCTAGGCCTAGGGCGCTGAGCTGTGTGAAAAAGCTGTTGCAGGCCAGGGCGCTTGTGAAGACCACCACGTCTGCCTCCCCCGCCAAGACCAGCTTCGCTATCTCTGCCGCATTTCCCTCGGGCTCCGTCCTGTAGGTCTGTATGTACTTCACCTCGGCGGCCCTCTTCTGCACCTCTTGCAGAAACTCGTCGTCTAGGTACCCGTAGAACGATATGGCTACCCTCTTCCCCTCAAGCGTCCTCTCGGCAACCTTCAACAGCTCCTCCGAGGTCTCCCCCACCGCGGCGCAGTTGAGGCCCAGGAGAGTCCTCACGTTGCCAGCGGCCTTGCTGCCCCTACACAGAATAGTCATCTTAGAGAGCGTCTCCCTAAGCCTCTGCTCTAGCCCAGCCCTCTTAGCCTCTTGCACCAAACTTGCAACCGACTGCCCAGTCATAAATATGAAGACGTCGAAGTGAGATATCTCGTCGATGAACTTCGCCACGTCCGCACCCCCGGCCTCCTCTATCTTCACCACGGGGAGGTAGACGGGCTCTATGCCCGCCTTGACCAACATCTTGGCCAAGAGGTCCGCCTTGTGTGCCCTCCCCGAGGTTATCACCACAGTGGGCATGTATATACCTATGTGGGGTATTTATTGCTGTATTGCACAGAAAAGGGGAATAAGGAATTTTTAAACAAATCCACGGGCTACCATGGAAACTGTTGAGAAAAAGCCCCTAACCGTTGACGCATATGCAGAAGAGGGGCGCCGCATCCTTGAGTACTACGAGAAGGGGCCTTGGCCGAGCCACGTGGCGGAGCTTAAGAAGACCAACTACCCCATAGACGCCTACGGGGCGGGGCTGGCGGCTAGGAAGACCATGTGGGCCGCTGGCTCCGCCAAGATACGGTTCGTCTACACGGGCTTCATCGCCAGGAGGACCAGGGATGGAAAATACGCGGAGCTCCACTTCAGAGTATGGCAGCCCTCGGGCCAGATATACACCACGCAGAAGCTCCGCCAGCTGATCGAGTTCATTGAGAAATACGGCCTAGGCCTCGTGGAGCTGGCCGGCCAGCAGGGGATGATGATTATCTCCATCCAGCCGGAGAAGGCGGATGAGGCCATCGACGCCTTGAGGGCCATTGGCACAGACGTGGGGGCCACCGGCGACACCATCAGAGAGCTGGCCACGTGCGTCGGGCCCGCCCTCTGCGAGTTCGCCCTGTACGACACCCTCGCGGCGCGGGACTACTTCTTAACCCACCCCAAGATATACGAGTGGATGAGCAACCAGCTATTCCCCTTCAAATTCAAGGCCAAGTTCTCGGGGTGCCCATTCGACTGCACCAGGGCGGTGCACCGCGCCGACTTCGGCTTTATTGGCGTGTGGGAGGGTGCTCCTGAGGTGGATCAGGCTAGGTTTAGGGAGCTTGTGGAGAGGGGGGTTGTGGACCCGGTTAAGCTTGCCGCTAACTGCCCCAGCGGCGCCATTAGGTGGGACGCCGAGAGGAGGGAGCTCGTAATAGACGGGAGCAAGTGTAAAAAGTCTATGCACTGCATCCGCACAGCCTTCCCAGCCATAAAGCCAGGCAAGAATAGGAAGATTGCGGTGCTCGTGGGCGGCCACGTCAAGGGAAGATTCGGCGGAAAGATGTCCAAGCCCTTGGCCATAGTCAACGACTACAAGGAGGCCGCGGACTGGGTGGTGAAGACTGTCGAGGCTTGGATGGAGGGCATGGAGAAGGGCATGGTGAAGCACAAGGACAGGATTGGGGACTTCATCATGAAGGTAGGCTTCAAGCGCTACCTCGAGGAGGTGGTGAAGGTGAAGCCGCAGGGCAAGCCCACCTTACACCCGTCGCTTAGGGCTGGAGCGGTGCTCGACGACGAGGAGAGGAAAATGTGGCTAGACTGGGTCAACAAGATAGTGGCTGAGTACAAGCTATGAGCGCGGAGAGGCTCAAGAAGAGGCTCCCAGTACCCTACACCGACTGGCTGCCGGAGGCGCTGAAGCGGAATTTGGGCAAGTGGGTGGATAGGAAGTTCCACGGCTATGGCATAATTGAGCACGTCTCGGCCACTGGGGAGAGGATATTCACAGTGAAGGTGGGCACGCCGCCCAACTTCCGGGTCAGCACGGATACACTCAAGAAGTTTGTCGAAATCGCCGACACCTACGGCATCGGGGCGCTGAGGATTACCAGAAACGGAAATGTGGAGTTCATGGCAGACTCTCTGGAGAAGGCGCTTAAGATCAAGGAGGAGGTGGAGAAGCTGGGCTTCCCAGTGGGAGGCTGGGGCCCCACCATATGGTCTATAAACAGCTGTACTGCCTTCCTGACGTGCACCACCGCGGTGGTGGACGCGCCAAGCATTACCAAGGTTCTCTACGACGCTCTGAAGCCCTACTTCACCGGCGAGATAACTCTCCCGGCGAAGCTTAGGATAAACGTTTCCGGCTGTCCCAGCAGTTGCGGCGGATTTACAGCGGACATAAACCTGGTGGGCCACTACGGAGACGCCCCCACCTACGACCCCGAGAGGATAAAGCTCTGCCTCCCCAAGTCTGCCAAGGCCCTGGAGGCGGGCCACGTGCCGGAGGTTGCCGAGGTGTGCCCCACCGGCGCCATAAAGGTGTATGGAAAACCCGACGGCTCGGTGGGCCTTGACGTGATTAGGTCCAAGTGCATTGCCTGTGGCCGTTGCCGCGACGTCTGCGACTGGATGGACTTCGACCAGAGCAAGGCAGGCGTGGCCGTGCTCATAGGCGGCAAGGCGAGCAACACCGGCAGAGGCCCGCTCCCCTCGGTGCAGGTAATACCCTGGGTGCCCGCCATCCCGCCCGCGTATAGGGAAATCGTGGCCGTGGTGAAGAAGATCATCGACGTGTGGAGGCAGAACGCCAGGGAGGGGGAGAGGCTGGGCGACTGGGTGTACAGAATCGGCATGGAGAAGTTCTACGAGATGTTGAACATCCCAGTCACCAAGTGGAATAAGCCGGTGAAATTTGAGGGCGAGTTCGGCATAAGGCAGTTCTTGGCGTGAGCATCTACGACGTAATTGGGGACTTTTTACTAAGGCTCAGGTTTAACCACGGAGTTGAGGAGCTGGGGGAGGTAGAGGACTTGGTCCACGAGCTGGCGAAGCTGGAGGAGGGGGCCGAGGCCACCTACATCCTCTCCCTCCAGGGTAGGCCCAGGCCCTACCTAGTCACCGCCTTGAAGACTGCGGAGGGCTACGCCTTGGCCTTCTTGAACCTAGACGACGTGCGGCGCCTTGAGGGCGTCAACGTGGAAGAGCTGGAGGACGTCACCACTAGGCTCTCTGTGGAGAAGTTCGGCAACCCGGCGCCCTTCCTCTTCCCAATAAAACAGGAGGGGGAGGTGGTCTACGCCGCGATGGGGTTTAAGACCTTTGTGGAAAACTTAACCGCTGGGAACATCGAGGACTTGATAGACCAGATCGAGCTGGACAGCGACGCCTATTTCCTAGAGCTTAAAAAGGCGCTGGCGAAAACTTCCACTGGGGGCGTGGAATAACTCTTATTAATAAGTGTGGAGTCTTTCCTATGGAGAAGAAAAACAAGCTTGCGATAATCGTGTGGAGCGGCACTGTGGACAAGCTGTACCCCGTGGCCATCCTCTCGAGCGCGGCCGCCGCTGGGGGCTGGGACGTGGAGCTCTTTTTCACCTTCTGGGGGCTAAACGCCATTAGGAAGGAGAACTTGTCCCAGATGAAGATCTCGGCTGACTTCGCCGAGTATGCCCCCGCGGTGGCTCAGGCAGTTAAGCAGATGAACTTCCCGCCGTGGCACGAGCTTATAAGACAGGCCAAGTCCATGGGCAACGTCCGCGTCTATGCGTGCTCTACCACCATGGAGATGTTTGGCATAAAAGACAAGGCGCAGCTCGCCGACTTCGTGGACGAGGTGGTGGGCGCCGCCACCTTCCTCGAGAGGGCAAAGGACGCCTCAGTCACTCTGTTTATATAGTCCTTCCCACAACGCCGGCAATTTTTCACATTTTTATTACCACACAGGAGAAATAATGCTTTAATACATTTTGGAAAGTGTAATCTATGCCCAAAAGGGTGTTGGTTCTGGGCGGTGGAACTGGCGGCTTAATTACGGTGAAGGAGCTTAGGGAGAGGTTTGGGCCGGGGGATGTGGAGATAACGCTTGTAGACGCCAAGGATAGGACGGAGTTTAGGCCTTCGTACCTCTACGTGGCTTTTGGCTACAGGAGGCCGGAGGAAGTCTCTGTCCCTCTTGAGCACGTAAAACGCCATGGAGTAAATTTTGTGAAGGCCAAGGTGACAGCCATAGACGCGGCCAATAGGAAGGTGAAGACCACCGCTGGGGAGTTTACCTACGACGTGTTGGTGGTGGCCCTCGGCGCAGAGACCGTAGACACTGGCTTCCCCCACACGTGGGAGCTAGAGCCTTCTCTCAAGGTTGCCGAGGCCCTCGCCCAAGTGAGGCAGGGGCACGTCGTCATCGGCGTCTACTCTCTGCCCTACCGCTGTCCGCCAGCCCCCATCGAGCTGGCGATGCTCACCCACTTCTACTACCTAACCCGGGGGCTGAGAGACAAGGTCAAGATAACTGTGGTGCACCCGCTCAAGAGGCCCTTTGAGAACTTTGGCCCAATGGCGGCCAAGTGGATGTCCGGCTTCCTACAGCAGCTGGGTATTGAGTACGTCGGCGTGGGGCAGTCCACGGCCATCAAGAGCTTGGGCAAGAACGAGTTGGAAACCACCACTGGGGAGAGGATCAAGTTCGACGCGGCCTTTATTGTCCCGCCGCACAAGGCGCCGGACCCCGTGCTCAACAGCGACTTGGCTAAAAATGGGTGGGCGGCGCCCCGGAACCCCGCCAACGGCGACTTTAGAAGCGCAAAATACGACGACGTCTATGTAATAGGCGACGTTGCCGCTCCCAATGTCCCAGTGGGGATGGCTGGGACAATTCTACACAGCTACATGCCCTGGGTTATAAGCAACATAGCCGCCGACCTATTCGGCGTATACCTCGGGAAGCCCCCGTTTAGAATTGTTGGCACATGCGCCTTAGACGTGGGGGCCTTTGGAATGGCCGCTGCCTGCGACTTCACGCCGTTTGTGAAAAAGCAGAAGCCGTACCCCGACTGCATGTTCCTTCCGCCAGCACCTGCGACGCGTTTGTTCAAGGAAATGTTTGAGAAAGTGTACTTCAACTGGCTTCTGGGGGTGGTGCCATGAGCGAGGTAGTCACAATACCCAAGGCCGACTACGAGAGGCTTCTGCAGGAGGTGCAGGCCCTGCGCAGGGAGGTGGAGGAGTTGAGCTCCCTCCTCCTCCCAGTGAAGATCGTGCTAGAGAGGTTGCCCCACCTAATGGCGGACATACAGGTGTTCAAAGTGGCGGCGCCGCTCATCTCCATGTTGTCCATAATGGACTCGGCTGACTTGAACGCCTTGGGCGCCGCCATGCAGGGAGGCGTGGTCTGCGCCAGCAAGGCGCTGAGGCAGGTGGCCGAGGACGGGGCGCCGCGCGTGGGGCTCTTCGGCCTCCTCTCCGCCATGCGCGACCCAGAGGTGCAGAAAGCCATGGGCCTCATGGTGACTCTGCTAAAGGCCATGGGCAGTTGCATGGAGGAGAACCTAAAACAGGTAAGCGAGAAGTAGCCAGGGGCTGTGGAATAATTCTTTTAAACATAGCCTCCCCTTACTTTTATGCCCAAGACGTTAGACGTAAGGGGGAAGTTCTGCCCCATCCCCGTCATGGAGACAGCCAAGGCCATAAACGAGGTGCCCGTGGGCGACGTCTTGGAGGTCCTCGCCACCGACCCAGCGGCGGATCCGGATATAAAGGCGTGGGCCAAGCGCATGGGGCACGAGGTGGTCTCCTCTGAGAAAACCGCCGAGGGGTACCTACGCATTGTAGTACGCAGACTCAAGTAAACGGCGTGTGAGCGTTGTATCAATACCCGACTTTTTCTATCTGTTGGCTAAGTGGATAAGCGCCAGGGGCCGCCCCTGCAAGCCCGGCGGCTACGACATGGCCCTCTGGGACGGGCTCTGGGTCAAGGGGAACCTCCTAGTCTCCGAGGGGGAGGGGGAGCCCCGGTGCTTGGAAGACGGGGAGCTAGTGGAGGCCATCAGGACCACGGCCTACCCCGACTGCGTGTCTAAGGCCTCTCCCGCCGCGGTGGAGCCCCCCTACGTCGAGCTGTATGGAGGCGAGGAGTCGGCCATCCTACTCGGCGTGGCCGACGGGAGAGTGGTCTTGGTGGAGGCCAGCGGCGGGCAAGTGGGTTGCGTCTGCGTCACCGACATAGACGTGGAGAAGTTTAGAAAAGCCGCGCATATACTCGAGAGGAGGTATATGGAGATGTACAAGCTTTTACATCATGTGCCCGGATAGATTCACGTGTATGTTTGTAAAAAATTGTGTGGTAGATCATTGTTGTTAGAAACGTTTATTAACCTCGGCTATCATATTACTAATGTTGGTCGAACTTTCTAGTCTTGTTGGGGTAAAGGTTGACGAGACCGCTAGGGCCATGGTGTCCTTTGTGGCCGTAAACGAGCCTGTGACTATGTATAGAGTGGCGCGGGGGCTCAACATGCACTTCTCCCATGTGTATAGAAAGGTGAATAAGCTCGTGGCGCAGCGCCTCCTCGAGCCCGCGTCGGCGGGGAGGTCCACGGTGTACTACGCCACGGTGAGGGGGCTCTTAATCCCGCTGATCTACGGCACTGCGCCTAAGTCCCTCATCTTGGCCAAGATCAAGCGGAGGCTTAGGCTGGAGTCTTTCTCCGACGAGGAGGTGGAGGCCTTTTTGAAGTTCTACGGGAGGGTGGCCGCGGGGGATGCCCCCCTCGAGGGGCTGGAGCTGGTGGGGGCCTACTTGGCCACGAGGTGTGGGAATAGGCTTGAGAATTGTTTTTCCCAGATGGAGAGGGGGGACGCGGTGTTGGCCAGCAGAGTGGCCGCCTATGCGGTTATATCGCTTGTGAGGAAGATATTTGACGAAGCGCTTATAGTGAGAGATGAGGAGTATACGGCGGTGTTGTTTAAAGAGGACGGTGGGTACAAGCTCTTTGCTGCCCACTGTAAGATGTGCGGGCGGGACAAGTACTGTAGCCTAGACCCCTGCCCCACGCTGATGGAAAAAATAGTTGGGAGAATTAGGCTAAGGCCGCGGCAGGCTTGACTGCGGTCTTCCTGAGGTAGGCAGACCTGCGTACTACAAAGTAGTGGAGGTATCCGCCTTGCTCCGTCTTCACTACAACGCCCTTCGCCGCCTTAAGGACCTCCTCTGCCCTTTTCCCCGCGTACTGGGTGGGAGCGACCACCACGCCGTCTCTCACCTTTAGGTACATTTCTATGTCGCATAGGCAGAACTTGGACACTACGTCGTCGTAGGTCAACATGGCCCTACTCCGTTGGATAGTTATAAACGTTATTACAAGGGTGGGGGAAATACTTCCGCCGCGTCGGCGGAATAAGAGATAATTAGTGTTGCCTCCCTATCTCCATGTTTGACAGACTCGACGAGAGGGAGTACCTAATCTTGTCTTATGTCACCATGCGCGAGCCCGTGACAGCTTATAGGATAGCCGTCGATAACCGCCTCTTCTTCTCCTACACCTACAAGAAGGTGGTGGAACTCGAAAGGCGAGGCTTCTTGGCCTCAGCTGCGGCGTCTAGGGGGCAGAGGGTCTACAAAGCCACTCCTATGGGCATCATAGCCCTCATCCAGAGGGAGGGGCCCCGGCGGTACTTAGTGGATAAGCTGGCCTCGAAGTGGGGCCTAGACGGGCCGCGTGCCCTCGCCCTTGTGGAGAAGGTGGCTAAGCTCTACAGGCCCGATATGCCGATCAACGACGTTGAGCTTTTGTACATATACTTGGCCAAGCGCGGGCTAATAGACGGAGAGCTGGCGGCCATCCTCTCGCCAGTGGCGGAGAGGGTGAGAGCCTCTCTGCGCGTCGTATGTACATCTGTGTAAAAGCGTTGTTACACGTTGTATAGGAATAGGACTTAAAAGGGGGCATGTAGATAAGCTCATGTCAGCACCGCCCAACCTACCGCCGCCCGACCAGCTTCTACAGAGGGCCGAGGAGATACTGAAAGAGCTTGAGAAGGGGCCTTGGCCGAGCCACGTGGCGGAGCTGAGGAAGACCCAGTACCCGCTCAGAGTCTACGGCGTGGGTCTCGCGGCTAGGAAGTCCCCCTGGGGCCCCGGCGCCGTCAAAGTGGCCTATATAAACACGGGGGTGTTGGCACGGTGGGCCAGAGACTGGGTTCCAGGCGGCGGCGTAGAGGTGCACTTCAGAGTCTTCCACACCCCAGGCAAGTTCTGGAAGACCGACTTCATAAAAAAGATAACAAAGATCTCCAGAGAGCTTGGGGTGGGACTTATAGAGGTGGTGGGGCAGACTGGCGCCTTTGTCCTCAACCTAACGCCAGACAAGGCGGAGGAGATGGTGGACGCCCTTAGGTCCATTGGCACAGACGTGGGCGGCAGTGGAGACGCCATAAGAGCTCTCAACGCCTGCGTTGGGCCCGCACTATGCGAATTCGCCCTCTTCGACACCTTGAAGTGGTACGCGGAGTTTCACAAAGACAAGCGCGTCAACGACAACATAGCGACGCCCAACTACCCCTACAAGTTCAAGATCAAAATATCTGGCTGCCCTCTGGACTGTGCCCGCGCCAACAGGGCAGACATAGGCTTCATCGGCGTGTGGGAGGGTGCTCCTGAGGTGGATCAGGCTAGGTTTAGGGAGCTTGTGGAGAGGGGGGTTGTGGACCCGGTTAAGCTTGCCGCTAACTGCCCCAGCGGCGCCATTAGGTGGGACGCCGAGAGGAGGGAGCTCGTAATAGACGGGAGCAAGTGTAAAAAGTCTATGCACTGCATCCGCGCCGCGTACCCAGCCATAAAGCCAGGCAAGAATAGGAAGGTCGCTGTAGTAATTGGGGGCGGAGTTAAGGGGAGGTATGGGCCTAAGCTAGGCTGGTTCATCGGCTACCTAAGGCCGGACCAGGTGAAGGAGGCCATAGACCTCACCTTCAAGGTCATTGCCCCCTGGGAGGCCGAGGCTCAGCCCAAGTACAGGCTCGGCGACTACATTTTGGTGACTGGGCTGGACAAGTTCATTGAGAAGGCTGGGATTAAGCTTGAGGGCATGCCCGAGTCCATTGCCAAGACGCCGGACGACGTGCCCTACGCCGTGTTGCCCAAGGAGGAGAGAGACATGTACCTAAAGCTTGTGGAAGAGCTTAAGGGCAAGGTGGGGGTATGACCGCCGCCGCTCCGTCTAAGGCTGAGAGGTTGCAGAAGGTATTCCCCGTCGACTTAGAGAAGTTTCTGCCCGAGGCCATACTCAGGAACTACGGAAAGTGGGTGGATAGGAAGTTCCACGGCTACGGCATAATTGAGCACGTCTCGGCCACTGGGGAGAGGATATTCACAGTGAAGGTCGCGTTGCCGCCTAACGCGAGGCTTTCGGCAGATACGTTGGACAAATTTGCCGATATTGCGGACAAGTTGGGCATAGGCGCGCTGAGGGTGACCATGGCAGGCAACATAGAGTTTCTGACCGACTCTCTGGAGAAGGCGCTTAAGATCAAGGAGGAGGTGGAGAAGCTGGGCTTCCCAGTGGGAGGCTGGGGCGGCGCCTTGTGGGGAATCAACAGCTGTACCGCATATCTGACTTGCACCACCGCGGTGGTGGACAGCCCGAGCATCACCAAGGCCCTTGGCGACGCGCTGAAGCCCTACTTCACCGGCGAGATTCCGCTTCCCGCAAAGCTCAGGGTCTTCGTCAGCGGTTGCCCGGCCATGTGCGCCGGCGGCACAGCCATAGATATAGCCATAGTGGGCCAGTGGGGCGCCCCGCCGAAGATACGGGAGGAGGTCCTCCCCATGTGTCTCCCGCCGCCTAAGGCCTTGGCCAAGTTGCCGGAGTCGCAGATATTCCTAGTCCAAGTCTGCCCCACAGGCGCCCTTTCTCTGAGGAGGGAGGGGGACAAGGTGAAGCTCGTCCTAATTGGGGAGAAGTGCATCAACTGCGCCAGGTGTAAGGAGAACTGCGACGCCTTTGACTACGACCCAGAAAACGTGGGTGTGTCAATACTCGTGGGCGGCAAGATGTCTAACACTGGCACTGGCCCCAGGCTGGGCCGGGTGTTGATACCGTGGTTGCCCGCAAATCCGCCGAGGTACGAGGAGATCGTGGCCGTGGTAAAGCACATAGTAGAGACGTGGAGGCAGCACGCCCAGCCCGGCGAGAGGCTTGCCGACTTCATCGAGAGAGTGGGGTGGACTAAGTTCCTCGACCTCCTGGGCTTCGGCAAGGTTAGAGACTACTACCAGAGAGTGCCTGAGTTCGCCAGGACGTTCCTCACCTACAGATCCCGCGGCGACGTCTACCCGAGGCTCAGAGATGGAATTTGAGGAGTTTGAGAAAAAGATAAGGTCTTTTTCCCGCCCTGTCTACCTCCGGGAGTTTCCCCAAGTCCTCGTCTTTCAAGACCCCTCGGAGAAGTTGCACCTCTGGGTCCGAGACGTCAACCTCTACGCCTTGGTGGTCCTCGACGGGAGTAGGTACAAGATGGGCTTCATAGACTTGAACATACGCGTTTTTACCACCGCCCCTTGCGCCGACGCGGAGGGGGAGACCACTCTCTTGGGCGAGGTGGAGGACCTCCCCTGGCCTGGGTACAGGCTCAACTACGCCATGTCTCTATTCCCAGTGAAATGCGACGAGTCTGGCCTCTACGGGTTCCTCTCGGTGAAGTTCACAGTCCCCCTCGAGTGGGGCTTCTTCAACTGGGCCCAGATCGCGGCCTTGGTAATTAGAGAAAGGGTGGAGGAGTACTTGGCGGAGATAAAAAACAAGTTTGGATACGTAGACGCCGTGGAGGTCACCAAGTGAGCACAACCTTGGCCTCAGCCGCGTACTCATAGAAGCTCGCAATGCCCATTATCTTGACCCCCTCCACCACTTCGTCCTCTTTTATGTTGAAGGTGGCAGCGGCCGAGGAGCACAGCCACATCTTACACCCCATGTCTAAGCACTGCTTAAACCTCTCTCTAATCTGTGGGTCTAGTTTTTCAAAGACTTTCTTTTTCACTATGTGGGCCGCGTCCAAGGTGTAGAAAATCAACACCTCGAACCCCATGGAGGCGGCCGCCAAGGCGTAGCCGAGCATCGTGGAAATCCTAGGCCCATCCGCGGGCGGCATTGTGGCTAAGAAGGCCACTTTATCCGGCATGTGGGCGACTTGGGGCATGTATATATACCTTATTCCACTGGAGGAAGTCTTTCCGAGATTAGTGGAATAAATCTTTTTAAGCACAGGCCCAATGGGGTCTATGCCGGTTAAATGTCCAGGGGAGTACACGGTGGATGGTAAAAAGGTGATCCTCGACGAGGACTGCTTCATGCAGAACACAGAGGACTGGGATGAGAAAATAGCCGAGTGGATGGCCAGGGAGCTTGAGGGAATACAGCAGCTGACAGACGCCCACTGGAAGCTAATTAGGTATCTCAGGGAGTACTGGGAGACATACGGCTCTTGCCCGCCGATTAAGATGGTGACAAAGGAGACAGGCTTCACCCTTGAGCAGATCTACCAACTGTTCCCCTCTGGGCCAGCGCACGGCGCGTGTAAAGTGGCCGGGGCGCCTAAGCCCACGGGCTGCGTATAAACCCCCCTTTTTCCCCGTGGTACCCCGCCTCGTCGTATCCTCTTTTAAGGGCATTTCTGGGAAGACCATAGCGGCGCTGGGCTTGATGTACGGCCTCCGCCGCAGGGGGCTGAGGGTGGCGCCCTTCAAGGTGGGCCCCGACTTTATAGACCCCTCGTACCACGGCGCGGCGGCTGGGGCCGCCAGCAGAAATCTCGACGTGGTTTTAATGGGGGAGAGGGGGGTCTTGGAGAGGTTTGTGAAATACTCGGCCGGCTTCGACGTGGCCGTGGTAGAGGGCGTCTTGGGGCTCTACGACTCCGTGGATGGGGTCTCCGAGCTGGGGTCCACCGCGCAGGTGGCTAAGTTGCTCAAGGCCCCCGTGGTGCTGGTGTTGAACGGGGAGAGGGTGAATAGGACGTTGCGGGCCGTGGTGAGGGGGCTCAAGGCCTTTGACCCCGGCGTGAACATCGCAGGGGTTATTTTGACCAACGTGGTGGGCCGCCAAGTGGAGAAGTTGGCCAAGTCTATCCCCGAGGAGGGGGTGAGGCTGTTGGGGGCTATTCCGAGGAGCGAGAAAATTGCCCAGTTTTTCGCGTATAGGCACCTGGGCCTAGTCCCAGTGGCCGAGAGGGGGGATGGGGGGCTTTTCCACGTGTTGGAGCGCCACGTCCTCCCCTACATAGACTTCGACGAGGTGTTAGAGGTGGCAAGGGAGGCCGGGGATCTTGACGTGGAGGTGGTGGACCCCCCGCAGCCCCGGAGGCTCGGCTGTAGAATCGGGGTGGTGTTTGACAGGGCTTTCAACTTCTACTACCCCGAGGTGTTTGAATACGCCTCGGCCCTCGGCGAGGTGGTGTACGTCAACGCTCTTGAGGACCAGGCCGTGCCCGAGGTAGACGTCTTGTACGTGGGAGGGGGGTTCCCAGAGGTTTTGGCGGAGGAGCTGGAGAGGAACAAGCCGTTTAGGGCCTCGCTGAGGCGCTTCGTGGAGTCTGGGGGGAGGGTGTACGCCGAGTGCGGCGGCCTCATGTACATGGCCTCTTCGGTGGTGTACGAGGGGGGCGAGTACGAGATGGTGGACGTGGTAGACGGCGTGGCTGTTGTGCTTAAGAGGCCGGTGGGGAAGGGGTACGCCTGGGGCCGCGTAGTGGGGAAGACCCCCATAGCGCCGGTGGGGGCCCAGCTGAAGGGGCACGAGTTCCACTACTCCAAGCTCATATTGAGGGAGAGGGTGGAGCCGGTGATTAAGCTGGAGAGAGGCGTGGGGATTGGCGGAGGCGTCGACGGCATTGTGAAATACAACATGCACGCCCAGTACCTCCACATACACCCCTACACCTACAACGTGTTGAAGAGGTTGTGCTCTACATAGTGGGCGTCGGGCCGGGGGACAAGGAGCTCTTGACGCTTAAGGCGGTCAAAATTCTGCAGACGGCAGACGTGGTGGCCTACGGCGACTTGGTGCCAGAGGAGGTGGTGGAGGAGTTCGCCCCCCAGGCCGAGAGGGTGAAGATTGGGCATAGGCATAAGGACCACGACGAGGTCGTGGCTAGGTTGCTTGAGGTGGCCAGGGAGAAGAACGTGGTGTTGTTGAAGAACGGCGACCCCACGGTGTTTGGGAGGGCGCATCAGATCTGCCGCATGGCCCGCGCCGCGGGCGTGCCGTGCGAGATTGTCCCAGGGGTGTCCAGCTTCACTGCCGCCTCAGCCCTAGGCGGAGTGGAGCTAACCGACGGCGTCGCCCTCCGCCACGTGGCCCTCCTCTCCTACCCCCACGTCGACGAGGAGGTTCTCAAGAGCGTGAGAGCCGACGTGTACGTCATATTCATGATGGGCGACAGACTCACCCAGGTGGCCGAGCTTGTGAAAAAGGTGTGCGGCAAAGCCGTGGAGGTCTACGTGTGTAGCAGAATCTCCCTGGGAGGGACCTGCCTCCCACTGGAGAAGGTGGAGAAGGTTGAGAAGCCCCTCCTGGTTATTGTGAGAAAGTGCTGGTCCCCGCCCTAGGGGCTTGGCCCCTTTAAGGGGGCCACTGGGCTGAGGCGGCAGAGCTTGCAGAACTCCGCGCCATAAGTTGTACACGTGGATTGTGCCCCAACATTGCGCCTCGACGGGACAATTGCTGACGCCATAGGGCGGTGACGCGGTATATTCGGGGGGCTTTGTGTAGTTGAAGGCGGAGAAGGTAGATACGGCGTAGGCGGCCTCCTCTGCATGGGGCACGGGAGTTAGCATTGTCTGTGGAATAAGCTTTATTTATACAAACGGCGTTGGGGATATGGCTGTGGCGCATGAGGCGGCCCAACATGGAGCCGCGGCGTTTAAGATGGGGGATACCTCCAACATCAAGCCTTTTAAAGCCAAGGAGGACCAGGTCAAGGTTCTTCACTCCAGGGTGGGTCTTGAGCTTCCTAAGGACCCCCTGGAGCACATACGGCGGAGGCTGAGGGAGGAGGTTTCACGGAACCGGAACGTGAAAATGGCCATGGAGGTGTGCGTCCACTGCGGCATATGCCTAGACAACTGCCCCACATATGTCCAGACTAAGGACATCTTCAACTCCCCCGTGGGCAGGGCGGAGCTCATTAGGTCTGTAATTAAGGCCGAGTCCCTGAGCGGGAAGCTGTTCGGCAAAGCCGTGGGGGCGGTGAAGCTCACGGAGGAGCAGCTGGAGAAGATATACACGTACTACTACCAGTGCCTGGAGTGTAGAAAGTGCGCCTATGCCTGCCCCTTCGGCATAGATCAGGCGGACATCACTAGGCTTGTTAGAGAGGTCATGTACGAGGCCGGCATAATCTCGAAGTACATTGCCACAGTCATTGACGCGGTGGAGCGCACGGGCACAAACTTGGGCATGAAGCCTATGGCGGTTATAAAGTCCATAACCTTTGCCGCGGGGGAGATCAAGGAGGAGAAGGGCGTCGAGGTGGAGTACTTCATATACCGCGACGACCAGAACAAGCTGGTTAAGTACAAGGCGGATCAGCCAGTTAAGGAGGTCCAGCCCGGCGACCCCGATTGGCCGGAGGCCTTGCTCATTCCGCCCTCGGCCGACTTCTTTACAAACATGGAGACTCTCAAGGGGTACATGCTCTTCCTCCACCTAATGGGGATCAAGTACGCCTTTAGCACAGAGATGGCGGAGCTGGCAAACTTCGGCCTATTTGCCTCAGAGCGCCACATGAAGTTCATAGGCCAGAAGGCCGTCAACGCCGCGCTCAGGCTCAAGGTGAAGTACGTAATTGCGGGGGAGTGCGGCCACGGGTGGCGCGCCTTTAAGAACTACACTGGGCCAGAGCTGGAGAAACACGGCATAAAGACTATGCACGTCTTCCACCTAGTGGTAGACGCCATTAAAAACGGCAAACTGAAGCTGGACCCCTCCCGCAACGGCGACGTCGTCTACACCTTCCAAGACTCCTGCAACTACGCCCGCGGCGGCGACTTGACGGAGGAGCCACGCTTCATAATTCGGCACGTGGTTAAGAACTACGTGGAGAGCCCCAACAACAGAGAGAAGACGTGGTGCTGCGGCGGCGGAGGGGGCCTGCTGACCGACGAGCTTCTGCCGCTGAGGATTCAATACGCCAAGAACTGGTACGAAGACGCCTTGAAGGTCAACGCAAACCACGTGGTCAGGGCCTGCGCCATATGCAAAGCCCAGCTGAGCCACACCATCCCCCACTTAAACAAGGAGTACGGCAAAAACATAACCTACTCCGGGCTAATGGACCTGGTATACAAGGCCATAGTCATTTAAGCGTCTTCTGAAATATATCTTAATTTTAATTTTGTTCAAAATTGCTTTCGAATAAACTTTTGCCTTATTATACAGTGGCTAGGGAATAAGTTGTATAAATTTCTCTTTGCGTGCTGGCATGCGGAGGGTGGTGATAGTGGGAGGGGGAGTCGGCGGCGCATTTACTGCGAATAAGTTGGCAACTAAGGCGTTTGCAAAGGTGAAGAAGGGGGAGTTGGAGATCGTGATTGTAGAGCCTGAGGAGAATGTGGTCTACCAGCCCGGGTTCCTATACATACCATTTAAGGAGTTGCCCAGCGAAGTGATGTTTAGGCCCGTGCGAAAGGTATTGCACCCGCTTGTGAACTTGGTGAAGAAACGGGCAACCCAAATAGACGTGAAAAACCGCAAGGTGGTTCTGGGGGATGGGTCTGAGATTCAGTACGACTACCTCGTCTTGGCCACGGGCTCTGTGGTTAAGACGGACCACTTTCCCGGGTTTAAGAAGGTGTGGCACACCTTCTGGACTTACGAGGGGGCCAAGGCGCTGAGGGAGGCCCTCTCTAAATTCGCCAAGGGGACCTTGATATTCTCTGTGGCCTCGACGCCTTATAAGTGCCCCGTTGCCCCCTACGAGTTCCTCTTCTACTTCGACGACGTGTTGATGAAGACTGGGCGGAAGAAGGACGTCAAAATAGTGTTTACCACGGTGGCGCCGCACCTGCACGCGCAGCCCAACGTGAACAAGTTCTTGGAGGAGGAGTTTAGGAATAGGGGGATTGAGTATAGGACTAAGTTCGAGGTAAAGGAGGTGAGGGAGGGGGAGGTGGTGGGCCCCGAGACGTTGAAGGGCGACTTAGTCGTCTTAGTGCCTAAGCACGCCGCGGCAGAGGTGGCCTTTAACTCGGGACTGGTGGACCAGGGGGGCTGGGTCCCCGTGGATAAGTACACTCTCCAAATCGCCGGGGGCAACGGCGTAGAGTACGCGATAGGCGATACCACCAATTTGGCCGTGCCCAAGGCCGGCAGCGTGGCGCACTTCCAGTCCGAGGTGGTGGCTGACAGAATATATGAGGATATGGAGTTCGGCCACGCAGACTCTGTATACAACGGCAGAGTCATATGCTTCATTTTGACGGGGACAGAGGACGCTACGCAGGTCAGCTGGAACTACGACAACCCCGCCCTATACCCCGTGCCAAGCAACAAATTCATGATGAGGCTAAAAGATTTGACCAACTTCTCCATATGGAGCGCGGTTAGGTGTGGGCTATGAGCGCCGAGGAGAGGCTCCTAAAGGCGTTGGAGTCTCCTAAGACGCAGGAGGCCCTCGTGGAAATTGCCGAGCGGATAGATGTCCTCCGCGACTTGGTGAGGACGCTGTGGGAGTTCAAGAGGAGCGGTGTGTTAGACGACTTGCTCCAGTTGGCCACCACTTTGCGCTTCGTAACCGAGGGCCTGCTCACGCCGGGCTTCATGGAGAAGGTGGCCAAATTGCAGGAGGTGGCCCTAACCGCCGCGGTCAACTTGTCGCAAGACGCCTCAAAGCTGGACTGTTTAACCACTGCCGTGGCCGCGGCGGAGGTGGAAAAGCCGGTTGGCCTAATGGGCCTACTGGCGGCGCTTAGGGACCCAGACGTGCAGAGGGGCTTGGGCTATCTAGTCTCCCTCTTAAAGCATCTGGGCAAGTGCATGGAGAAGAGGTATTAACCGTGGATGTGGAATAACAGATTATAAGCCCCACTCCCAATCTTCCTATGTCTCCACTTGATTTATTTGTATTTGGCGTAGCGCCTTACATATCTCTGGCGCTGTTCATAGCTGGGGTTTTGTACAAATTCGCCGGGTGGCTCAGGGCGCCGGACCTCACGGGCCTCTACTCAGTACAGGTGCTGGGCTACAAGTGGGGCTTCGGCGACAGGCTCGGCGAGGTGCTCAAGAGGATCTTCGTGCTCTACAACCTCGGCATGTCCGACCGCCTCTTGCAGGTGGGGTCTTTCCTATTCCACTGGGGCATCTGGATCGCGCTCCTCGGCCACCTCTCCATGATCGTCCCCCCGGAGAACTTCGGGATGCCGAAGGAGGTGCACAAGGCCATAGCCCTGTACGTGGGCGGGGCGGCGGGCATTGCGGCGTTCATAGGGCTGGTCCTCCTCCTCGTGCGGAGGCTCGTTAGGCCAGACGTGCGGAGGCTCAGCTTTCTAGACGACTGGTTTGCCCTAGTCCTCCTCCTCGCAATTGTGGGCCTTGGCAATGTGCAGACCCTCGTCTTGCACCCCAACTACATGGAGACTGTGTCCCCGTGGTTGCAGAACGTCCTCTTAGGGAACCCCGTGGCTGGCGTTGAGAAGATGGCCGAGGCGGACGTAGTCACTAAGGTGCACGCGGCGTTGGCCATGCTCTTCATAGCCTACGTGCCCTTTGGAAAAATGATACACCCATTCTCCTTCTTGGCCATGCCCACCCTCTGGAGCGCCCCCACTAGGCTCTACGGATATATACTGGCGAAGCTGAGGGGATAGTGGAGGAGATCCGGGTAGAAAACGCCAGGGAGTTTTTTGAAAAAGTTTTTGCAGAACTCGTCTGCCTCTGCAACCTAAAGACGTTGGTGGTGGCCGAGAGGGGCGTCGTCAAGTTGCCCGCCAAGTACGGGGGGAGGCCCATCGGCGACGTGGCTACTGAGCTGTGCGGCCCCTGTATACTTATCGACAACGGGGTTGTGCAGTACCTCGCCGTGTTTTACAAGACTGAGAAGCCGCTGGGGCAGGTGGCGGCTCTTTTGAGAGAGGTGTGGAAGACAGTCAGCCGAGGGCGTCTATGAGCTCGGATAGCTTGCCCGCGGCGTACTCCGCGTGCTCAAAGGGACGCGTCTCTGGCACTTTGCGTAAGTCAATTATATAGACGATGCACTCCGCCGCCTCGCAGGCCGCGTAGGCGTAGTGCCGGTTGGCCTCTTGGTGCCTCTCCACGTCTTCGGGGGTCTCCACGTCCCTCGTGGGCCTGGTGGCGTCGCCGGCTCTGCGCTTTAGCACCACCTGCGGGTCCGCCTCTATTAACACAATGGCGTGCGGCTTCATGAGCGTAACAATGCGGTGGGGTAGGCCTGGGTAGTACCCCCCAGCTATCTTTATCGACGCGTGGGTGTCTACCACCACGTGGCCCTGCATCTGGGCGATTCTCTCCGCGGCCACCCTCTGGATCTCCCTGTACTGTTCCAGGGGGATTTTCTTCCTCATCTCGTCCCTATTGGCGATGCCGAAGCGGGCCTTGGCGATTTCAAGCATCACATCGCCGTAGTTCACCACTTGGACGTCTCTCCTGCGCTCAGTTAGAAACTTCAAAATCGTGCTCTTCCCCACCCCGGGCACTGCTACTAATATAATCCGCGCCATGGGACAAACATCTAACCCCTTTATATTGATTCTTTCACACCACCGCCGGCGATGTATGTAATTATGCGCCTAGCCCTGGGGCAGCTCAACGGCGATGCGTGTCCGCACTTCCCAAACTTAGAGCAGGCCACGTCTGCCACCACGTGCCTCCCACCAGCGCGTAGCAACAGAACCCTAAGCCCATCCACATACACTTCGCGGAGGGCAGCAGCTTCTCTCATTACCTCAAGCGCCTCTTCTACCACGGCGGGCTCTAGGCCCAGCTTCCTCCCAGCCTCCGCGGCTCCGCCGGAGAGAAATGGAATTATGTACATGGGGGTTGCGTAGAAGTCGCAGATGTAGGCCTCCTGTAACTTAAAGCCCAGCCGCCTAAGCGCCGCGCCCAAGAGGAGGAGGTAGCTGTAGACCCCCCTCCGGGGCCCAAGTCCCCAGAACTTCTCCACGTAGGATAGATACGCCTCGTCGAGGTGGTACGCCGCAACTATGGCGGCCTTCACCGTGGCCACGTAGCCCCCAGCCTCTTCCCTCAAAATTCGGAGAGATTTCAAGGCTCGGGCCGATTTATATATAGTCGACGCTGGGTACGGGAGAGCCCTATATGCGGAATATATAGAAGTCGGCCGCGGATATTCGCCTAGGAAAAATTTGACAAGTTCCAGAGCAGATTCCGAGAGAGGAGGCACAACGCCTCTCCAAGTCTCTCTAAACATATGACTTGTTACACTAATACTTTTAAACGTAAAACCCGTGGAGCAGGTGGGCGCGGTGAAACAACATGCAGGGATGGGCGCCTTGTAGAGGCGGTTGGGGGCTTCGCCTATGCCACGCCTTAGCCGAAAGTAGGCAGTGTTGAGCTCGGTAGCCGTTGATGAAGAGTAGCCGCGGTTTCTTTAGCGCGGTTGACCCACGTGGGCGGGGGTTAGAGGTCCACTATTTCCACGTGAAGCGTCGACAAGTCTAGAAATGCGGCTGTTTTTCTCTCATGTGCGCATCCACATGCCTCGCCTGGGTTTACCACCAGTGTCCCATCCACGTGCCTGATGTCAACCTTGTGGGTGTGGCCGTAGACAACTACGTCGAACATCTTCGACCTTATAAGCGCCTCTAGGATGAGCTCTGAGGTTCCGTGGTAGACGCCAATCCTCCTACCCCCGGCCTCTATGAGCCCAGCGTCTCCCAAGATCTCTACCTTGTGGGCGGCGGCCTGTCGGGCAAAGTTGATCTTATCCCCCTCGTTGTTGCCCAACACGGTGTAGATGGGCACGTCGCCCACCGCCCTCCTCATCTTCATTAGGCTAAAGGGAGACGTCCAATCCCCGGCATGGATTATAAACGCCGGCCCACGCCTCTTGACCAATTCGCCGAAGCGCCTAATGGCCACCCAGTCGTCGTGCGTGTCCGAAATAACAGCCACCAACATGGCGCCAAAAACCTGTGCTTATAAAAACCTGTCGGCGGCTACACGCATTTATATTCACACATGTCCAAGTCCATGTACCTGAGGATGTGTTTAACTCGCACTATCTTGGACTACAGGCCTGTGGCATTTTTAGACGTGGAGGCGCCGTACGTGGAGTTGAGGTCTAGAGATGGGAGGAGGGCCGTGGCTAAGGTGGAGAAGGGGCCGTGCATAGGCGTGTCGAGGGAGCTCGCCGTCATGCTCTACCCCTACTACGGCTGGGGCGCCATGGACGTAGAGGCCTACTTCGACGTCTCTGAGGCAAGGCCTGTGGAGGCCACGCGGGTTGTGATGAAGGTCCCCTTTGGAATCACCGAGCCCGTGGTGAGGAGGCAGTTGACGGGCTTCCCAATATACGAGGGGACAGTGGCCCTGGAGTACCTAGACCACGTGGAATTCGGCGAAGTGGTACACGTGGAGCCTCAGCCGTTTGCAGTCTTGACTAGCAACACGGCGCTTAGGCTTGTGGAGGTGCCGGTGGAGGAGGATGCGGTGGTCTTTATGATGAGGGGAAAAAGAGGGGTTTAGTAGCCCGGCTGTATCTCTTTGCCCGTCTTATTCATTACCTTGAGGGTCGGCGGCGGGAGTCTGCTGATGTTGTGAGAGGCCGCGTGCTTCTTGTCGGCGTATTCGTAGATGCGCCAGAAGATTCTGTAGATTATGTGGTCGGCCTTTGTCCAAAAGAACGCCCAGAAGAACAGCGCCACGGGGATGGCGTGGAAGTGTTCAGCAAAGTAGAGGAAGGCGTTGGCAACGGCGTCGCTGGGGTTGAGGGCCCAGACGTATATGGCGGCTTGTAGGACGAACCCGGAGATCCCCAGCAGTAGAACCATGAAGGGCAAGTAGTCTGCGCCGAGCCAGTCCCAGATGCCTCTGTAGTTCACCTCTTTGTACCTAACGGAGAGCCATAGCAGGGCGCCCACCACCATGAGCACTCCGCCCGCCATGCCAATTATCCTGGCGGGGTGGTGCAGGTCTAGGACGATCATGTTGTGGGGGAAGGTGAAATAGGCCAGCGTCGTGGAGAGGCCGGCGAATACGAAGCCCCACACCATCATTAGTTTCGCAACCCTCTTAGCGGCCCTCGTCTTAACCACCTCCTTCTCGGACTTTCCATATTCGCACTTCAGAATTCCCATGGCCAATACGTCAGCGAACAGCGTCTTGAAGAAGTACACAATGGCGCTCCCGACGCCTATGGGGGGCTTCTCCCTTAACAGCTTTCTGTCCCACTCGGCGTAGGGTATCATCGTCTCAATGTAGGGGTATCTTACGACGTTGAACTGGCGCACCCCCTTATACCAAAAAGTGAACAAGATCCAGAGCACTGTTAACGCAGCCAACACGTCTATGGCGAACCAATCAACAGGCGACTCAACGAAGCGGTAGGTCCCCCACGCCGTTTGAATCTCCTTTATAGTCGCCATCTCTGTGGGCATGGCCCCACTCGGCGCGCTTGTTCTTAAGTCTTATTTCCAACTGTAGATGAACAACTCTTTTAAATGTGCAGAGGGGTGGGGACATGCCTACATTTGTATATGCCTCTCTGTGCAAGGGGTGCGGCAAGTGTGTAGACATATGCCCGGCGGACAACATGCACTACAACCCCAAAATAAGGAAGGCCTACAACGCTGACCCAGTGTCGTGTGCCGAGTGTTTAAACTGCGTCAAGTACTGCCCAGAGCACGCGGTGGAGGTGAGAGGATACAGCGACTTTATCCCGCTGGGCGCCCGGATAGGTGTTGTGAGAGATACCAAGAAGAACATAATCTACTGGCGCGTAATGTACAGGGATGGGACAGTGTACGAGTTCGCCTCCCCCATACGCACCACCCCCTGGGGCTCGGCGAAGGGCGCGCTGGACTTCCCCGAGAGGCCCGACCTCGACTCGGAGCTCCTCGCGCTGGAGGACAACCCCGAGTTCTTGGGCTTTAAGGAGCTTCCGCGCCCGGCGCAGCCCGTGAGAATCGTGGGTAGCATAATAAAGGCTAAGCAGGCGAAGTAGTATGTCGGCGCCCCACTTCCCCACGAAGGTCGTCGAGACCGACATTTTAGTGGTGGGCGGCGGGATGGCGGGGTGCGGCGCGGTTTTTGAGGCCAAGTACTGGTGCAGGAGCAAGTGCAAGGTGACTCTCGTGGAGAAGGCAAACACTGAGAAGAGCGGCGCGGTGGGGATGGGCCTCAGCGCCACTAACCTAGGCGTCTTCAGCGAAGACCCGGAGGACCCCAAGCCGGAGGAGTTCGTCCGCTATGTGCGCAACGACCTACTTGGCGTAGTCAGAGAAGACCTCATATACGACATAGCGAGGCACATGACCTCCACTATAAAGCTCTTCGACATGTGGGGGTTGCCCATCTGGCGCGACCCCAAGACTGGGAAGTACCTCAGGACCGGCAGATGGCAGCACCCAATCCACGGGGAGTCCTACAAGGCGATTATAGCCGAGCCCTGTAGAAAGTCCGCCGACGAGGTCTACGAGAGGGTCTTTGTCACACACCCGCTCCTAGACGAGGAGAGGCCCAACAGGATCGCGGGCGTGGTGGGCTTCAACGTGAGAGACGGCACCTTCTACGTCTTTAAGGCCAAGGCGGTGATCGTGGCCGCGGGCGGCACGTCGCTTTTGTACAGGCCGCGTAGCACTGGCGAGGGCCTGGGGAGGGCGTGGTACCCCACCTGGGCCAACGGTAGCGCATACGCCATACCTCTCCTGGCTGGGGCGGAGACCGTGAACTTCGAGTTTAGGCTTGTGGTAGTGCGGTTCAAAGACGCCTACGGCCCCGTGGGCTTCCCCTACCTGTTGCTCAAGATGCGCTCCACGGACGTCAAGGGCAAGCAGTGGGAGCCCCTCCCAGACGAGGCAAAGGCGGAGTTGGCCAAGATATTCTACGACTACGCATGGGCCAGGCCCACGCCGACTCCCATAAGGACTTGGGTCACTATTCAGAACTTGAAGGAGGGCCGCGGGCCCGACTTAATGCAGACACAGGAGAGGCTCCAAGACGAGGAGAGCCTCAAGGTGCTCTTCGAGGACTACCTAGACATGACCCCGACCCAGGTGATATACTGGGCCGGCCAGAACATACACCCGCAGAGGACGCCCTCTGAGCTAATGCCTACCGAGCCCTACCTACAGGGTAGCCACGGCTCGTCGGCAGGCATGTGGGCCTCCGGGCCGCCGGACATTGCGCCGCCTGAGTACAAGTGGGGCCCCAACCGCATGTTGACCGTTGAGGGCCTCTTCGGCGCCGGCGACACCGTGGGGGCGTCTGGCCACAAGTTCTCCAGCGGATCCTTCACCGAGGGCAGAATCGCGGGCAAGTCTGCGGCTAGATACGTCTTGACGCAGGCCAAGGACTACAAGCCGGTGGTGAGCAACGACACCATTGAGAGATACAAGGAGATTGTGTACAGGCCGTTGGAGTGGTACCACAAGCTCAAGCCGCTGACCACCACGCCGGAGATGCCGCCCAACTTGACCAACTGGTTTGAAATACACCCCAACTACTTGAACTGGTACCAGCTACTAACAAGACTTAACAAGATAATGGGCGAATACGCGGCTGGCTGGGAGACCTTCTACACCACTAACATGTACATGCTGGGCCGCGCCTGGGAGCTGTTGAAAATGTTGGAGGAGGACTTCCGCTTCGCCGCCGCGGCCAGCCTCCACGAGCTCCTCCGCGTGTGGGAGGTCTACCACCGCCTCCTAGTGGGCCAGGCGGTGGTCTTCTCCATGATGAACCGCAAGGAGAGCCGCGGCTACTACTTAAACGCCGACTACCCATACATCGACGAGGACAACTGGCACGTATTCACACACGTCAGACGCGACCCCAAGACCGGCCAGTGGAGCTTCAGAACCTCCCCAGTAATACACATAATCGACTAATTTTTCCTCCTTCCCCCACCGGTTTTTCCCTACTCCCCGCCTTTCGACAAGACGTAGGCTATGTACTCCCTTTTTAGTCTCTCGATGGCGGCCTCCACCTCGGCTAGGTACTGGGCCAGCTCCGGGTAGGCGGCTTTTATTGACTCGAGGCGCTTTGCCGCCGTGGCGTGGGGGGCCTTTAGGTCTATCAGCTTCTCCGCCTTTTCTGGCCGGGGGGCAGGGGTGGGGGCGGGGCAGTGGCCCTGGGTGAGGTAGATGGCCTCTCCGTCGAAGTAGAACCTCCTGTGGCAGTGGGGCGGCGCGTCGGCTAGCGCGTGGAGTGGGAGGTGGAGTAGGGCCGCCTTGGCCTCGTATATGCGCATGAGTAGGCGCCTCGCCTCTTCCTCCACAGCCTTTAACAACATTTTGCCGTGCCTGCCCAGCTTCCTCTGCTTGGACAAGAAGTTGTAGATCTGTAGCGGCGCCAGCCACGGGGGCGGCTGGGGGCACGTGTCCCCGGCCTCGAGGGCTAGGACGCACGCCTCTTCCTCCTCCTCCGTAAGGCGCCTCGCGGGGTTGCAAGCGGCTTCCAGCGGCGTTGTGTCTACGCCTCTCTTGGAGAGCTCCTGGGCGGCCTCCATGCAGAGCAGGGCCGTCATCCGGACATGCCGAGTAGTTCCTCCACCTTGGGCTCGGCGATTTGGACGAGCCGGGCGCCCGGCACTCTGGGCCTGACGGCCGTTGTGGCGAGGATGACCTTGCCCCTCTGTGCGGCCTTGGAGAGGGCCTCCACGGCGGCTGAGAAGTCCCATAGGACGAAGTCGGAGAAGACCACCACAGGCTCCCAGGGCTTGGCGAGCTCGGCCACCCTCCTAATGGCGGGGGCCAGGACGGTGCCGCCGAAGCCTATGCGGCTTATTTTCTCCAAGTCGCTCGGCCGCCTCACCTCGTGCACGGCCCTTATCCCCACCTCCCACTGCACAAACATTACCTTGGACTGGGTGCGCCTGGCGATTTCGGCCACCTCGGCGAGAAATAGGGCGTACTCCTCGTCCGATATTGAGCCTGAGGTGTCCACGAGGCACCACACCTTGGTGTACGTCCTCCTCCTGGCGCCTGGGTACTCCTCCACGCGCCTATTGGGCCGCGCCCACGTCTCAAGGACGGCGGCGGCTGTGCTCGCGAAGAGGCTTCGAAGCGACCCTCGCCAGGGGATTGCCGCCGACTCGGCAAGCTTGGCGTACTCCTTTTCCACGGACAAGGACATGTAGCCAGCCCTCTTGGCGGCCACAGAGGCGGAGCTTACGAGTTCTATGAGCATCCTCCGCCTGTCCTCCGGCCGGGTGGCATACAGGGCGGGGTCCCCCCTGCTGACGTCCTCCTCTACGTCGTAGTTTTCGCGGTAGAAGTGGCCCCGGTACGTGGGCAGTTGCGACCTGTCAATGAGGTACTTGGCGGAGGTGTTGATCAAGCGGTCGTATATGTCTTCCACAGACGCGGAGCGGGGGTCTAGCCCGGTTAGATGCTTCACGGCGTCGATGAGGGCTTTGGCGTATTTGGGCAACTCCACGCCCGTCGACTCCACTATGGAGTAGGCCACGGCGTCTGCGGCGAGCCACCACAGCTCTGGGTCTCTCCCCGCCATCCGCCCCACGTGGTCGAAGAGGACGTGGGTCGCCACGTGGAGGAGCTCGGCGATGCGGTGGGCGGGGGGCAGTTGGAGGTAGCGGTCTCCCACGGCTATTGAGTAGCCGTCTAGCTCTACCACGGACTTTGCCCCCACCCTCCTCACAATGCGGAGGCGCCACAGAGTGGCGGCCCAGAAGGGGGATAGGGCAGTTGCGGCGTAGAGATCCTCTATCATTTTTTCAGTTTTTCCACAATGGTGGCCACTTTGTAGAGGCGAGTCACCACCTCGTGTGGCATTGCCGAGAGGAGCTTGGCTGCTACGTCGCGTTTGACGAGGCGTAGGAAGAGGATGAGCCACTCCATCCTCCCCTGGAGGAATTCCACGAATTTTGACACGTCGCGGTGCTCCGCCGCGCGAGCCACCTCGTGGAGGAGGATGAGCCTCTCGTCCGGCTTGAGGCTGTCGAACTTCTGGGGGTTGGACAACACGTCTTCCACGTCCACCTTGGTGGAGATAAAGGCCTTGAATTTTGCCCCCACCGCTGGGCCGAGGAGGCCGTATATCACGTCAGGCGACTCCACCCCCCTCGCCAGGAGGAGGGCCAGAGTGGTCCAAGACCGGGGCGTGGCGAAGTTGTTCACAGTCTCAAGACTGGCCGCCTTCTCCAGGAGATCCTCAGGGTAGAGGGTTAGGTAGAGGTAGGTCCTCTTGTCGAAGTCGCCGTGGCGCTCGGCCATGTACTGGTACCACTCCTCAACGGTGGGGGGCTCCGCCTTGAGCACCACCACCCTGTTTATTAGGGGGGCTGGGAGGGGCCTGGCTATGGGGGAGGTCTCGGGGTCGTTTCCCGCGGCCACAACCATGGCCCCCTCGGAGAACTTCGTGAACCCGGCCTTTTTCTCCAGCAGTAGTTTATACGCCACGGCGGCCACGTCGTCGCGCTGGACGTTGGTCAACTCGTCGAGGAATAAGAAGCCGCACTTGGCCTTGGACAAGGCCTTGGCCCACGCCTGGGGGAAGTACTGCACAGCCCCGCCGTCCACGGGCCTGGGGACCCCTACGACGTCGGCTGGCTCCACCTCGGTGAGGCGTAGGTCCACGAGGAGGCAGACCTCGGGGTTTTTCACCACGTCTAGGTACACATCGTCGCTGTACTCCACCAGTGGGAGGCCCAGCTCCTTGGCCACGGCGGCCGCCGCGGCGCGGACAGACTCAGATTTCCCAATGCCGGGGGGCCCTAGGATGAGGAGGGAGGGGCGGCCGGCGAAGTAGAGCGACTTTATGAGCATGGGTATCTCGGGTATGCGCACGTGTGACACAGGCGGGGGGAATATATGTATACAATTACACTCTAGATAGGAATTAAGATTAAAAGGCCTCCCCCGGCGGTCTGCTATGAAGTTCGAAACGCCGCCGCCCCACGGGGGCAGGCTTGTGTACAACGTGGTAGAGGATAGAGACAAGGCGGCGAAGATGGTGGAGGGGCTCCCCTGCGTAGATATAAAGCCGACGCTGGACCCCGCCGGGACCCCCATTAGGAACGTGTACCGAGAGATCATGTCGATTGCCTACGGCTTCTTCTCGCCACTGGACCGATTCATGACAAGAAACGAGGTGGAGAGGGTGCTCGAGGAGAGGCGGCTCCTCGACGGGTGGATATTCCCATACCCCATAGTCCTCGACCTCTCAGACGACGACCTCAAGGCCGCCGGCGTCAAGGAGGGGGACGGCCTCTGCCTTAGGCTCAAGGGCAGGCCCTTCGCTGTTGTGGAGAGGATAGAGGAGATATACAGGGTAGAGGACAAGAAGACGTTCGCCGATAGGGTGTTCGGCACGCCTGAGAGGAATAAGGAGGTTGTTAGGAAGAGGTTTGACGAAAAGCACCCAGGCTGGCTGATATATAGGCAGTTGCAGCCCAACTTCGTCGCTGGGAGGGTCTACGTGGTAAATCCGCCGAAGTTTAGACAGCCCTACGACAGGTTCTGGTACCCACCGCAGAAGTCCAGGGAGTACATAAGGCAGAAGGGGTGGACTATCGTGGTGGCGCATCAGACGCGCAACGTGCCCCACCGGGGCCACGAGGCCCTTATGAAGCACGCGCTCTTCGTCGCGGGGGCCACTAGGCCGGGAGACGCGGTGCTGGTAAACGCCATTATAGGCGCCAAGAGGCCCGGCGACTACTTAGACGAGGCCATTCTCGAGGCCCACGAGGCCCTCAACAAGTTCGGCTACTTCCACCCCGACAGGCATGTGGTCACCATGACTCTGTGGGACATGAGGTACGGCAACCCCCTGGAGTCCCTGCTCCACGCAGTGATTAGGCAGAACCTCGGCTGCACCCACCACATGTTCGGCCGCGACCACGCCGCCGTGGGCGACTACTACGACCCCTACGCCACGCAGATACTCTGGACCAAGGGCCTCCCCAGCTACGGCCTAAACGAGCCTCCGCACGAGGCAGACAAGGGGTTCAAGATCCTCCCAGTCAACTTGGGCGAATTCGCCTACAGCCCCAAGGCCGACGAGATCACCTACTACGGGAGCGACTTAGACAAGCCGCTTGTGGGAGACAAGCCTGAGAAGTTCAGCGGCTCCTTTATCCGCGGCATAATAATGGAGGGCCTCAGGCCGCCGCCCATAATAATGAGGCCCGAGGTATTCGACGTAATTGTGAAGTGGTGGAAGGTGTACGGCTATCCCTTCGTGACAGACCGCTACTTAAAACTTAAAGAGGAGCAACTGGAGGTGGAGCTATGACGTACAAATTCGCCCTGGTATTAGACGAAAAGCGGCTTGAGAGAATCAAGGGCTCTCCGCTGGAGTCGTTGATAAAGTCCAGCTTCGGCGGCAGAGTCAAGACTCTGGACTTCGAAGTGCCAGAGGACGTGGCCAAGAGGATACTCTCGGAGTTCCCCGCCGCGAGAGTAGACAGCAGGGGCTACATCGAGGACGTCCCCGTGGCCTTTAGAAAGGCGGTGTTTGAGGCAGTGGCCAAGCACAAGTCCACGGGACGCGAGGTGTGGGACGAGGTGTTTTCGAGGCTCGAGGAGATAAAGCAGATGGCCGCCAAGGAGAAGGAGTACCTACCGCCGCCCGAGTAGCTCCTTAACTCTAAGAAAGGCTTTTGCCCCCTCCACCAAGTACTTCACGTCGTGTGAAAGAGCCACGAAGTTGAACCCCATCTCCACCATCCTCGCCGCCTCCTCGGGGCTGTACGTCATGACTCCGGCCAGCTTGCCCCGGCTCTTGGCCGCGGCCAACACTCTTTCAAGCGCCGCGGTGAACTTGGGGTTTTTAAAATCTCTAAACGCGCCCAGGGAGGCCGAGAGGTCGTTTGGCCCAACGAAGAGGCCTGTGACGCCCTCCACCGACGCGATTTCTTCAACGTTTTCCACGGCCTCCGCCGTCTCCACTTGGACCAGCAAGACGTAGTTCTCGTCCCACTCCTTGTAGTATTTTACCACGTCTGCGAAGCCGTACATGACGCTCCGCCGGGGCCCCACTCCCCTTATGCCCCACGGCGGATAGCGCACCGCCTTAACCGCGCGCTCTGCCTCTTCCCTAGTGTTAACCCACGGCACGAGGACCCCAGCCACTCCCAGGTCGAGCACGCGTTTAATCTCCACGGGGTCGTTCCACGGCACCCTTGCCAGTGGGACAATGTCGCTCCCCCTAAGCGGCATAAGCATGGTCTCCAGCTTCTCCACAGTGATGGGGGCGTGCTCCATGTCGAACATAAACCAGTCAAAGGGGAGATTGGAGAGGATCTCCACCACCTCGGGGTGGGGGATAGTGATCCAGACGCCGAAGGTTGCCCCCATGACCGCCTTCATAAGCAACTTAGCACGCGCCACGTCTCTACTTCGTTCAACATAAATATTAATCTCTCCCAGGCAATAACACTTAAAAAGTGTCCTCACCGAAGTGGCATGCCGTTGGACTCCGTCGTGATTTTTCAAGGTGGGCGGAAGCTCCGGGGGATATGGACGTCGTAATATTTGAAGGGCTTCTCTTCGTCGCGTCTTTAGTCATAGGCGTAGTGGCCGCAATGGCCGGGGTAGGGGGAGGCGTGGTATTTACGCCGCTCATGCTCGCCTTCACTCAAATGGACACCACAGTAATCAGAGCGGCGGGCCTGGCGCTAGCGATGACCACGTCCGCCTTCGGCGGCAGAAAGTACTTTCTCGCCGGCGCGGCGAGACTTAACTTAGTCTTATTCACCTCGCTCTTCATGTCGCTGGGGGTAGTTACAGGGGCCCTAGTCGGCATACACGTAGTCAAATCGCTCGGCAAGGCGGGGGAAGCCATCATAAGACTAACCCTTGGCGTCTTACTCTTCTTCATAGTATTGATAATGCTTACTGTAAAACCCCGTGAGGTAAAAAGCGAGGCCAGCGGGTGGTCGAGACGCCTAGGGCTGTACGGAGCCTTTAAAGACCCCGCCACAGGCGAGGAGGTGTCGTACACCGCGCAGAGACTACTCCCCACCGCATTTGCGCTTTTCGGAGTAGGACTCATAAGCGGCGCCTTTGGCCTAGGCGCCGGGTGGGCCCTAGTCCCAGTCCTAAACCTAATAACGGGATTGCCAATAAAAATCGCCGTCGCCACATCTACATCCACCTTCATAGTGGCCGACGCGCCCGGCCTCTGGGCCTACGTCCACGAGGGAGTCGCAACACCTCTGGTGCTAGCCCCAGCCCTAGTCGGAGTCGCCATAGGGTCCAACATAGGCGCAAGACTCGCGCTCAAGGCTAAGGCCAGGGTCATTAGACTCGTCGTCATAAGCGTAATGCTCATCGCCGCGGCACAACTGGTGATAAGGGGCTTGATGGGGCTGGGGTTAATATGATTGAGAAACGGTTCTCAGACGCAGTCTTCTACACTGTTTTACTCGCACTCGCAATGCTCGTGGTAGACGTAATCCTCTACGCCCTGGCCAACCCGCAGGCAACGTCGGAGAGAGTAAACGCAATTATGACTGGGTCGAGGGAGAACATATCTACCACACTACTCGGCCAAATCGGCGTGGCCTTATTAGGCGTAGCAAGCTCCATCGGACTTCTCGCAGCCTTAGCCAATCTGAAAAACAAGACAGCCGCCGCCCTTGCTGTCGCGATACTCATAATAACGGCCCTCGCCGCCATTGGAGTGATAAGGGCGTAGCCACAACCTTTTAAACACTGCTTGGGCAACCCACGTGGGCCATGTGTGGGTGACGGCGAAGATAGGCGACGCCGAGGGGAGAAAGGCCGTCGACGTGGACGCCCTAGTGGACACCGGTACGACGCTGACTGTCGTGCCTCGTAGACTAGCCAAGGAGCTCGACCTAAGGCCCACAGGAAAGGCCACACTCGCAACCGCCGGCGGCGTCGTAGAGCTTGAAAAGACGCGAATGTGGGTAGAGCTAGAGGAGAAGGGAGAGGTGGTGCCAACCCTCGTGTCAGACGTCGTCGACAAGGTGTTAATAGGCGTAACGACGCTGGAAGTCCTAGGGCTACAGGTAGACCCCCACCTCCGGCAAACTCAAGGAGCAGACCATACTACTGTATTAAGTGTCGTCAACGCGCCAGCTTATGAGAGGCCCAGTAGAGCGGGACAAGCCGAAAACGGGCGTCATGCCGACGAGAGGACATGGGAATAGGAGGACAAAACTTAAATACACCCAGCAGAAAAAGTAACGAACGGCCCGTAGCTCAGCGGTCCAGAGCGCCCGGCTGTAGACAGCCCCTGGGGGTACAAAACTCGAAAGCCCCCAGGACCTGTAACGGGCGGTCCCGGGTTCAAAAGGGATAGACCCCTGAGACTCCCGGCGGGCCGACCAGTATCTTTGTAAATTTTCTTCTTGTCATATATCAAAACTCTCATATATAGGTGCCTTAATTTTGCAGTAGTGTGATTGTAGAAATGTAAATGGGTGGAAAAAGTGGGGGGCTATCCTACGGATTATTTCTATCGACTTTTGTTCGTGTATTCTTACCTCTCTCTTCTTGCGTAATATCGTGGCTCTTATTCCCACGGCTCTCAGCTTGGCCGCTATTCCCTCCGCCTTGGACTTGTCGTATGGAATTATCCTGATGTAGAGCCGGCCTCTGTCTGTGGCCGCCACTATTCTCGCCATTTTGGCCACTTCCTCTAACACGCGCCTAACGGCGTTTGGGTCAGACGCTGGCGTCACAGCCTTAACTTCTCTCACCGCGTCTTTCTCCACATCGCTGAGGAATCTGACGGCAAAGCCGCGCCTCGCCAGTTCCTCCAGCTGGGCGTAAGTCAGCACTAGCAATTGCCCCTTTAATCTCGTCTGTATGCCGAGCCTGTTTACTGCTTCATACAGCTCCGCGGCCTTCCCCCTCCCAATTACAAATTCGCCACCGCCATTGTGTGTAAGGAGGTATGTAGTGCCATTTACTTCTACCACGGCGGCCGCCGGGTAGTTGGCCAGTGTTTCATAGAGCTCGGCCGTCTTTTCAAAGGCCGGCGTAGACGGCGTCGGGAGCAACAGGCGCATGTGCCACGTCTGAAGCTTCACTTCTCTCCCAGCCACCACGCCGCCCAGAGCCTCAGCCAACTCTTTTATGCGCGTCGTCACTCCCTTCAACGTATCTCTGGGCGAGGCCTTAGCCGCAACTCTAAACTCCGCCGGCATGGCGTAGCCGTCTCCCAATACCAGAGTAGCCACTGCGTTGCTAAAGGCAATCCACGCCCCTACGTCGTTGACGACGTACATCTTGCCGTCTCGCTTGAAGGTCTCTTTCCTAAGCGCATTAAGCACTGAGTAGCCCCTCGCCAACACTTCCTCCGCCCTTCCCAGCGTTATCCCGAACCAATCGTATACTGCGGAGATGGTCTCTGCGGCTGTGCCTACGGGGCGCACTTCGACAATAGGGTTTTTGCCCCTCTTACTCCTCGTGATCAGATAGATAGACAGTTTGAATACCAGCGGCGCCCTTGGCGCGATCCTCCGCTCCATCGCGTACTTGGCCAGGGCTATCCAGTCGAACAGCCTCACCGCGACTTGGCCGAGATTGCCAGCAGTGTGTCCAAGTTGCTGTCTCCAGTCGTCGCTCAGCAACCAGCCCAAGTTCCTAAACAGCGCAATCGGCGCCTTGTCTCTTCCGCCGAGCAGTCTCGACACAGGTTTTGGCAACGGCACCTCTAGCCACAAGCGCTTGTACTCCTCGTCTACGTCGTAGACCTTGACGGACACCCCAGCTTGCTCAGCCTCCCATGCCACTTCTTCCAGCTCATCTCCCCTTAACCCATCGCCGATGGGTACGTCGTCGTAGAAGACGTATAGCTTGTTATCCCATAGCACTGCTGTGGTGTATGCTGGCTTTTTTAGGCGCCAGTGTACGATTTCTGTCACAGCCATGGACTTCTCTTCTACGCCGCCGTGTTTCTCAAGGCTCTCCACGCCCATATGCCTAAACCTCTCCTCCACCTCTGTCAGCGCCTTCACTAGCTTGCCGCACAGCGGCGCCGTGTTCACTATGTACGTCCACATGAGGGTGAGGTCGCCCAGGTCGTACTCCCGCCCCCACGGCCTCTTGCACTTCCGCCCGGGAAAGAAGCACTTCTCCGAGCGGAAGGCGGCCAGGTCAATGTAGCGGTAGTAGAGCTCCCTCAGCTGGGCGCGCTGCTCTTCCCAATACATGCCTTAGACACGTTTTAAAAGCACCTACGGGGACTCAGCCACGCTACTGAAATTCTCAGCTTTCTGTGTCCTTACTAGTATCGCTCTCTTATTACCGCGACGCTCAACATAGCCGCCATTTTCTTTCTTTTCAACTAGCTTGATAACAGCAGTTCAATCCCAGGTTTAATGTTCTGTTCCAAGACAGTAGCAGGGCCCACTCTTGTTGTGTATCGTTGCCCCAACGACGATGAAGCCAAAGCTTTTTCAGCAGAGTTATTAAAGATAGGTGGCGGGCCCGATGGGATTTTTGGGCGGCTTTGCCTGAACCCACGACCTACGGCTTAGAAGGCCGCCGCTCTATCCAGGCTGAGCTACGGGCCCCACCGCTGATCAAATTCTCTGTTTAAAAGTTTTGTAGCTTTACGCTCACTACCTCGCCTAGGCTAGACAATGGCAAGCGAAGCTCCACGGCCTTCTAAATGAGGAACTCCGCTATCCTAGCCGAGTCGAGGGCGTCTCCAGCTTCTCTGAGAGGCGTACACTTAGAGGATCTCGTCGTCTAAGTCCTTAAACCATAGGCTGGATTTTCCACAGCCCTTGGCCCTAGACGAGGAGGGGAGGGGGCGCCGTTTGCACCTAGTTGTACCTCCTGGCATTAATTCGCCCTCACTTCCGCGAAGGGCGACTCTGCGCGCTTTGTGCTATGCCGCCGTTAACTGGCGGCGTCTTCTACGACTCTGTCTAACACTTCGTCTCCTATTCTGATAACCACGTGGCGTACCCGCTTGCCTATGAGGCGCCTTGGCCTAAAGACCACGGTGTAGGTGCCGTCTGGGTTCTGGCTGTAGGACTCCACGCCCCAGTCCTCCCCCGCGCAGTCTGAGAGGAAGTAGGCGAAGTCCTCGAAGTAGTCGTAGGTGCCGCAGGTGTAGCACATGTTCCCCCCGAACCTGGCCGCCACTCTGTCCCCGGCCGCTTCCAGCACCTCTACCTCCGCCTCTGCGCCGAACACGGCCTTGAACTTAGACAGGGCCTCCCCAACACAGTCCACGGAGGCGGATCGTCCGTCCTTTAAAAGGCTTTCAGCTTGGCCGCCCACTCCCGCGCCTTCTCCGCCAAGTGCCGCACGTCTCTCTCCACGTCTCTCACATCCGTGTACCGGCTGGCGGCGCCCTCGGGGTCAACGCCGCTGTGTTGAAACTCGTGGAGGTCTAGGGCGAGGAAGGTCAAGTAGACCACTTCCCAGCCGAACTTCTCCGCGAGGGCCCCCGCCACGGTGCGCATCTTGCTCGTGGGCATTAGAGCGATGACCATGTCGGCGCGGCGCCGCCTTTTCCCCAGCCTATCCACCACGAAGCCAGGCACGCGCTTCTCCACTAGCTCTCTCGCAAGAGCAGCCGCGGCCGCGAGCACCGCCTTCCACGCCTGAAACGCCTTGCCGGCGGCGTTTCGGAGGAGGCCGTTCTCTAAAAACTCCTCAGCCAGCTTGGCCTCCCACTCCGCCTCCCTGAGCCTAGCCTCGACGTAGCGCCTCAAGTCCCTCCACGGCGGGTAGAACTCAAGCACTCCCACGCACTGGCTACCGCATTTCCTTATAAGCCTGTTGCTCGGCGGCGCGGGGCGGCATCCACTTCTCAGCCCACTTCCTAACCGCCTCCACCACTTCTGCCAAGTCCCTCCCCTTCTCTGTCAAGTGGTAGTAGACGTGTCTTCCCTCGGCTCTCCTCGCCACTATGCCCAACTCCTCCAGCTCCCTCAGCGCCTTGGAGAGCGTCCTGCTGCTAATGCCCGGCATGCTCCAGAGGAGGTCGTTGAATTTTCTAGGCCCGTGGAGCAGCCGCTCAATTATTACAAGACGCCACGGCCGGCCTAAGATGCGCCACGCCTTCACAACGGGGCACTCCACATACACCTCTACGCGCCTCATTAAATACTTAACCGGCCTTAGTGAACAGTTGTATACACTATTGCAGTTTGTGTACACCTTGAATAACAAGGTTTAAATAGTAAAGTGAAAAAGTAAACCGATGCAGTTCCAAGCCCAAGCTCAACAAGTAACACTGTTTATCGACCCGCTGGACCTGTGGCTACAGATACTGGGCGTTTCCCTGTTCCTACTGGCCTACTGGGTCTACAGGAACTTTGTAAAGCCGGCGGACCCCGGGCATAACAAGCCTTTGCGGCCGGCTTTGTGCCCCTGGGCGTCTACGTCCTCGCCACTGGCATATGGGCAACCGCCGTGTGGCCTTTTCCAGGCCCCTACAACATACTTTTCTCGGACTCATGGCCTCTGCTGGGCGTCGTGTTTATATCGCTGGGCGTGGCCAGCTGGTTTAACCACATACAGAAGCCGGTGTTCTACCTCTACGCCGGCTCGTCGTTGCCCATATTTATATACGGCGTTGCCATCGCCTACTTCCACCTCACACAGGAGCCCGAGATAGCCGCGGCGTTGTTCATGCTCGTAGGCCTCGCAGGCCTACTGAGCCCGCTCTTAACCATGGGCAAGGCTGGCAGAGGCGCCGCCTACCTCATCATCGCCATCCTCGTGGCCGCCGCTATCATCGCCCTATTCCTCGGCATAAACTCTACCTTTGCCCACATACCAAGGTGGGCCAAGTGGAGCCCCTGGTACGGTAAAGTGGTAGTCAGCGGGTAGATCGAAAACAACCCTTTTTTTCTCCACCTTTTTCCACTTCTACTGTCCTTGGTGTAAATCAATGTTTTTATGTGGAAGTCGGCCTTGTGTCATGCCGTTGAAAGTTGGAGACAAGGCGCCGGACTTCGAGGCGTTGGACACAGATCTAAAGCAGGTGAGGCTGAGCGAGGTTTTGGCGAGGGGGAGGTACGTGGTGCTTCTGTTCTTCCCAGGGGCGTTCACGAGCGTGTGTACAAAGGAGCTGTGCACCTTCCGCGACAACATGGCCAAGCTCGCCAAGGCTAACGCCGAGGTTATAGCAATATCCGTGGACTCGCCGTTCTCGCTGAAGGAGTTTAAGGAGAAGAACAGGCTCCCCTTCACCCTGGTCAGCGACTTCAATAGGCAGGTCATCGCCCTCTACGACGTGGTGCTCCCAAAGCTCCTCCACTTCCCACTGTACTACCTCGCCAAACGCGCCGTGTACATCATAGCGCCCGACGGCACAATTAAGTACGTGTGGTACAGCGACAACCCCCTCGACAAGCCTCCATACGACGAGGTGATAAACACGGTGAACAAGCTGGCCGCCCAGTAGGCCACTTTTTAAAACACAAATCGGCTTTTTCATGGCCTGTAAAAAGCCCAGCGACGCCTTGTCAGAGCTCGCGGGCAGGGGCGCAGTGGGCTGGGGCACGTCTGGGCAACCCCCCAGGCTCCACAAGCGCTTCTCACTGACGAGCTTCGCCGAGGCAGTTGACTTCTTGGCAGAGGTGAGGAAGGTGGCCGACGCGGCTAACCACCACCCAGACGTATGCATAGAGGGGTACAACAAGGTGGACGTCTACCTCATAACCCACGACGAGGGCTGTATCACGGAGAAAGACGTGGCCCTCGCCCTGGAGATCGAAAAAATATACGCCAGGTTCGCCGCCCGGCGCTAGACTATTTTAGCGCCAGGCGCCTTAAACCCCACTTTTGCATGCGTGCCGTCGCAGTGAGGCTTTGAGCCGGAGTGCCCGCAGCGGCAGAGGTAGATGGCCCTCCCGCCTATCTTAACTTCATACGGCCCATTCTCTATTGCCCTTATTTCCACCGCCATGGCGCTTAGACACACTGATTTATTTAAAAGTTAACAAACTTAAACATTTAAATAGGATTCGTGGAACATCTGTGGAAAAGGTGGTTATTCTTAGGGAGGATGCGTGCGGCAAGCTCGGCCTTAAACACCCGGCTTATATAGTGATGGAGAAGCTCAGCGAGGTAAAGGCCAGAGGAGGCGGCGGAGTCTTGGTGGAAACCGACGACTTTGACTGGGCCTTGACCATAAAGGCCGTGGCCCAAGGCGCGGGGTTCAAGGTGCAGGAGGAGAGAGACGGCGGGAGAATTAGGCTTCTCATCACCGCCTAGCACACCTCGCCGCCTCTGGCCGCCTTGCTGCGTGTGGTGCAAAATGTGCAGAAGTGTATACGTATATAAAGTTATTTCGAAAATTAGTTCATGCCAGATGTGTTGGTTTCGACGGAGTGGGTGCAGCAACACCTAAACGATCCCAAGGTTAGGATCATCGAGGTGGACTACGACCCAAACACTGCGTATAACGTGTGGCACGTCCCCAACGCCGTTTTGTTGACGTGGAAGGAGTTGAGACACCCCATCATAAGGGACTTCGTCCCCCCTGAGACCTTCGAGAAGCTGATGGAGGAGCGGGGCGTGTCCAACGACACCACGGTGGTGCTATACGGCGACTTTAACAACTGGTTCGCCACCTACGCCTTTTGGCTATTCAAGGCGTATGGCCACGAGGACGTGAGAATTATGGACGGGGGCAGGACGGCGTGGGCCAAGGAGGGGAGGCCCACCTCGAAGGAGGTGCCCAGCTTCCCCAGGGGCCGCTACAAGGTTAAGAGGGTGGACTGGGGCTCCCACAGGGCTTACTTCTGGGAGATCCTCCAGGCGGTGACCAGGGGGGAGGTGGGGAGGCGCGTCGTCCTCGTGGACGTGAGGTCGCCCGCCGAGTACCGGGGCGACGTCACGGCACCCCCCGAGTATCCCAACGAGCAGACGCAGGTGGGCGGCCACATACCCGGCGCCATTAACATACCCTGGGCCCAGGTAGTGGACCCCGAGGCTGGCAGGTTCAAAGACCTCTCGGCGATTAGGGAGCTTTACGAGAAGAGGGGAGTTACGCCGGATAAGGAGGTGATCACCTACTGCCGCATTGGCGAGAGGGCGGCTCACACCTGGTTTGTGCTAAAGTACCTACTGGGCTACCCCTCGGTGAGGGTATACGACGGGTCATCGGCCGAGTGGAACAACATGGTGGGCGTCCCAGTGAAGAAGGGCGACGAGCCGTAGCCCCCTTTAATACACTCATTTTTTAAACGCGTTTAATTTCTCCATGGGGTGTGTAATTGAGGCTATGGGGCTTGTGAAGGCGTTTGGCGGGCGGAGGGTGGTGGACGGCGTCTCTTTCTCCGCGGGGGTGGGCTTTACGGCTCTGATGGGGCCTAACGGGGCTGGGAAGACCACTACTCTGTCTATGGTGGTGGGGGCTCTCAGGCCAGATGGGGGGAGCGTGAGGGTGTGTGGCTTTGACATGTGGGGGAGGGATGGGCTGAGGGCGAGGAGGCTTCTTGGCTACGCGCCGCAGGACATGCCGTTTAAGGACAAGCTCAGCGGGTATGAGAACTTGGTCTGGGTAGGCCTAATAAAGGGGCTTGGCCTCTTTGAGGCTGGGAGAGAGGCGCGCCGGCTTTTGGAGGAGGTTGGGCTGTACGAGCATGGGGGGAAGAGGGTGGCTCTCTACAGCGGCGGGATGAGGCGCAAGCTCGCCGTGGCCGCGGCGCTCCTCGGCAACCCGGAGGCCCTCGTATTGGACGAGCCGACGTCTGGCCTCGACCCAGTGGCCAGGGCCGACCTCTGGGACTTGCTGGCCAAGGTGGGTAGGGGGAGGGCTGTGCTCTTCACCACGCACATGGCGGAGGAGGCCCAGCGTAGGGCAGACTTCGTCGTCATTATGCACGAGGGGAGAGTCGTAGCGGCTGGGCGGCCGGGGGAGCTGGTGGCCAAGTATGCCCCAAATCCGCGCGTCTTGGTATACGCCGATGGCGCCATGGGGGTCGAGGTGGAGGGGGCGCGGCCGAGGGAGGTGGGGCCCGGCGTCTACGAGTACGAGGTGGCTGACGCCTCTCTGTGGATTCCCAAGCTCGCCGAGGCCTATCTACGCGCCGGCGCCAAGGTGTGGCGTATAGAGACGAGGGAGCCCGGCCTAGAGGAGGTGTTCTTCGCCTTGACTGGGAGGAGGCTATGAGCCAAGTGCTGGCGGAGACTTACCTATTTCTAAAGGGGTTCTGGAGGTACCGGGAGACTCTCTTCTGGGTGGTGGTATTCCCCGCGCTCCTCGTCGCGCTGTTCATCCTGATCTTCGGATCGCCCGAGCGGAGCATCAGCCTAAACGTGGCGGCGGTGGACTTAGACGGAGGTCCCCTCGCCTCTGCCCTCTTGAAGGCCCTCAACTCCACGGGGGTGGCAAAGGTTCGCCTGGCCCAGGCGGGCGACGCGGCGAGGCTCGTGGCCAATGGCACATACGACGCAGTGCTGGTAGTGCCCGCCGGCTTCACCGAGAACTTGACACAGGCGAGGAGGGCCGTGGCCTACTTGTACTACTACGCCGACCCCAACTGGGGCGGAGTGGCGAGGGGTGTGGTATATGGGGTAGTGGAGGAGTTCAGCGCCTCAGTCGCCAAATACGCCGTCAACTTCACTCCGGCCCCGTTTCGCCCATACGTGGAATTTGTGGCGCAGCCCATTTCCCTCCGCGAAGCCCCCGTGGAGCCCAAGCTGGGCCCAGGCGGGTTAGCGCTCTTCCACGTGGTTAGCGTCATCGGCGTGCAAACGCTCTTCATAGGGCTGTTCACTGGGATAAACATCGTGATAGAGCGGCGGCGTGATAGGACGCTGGCACTCCTCCTCTCTAGCCCAATGAAGAGCTACCACATATTCCTCGGCGACACGCTCGCCGCGGCGGTGGCCGTGGGTATCTCAGCCGCGGCTGTGCTGGCCGTGGGGTACACCCTCGGCGCAGACTACGGCGCCATTTCGCCGGGCCAGGCGGCCGCCGCCGCGCTTCTGCTGGCCGCGGGCCTGCTGTCCACCATAGGGATAGGCCTCCTCTTGGCGCCCCTGGCCAGGACCCCCGAGGCGGCCGCCGCCATGGCAAACGGCGTAGCTTTCCCGCTCATGTTCCTGGGAGGGCTCGCCGTCCCCCAGTGGATGATACCCGAGTGGCTTCGCATTGTCCCAATGGCTCTGCCGCTCTCGTGGTGCCTCAACGGGGTGAGGGCCATGTTCCTATACGGCTACGGGCCTCTGGAGGCCCTCTCCCAAGCGGCTCCGGGGGCCGCCGCGGGGCTGGCGCTGTACGCCGTAGGCGCCTTTGTCTACAGGCGGTTGCTCCACAGGGCGCAGGAGAGTCCATAAATCCATATCGAGGTATCTACGTGGAGTTGCCCAGCTGGATTAGGGTTAAGGCGGGCGACTACGGGAGGATCGTCGCGGTGAGAGAGGCCGTCTTCGCGGCTGGGGTTCACACCATCTGCGAGGAGGCGCACTGCCCCAACATCTTTTCCTGCTGGGGGGAGGGCACTGCTACCTTTCTCATCCTGGGCGACGTGTGTACTAGGGCGTGCAAATTCTGCGCATTAAGACGGGTGACCCCAGGGGCTTCGTAGACCCGACTGAGCCGGCGAGGGTGGCTGAGGCCGTGGCGAAGCTCGGCCTTAGGTACGTGGTGATAACCTCGGTGGATAGAGACGACCTCCCCGACGGAGGCGCCTCCCAGTTCGCCAGAGTGGTCAAGGCGGTCAAGGCCAGGGCCCCCTGGGCCAAGGTGGAGGTGTTGACCCCGGACTTCGGGGGGAGTGCGGAGGCTGTGGCGTCTGTGGTAGAGGCGGGGCCCGACGTCTATGCCCACAACTTGGAGACTGTGCGCCGCCTGACTCCGCTTGTTAGAGACAGGAGGGCCTCCTACGACGTCTCGCTCCGCGTGTTGAAGACTGCGAAGGAGCTGGGCGCGGTCACCAAGTCTGGCCTAATGGTGGGGCTGGGGGAGACCTTCGACGAGGTGTTAGAGGCCTTGAGCGACTTGAGGCGGGTGGACGTGGACATAGTCACCATTGGCCAGTACCTCAAGCCCCGGGGGCACAAGAGGTTTCTAGAGGTGCAGAGGTGGGTGCCGCCGGAGGAGTTTGAGAAATATAGGGAGGCGGCCGAGGCCATGGGGTTTAAGGCCGTGGTGGCTGGGCCGCTTGTCAGAAGCTCCTACAAGGCTCACGAGGCCTATTTAGAGGTGTTGAGAAAAACTATAGGACGATAAAATTGTAAATAAGCTAACATTTTTATATTGGAATCAAACTTTTTCTGTGGAAGTAGAAGTTGGTAAAGAATTTCCCGCCAGATACATGGTCGAGGCTAGGGAGCCTGAGGTCTTCACCGTCTTGAAGCCCGACGGAGACGTGGTGGAGGAGAACTACGGCGTGGGGTACAAGCCATCGTGGGAGGAGCTCGTCTCTGCGTACAAGTACATGGTGCTGGGGAGGGCCTTGGACAAATACGCCCTGCTCTACCACAGGATGGGAAAGGTGAAGTCCACCTACGCCCCTCACGAGGGGCACGAGGCGGCTGACGTGGGCACTGCCATGGCCCTCCGGCCAGAGGACTGGATTGCCCCATATTATAGGAACTTGACCCTACTCTTGGTGAGGGGAGTTCCGCTGGAGGTTCTCTGGGCCAAGTTCATGGCAAAGCTGGGCGACCCGGACAAGGGCAGGAATTTGGCAGTGGAGTGGGGAGGGTTTAGGCAGTGGCGCCTGCTCTCCTTCGGCGCGCCCATCGGCCACCACCTAATAGCGGCCGCGGGCTTCGCCTATGGGCTAAGGTACCGCGGGGGGAGAGAGGTGGTGGCCGCCTACGTGGGAGACGGGGGGACCTCTACCAATGGCTTCTACTCCTCGCTCATATTCAGCTCCGTCTTCTCTCTGCCCGTGGCCATATTTATCTACAACAATGGATACGCCATATCTGTCCCATCGTCGCGTCAGTCCAAGACCAAGCGCCTGGCCACAAGGGCGGCGGGCTTCGGCGTGTTGGGCATCGCCGCAGATGGCATGGACCTCTTGGCCACGCTGAAGGCGGCGAAGTTCGCCGTGGAGTACGCCAGGTCTAATGGCCCAGTCCTTGTGGAGTTGGTCACCTACAGATTTGGCCCGCACACCACGGCAGACGATCCACAGACCAAGTACAGGGATAGGGCAGAGGTGGAGGAGGCCAAGTCAAGGGACCCCGTGGCCAGGCTGGAGAAGTTCTTGCTCAGAAACGGGCTGTTGAGCGAGGGCGAGGTGAAGTCCATTTGGCAGGAGGCCGAGGAGAGGGTTAAGTCGGCGGCTAAGCAGGCCGAATCTCTGCCCGACGTCCCCCCTGAGGAGCTGTACACCGACATGTTCGAGGAGGAGGTGTGGATAACCAGGGATTAGCCATGCCGGTCTTGAACATGGCCAAGGCCATCAACGCCGCTCTCCACGAGGAGATGGAGAGGGACCCCTCTGTGGTGGTGCTGGGGGAGGACGTGGGGAAGCGGGGCGGGGTCTTCTTAGTCACCGAGGGGCTGTACGAGAGGTTTGGCCCCAGTAGGGTAATAGACACGCCCCTCAGCGAAGGGGGGATTATAGGCTTTGCCATGGGCATGGCCATGGCGGGGCTTAGGCCCGTGGCTGAGATACAGTTCGTGGACTTCATCTGGCTCGGGGCAGACGAGCTCATCAACCACCTCGCCAAGCTCAGGTACAGGTCGGGCGGCAACTACGCGGCCCCCGTGGTCGTGAGGAGCCCCTACGGCGCCGGCGTAAAGAGCGGGCTCTACCACAGCCAAAGCCCCGAGGCACACTTCGCCCACGCCCTGGGCCTCAAGGTGGTGGTGCCCTCCACCCCCTACGACGCCAAGGGCCTCCTCAAGTCGGCCATCAGGGGAAACGACCCCGTGGTGTTCCTAGAGCCAAAGCTCCTCTACCGCGCGCCGAGGGAGGAGGTGCCCGAGGGGGACTACACTGTCCCCTTGGGCAAGGCGAGGGTGGTGGCTGAGGGCGACGACGTCACTGTGGTGACGTACGGCTCAATGGTGCACAGGGCCGTGGAGGCGGCCAAGAGGGCAAAGGCCTCTGTGGAGGTGATAGACCTCAGAACGTTGGTCCCCTGGGACGCGGAGACCGTGTTGAAGAGCGTCAAGAAGACGGGGAGGGTCTTGATTGTGCACGAGGCGCCGAAGTTCGCCGGCTTTGGGGCAGAGATCGCGGCCACGGTGGCCGAGAAGGCCATCGACTACTTGAGAGCCCCCATTAGGAGAGTCGCCGGGCCCAACGTCCACCAAAGCCCAGTGGCCCACGACGAGTTGTACATGCCCACCGTGGAGAAAATACTGGCCGCCGTCGAGGAGCTGATGGGCTATGATTGAGTTCAAGTTCCCCGACTTGGGCGAGGGGCTGGTGGAGGGGGAGGTGGTGAAGTGGCACAAGCGGGAGGGCGACTTCGTCAAAGAGGGGGAGGACCTCGTGGACGTCATGACTGAGAAGGCCACTGTGACTCTGCCCTCCCCCGCCACGGGGAGGATTGTGAAAATCTTGGCCAAGGAGGGGGAGGTGGTGAAGGTGGGCCAGGTCTTGTGCATAATTGAGGAGGCGGCCCCCGGCGCCCCCGTTGAGGCAAAGGCCGAGGCGCGGCCAGAGGTTAGGGCCATGCCCGCCGCGAGGCGGTTGGCCAAGGAGCTGGGGCTTGACTTGTCCAAGGTGGCGGGGACGGGGCCAGGCGGGGTTATCACTGTGGAGGACGTGAGGAGGGCCGCGGAGGCGGCGAAGCGGGAGACCGGCGCCGCCGAGGCGAAGCCCGCTGCGCCTGCGCCGCCGGCGGAGGAGAGGCCTGCTCAGCCTCTGCGGGAGGAGAGGATCCCCGTGAGGGGTGTCAGGAGGGCTGTGGCCGAGAAGATGAAGAAGTCCAAGTCTCAGATACCCCACGCCTACCACGTGGACGAGGTGGATGTGACAGAGTTGGTCAAGCTGAGGGAGAAGCTCAAGGCCTATGCGGGGGATGTGAGGCTCACCTACACGCCTTTCTTTGTGAAAGCCGCCGTGGCCGCCTTGAAGAAGTACCCCCTCCTCAACGCGTCTTTCGACGAAGAGCGGGGCGAGATAGTGGTGAAGAAGTACTTCAACATAGGCGTCGCCGTGGACACAGAGAACGGGCTCGTGGTAGTGGTGGTCAAAGACGCAGACTCTAAGTCCATACTGGAGGTGGCAAGGGAGCTCCAGGAGAAGAGCGCGCGGGCCAGGGAGGGGAAGCTCTCCCTTGACGACGTGAGGGACTCCACCTTTACCATAACCAACATAGGCGCCATCGGCGGGCTCTGGGGCCTGGCGGTGGTGAACTACCCCGAGACCGCCATATTGGCCACGGGGAGAATTGTGAAAAGGCCCAGGGTGTACGAGGGGCAGGTGGTGCCCAGGGACGTGATGTACGTGGCTGTGAGCTTCGACCACAGGGTGGTTGACGGGGGCTACGTGGCTAGGTTCACCAACGCGTTTAAGGAGCTCCTCGAGTCCCCCGACCTCCTGGTGCTAAACCTATGAAGGTGGTGGTCGTGGGAGGGGGCCCCGCGGGCTACGTCGCGGCGATCAGGGCGGCCCAGCTAGGCGCAGAGGTCACGCTGGTGGAAGAGGCGCATCTGGGAGGCGAGTGCACAAACTGGGCCTGCGTACCGTCCAAGGCGCTTTTGCACATGGCCGACGTCTTCTGGGAGGTCAAAAACAGCCCCTGGGCCAGGGGCGGCGTGGAGTTCGACTGGAGGGAGGCCCAGAGGGCGAAGGACGCCGTGGTGGCCAAGCTGAGGGGAGGCATTGAGAAGCTCCTAGCGGCAAACGGCGTAGAGGTGGTGACGGGCAAGGCGGAGCCCGGCGACGGGAGGGCGGTCAGGGTGGGGGAGAGGGAGGTGAGGTTTGACTCGCTGGTGCTGGCCACCGGCAGCCTCCCGGCGCCTCTCCCCGGCGTCCCCTTCGGGAGGAGGGTCCTGGACACACGCCGCGCTCTAGCCCTCGAGGAGTTGCCCAAGTCGCTCTTCATAGTGGGCGGCGGAGCCGCCGGCGTGGAGCTGGCCGTCTTATTCGCCAAGCTCGGCGCAGAGGTGCACTTGGCGGAGGCCATGGACAGGCTACTCCCCGCCATGGACAAGGACCTGGGGGCATACTTGGAGAGCCGCTTGAGGAAGCTGGGGGTCAAGGTCTACACCTCCGCCGCAGTGGAGAAGGTGGAGGAGGGGCCGCGCTCTGTCAAAGTGCATTTGAGAGGCGGCGCGGCTGAGGTGGAATACGTGGTAGTCGCCGTGGGGAGGAGGCCGAACCCTGGCCCCTTCGCCAAGTGGGTGGGCGACGTGGCCAAGGTGGACGAGATGATGTGGACGGGGGTGGGTCAGATATACGCCGCGGGCGACGTGGCAGGCCCGCCCTACTTTGCCCACAAGGCCTACGCCCAGGGCAAGGTGGCCGCCGAAAACGCCGCGGGGCGCCGCTCCTTCTACGTCCAGCGCCACGTCCCCTCGGTGGTTTTTACAGACCCAGAGGTGGTGTCTGTGGGATACACGGAGGAGGAGGCGCGTCGGGCAGGCTACGAGGCCGCCTCTGTGAGAGTGCCCATGTCGGCCATTGGCAGGGCGTGGCCGGCGGGAGGCCCGAGGGGTTTGTAAAACTGGTCTTCGACAGGAGGAGAGGCGTCGTGTTGGGCTTCCACGGGGTGGGGCCCGGCCTGTCTGAAATTGCGGCGGAGGCCGCTCTTGCCGTGGAGTTCTCAGCCACTGTGGAAGACCTCGCCCTGGTGATACACCCACACCCCACTGTCTCAGAGGCGTTGGCCGAGGCGGCGGAGCTGGCCCTGGGCAAGCCTACTCACGTGCTTAAACCGTGAGGGGCCTCGACCTAGGCCTCCTAGACTACGTCTCGGCGTGGCGCGTAATGAAGATCCTCCACCGGGAGGTGGCGTCGGGGGGCGACGACGCGTTAATACTGGTGGAACACCCCCACGTGATAACAGTGGGCAAACACGGCAGGACTAACAACGTGGTGAAGTGGGAGTTGCCCGTCTACGTGGTGGAGAGGGGTGGAGACGCCACATACCACGGCCCAGGCCAGCTGGTGGCCTACCCCGTGGTGAAGCTGAGGTGGCCCCTGTCGAGGTACCTCTGGATGCTGGAGGAGGCGGTGATAAGGTCGCTGAGGCCCCTGGGGGTCGAGGCGGGGAGAGTGGAGAAGCACAGGGGGGTGTGGGTGGGCGGAAAAAAGGTGGCGAGCATAGGCATCGCCGTGGAGGGCGGCGTCGCCTACCACGGGGTAGCGGTAAACGTCTCCACCGACCTCTCCTACTTCTACCACATAAACCCATGCGGCCTCCACCCCTCCGCCATCACCTCCCTCAACCAATTGGGCGTAGAGATCTCCCTGGAGGAGTACAAAGGCCTCTTCGTAGAGGCCTTCGAGGAAGTCTTCGAGGCCAAGGTTGTGTGGGTAGACCCGGCGCCATACCTAGCGGCCGCCGCACAGCTCCGCGCATCGCCCACACCGCTCTCGGCGCCAATTGAAGCAAGCCCTTGATCAAGCGGCCGCCGCCACCCGCACTGCACGGAGTTCACTACGCTAGATGGCAAAGACGTCTGGCCTAGGTTCGCCTCTCTGGCAAAAGAGCTCTTTCCACACCGGATAGTTGCCACGCCAGTCTTTTGACGGCAGAGTGATATCTTTTTATTGTGCACGGTTGCAGTAGTCGTAGAGGTTGGGCCTAATTTTGAGCGTGGGGTGTACTTGTTGTCGGTTTAAGCACACGGGGGGTGGAAACACGGCGCAGACTCCTCGGCATTCCGCGAAGAGGTTGGCCGTTAATTAAAAAGCTCTTATTTTTAAAGTCTCATTTATAATATTTATAAGTTTATTGCAGTTTAAATTATACTATATACATATTCTCTAATTCAAATGTAAAATGGAAATATTTATTGACGGACTTTTTAGCTACACATGAGGCGGGCCTATCTTACAGTAGTGGTGGCCGTGGCGCTATTGGCACTTTTTTCTCTCTTAGCCATGTCTCCCTCAGCTCCTCCGCCGAGCTCTGTCACGACGCCGGTCCCTACTTCTGCGGCCACTGGTCAGACACGGCCCCCTGCGCAGACTGCCGCCTGTAGCGGCTCGGTGACTGGCTACGTGGCGCCGACGCTTGTGAGAGTGGTAAAGGACGCGGCTAGGGAGGCCGGCCTCTCAGTGGAGGGGATACAGTCGGTGGGCTCCGTGGAGGGGCTTAGGAGGATTCAGCAGGGCAGTGTCCCAGACGTCTACGCCTCCGTGGACATAGAGCTCGCCGCCGATGTGAAAGGCGCTAGGCAGATCTACTCCTTGGGGCGGTTCAAGCTGGCCCTGGCCTGCGCCAGGCCCATAGCGTCTGTGGGCGATCTGCGGGAGGCGAAGACAGCGTTGGCGGATCCCAATAAGGCGCCCATTGGATATAGGGAGCTGGCCGTCGTGTACATGCTTAAGAGGAGCGGCGTGGCTGATCTCACGGCGAGGTACGAGGCCCTGGGCATAAGGTTTGCAGACACGGCGGGCGGCTTCAACGTAACTGTGCCAACGGTCTTGGCCTCGACGGCTGATACCAAGGTGGTCCCCAATCTCGACGTGAGCTGGAGCATGTTTGAGACTGGGCAAGTGGACTGCGTCTTCGCCCACCTGCCTTTCATCCTTGGCAAGGACATGGAGCTCAAGCCCGTGGGCGCGTCTGCCGAGCTTTGGGAAGTCTACGTGGGCAACTACAGCCGGGGCCAGTTCTACGTCTACGTCTTCAAGCCTCCCTACGACTTTTTCCAAGACCCGCCGCTCGCCATATATGCAAACTTCGTGGACCCCTCAGGCAAGGTTGTCAAGGCCGTGCGCGTGGGCCACTTCGAGGCCTTTGTGGCGTCTTTCACCGCGAGGGGTGACTGCGTCGTGGAGGCGTTGAAGAAGATGGACTTGGCCAAGTACGGCTTTTTCAAATGACGGACGCCGTAAAGGCGGTTGCCGCCTCCACCGCCGCCCTCCTGGCGCTCCTCCTCCTAGCCCTCCCCTTGGTCTTTCTCTCTGCGCCTCCGCCGGGGTTTGTGGAAAGCTTCCTCTTCACTGCCGCGGCCTCGGCGGCTGCGGCGGGCGGCTCTCTTCTGCCGGGCCTCGCGGTGGCTATGGCGGCTAGGAGGGGCGGCGCGTGGGGGGCCTTGGGCATGGTCCTCTACGTCCCGGCGCTTGTCCCGCCGACGTCTGTGGGTGTGCTCCTCCTCGCCGCCTTTTCCACGCCCCGCCTCCTCTGCGGGGACTGCCCTCTGTCGCAGTTCGTCTCCGCGTGGGTGGTGAACCAGCCTCTCGGCGTCCTCTTGGCCATGTGGGTCATGGCGCTCCCCGTGGCCTACTCCATATATGACGGCGCCTTGAGGGAGGAGAGAGCCGAGGCCTTTTTCCGGTCGCTGGGCTTCTCCGGCCTTAGGCTCCTGGTGCTGACGGCCATGTCGCTGAGGGAGGCCACCCTCTCGGCGGCCCTCTTCGCCTGGCTGAGAGGCTTCGGCGAGCTGGGGGTGCTCTTGGTCTTCGCCAACTACCCATACGCCGCCTCTATCTACATCTACAACGCCTGGCTCATCTACGGCGTTGGCCCAGCCATAGGGGCCTCTCTGGCCGTGGTGGCGGCGGCGCTGGCGGTGGGCTACGCGGCGAGGCGATGGCTCTCGAGGTAGAGGGCCTTGAGGCTAGGCGGGGGCGGTTCCGCCTCTACGTGGAGAGGCTAGTGGTAAACTCCGTGGTGGCCGTGGTGGGGAGAAACGGCAGCGGCAAGACCACGTTGCTCGACGCCATTGCCGGCTTCATAGAGGCGAGGGGCCGCGTGGTGGCCTGCGGCCGCGACGTATCCCGCCTCCCGCCCCACAAGCGTGGCCTCGCATATGTACAGTCCACCCCCATAGACCCCCCACAGAGGGTGGGGTCCTTCCTCCGTGCGGTGGCTCGCCTACACGGCACAGAGGGCCTCGTGGACGAGGTGGCGAGCCGCCTCGGCGTATCACACCTCTTGGACAGGTGGAGGGGCCTCTCCACTGGGCAAAAGCAGTTGGTCAACCTAGCGGCGGCCCTCCTGGCGCGGCCCTGCGCCTTCCTCATGGACGAGCCCACCTCCCACCTAGACTGGGTCAACAAGCGGGCCTTCAACGACGTGGTGAAGAGGCTGGGGGTACCCACTCTCTACGTGACCCACGACCCCCTCGAGGCCCTCTACGTGGCCGACATGCTGTGCGTAATGGAGGAGGGCCGTCTGACAAAGTGCATAGAGAAGCCCACAGACGCCGCCTCCGCCTACAGAGCCGCCGAGGAGTTCGCCCTCAAGTTGTTTAAGGGAATCCTTTAAAGAGTTTTATAATTATCTAATGTTTTAAATCGAGTTTTGAAAGTTTATATATTCAAGTTGTCATGTGTCTATGGGTCTAAGGACTGGGGATCAATACGTGGAGGGCATAAAGACGAGGAATAAGGCGAAAATCTATGTACTCGGCAAGCGCGTGCACGACGTTACTACAAACCTATTTCTAAAGCCCTCCGTACTCTCCTTCAAGGCCACCTTCGACGCGGCGTTTGAGGAAGACACCCGCGACTTGGCCAGGGTCTACAGCCCCTTCGTGGGAGAGGAGGTGAACCGCTGGAACTCCATACACATGGGGCCCCAAGACTTGGTGGCCAAGGTGAAGCTGTTGAGGAAGCTCTCGCACAAGACTGGGACGTGCTTCCAGAGGTGCGTGGGGTGGGACGCGTTAAACACCCTCTACATAGTCACTAAGAAGATGGCGGAGAAGGAGGGGAAGGGCATCTACTACAAGAACTTCATCAAGTACCTGGAGCACGTCCAGAGGCGGGACTTGGCCCTTGCGGGGGCGATGACCGACGTGAAGGGGGTAAGGCCGCTAAAGCCCAGCGAGCAGCCTAACCCAGACGCCTATGTGAGAGTGGTAGAGGAAAGAGACGACGGGATCGTGGTCAGGGGGGCTAAGGCAAACATCACTGGGATCGCCGTGGTGGACGAGGTCATCGTCATGCCCACTAGGGCGATGACGGAGAAGGACGAGGCCTACGCCATATCCTTCGCCATTCCCCTTGACACAGAGGGGGTGACGGTGGTCGTGGGGAGGCAGTTGAACGACGCCAGGAGGCTTGAGGAGGGGGAGATCGACGGCCTGCCCTACATGTTCAACCACGAGGGGCTCTTGATACTCGACGACGTGTTTGTGCCTTGGGACAGAGTGTTTATGTACAGGGAGTGGAAGTGGGCCGGGGTGCTCGTCGAGGTCTTCTCGGCCTACCACCGCCAGGGCTATGCGGGCTGCAAGTCTGGCCTAGGCGACGTGATCATAGGCGCGGCGTACAACTTGGCTAAGCAGATCGGCGTCGCCGACAAGCCCCACGTGAGGGAGAAGCTCACCGAGATGGTGTTTCTCAACGAGACTATGTACTCCGCCGGCTTGGCGGCCAGCTGGGAGGGGAAGAAGCTTGTGGAGGGAGACGGGGGCTGGTGGGTCAACCCCATGTACGCCAACGTCACCAAGCACCTGGTGACGAGGTTCCCCTACGAGGTGTCTAGACTGGCCCATGACATTGCCGGAGGACTGCTGGGCACGGCCCCCAGCGAGTTTGACCTCAAGAACGAGGAGGTGGGGAAGCTTATCGCCAAGTACCTCCAGGGGGTCCCCGAGTTCACCGCCGAGGACAGGCTCAGGATGTTGAGGCTGTTGGAGAACACCAGCATAAGCGTGGCGTACCTAGTGGAGTCTGTCCACGGCGCCGGTAGCCCCCAGGCGCAGAGGATATCCATGGAGCGGATATACGACTTCGACGCCGTGGAGAAGATAGCCAAGTCCCTGGCGAGGATGAGCCAGAGGAAGGCGGACCCGCGGGTGGAGCCCCACAGGCCGACGGACAGCGAGAAGGCATGAGGGTGGCCACCTTTGCCTCAAGGCCCCCCATCACGGCGGAGGCCGACATATCTATCAGAGAGGCGGCTAGGATAATGGCCGAGAGGAGGATTGGGCTACTCGTATTGACCAAGGGGGGAGAGCTCTACGGCGTAGTTTCGGAGCGGGACATTGTGAGAGCAATAGCGGAGGGAGTAGACGTGGAGAAGCCCGTCTCCTCCATAGCTGTGACGAGAGTTATTACGGTGGACGCCGATGCCCACATAAGCGAGGCCGCTGAGCTGTTTAGGCGTCACGGCATCCGCCACCTAGTGGTCACGAAGGGTGGGGAGCTCTACGGCGTCTTGTCTATACGCGACTTAGTGCGCGAGAGAGAGGTGTTGCGGCACGTGGCCGACACCTTTGTGCCGGCCTTCGACTACGTACTGCCCAGCGGGGATTAGCAGAGTTGCCTCCTCCTATTAGGCTCGAGGAGGTCTCTCACGGATATAACCCCCACGAATTTGCCCCGTTCTACTACCACCAAGTGGCGGATGTTGTACATCCACATGAGGTCCGCGGCGCGGGACAGGGGCTCCTCCGCCTCAACTGTGACTAGGTCTGTGGACATGAAGGCCTCCACTGGGGTAGATAGGGGCATCTTGGCGCTTATGGCTTTCACAATGTCCCGCTCAGACAGTATGCCAAGGGGCTTGTCAGGGTTTGATGGATCTACCACCACCACGGCCCCCACGCCGTGGCTTGTCAACGTCTCAGCCGCCTCCAGCAGAGTGGCGGTGGGCGGCACCGTGACGGGGGGCTTCCTAATGAGGTCTCTCACCTTCATTCCTCCGGCGGCGGCCACCATACCTTGTCCCCGAGCGCTCTGAGGGCCGCATCCTCTAGGAAGTCTCTAGTGGACAAGACTCCCACGAGCTTCCCCTCCTTGTCCACAACTAAGAGGTGTCTCACCCGCCTTTCCCTCATCTTTTTCAACACCTCGTACTCGTCGTCCTCTGGAGAGGCTGTGAGAAGGTTAGATGTGGTGCCAACCTCAACCACCTTGGCCTCCAGCGCCCGCCTAGCCACTGCCTTAACCACGTCTCTCTCAGTGATAATGCCCACGGGCCTGCCCCTCTCATCCACGATGGCGAGAGATCCCACGCCCTTCTCGGCCATCAACGCCGCCGCCTCTTCGACGGTGGCATCTCTGCCTATTGTAATAGGCGGCCTCTTGATATAGTTCTTAATCATGTCCTCGTGTATCTTCCTGTTTATATAAATTATCCTAGGAATTTGCGGTATTTGCCCAAGGCTATTATGTTGGCCTCGTTTCTGGGCATTCTCAAGAGCGTTGCGTAGGCGGGGTTGGGCCTCGCCTCAAGCCCCAGGTAGTCCGCCAGCTCTAACACCGCCTTGACAATTTCACCGTCGAGGTACTTCTCAGCCGTGGCCTTGTCGAAGAACTCTAGGTCGTATTCAAGCTCCTTGAGGTAGGTGGGGAGGACCTTCAGCACTAGGTCTAGCTTGTCGCTCTTGGCGAGCTCCAGGAGGTAGGGCGCGTCGAGGAGAGTGGGCGGGAGCCCGGTGGCGTACCACGCGGAGGTGTATACGATGGCCCTGGGCATGTTGACCACCCTATCCCCTCCAGTCAGCGTCCTGCCGTAGGCCGTCCAGCTGACTCTGTCCCTTGTGGAGGGCACTAGGCGGGCCACCTCTATCACCTTGTCGGCGTACTTCATCACAAGGGCGCGGTACTTCGCCGAGGCCTCCTGCACAATGTGCAACACCTCGTCCGGCGCCCTGTGCCTAGGCGCGCAGCAGCCGTTTAAGATGGCCTCTCTCACCTTCAAAAACTCTTCCAGAGCCACGTCGTACCTCACCGCCGACTGGATAGTGGCCGTGTAGTAGCCCGCATACTGCACTACCTCCATGGGCGCGAGGCGGGGGTTGTTAAGCCCGCCTCTAAACGGTGGCGACCCCATCCCAAGGATGGGCTTAATCTTCAGTCCAAGCTCCGACTCGATGTCGCCGAGCCTAGAGAGCGTGTAGGCGATGGCCAGCGCAGAGGCGAGGTGGCCGTGCTTAACGGCTGAGTCCGACTTGCCTAAGAAGAGCCTCACCTCCTTCACCTCCTCCCCTTTAAACACCTCGCCTAGTAGCGCCTTAGCCTTGAGTTGTACAAAGGCGTCTTCGAAGAGGGGTATGACCTCTATGTTTCCCACGTCTACCTTGGCCTCCACCTTGTAGTCCTCTGTCTTCCGCTTCAACATGCGCCTAACGAGGGACATGGTCTCTACGTCTTCTACCATGGGCAACACCACCCACCTCACCGCCCTCACCCCCATGTACTTCACAGAAAAGTAGTTGGCCACCACCGCCGCCTCCAGAGCCAGCATGGCTCTGTCAAACTCCTCGAGGCGGGGGTTGGGCAACCTCACTGTGATTACAAACTTTTCGCCTAGCGGAAGCTCGCTCTTAACAGCCTTCATCACCACCTCCTTGGGCTGAGAGTACGGCGTAGCCTTCCCCTCGTAGTCCACCATGACCTCGTCGCACCCATACGCGGTGAATGCCACAATGGCCTCGTCCACCTCCTCAGCGGCTGTGATTTTCACCGTAGTGTCGGGGTGCTGAGTACACATAAGACGCGGTAAAGGCATATATATCACAACACGGGGGTATATAACTCTTTACATCCTCTACAGTGATCTATACTTTAACTAAATTATAATTACATAGTCTATTTAGAATTTTAACAAAGTTTATAACTGGCTTCCCTCTGGCGCACATGCGGGCTGCTGTGTTACATATGTACAACACGCCCCTCAAGGTGGAAGATGTGGATGTGGAAAAGCCGCGGGAAGTGGAGGTGCGTCTAAAGGTGCTCTCCGCGGGGGTCTGCCACAGCGACCTCTACGTCTTGGAGGGCGCCACGCCTGTCCCTCCGCCTCTTGTGCCCGGCCACGAGGCCGTCGCAGTGGTGGAGGAGGTGGGGCCTGGCGTCGAAAACGTGGCCCCGGGCGACGTTGTGGTGACCTCCTTCATATGGCCCTGCGGGAGGTGTAGAAACTGTGCGAGGGGCCTTGAGAACCTATGCGAAAGGTTCGCAGAGGTGAGGCTAAAGGGGGTGATGCTCGATGGGACGACTAGGCTTCGCCTAAACGGCCAGCCCCTCAGGGTGTTCCTCGGGGGCCTCTGGGCAGAGGAGGCGGTGGTGCCCGCCACGGCCTTGGCTAAGTTGCCCAAGTCTCTCCATGGCAGGCCCGAGATGGCCATGCTCGGGTGCGCCTTTCTCACCGCCTACGGAGCTGTGGTTAACTCGGGCTCTGTAGCGCCGGGGGACACGGTGGTGGTGATAGGCACCGGGGGGGTCGGGCTGGCGGCGGTGCAAGTGGCCAAGGCGGTGGGGGCGAGGGTAATCGCCGTGGGGAGGAACCCCGAGAAGCTGAAGCTGGCCCGGGAGCTGGGGGCGGAGGCGGTCAACGCAAGGGAGGTGGACATGGTGAAGGCTGTAAAAGACCTCACAGAGGGCAGGGGCGCGGACGTGGTGGTAGAGGCGGTGGGTAGCGAGGAGACTGTGGAGGCGGCAGTGGAGGCGGCTGCGGCAGGGGGGAGGGTGGTGTTGGTGGGCCTGATGGCCGTTGGGAAGAAGGCCCCGCTACACGTGGCTAGGGTGGTCCGCGGAGGCATTACTGTGGTGGGTAGCTACGGGGCGAGGCCCCGGGTAGACTTGCCCAAGGTGATTTCGCTTGTGGAGAAGGGCCTCCTTAGGCCGGACCTTCTGGCTAAGGACTTCTACAAGCTTGACCAGATAAACGAGGCGGTTGAGGCCCTGCGGAGCGGCCGCTCTATAAGGCCCATACTGCTCATGCGCTAGTCCAAGAGCCTGGCGGCTGAGACGAGGGGGTGCCAGACGGGGCCTGTGTGAGGCATGTAGGAGTACTCTGCCAAGATCACCTCCTCGACGGGCCTCCCTATCAGCTGTGCGGCGAAGTCCACCACGGCAGCCACGTAGGGCGAGAAGCCCACCACCTCCACCCCTATCAAGACCCCCCTCGACGCCACGGCCTTTACGTAGATCTCCCTCGCGTCGGGCATAAAGGCGGCCTTGTCGCTGGTCTTGACTACGGCAGACGTCGCGTCTATGCCGTACTGCCTAGCCTCCGCCTCCCCCAGCCCCGCCTTGCCAATGTACATGTCGAAGAACTTGGTCACCGCCGCCCCCACCACGGGCGGAAACTTAAACCTCTTTTCCCCCGCCCCCGCGTTGTGGCCGGCCACGTAGCCCATCTTATTGGCGTAGGGGGCCAGGGGCATCCAAGTCCGCCGCCCAGTGACCTTGTGAACCACCTCGGCCACGTCGCCCGCGGCGTATACCCCGGACACCGAGGTCTCCAAGAACTCGTCTGTCCACACGGCCCCCGTCTCTCCAAGCCTGGTGCCGAGCGCCTTGGCCAACTCCACGTTGGGCCTAACCCCAGTGGCTAACACCACCGCGTCTGCCTCCGCTGAGCCCCTAGTGGTCTCCACCTTCTCCACCCTGCCCCTCCCCACTATCCTCGTCAATGACTCCCCCAGCCTAAGCCGCCCGCCCCTCGCCGCGACGTACTGCTCCACGAGCCTCGCCATGTCCTCGTCCAACATCTTGTTCAAAATCCACCTCCCCGACTCTAGGAGCACCACCTCTTTGCCCCCGGCCAAGAGGACCTCCGCCATCTCAAGCCCAATGTACCCCCCGCCCACCACTACCACCCTCCGCGCGTGCTCTAAGGCCTTCTTTACGGCCTCCACCTCGGCGGGGTGGCGCACCACTTGCACGCCCTCAAGCTCGATGCCATCCACCTGTGGAACCCTCGGGCTGGCCCCAGTGGCTATGATCAAGACATCCCACTCCAACGCCCCACTCACCGCCCCACTCAGCTTAAGCCTGCTCCCTTCGCCCACCTCGGCCTTTGTGTTGGTATATACCACCACGCCCTTCTCCCTTGCGAACTGCTCGGCGGAGTATATATACAGCCTCGCGGCCTGCGCTATGGCGTAGGGAACGGCGCAGGGGGCGTGCGTGACGTAGGGCCCCGCCTCTACTAACACAACCTCGGCCCCCGGGTCGACTCTCTTGGCCTTGGCCGCAGCGGTGGCCCCCGCCGCCCCGCCTCCCACAACCACTATCCTCTTGGCCATGGAGGCAACTGTGGATTGTTATAAATCTGTTTTTCTAAATTATCTACTTTCAAAATCAACAATAAGATCTTTAATTACATTTTTGTCTGATATGGGCTCTATGTATATATTGGTGGTCCCCAGGTCCATTAGCTTCACTGTGCACGCCAGGGCTGGTCTGCCGTTGATCTTCACGGCGCACGCGCCGCAGACCCCCATTCTACACGCGTAGCGGAAGGAGAGGGAGCCGTCCAAGTCCTCTCTTATGTTTATGAGAAGGTCAAGCACCGTGGACCTGGGGTCTGCGTCCACGTGGTAGACTTGGTCGTAGCTCACGCCGTCTTTTCTTCGCCGGACCACCACTCGGAACCTCATGTTAATACGCCCTAACCTCAGGCGGCCACTTGTCCACCTTCACCGGGGCGTAGTAGACGCCGAACCCCTCTCCCAATCTGTGCACTAGGGTGTGCTTAAGCCAGGTCTTGTCGTCTCTCTGCGGGTGGTCCACCCTGTAGTGGGCGCCCCTCGACTCCCTCCTGAAGTAGGCGCCTAGGAGCACCGCGTGGGCGGCCAGGAGCATGCCGTCGAGCTCCACCATCTCCCTTAGTTCCATGTTGTATATTCTGCCAGTGTCGTGTAGGTTGACCTCTTTAAAGGCCGAGATGAGCTTCGCCACCTCCGACAGGGCCTGCGCCAAAGCCGACTCCTCCCTAATTATGCCCGCCCCCTTGTGCATGGCGTTTTGAAGCGCAGACCTAATGGCCGCGGCTGAGGTGCCCCCCACCTCCTTTCTCCCCAGCTTGTAGAAGACTCTGCTCTCCTCTCTCTCGACCAGCGCCTTGACCGCGCCGTCTGCCTCCCCCTCCCCACGCCCCTTGGCGTACTCAGCGGCCTGCTCTCCCGCCAGCCTGCCCCACACCGCGCACTCGGCGAGGGAGTTGGAGCCTAGGCGGTTTGCGCCGTGGACGCTCACCGCCGCGGCCTCGCCGGCGGCCCACAGCCCCCTAACCCACTCCCCGCTCACGGTCAAAACTCTGCCGTAGAGGTCTGTGTGTATGCCGCCCATGAAGTAGTGCACCGCGGGGGCCACGGGGATGAGCTCTGTGAAGGGATCCACCCCCGCGTAGGTCTTGGAGAGCTCTAGGAGTAGGGGGAGCCGCTCCTTCACCCTGGCTGGGTCTAGGTGGCGGACGTCGAGCCCAACGTAGCAGGTCCCGTCGCGCCAGGTGAAGCCCCGCCCCGACATGCACTCCATGGCTATTGCCCTGGCTATTACGTCTCTGGGGGCAAGCTCCATCTTCTGCGGCGCGTACCTCCTCATGAACCTCTCGCCGTACTTGTTCACGAGGTAGGCCCCCTCGGCCCGCGCCGCCTCGCTGATCAAGATGCCGCTGGGGACAAGGGCCGTGGGGTGCCACTGGACAAACTCCATGTCTTTCAACGCTATGCCCTCCCGGAGGGCGAAGCCGTACACCTCCCCAGTGTTTAAGAAGCCCATGGTGGTGAGCTTGAACATCCGGCCGCCGCCCCCCGTGGCTATGACCCCCGCCTTGGCCCTGAAGAACTTGAACTCCCCCCTCCGCATGTCCAGCGCAGTGACGCCGTAGAAGACGCCGTGTTTAACCACCAGCTTGGTCACCAAGTGCTCTTCGTAGAAGGCGATGTTGGGGAAAGACTTGGCGTACTTGTACAAGGCGGTTAGTATGTAGAAGCCCGTCTTGTCTTTTACAAAGAGGGTTCTAGGCTTGCTCATCCCACCGAAGAGCCTGAGGGAGAAGGTCCCGTCTGGGTCCTTGTTCCAGGGGACCCCTATCTTGTACAAGAAAAGGGCCTCGGACGGCGCCTCTTGGGCAAGCAACATGGCCGCGTCTTGGTCCACGAGGAAGTCGCCGCCTTTCACTGTGTCGTAGGCGTGGAGGTGCGGCGTGTCCCCAGTCTTCTCCGGATGCACCACCGCCGCCATGCCGCCCTCGGCTGAGATGGTGTGAGAACGGGGCCCCGCCACCTTGGTGACTACGCAGATGGAGAGCTTTTCGCCAGCCGCCGCGGCGGCCACGGCGGCCCGCAGGCCCGCCAGCCCCGAGCCCACTACTACTACGTCGCAAGATAATACCTCCATGCTTTGTCAAGTTGTGTAACCATATTTTAAGGTTTATCTAAATTATTATAAAGAAACGAAAATTGTAATTACCTATAACACTAGAAGTTAGGCAAGATGCCTCCTTGTCTAACATTTATAATTTTAGATAATTACAAAGTTCGTTAATAGACAAAAATTTCGGAAAATCTTAAATAGATGCTAGCACGCCTTTTCAATGTCTAGCAAAGAAGTAACAGTCTACAATCCCGCCACTGGGGAGGTGATAGCCGTTCTAAGCTCCGCCTCGCGGGAAGACGTGAAAAACGCAGTGGATGAGGCTGAGAGGGCTTTCCACAGGTGGGCCGCCCTGCCGCTTAGGGAGAGGGCCCGCCTCTTGCGCAAGGCCGCTGAGTACATGGAGCTCGCCTTCGACGAGCTGTTGAAGACTCTGGTGGCGGAGTCGGGTAAGCCCATCCGCGACGCGAGGGCGGAGCTGTGGAGGGCTATTGAGATCGTGCGGGCCAGCGCTGAGGAGGCTAGGCACGTGCTTGAGGGCTCCGCCCCCAGGGTAGACGCCTACGACTACCCGCCGGGCAACGAGTCTCGCCTCGTGGTAGAGAGGAGGGAGCCCATTGGGGTAGTGGCGGGGGCGCTGAGCTACAACAACCCCGCCTCCACCTTTGCCCACAAGGTGGCGCCGGTGGTGGCTGCTGGGAACACCGCGGTGGTGAAGCCCTCCACTCACACGCCGCTGACGGCCCTGAGGCTGTACGACGTGTTTAAAAAGGCCGGCTTCCCCGACGGCGTTGTAAACGTGGTGGTGGGCAGTGGGGAGGAGGTGTTCAACGAGCTACTGGAGAACCCCAAGGTTGCGGCCATATCCTTCACGGGCAGCACGGCGGTGGGGTTGCAGGTGGCGGCCAAGGCGGCGGGGAGGGGGAAGAAGTACATGATTGCCCCCAGCGGCTCTGACCCGGCCATAGTGTTCAAAGACGCCGACTTGGCCAAGGCCGCGGCGACGGTGGTTAGGGCCAGGTTTGAAAACGCTGGCCAAAACTGCAACGCCACTAAGCGGGTCTACGTGGAGAGGGAGGTGTACGACGAGTTTGTGAAACTGGTGGTGGAGAAGACGGCGGCGCTGAGGGTGGGGGACCCCATGGAGGAGGCCACGGACATGGGGCCCTTGATCTCTGAGAAGATGGTGAAGGCCATGGAGGGCTTCGTGGCCGACGCGGTGTCTAAAGGCGCCAAGGTCCTCCTGGGGGGGAGGAGGATGGAGAGGAGGGGCTTCTTCTTCGAGCCCACTCTGCTCCAAGTCCTCGACGGGAGGGGAGACGTGAGGGTTCTGAGGGAGGAGGTGTTCGGCCCCGTCTTGCCTATAGTCCCCTTCGAGGGGGAGGAGGAGGCGGTGGAGTTGGCCAACTCCACTCAGTACGGCCTACAGGCGGCGGTCTTCACCTCGGACTATAGAAAGGCCCTTAGAGTGGCGTCCGCAATAAGGGCGGGGGCTGTGATGATCAACGACTCAACCCGCGTGCGCTTCGACGCCCTGCCCTACGGGGGAGTGAAGTACTCTGGCTTCGGCTGGAGGGAGGGGGTGCGGTCCACCATGTACTACTTCACCGAGCCTAAGTACTACGTCTTGGGGCTGTAGCATGTCTAAGGAGTTCCTCGAGCTCTACCAAGAGTCGTTGAAGGACCCGATCGGGTTCTGGGAGAGGCAGGCCGCTAAGCTGTACTGGAGGGCCAAGTGGGAGAAGACGTACGACGACTCCAACCCGCCGTTTTACAAGTGGTTTGTGGGCGGGGAGACCAACATCACCTACAACGCCCTTGACCGCCACGTGAGAGAGGGGAGGGCAAACAAGGCCGCCCTCATCTGGGTCTCCTCCAGCGGCCAGACCAGGGTGCTGAGGTACTGGGACCTCTACCGCGAGGTAAACCGCTTTGCCACTCTGCTTAGGATGAGGGGCGTGGAGCGTGGGGACAGAGTCGTGATCTACATGCCCATGATTCCAGAGGCCATAATGGCCATGCTAGCTGTAAGCAGAATAGGCGCTGTGCACACAGTGGTGTTCTCGGGCTTTGGGGCGCAGGCGCTGGCGGATAGGATAAGAGACGCCGAGGCCAAGCTCGTCATCACCGCCGACGGCATGACTAGGCGCGGTAAAGTGATTCCGCTTAAGCCCACGGTGGACGAGGCCTTGGCCATCGCGGGGCTAGACGCCGAGGTGGTGGTGTATAGGCACGTGGGCGTCGGCGTGCCGATGAGGGAGGGGAGGGACTTCTGGTGGCAGGAGGAGATGAAGTCTATTCCGCTTAACGCCTACACTGAGCCCGAGTGGGTGGCCGGCGACGAGCCCCTCTTCATACTCTACACCTCGGGCACCACGGGGAAGCCCAAGGGCATTCTCCACCTCCACGGGGCCTACATGGTGTGGGTGTGGTACGCCTTCAGCCACCTGGTGGGGGCCGAGAGGGAGTTTAGAGACGACATCGTCTTCTTCTCCACTGCCGATATTGGGTGGATCTCGGGCCACCACTACGGCGTGCACGGCCCGCTCCTCAACGGGCTGACGGTGCTTTGGTATGACGATGCGCCGGACTACCCGCACCCGGGCATCTGGTGGGAGATTGTGGACGCCTACAAGGTGACCCACATCCTCTTCTCCCCCACCGCCATCCGCCTCTTGATGAAGTACGGAGACGAGTGGCCGCGGAGGTACAGCTTGGACACCCTAATGGCGGCCTACCCCACCGGCGAAGTCCTCAACGAGGAGGCGTACAAGTGGCTCGTGGCCAACGTGTGCAAGAGGGGGTGCCAAGTGGCGGACATCTGGGGGCAGACCGAGACTGCATGCTTCGTCACAGCGCCCGGCTCCATGAACCTCGGGGGGTTCAGCTACAAGTACGGCTCCGTCGGCCTTCCCTACCCCACCCTCAACCTGGTGATTCTAGACGACGAGGGGAGAGAGCTGCCGAGGGGGCAAAAGGGCCACGTGGCGGTCAAGCCCCCGTTGCCCCCGGCCTTCTTGCACACCCTGTGGAGAGACCCCAAGCGCTACGTGGAGAGCTACTGGTCTAAGTTCAAGGGGTACTACCACACAGGCGACCTCGGCTACATAGACGAGGACGGCCACCTCCACATCCTGGGCCGCTCCGACGACGTGATAAAGGTGGCGGGGCACCGCCTCTCCACTAGGGAGGTGGAGGACATAGTGGCATCTCACCCCGCCGTGGCGGAGGCCGCGGTGGTGAGCATACCTGACCCAGTGAGGGGGGACGTACTCGCCGTGTTCGTAGTGCCCAGGGCCGGGAGGCTGATAACTGAGGAGGAGGTGGTGTCGCACCTCAGGAAGAGCCTCGGCCCACTGGCCGTGGTGGGCAAGGTGGCCATCGTGGATAAGTTGCCTAAGACTAGGACTGGGAAAGTCATGAGGAGGGTGCTCAGGGCCATGGCCATGGGGCAGCCGCTGGGCGACTTGAGCACGCTGGAGGACGCAGAGGCGATAGAACAGCTAAAGGAGAAGTTGTAGATTTTTTACTCTCCCACTTCTCTAGTGGTCTCAAAACACGTATCGGCGGAGGCGGCAGTGTCGAAAATTCCAGACGGGGCAGTGGTCGTCGTGTCGGGGTTCAACGTGGCCAATGCGCCCTTCTACCTCCTTGACAAGTTGCTGGAGCGTTACAAGGAGACCGGTCACCCAAAGGGGCTGTTCATAGTCTCCGACGTCTTGCCCGCCATTCCCGGCTTTGGCTTAGATAAAATAGGCGAGTTCATCGTGAAGGAGAGGGACCAGGACTTTGTGAGAGGGTTTCTCCTGTCCTTCTACGGGTGGGCCCCCTCGCTTCAGAGGGCCGTGGAGGAGAACTTGGTGGAGGCCTACACCTGGCCTATCGGCATTGTCAGCAGGTGGTTTAGGGCTGTCGCCGTGGGTAGCCCCGGGGTCTTCTCTAGGGTGGGGCTTGGCACATTTCTAGACCCACGCCAAGACAACTGTTTTTTAAACGACTTGGCGAGGGAGAGGAGGACCGCCAGAGTGGAGCTGGTGTACATAGACGGGAGGGAGTACTTGCTATACAAGGCGCCTAAGCCCAACGTGGGGATTATCCGCGCCACGACCGCCGACGAGTTGGGCAACTTGTCCATGGAGCAGGAGGCCATCTACGGCTCTGCGCTGTCCATAGTCGAGGCTGTCAAGGCGAACCCCAGCGGGCTTGTCTTGGCGCAGGTGTTGAGAGTGGTGACGCTGGGGGAGATACATCCAAAGCACGTGGCTGTGCCAGGCCCCCTCGTGGACTACGTCGTAGTGGCGCGGAGGGGCACTGAGGCGGAGAAGTTCCACTGGCAGACGGCCTCCTTCGACTTAAATCCAATAATCAGCGGAGATGCGCCGTATAGAGCGGGCTACGAGCCTCTGCCCCTGGGGCTGGAGAAGGCGGTGGCGAGGAGGGTGGTGTTGGAGCTCTTGAGAGTGGTAGAGGAGGTGGGCCGGCCGATAGTTATAAATCTGGGCGTGGGGATCCCCGCCGCCGTGGCTGACGTAGTTAGAGAAGAGGGGCTAGACGACGTGATACACATGACTGTGGAGTCGGGGCCCTGGGGAGGCGTCGCCCTAATGGACTTAGACTTCGGCGCCGCCATGGGCCACTACGCCGTGTTGCCCATGCCCGACCAGTTCATCCTCTACGAGGGCGGGGCCATCGACGCCACCTCGCTGGGCTTTATGCAAGTGGACGAGTTGGGCAACGTAAACTCCGCCTTCGCCCCTGGGAGAATAACAGGCCCCGGCGGCTTCCCCATAATTGCCACGGGCTCCCCCAGGGTCTACTTCGCAGGGGCTTTCACCGCCGGCAAGAGGGACATCCGCGTGGACAACTGCCGCCTAGCCATTGCCCAAGATGGGCCAATTGTAAAATTCGTGAAGAGGGTGTTCAAGATAGTCTTCAACGCCAGCTACGCGCTGGAGGAGGGGAAGGTGGTGATGTATATAACTGAACGCGCCGTGTTTAAGCTCACTCCAACCGGCGTCGAGCTCGTGGAGGTGGCGCCGGGCGTCGACGTGGAGAAAGACGTGGTTAAGAAGATGGAGTTTGTGCCTAAGATTGGGAAATTGGAGGAGATGGACAAGAGGGTCTTCTGCGAGGGGAAGCTGGGCCTCCGCAGAGAGGCCCTCCGCCTACTAAGGCGGTAATGTTATATACACGTGTAGGCGTACGTGTGTGATCCATAGGGATAAGCCCTCCGTTGTCGTCGCCTCTGGGAGAGCCCGCCTGGCGGACCTCCTCTCCAAGACCCCGCTCTACTTCGCCTACAGGGGGCCGCACGGCGAGTGGTTTAAGTCTGTGGCAGAGCGCCACCTAGAGGAGGCGCGTTGGGAGAGGTTGCCCCCCGCAGAGAGCCGGGTAGCCACTAGGCGGGACCTCTTGACGGGGGGCTTCATAAGGCTTAGAGACACCGTAGTGGCGGACTCCGGCAAGTGCATCTGGTGCGGCATGTGTGCCAGGGCCTGCCCCTTCTCCGCCGTGAAGTACGCAGAGCGCAAGTACGTGGAAGTGGACTACGGCCTCTGCGCCGACTGTGGGCTGTGCAACGCGGTGTGCCCAGTGGAGGCCATTCAAATGCCGTCGCTCCCCGACGGCTACCTAGCCGACTTGGTAAAGACTTCGCCGGGCTCGCTGAAGTTCATCTGTGACTACGCCTTTGAGCTAGAGGACGAGGAGGGGGTCAGGGTGAAGTGCATCGCCGCAATTCCCAAGCAGTACCTCTACCTAGCCGCGGCTAGGCACGGGGAGGCAAGGGCCCATTGCGCACTGGGCGAGTCATGCCCCCTGTGGCCGGCGGCGGAGAGGTGGGGACGCGGCTTGGCGCAGGAGGGGAAAGACTTCGTGGCAAAGAGCGAGGTAAAGCCGCTAGAGCCCGGGGGCAGGTGGCAGAGCAGGATGTTGGCCGCCGTGGTGGGAATGCCCGTGGGCAACGTAGAGGTGTTCCAGGGGTGTACTCTATGCGGCGCGTGTGTCAACGTGTGCCCCACCGACGCCCTCTCTATCCGGGAGTTTGAGCTAAGGATAGTCCCTGCCCTCTGCATTGGGTGTGGGCTATGCGCAGAGAAGTGCCCCGAGGGCGTGATGCGTGTCTCAGAGAGCCCCAGCCCGGCGCCATATGAGCGCAGGGCCCTCTTCCGAGACGCCCCGGCGCGTTGTTCCTCCTGCGGCAAGTCTCTGCCCTACACGGAGACCGCCGCTCGAAAGATAGCGGAGAAACTTAAATCGGCTGGACTGCCCCACGACCACGTTTACCTGTGCGAAGAGTGCCGCCTAAAGAGGCTATGACCGCGCTGGAGGTGCCCGGCTGCCCCGAGGGCTCCCTCCGCGTGGTGGCCTACATACAGGAAAAGTCGCCCAGCGAAATAGTTGTGAAGACCCCCGACGAGGACTGTGTAAAAGTCCTCCGCCTCGTCTTACCCCTCTTCGGCTACGCAGTGGTAGAAGTCGGCAAAGAGGGAGAAGCCCACTTGGTAAAAGCCGTGAAGCGCTAGCTTATTGCCAAAGCCTCCGCCCTCCTCCTGCCCCGCAGGCTTTCTAGGTACATGGAGTACAACACCTCAGCCACATGAGGACCCACCGCCTTGACCAACAACTCCATCGCCTTATCCTCTTCCACGTCCTCAAGGGCGTACCCCCTCTTCTTCATGGCATAGCTTATGTAGTAGCTAAGCGGGGGCTCCAGTTGGCGGAGGAATTCTTTAAACTGCATGGGTCAATATTACCCGGGTATTAAATGTATATCGTTTATTCCTGGAACCTCTTTATGAGGAGCGGCGCCGCTATTCCAAGGGCTATTGCTAAAACAGCTGTGGCCAAGTTGCGGATGAGAATGGCGGGGTCTAGGGAGGGGGAGGAGATGGAGTCTATGAGAAAGAGAAGCCCCAGCACCACCGCCACTGCGCTTAAGGCGTATACCACCGGCTTGCTGACCATGAAACGTAAAACGGGGGTCTATTTAAACTTCCTCCTGAGACTCTGTGAACTCCTGTGTAAAATGGGCGCGGCGAACCCCAGCGAAAGCGCCGTGATAGAGAGGCCCAGGTCGCGGGTGAGGATTAGGGGGTCTAGAGAAGGGTTGCTCAACGTGGAGACGAGAGTCAGCCCGCCCAGGGCAATGGACGCAAAAGCTAGGGCTTTCACGACGCCGCTCTTCATATCTCTAAGTCTGCATCTATATATAAGGGCGTTGTGGAATATTGAGATAATAGTCAAATTTTTATAGGGGGACAATCTCCCGGTGGCATGGGGAAATTGACTTTGTCTACGACTTGGCGCGGCTCGACGAGAAGCTCCTCATAAACGCGCTACAGGCGGCCGGTCTCTCAGTGAGAGTTCTACACGCCGAGTCCTTCCTCGCCCCCGACGAGGTGGGCCAAGTGGGCGTGATAAGGCTGGCGGCTAGGTCCAGAGTCGTGCCCGTGGCCCACACCTACGAGGCCAGGGGCGGCCTCTCCATAAACACCGCCCAGTCCCTCGAGGTCTCACACGACAAATACCTCACCTACCTCCGCCTCCGAGACGCAGGAGTCCCGACGCCCAGGACCTTCTTGGCCTTCGGCCTAGAGGGGGCCAAGGCGGCGGCGGAGAAGCTGGGCTACCCAGTCATTGTAAAGCCCACCGATGGGTCATGGGGGCGCTTCGTCAGTTTGGCCAAGTCGCCCGAGGACTTGGAGGCCATAGTGGCGCATAGGCTAGCCATGGAGAGCGGCCTCCACCTCTACCTAGTCCAAGAGTATCTGGAGAAGCCGGGCCGCGACATTAGGGTAACCGTGGTGGGAGAGAGGGCCGTGGCGGCCATATACCGCATAAACTCCGCCGACTGGCGGACAAACACCGCGAGGGGAGGCAAGGCGGAGCCCGTCAAAATAGACCCAGAGCTGGAGGAGGTGGCAGTGAAGGCGAACAAGGCCGTGGGGACCTTCTACTCGGGGGTAGACGTGGTGGAGACGCCGCGGGGATACGTGGTGCTCGAGGTAAACGGTGTGCCCGAGTTCAAAAACGTCCAACGCGTCACGGGGATAGACGTGGCTGGAGAAATCGCCGCCCTGGTGAAAGAGCTGGCGAAGCGGTAGCTACTTGGCCTTCAGCTTCAAGTACTCCCTAAGGGCCACCTTTGCCCTCACGATGTGTTTACAAGGCCCCCCTCTGTACTTGAAGTCGCGGCAGTCGCACCGGCCGAGGAAGTAGCGGGTGCCGGCCCTTAGCTTGAGCACCACCTGGTAGCACACCTCCTGCTCTGTCTGAGAGCGGACGTAGCACACGGCGTATATCCAGGGGCCGCGCCTCTCTACGCTGGCGATGTAGACCTCCTCGTCCAGCTTGTATATCGCCTTTGGCGCCGCTTCTCTACACAGCACGCCTCCTACTGGGCAAATATATATGAATTTAACTCTGCGTAGAAGACCCGGGGCGGGGCCGGGGGGAAGAGGCCCAGGTCTGTGATAAATAGGTCGAAGACGCTGGGTGGAATTTTGTCGAAGAGTGGCACTTCCACGGCCCCCAGCGGAGTCTCAGCGGCTACTCTAAGCGGCTCGGGGGCAGGTATGGGCGCCGCCTTGTAGCTCTCGAAGACAGCCGCAGTGCGGATGCCTCGCGCCTTTGCAGAAGCCAGCAGGGGCAACGACCCCACCTTGTTAAACGCGTAGTCCTCGTAGAGCCCGTCTAGCCCCACCACTGCGAGGTCGTAGTCAAAGGCTCCCACGGCGGAGTCTGGCACGACTACCACTCTCCCGCCGTACGCCTTGGCCGCCTCCAGCGCCTCGAGGCCGGGCCTACTCTCGGCGAGGTACACCACTTCCACGCAGTACGCCTTGGTCTCCAAAAGCCTAGCCACGGCCCTGCTGAAGCTCACCGTGGCCACGGCCCTGGGGCACCCCAATGCCTTCACCGCGGCGTCTAGCCTGCGGCGCGCCAGGGCTATGTATTCCCTAAGTCTGGCCAAGGCCTTCCCCATGTCGATTCCCCTCTCCACGGCCTCTGCCACTGTTAAATACAACACGTCGAGAGGCCCCATGCCCGGCCTAACCCTCCTCACGGCCTCAGCCGCGCGCAGCGGGTCGGGCGAAGAGGCCACTATGTCAAGCGCCTTATCGATGTACCAAGAGGCGCCCCTGACCCACTCCCTCTCCAACTCTTCCACAGCCCCGCTGAGCCAGGTATTTATTTCTGTGCACGCCGCGGCGCAGAGCGCGGCGGCTCTGTGCATTTAAATATGGCTCAAGTACCCGCTGTGCTCACGGTGAAGAACCTCTACGTGTACAGAGGGGGCAAGGCAGTTCTTGAGGACGTGACTTTCGACGTGGGGAAAGAGTTTGTGCTCGTGGTGGGCCCCAACGGCGCGGGGAAGACCACCCTCTTCCTGGCAGTTCTAAACCTGGTGAAGTACCGGGGCGAGATCTGTGTAGAGGGGGTATGCGGCCCAGAGAGGGTGAAGAGGGTTGGCTACGTCCCGCAAGCGCTGGAGGTGGGGAGAGACGCCACAGTGTGGGAGTACGTCTATCTGCCGGCCAAGTTCCGCGGCGTTCCGCCTGAGGCCGCCAAGGCAGCTCTGGAGGAGGTGGGAATGGCGGACTTGGCGGATAGACCGCTCTCCGCGCTGTCGGGGGGCCAGCGGCAGAGGGCCGCCATAGCCAGAGCCCTCGCGGCGGGCGGGGACGTCTTGCTCTTGGACGAGCCCTTGGCCAACGTGGACCCCCAGGGGAGGCTGGAGCTTCTCTCAGTGCTCAGAGAGCTGAAGAGGGGGAGGACGATCCTAATGGCCTCTCACGAGCTCACACTCCCCTCCGACTTGGCTGACAAGATCTTGTTGCTCAACCGCAGAGTGGTGGCCTACGGCTCCCTTGACGAAGTTCTACGGGAGGAGGTCTTGTCCAAGGTGTATAGTTACGTCCGCGTGGCGAAAGTCGGGGGAAGCTACGTGTGTGTCACAGAGGACTATGCGCATACTCATTGAGGTCTCCGCGGCTGTTCTGGCCGCGGCGGCGCTTGCACACGCCTACTTCGCCGCGCCGTTGCTCTTCTGGCCCCTAGTCTCGTTTATGGCTTCGTCGGCGGTGCTGGCGGCCCACAGCCCCATGGCCTTGAGCAGAAGGATGACGTTCCTCGCCCACGCACAGGCCCACAGCATATTAACGGCCTCCCTAGTGGCGGCCATCCCCGCCGCCGCGCTTGGGGCAGGGCTCTCGTCGCCGCTCTTCCTGGCCTTCACCCTAGTGGCCATGGCCTTGTTAAACTTCGCCGTGCTCGCGGTGGAAAGGCTCGGGTACGCCCGCGACGTGGCCACCGGCGTAGTCATGTCGTTGCAAGTGTCGGCCACGGTGGCCCTCCTATACCTAGTGAGACTCGTATACGCCGCCGTTGTGGACCCCCTCGCGGTGTTGACGGGGGAGTACGTGTTGATAACGCCTAGAGACGTGGCGCAGCAGGCCCCCCTCCTGGCGGCCGCGGCTGTGTTCCCCGTAGCGTTTGGGGTAAAGTACCTATACGCCGCGGTGGATGAGCAGTACGCCAGGGCCGTGGGAATCCGCGTGGGGCTGTACGACTTCGGCTACGTCTTCTCCATGTCCATAGCCGCGGCGGCGGGCATCTACGCCCTCGGCGCCTTGATGCCGGCGGTGCTCTTAGTGATGCCGGGCGCAGTTGCGGCTAGGCAGAGCAAGCGCCTCCTCGACCAAATCCCCCTCTCTACCTCCTTCGGCGTGTTGTCGGCGGCTGTTGCACACTTCTTGTACACGGCACTGCCGTGGCTTTGGCCAAGCGCGGCCCTGGGGCTAGTCCTCGCGCTTCTGCTGGCCGTGGGATTCAGAGGGCGGGGGTAGGGGGTAACTTTTATATTTGCATGAGGTAAAATGGGACATGAGGCACTGGCTGTTGGCGCTGGTGGCGGCCGCGTTGGCCTGGGCCGGCATGCTCACCGACCACTTCACCTCGCCTCCCATAGAGGTGTGGGTGACTAGGACCGACCAGTGGCTCTTCTGCACAGACTCGGCGTCACTGTGAACATAAAGGCGCTGGACCCCGTGACTGTGAACAAGGTGGAGATAAAGGTCAAGTTCTTCGAAGAGGGCACCTACGTCCCCACGGCGACTTCGCGGTCTTACTCAGGCTTCTCTCTGGCCAAGGGCGAGTCTAAGCAGATCGCCACCACCTTCAACTACTGCCCGCAGCGGAGGGTAGACCCCCTGATACTCCTCGAGATATACGTGTACATGCCCAACGCCACGTGGTCGTACCAGTACTACATCGGCAGAGTGCTCCCCACCACCTACGAAGACCTCGCGGCTAGGGCGGCCCAGCTGGAGGCCAAGGTCAAGGAGCTGGCCGCCCTGGTGGACCAGCTCAAGGCCCAGATAGCGGACCTCCAGAGGCAGTTGAAGCAGAGAGAGGCCCAGGTCGCAAACCTCACCGCGCTTCTGGCCGCCGCGCGGGCTGACGCAAATCAGCTCTCCGCCGCGCTGGCCCAGGTGAGGGCCGAGCGCGACGCGCTTAGGGCCCAGCTGGAGCAGACGCAGGCCCAGCTAAACGCGGTGAGCCAGGCCAAGGCCGCCGTGGAGGCCCAGCTGGCCGACGCCAAGAGGCAACTCGACGAGTTGAAGGCGGCCTACGACAAGCTGTCTGGCCAGTACACAGACGCGCAGAGGCAGATAGCGGACTTGCAGGCCCGGCTCGCCGACCTCCAGAAGAGGTACGACGAGCTACAGGCCGAGGAGCGCCAGCTGAGAGACAAGTACCTCTCCCTAAGCGCGGACTACAATAGGCTGAGCGGCCAATACGCCGAGCTCTCCAGGGCATACGAACAGGTGCAACAGGAGAAACAGCTCCTCCAGAGCAGGTACTCCGAGCTTAACACGGGGTTCACATGGGCCATAAACTTGGCCACGGCCCTGGGCGTAGCGCTGTTGTTCGTCATCGCGCTGGTGTTGACTAGGAAGAGGCAGGCGGCGCCTCCCCCGCCGCCGACTCCGCAGACATCCCCGCCCACCTCTGTCAAGGCGGCAGTCGTGCTGGAAAGCGCCCAGGAGAGACTCGTCAAGTGGCCCACCACCCAAGAATAATTAAAACCCACCCACTTTTTCCCCGGTGTTGACAACTTGAGCCACTGAGGGGTGAAGAGACGGCGGATTGCAGAACTAGCCCTGGGAGGCCAGTCGCCTTATCCGCGCCACGACTTCTTCGATGTCTTTTTTCACGAGCTCCTCTGAGCGGTAGCGGGACAGCTCGTACTCTTCGTCGACGCCGCTGTGCTGAAACTCGTGGAGGTTCAGGGCAAGCTCCACTAGGAGCCTCAACTGGTCGTCTCCTATAAGCGAGGCCACCTCCCTCATGCGCGACGTGGGCATCACGGCGATTATCCAGTCCCCCTTCTCCACCGCCTTTTTGGGGCCTACCCTCTTCACACCCTTAAACGCCGCGGCTATCTTGTCTCTGTGCAAAGCCGCCACGGCGGCTAGGTAGGCCTTCACCGCTTGGAAAGCCTTCTCAGCGGCGTTGCGGAGGAGGCCGTTCTTGAGAAACTCCTCAGCCAGCTCGGCCTCGTAGAGGGCCTCCCTCAGCTTATCTCTCCTAAACTTGTCTAAGTCCACCCAGGGCTTAGTGACAGTTAACACGGAACCTCTGCGCGTGGGTATATATCTTTTAAAGGGTGAATCGGCACCTCTGTGCTTTGGTTCCTCCTCACCACTGGGGCGTGCAACCTGAGGTGTAACTACTGCGGCGGATCTTTTTCTCAGAAGCACAGCCCCTGGAGACCCACCGTGTCGCCTGGGGACGTGGTCAACTTCATCGCGGAGAGGGACTCCTCGCCCACTGTGTTCTTCTACGGCGGAGAGCCCCTCTTAAACGTGGACTACATTGTGCAAGTCATGGAGGCGCTTCCCCACGCAAGGTTCGGCATACAGACCAACGGCACCTTGGTCAAGAGGCTGCCGCCGGAGGCGTGGCGTCGGTTTTCCACAGTGCTTCTCTCCATTGATGGGCCTCCCGAGGTGACAGACTACTACCGGGGCCCCGGGGTGTATAAGAGGGTGGTGGAGGCGCTGAGGTGGCTGAAGGGGGAGGTGGGTTGCGGGTGCAAGGTGATCGCCAGGATGGCGGTGTCCCGCCGGTCGGACATATACAGAGACGTGACCCACCTGCTCTCCCTCGGCTTCGACGCCGTGCACTGGCAGCTCAACGTCATATGGACCGACGAGTGGGGGCCCGGCGAGTTCCTCAAATGGGCCTACTCCACGTACCTCCCCGGCGTGGCCAAGCTGAGAGACCTCTTCCTAGGGGAGGCGGAGAGGGGCCGGGTCCTTGGGATTATCCCAATCCTCGGCATCTACCGCGCCTTGCTGGTGAAGCCGTACGACTGGGTGCCCTGCGGCGCCGGCCGCCACTCCTTCGCCATAAACACAGACGGCCGCGTCCTCCACTGCCCCATCGCCGTGTCCGAGAAGTGGGCCACCGCGGGCAACATCAAAGTGGGCATTGTCAACACGCCCAGACTCGGCGAGAAGTGTCTCCGCTGCGAGTATAGACACGTGTGCGGAGGGCGGTGCCTCTATACGCACTACGAGCAATACTGGGGAGAGGAGGGCTTCGACGCCGTCTGCCAAGTCACCAAGGCCACCATAAGGCTGTTGGAGGAGGGAGCCCCCCGCCTCAAGTCGCTCATGGAGAGGGGGGTCGTTAGGCGTGAAGACTTGGACTACGACCCACTGGCGGACTCCACAGAGGTAATTCCTTAAAACTTCTCCTATGGACTTTGCCAAGTTTCTCCTCGGCACGTTGCTCGGCTACAGCCTCGCCGTGCCTCCCGGCCCAATGAACGCGCTAATAGCCGCTTGGTCACTCAAGGGCTTCCGCCACGGCTTCGCCGTGGGGGCCGGCGCAATGAGCGCAGACTTCCTGCTAATGTTGCTAACCCTTGCCCTCTCCACCGCGCTTAAGTCCCTCGGTGAGGTATATTACGCGCCTTTCTACGCCGCAGGCGGGGCCTTCTTCCTATATCTAGCCTACAAGATAGCCACGTCTAAGCCGCCCAAGGAGGGCGGAGGCGGAGGGGGAAGCCCCGCGAGGGGCTACCTCCTCGGCCTCAGCCTAGGCCTCGTGAACCCCTACCAGGTGGGGTGGTGGATCACCGCGGGGCTAGGCTCCATTGCCCAATTCGGCGTCGAGTGGGCCGCCGGCCTCTTCGCCGCAATCTTCACGTGGATAACCGCCTTCCCAGCCGCCGTGAGGGCGGGGTGGAGGGTCAACAGCCGCGCCACGTGGCTCGCCATAAAGATCTTCTCCACGGCCACCCTCCTCATATTTGGCGCATACTTCCTCTACATCTCTGTGCTACTCATTTACAAGACGCTGACGTCTGCACATTGAGGTGGCTTCTGTTAATATATCTGTACACTTACGAAGATTTTTTCCCTTAATTGAATTATTTTCGAAAAAAGTTTTTAAAAGTCAATTTTGTTGGGTAACATGTCTGAGGGTGAAAAGAGGGAGGAGGTAAAGCGCCCCGACACCACTAGGCGCGCTGTCGTGGCGGCGGCCGGGGCCTTGGTAGTTGGAGGCGTGGTGGGCTACCTGCTGGCACCCCGAGGCGCCGTGGAGACAGTTACCCAGACCGTCACGCAGACGGTTACGCAGACCCAGACGGTCACTCAGCAGGTCCCCCAGCCGGTGCCCCAAGCCAAGGCCTATGAGCGGGTTAGGCTGGCGAATATTAGGGATTTGGCCAATAAGAGGCCGGTGGTGAGGCAGTACATGGGTCTGAACGTGCTTCTAGTTAAGCTGGGTGAGCGTGCTGTTGGGGGCGTTGGGCCCGACGGAGATGTTGTGGCCTTTGTAAATGTTTGCACTCACATGGGTGGGCCGTTGATTTATGTCCCCGACACCAACTGTGCCGTCTGCCAGCTCCACTATACTCAGTTCGATTTGGCTAGGGGCGGGAAGCAGGTCACGGGGCACGCCACCGAGTATCTACCCCAGGTGGAGCTCGAATACGACGAGAAGACGGGCGATATATATGCCGTTAGTATTAACCAGCTTGTCTACGGGAAGTACGACAACTTGGCGTAGCCATGTCGTTTAGGTTCACTGGCAGGGTCCCGCTTCCGCCGCCCGACGCAGAGAGGTATACCACTATGTGCCAGTTCTGCAACGTTGGATGTGGCTACGACGTGTATGTATGGCCGGCGGGCGCCTCCGGCGGGCCTAAGCCGGGGGAGCACGGAGTTGTGTACAAGCTGAAGGACGATGTCTACGGCAGAGAGCTGACTCCCCAGTCCACCGACTTCTCTAAGCCGTTGCCAGCGCTCTCGGCGAAGGCCGGCACGCCTTGGATTTCCGAGGCCATGGTGGTGAGGACTATACGTAGGGATTGGAAGAGGGGGAGGGGCACGGGGGAGTTTAGGGAGGTGTACGTGGCGCAGATCCCAAGCCCCGAGTGTCCCATAAACATGGGCAACCACAGCATTCGCGGCGGCACCAACGGGGAGAGGAACTGGAGTCCTTGGAACGTGGCTGGGGCTAGGCGGCTGAAGTTCCCAATGGTCAGATTCGGCGGGAGGCTTGAGGTGGTCACCTGGGACTACGCAATTGACCTCGTGGCGCGGGTAGTGAAGGGGGTGATAGACAAGTGGGGCATCGACAGGGGGATGGGCAAGGAGGGCCACGCCGTCTTTGCCCACAGAATGGACCACGGCGGAGGCGGCGGCGGGGCGATGATAGAGAACACGGCCGCCGGGCTGTTCTTCTTCTACGGGGTCCGCACCGCCTTTGCCAGAATTCACAATAGGCCCTTCTTCGGCCCCGAGAACCCGGCGATAGGCGACGCGGGCCCGGGCGCCATGAACAACTCGCTCCACGACTTGAGGCTCGCAGACGTGGTCATATTCTGGGGCGCCAATCCCTACTCCACGGGCACGGTCATGTTTATTGAACACGCGTTGGACAACCTCCGCGGGGCCACTGTGGAGGAGAAGCGGAGGTGGTACAGCCAGGGCGAGCCCGCCGGGCCTGCCTACATGATAATCGTAGATCCGCGCGACACGGAGACCGCAAGGGCCGCGAGGGCCGCTGGCGGCGACAGAGTGCTTGTACTACGCCCAGAGCCCGGCACCGACATCGTCTTGGCCAACGCCATTGCCCGCGTCATCTACGAGAGGTACAGAGACGTGGTGGAGAAGTACGTGCAACAGTACAGAGACGCCGCCCAGCGGTTTGGCTTTGGCTGGGATGAAAACGCGTGGCGGCTGTACCTAGAGAAGGCGTTGCAGATCAACAAGCCGCTTGACGACTTCCTCAACGAGGCTGTCAGTATAACGAAGGTGAGCAGAGCCGACATTGAGAGGGCGGCGCAGATAATAGCGGAGCCGAAGCAGGGAGGGTTCTTGAAGAGGGTGTGGCTTATGTATGAGATGGGCATTATCTGGAACCAGAACTACCGCTCCATCTACGCCCTGGTCGACCTCTGCATCGCCGTGGGTGCCTTCAGGGGGGTACCCGGCACCGGTTGCCAGAGGCAGGGCGGACACCAGGAGGGCTACGCGGGCCCGGCTCCGCCGCCCCCGCCTTGGACAAACGAGCGCCACCACGTGAGCCCGTGGAATTACGCAAAGGAGAAGGGCATAGAGCTTAGGACCTACGACGACTATGCGAAGCTGTTTGAGGAGTGGTATAGGGAGGTGTATAGTGAGGGGTACTACAAGACGAAGTGGCCCCTTGGGGACAGGTACATGCCTACGACCGACTTTAGGCTGACCGCTGGGGAGGGGAAGGTGCTGTGGGTGCATGACATGGACAACTACAAGCTTGCGCCGCAGGCCCAGAGGCTGAAGGCGGCGGTTAGCGACCGGGCGTGGAGGGTGACCAGGTACGTCTTTGCCGAGGACTTTGCGAAGATCGGCGGCGCGGAGTCCAGAGAACAGTACGACGTCAAAGCTTTGGACATCCCCGTGACCACGCGCCCCACTTCGAGGGAATACGCTGAGAAGGTGCTGGAGGCGTTGGAGAAGACCGGCGGACTGTTCGTAGTTGTCCAAGACATATATCCCACGTTTATGATGGAGGACGCGCACGTGGTCCTGCCAGCCGCGTTTAACAACGGCGAGGTTCCCGACGTGAGGATGTCTGTCCACGAGCGGAGGTTTAGAATCTCCGACGCCTGGCTGGACCCGCCCGGCGAGGCTAAGCCGGATTGGTGGATCTACGCCATGGTTGCTAAGAGAATCGTGGAGCTGTACGAGGCGGAGGGGAGGGGCAACGACAAGGTGGCTGAGAGGTTTAGAAAGGCGTTTAAGCCCATTTGGGACGCCATGGAGAAAAACGCCCGCGACCCCACCTTCGAGGTGGAGAACGAGATATTCAAAGTCTACATAGCCAACGCCGACGAGACTTACAAGCAGCTGGGCGTGGAGTGGGAGGTGCAGTACTGGACGCCGGCTTTCAAGAGGCTGGACTTGAACATCTTGAGGAAGTTTAGAACAGTCGGCGTGGTGCTCCCGCTGACGGAGCTGAAGATAGGCACGGACGGTACGGTGGAGGCGCGGGGGGTGGTCAACCTCATGGAGCCTGCCTTGAACGAGAGGTACAGAGAGGAGGTGGTGGTGGCGAGGCCTGACGGCACTATAGAGAGGAGGATTGAGTACGTGCCCTCGGAGAAGGCGCGGGGCTACGTGGTGAAGCATCTGCGGGCGTGGCCGTCCCTCTGGCTTGGCTACCCGCCGTATGTGGCAGAGCAGAGCCAGAAGTACAAGTACTGGGTCATAAATGGGCGGTACAACGAGATTTGGCAGACCGGCTACGCCGACCCCAACAGCGAAGTGTTGATGAGGCGCTGGCCGTACGCCTTTGTGCAAGTGAACCCCAACGACGCCAGTAGAGAGGGGCTGGCAAACGGCGACGTGGTAGTGGTCTACAACGACAACGGCTCTGTGCCCGCGATTGTGTGGGTTACCGACATAGTAAAGGAGGGGCACATATTCTTAATAATGGCGCATCCGTACAGCGTGGGGGCAAACGCTGTAACTACGCCAAGCGTAGAGCCTGTGGCGCAGAACCCAGACTACAAACTGACAAAGGCCAACATGGTCAAAATAGGCACGCTCGACGAGGCGGTTAAGGCGTTGCTAACTTTCAAAGACGTAAAACTAGCCCCATAACACTATTTTTTTATCTCGTTCTAAACTGTGTGGCTTTTACCCCTTGTTTAAAGTGCCGCGGGGGGAAGCTACTCTGCGGGTTGTCGTACTGCCCACTCCTCCGCCTCCCCGCCCCGGCCAGACAGCCGCCGATGGAGCTCTTCGGCTCCACGCCCCCCTCGGTATTCGTCGGAAGAGTGGGCTACCCAAGGGTCAGGGTGTACCCCTCTGCGCCGCCGGTGGCCGGAGACACGTCCATCTACGAGAGCCCCGGTGCCTGGCTCTCTCTGCCCATTGAGCGGTTCGTGGAGTTGCGCCTCTCCCTCTTCAGAGGTGGGGTGGAGGTGGACGTGGACAAGCCGAGCCGCCTTGGGGAAATCCAAGCCTTGGCCCTCTCCCAGAGGCCTGTGGACGTGGAGATGCGCTTCGCCAAGAGGCCCGCAGGCGTTTACTTGAGCGAGTACGCCCCGCCCATGGGCCCAGCCGCCCCGCTGAGGGAGTTCAAGCCCGCGGGGAACCCCTCGCTCCCGAGGGCGGCCGAGGAGGCGCTCAGCGACGTGGACATGGGGGCCCACGAGGCGGTGGTAAAGCTCTACTTGGCTGGGCTAGACGTGTCTTACATCTCCAGGGCCTTGTCCATAGGCGCCTTGGGCAGGCGGAGGCGCCTAGTCCCCACCCGCTGGGCCATCACCGCCGTGGACAAAGCCGTCTCAGACTTCTTGTTGAGCAAGGTCAAGCAGTTTCCAGAGGTGGACGGGTACTACCTATACGCCCGCTACGCCGAGCGCAACCTCTTTGTCGCAATACTGGCCCCGGCGAAGTGGGCCTACGAGTGGGGAGAGGCCTTTGAGCCCCGCACGGTGTGGAACCCCGGCGGGTCTGTGGAAGTGGAGGTGGACTACGAGCTCTTCCAGGGGAGGCGGGACTACCCAGAGATAGGCGGGTGCTACTACGCCGCCCGCCTCGCCGCCGTTGAGCACCTCTACTCCATTAGGAGGCAAGCCGCGGCCGTCATCTGGCGGGAGGTGTACACGGGCTTTACCACGCCGACTGGGGTCTGGTGGGTGCGGGAAAACGTGCGCGCCATGTTCAGGGGGGAGCCAGTCCGCTTTGACACCCTCGACGAGACCCTAGAGGCGGCCTCCCACCTGCTGAAGTACTCCTCCACGTGGCTGAGGGCCTCCAAGCTTCTCCCAGTCCTAAAGTCGAGGCTCTACGGCGTGCACGGCACTGCGTAATGACTGCGTGTACTACGAGGTGCTGTGCACAACATTTAAAAATGGAAATTTGTAGGGTGCCCATGCCGATCGAAAAACGGTTCTCGGTCTACCTCGCACTGGCGGCTCTGCTGGCGGTGGCTGTGCATGGGGCAAAGATCGTGGTGTCGTTCCCCGCGTACAACGTGGTGCTCAAGGAGGCGTTCCCGCAGGTGGAGGTAATCCTCTTGACGAGGGGCGCCGCGGATCCGCACGAGTATCAACTCACTCCGCAGGACGTCGAGTTGCTCAAGTCGCTGGGGCCAAGCGACGTCATTGTGAGCTCGATGCACGCGCCCTTTGAGCTAAAGATCGCCGAGATGGTGAAAAGGGGCGAGATCAGGGCCAAGATGATAGACATCACGCAGCTGTACACCTTCTTAACCTTCGACGGAAAAGAGGTGCGCCTAGAGGAGGACCACAACCATGAACACGACCATCACCATGGAGGCGAAGGGTACAGCCACGAGGAGCATGGCAGTGTGAACATGCACGAGCACGGGCTCTACCCGCCCAACGTCGTAAGGCTCATACGCGCAGTGTCTGAAGCCACCGGCCTCAGCCCCGACCAGCGGTTTCTGCAGAGGCTGGAGGAGTTGAACAAGACTTATGCGGGTAAGTTCACCGGGATGGCTGTGGCAATTACGCCGGCCGCCCAGTACATACTCTACTGGCTCGGGTATAGAGATATAGTGGTCTTAGTAAAAGAGGCGGGAGTGCCCCCGACCCCCCAGGACTTGGAAAAGGCTATACAGTACGTGAAGGAGGGCGCACCTGCGTTAGCGGCGTATGTGAGCGGAGAGAGGCCCAGAATCGTGGACCAATTCATTCAAAAAGTCGAGGAGGCCGGGGTGAGCAACCCGAAAATAGTGGCGGAAAGCTTTGCCAACAGCTACATCGACACTCTTGCCAGAGTCATAGAGAAAATAGCCGCACAGCCCACTGCGGCTCAGACCAGCGCGGCTGGTGGCACCACCACGCAACCCCAGGCGCCGCAACAGACCGCCGCTCCCACGTCCGCAGGACAGTGGGATAGTGCATTGACGTGGACGCTAGCGGCTGTGGTAGCCGTAGTCATCGTCGGAGTGGGCATTTGGGCACTGAGGAGGCGCAGGTAGGTCTCATTTTAATAAGCTTTACTCACTTTTTAGAAGATCCTTTCTACGTCTAGGCTGTCGAAGTCTTTGTCGTTGCTGATAATTTTCTTTATCCCATGCTTTTTCATGGTGGCGTAGTGGAGTCTGTCCTCGAAGTCGCGGGGCTTTTCGAGCTGGAGAGCCAAGATGTAGATGTCGGCGGTGAGGGGCAGAATGTCGGCTAGCTGGAGGACGGCCTCGGCGGCCTTTGGGTTTTTCGTGAGTACGAACATTAGCCAGGGGGTTAGGGCGGAGGTCACCAGCTCGCCTATGTGCTGTTGAAGCAACTTCTTTGCCCGTGGCCCATACTGCGGATGCGCCGTTAGGAAGTAGTAGATGGCGTTGACGTCAATGTATATCACCGCCCACGGCCTTCGCCGACTCCTCCTCCACGGCTCTGTCTATCTCCTCCGCGGTTTGGTAGAGGGCAGGCGCGAAGGCCCCGTACAGCTCCTCCAAGTCTATGGGGACGAGTACCAGTCTATCCCCCTGTAGGAAGGCCCTAAACCTCCTGGCCTTAAGTCTCCTCCTAATTGAGACGGGGAGGTATATCCTCCCGTTGGAATCCATTTCCACAATTTCCACGCACGAAAAATTTTCCATGAATATAAGCGTTTTGCCAACCTAGCGCGCCTTGGCGTAGGCCACTAGGAGCGGGAACCTCCTCTCTACCACAACGTCGAAGTCGGACAACACCTCCTCTAGGCACCTCTTCGTACAGCCGTGGCTACCCACTAGGGGCATCCTCGCCTTGTCCACCTCTATGGCCACGAAGTAGGCCCCAGGCTTGAGGGCCCTCTTTACCTCGGCCGCGGAGGGGCCGTGGGGGCCCCAGTGGTGTAGCGTGAAGAGGGCAACGGCGGCGTCGAAGGCGGCCCCCCTCAGCGGCAGAGCAAAGCTGGCGCCAGCGATGGGGTCCCCCGCCCCCCTCCTCCTGGCGTATTTGAGCATCGGCGGCGAGACGTCTACGCCAACGACGTGATAGCCCGCGGTCTCTAGCCGCTTCATAAGGGCCCCGGTGCCTGGCCCAATCTCCAGCACGCGCCCGCCCGGCTTGGCCACCTTCGCCACGGCCTTGGCGGCGGCGGAGTAGGCCCAGTCGAAGACCCGGAGCTTCACCAGCCACTCGTAGAACGCGGCGGTCCTCTCGTCGAAGCGCTCAATCTCCATGGCCCCGCCTCAAATTCCTTATAAATGCGTTCACGTGGGGAGATGTGAAGCTTGTTATTGTATCTAACCGCCTCCCTGTGTCCGTAGTGCAGAGGGATGGGGGGTATGAGATTAGGGAGGCCGTGGGGGGCTTGGCCACGGCTATGTGCTCTTTTCTCCGCGCAGTGGAGGGGGGTAAGGCGCTTGGCCTCTCGGAGGTGGTGTGGGTGGGGTGGTCGGGGGTGAGGGCTGAGGCGGAGACGGAGGAGGTGCGGGGCAGGCTAAGGGAGATGGGGCTTGTGACTGTGCCGCTTGCGGGGGAGGAGGTGAACCTCTTCTACGAGGGGTTTTGCAACTCCACTCTCTGGCCCCTCTTCCACGGCTTTATCGCATATACCGTCTTTGAGGGGAGGTTTTGGGACGCCTATGTTAGAGTCAACCAGAAATACGCCGAGGCCGTCCTGCCCCTCGTGGAGCCTGGGGACATAGTCTGGGTGCACGACTACCACTTAATGCTCCTGCCGGCCATCATCCGCGACGCGGCCCCCGACGCGGCCGTCGGCTTCTTTCTCCACATACCCTTCCCGCCGGCGGAGGTCTTCCAGCTCATGCCCCCGCCGTGGAGGTCTGCGATACTCGACGGAGTGCTGGGGGCAGACCTCGTGGGGTTCCACGTCCACGAGTACGTTAACAACTTCTTGAGGTCCGTGGCCAAGTTCCTGGGCTACAGGGCCGAGGCCGGAGCCGTCTACGCCGGGAGGAGGAAGGTGAGAGTGGGCGCCTTCCCCATAAGCATAGACTTCGACTTCTTCTACAACTCCTCTCTGCGCGAGGACGTGGCGGCGATGATAAAGGAGCTTAGGCTGAGGCTAAGGGGGCTGAAGATTGTGTTTTCAATAGACAGGCTGGACTACACCAAGGGCAATTTAAATAGGCTCAGGGCGTGGGAGAGGTTTCTGAAGGAGAACCCCGAGTGGAGGGGCAAGGCCACTTTCATCATGGTGGTTACGCCGTCTAGAACCGGCGTGCCGCAGTACGAGGCAATGAAGAGGGAGATCGAGCGGGAGGTGGGGAGGATAAACGGAGAGCTCGGCGAAGTGGACTGGACCCCCGTAGTGTACATCTACCGCTTTATCCCCACCCCCACGCTACTCGCCTTGTACAACGTGGCAGACGTGGCGCTGATAACCCCCCTGAGAGATGGCATGAATCTAGTGGCCAAGGAATACGTGGCGTCGAGGAGAAACTGCACAGGCGTCTTAATCCTCAGCGAGACGGCGGGGGCCGCCCACGAGTTGTTCCAGGCGCTTATTGTAAACCCCAACGACGAGGGCGGCGTAGCCGCCGCAATAAAGCGGGCGCTCACCATGAGCGAGGAAGAGCAGTGTAGGCGGATAGAGGCGATGCAGGAGCGCATTAGGCAACACGACGTGGTGAGATGGGCCGTCGACTTCATCCACGCCTTGGCCGAGGCACACCTAGAGACCCTGGAGGCCGCCCAGCCCGCCGCGGCGCCCGTGGACGGAAAAACCGCCGAGTCCATCGCCGCCGCCTTCTCCGCGGCTGCCCGTCGCCTCTTACTGCTCGACTACGACGGGACGCTGGGGCCCCACTACCCCTACGCCTATCAGGCAGTGCCCGACGCAGAGCTCCTAGCCCTCTTAAGAGAGCTGGCGGCGCTCCCTGGGACCTACGTAGCCGTGGTCAGCGGGAGGGGGAAGGAGTTTCTAGAGGCGTGGCTGGGCAATCTGCCGATATACATTGTGGCTGAGCACGGCGCGTTTATAAGAGACAGGGATGGGAACTGGGCGCAGATTTTTCCATTTGACACAGAGTGGAAGACGGCCGTTAGACGCGTCATGGAGGAGTTTGCAGAGCTGGCTCCGGGGTCCTACGTGGAGGAGAAGCAGTCCTCGATAGCGTGGCACTATAGAAATGTAGAGCCAGAGGTGGGGGAGGCCACCGCGGCAAGGCTCGTAGAAGCCCTAGCGGGACTCCTCGCGGGGACAACCGCCGCAGTTTTAAAGGGGAACAAGGTGGTAGAGGTGAGACCGGCAGGCGTAAACAAGGGGGCTGCGGCCAGGCTGTTGGTAGAGAAGCTGAACCCCGACTTTGTACTGGCGGCAGGCGACGACGCCACTGACGAGGACATGTTCAAGGCGTTGCCCCCCACGGCGTACACCGTCAAAGTGGGGAGGGGCGAGACGGCGGCCAAGTACTACGTCTCCTCCTACAAAAGGCTTAGGGAGCTCTTGACCCGCCTGTCAAAATCTCTTCGGCCAACTTCGCCACCGCCTTAGCGGTGGCAATGGCCACGAGGCCCTCCCCCCGCGCCCTAGCCCTCCTCCTCACCTCTTCCCACACCTCCGGCCGTCTAGCAAACTCCGCGACCCACCGTGCCGCGGCCTCGACGTCGTCGGGATTCCTCAAGTGGATCCCCTCTACGCCGTCTGAGATATACCACGCCGCCTTTGACCCCGGCGACGCCGCCACCGGGACGCCGGCGTAGAGAAACTCCTGGACCCTAAACCCCGCCGGCTCGTAGAATGAGAAGTCCACGGCGGCCGTGGCCCTGGCCATGATGCCGGCCAACTCCCCCAGCGAAAGGGGGCCAAGCACTAGGAGGTTCCTACGCCTAGCCGCCTCCCTCCTAAGCCTCTCCTCCCAGCTCCCCGCGCCCGCCACTGCGACCGCCGCCACGCCGGCCAGTCTGTCGGCTAGCTTGATCAAGGCCTTAACGTTCTTCGACTCCTCTAGGGGGCCCACGTAGGCTACCACGTGGTCAAAGCCCTCCACGCTTAGGGGCCTCGCGGAGGCGACGGCCTCGGCCACGTCTGGGTCAACCCATGCCGCGCTCTCCACGACCCTTTTCACGCGCCTGAACTCCTCCGCCTCAGCTCTACAGCAGACTACCACGCCGTCTGCGGCGCGTAGAACCTCTGGCAGAGCCACGGAGGCCCACATAGCCCTCGAAGTCCTCTCGAGGGGACCCAGGCGGCTCGTCCTGGGAAAGTACAGAGGCACGTAGACAAAGGCGGCTCTCCTTGACGCCTCGCCGGCCTCCACGAGGGCCCTCCTCACAGCGGCCCACTTGGCCGCCTCCTCGGGCCCATTCCAAAAACTCGACAGAACAACCACCGCGTCTAGCCCCAGCCTCTCTTCAAGAGACATGAGCACCTTGGCGAAGCTCCTAAGCGACGCCCTGCCCGCCGGGAAGAGGGGCCTGGCGCTCAAGACCCGTATGGCGGACACGCCAGAGGGGTCTTTCTCCACCTCCACAAACCCATCCACGCTCTTCTCCACCGCGTCGGGGTCCACGGCTGGCCTCCCCTCGTGGAATATGCTAGTCACAAGCCACGCCTTGTGGCCCAGCCGGGCGAGGGCTTTGACGAGGATGGCGCCGGCCCTGTACTCGTCCTCCCACGCCGAGGTCTCAGGCGCCACTACGGCTATGTTCATTTCCTCTTAAGAGCCTCCAGCACCAGCACCGCCACTACGGCCACGGCGAGGCCCCAGGTTATCGGCGTAAGCATTGCGCTGAGAGTGGAGACGTTTATCCCCCCTTGCTCAAGGGCGAAGGTAATTACCACGAGGTAGAGGATAATTCTGATGTACTCAGCCACGGGGCCTATGACGGACTCCACCCTAAAGATGGCCCCCTTGTAAATGTACTCCACAAACCCGTCCACGAGGATAAAGCCCACGAGGGCAATGACGAAGAATTTCACAAACCCATACACGTAGACGTTGACCATGTCGAGGGCCCACCGGTATAGCCACGGGCTGTCAAAGGCAAAGCCCAGGTAGGCGACGGCCAGTAGGATGGACGTTATGTAGATAAGCCACGCCGTGACAGAGCCGAAGAACTCGCCTGCCGTGTAGCCGGAGCGGAGAAGCGCCCTGCCGATGTTAAAATTTCTAAACCAGTCGTTAAAGCCAAGCCTAGCCAGCCCCCGCTCCAGAAGCCTCTTTACCACTTTCCCCAAGACAAACCCCACCGCCACTACGGCTACTGCGGCCACTACGTGGAAGAGATAGGTCCAAATGTCCATGTCAGAGGCGCCACACATGTTAATAAGAGTTAACGCTGCCGACGCAGTTAAGCGATGTGTATATAAGTAGTAGCTCAGAGAGAGACGTGAAAAGGCCGCTCAAGTTCTTCGACATAGCCGTGGGGAAGAGCTTCACCACAGCGGAGTACCAAGTGGTAGAGGTGGCGTTCCGCTTCCCGCACGGCGTAGAGCGGAGGCCCATGGCGGTGGCTGTGTCCCCCTACACGGGGAACAAGTGCTACAGCTTTGCGCCTAGGCGTAGCGAGATAAAAGCCGCGTCGCTCAACCACTACTTTTAAGCTTATATACCGGGGCTGGGTAAGAGGCGTGAAGCTAGACGCCAAGTCGTTAGACACGAGGGGCAACGGCATCCCCTTCAAGTTCTACACGGCGTACTACGTCTCTCTCTACAGCGGGATGCAGGCCAAGACGCTCCGCCAGCTTTTGGAGGGAGTAAAGGCGGCGGACAGCCGCGTCTTATTCCACCACCTCTTCCACACCATTAGGACAAAGCACCTAATACCCCCCAAGTACACCAACGACTTCGCCCGGTGGGTGGGGGAGGAGGTAGGCGACGAGGACTTGGCCGCGGAGCTGTCCGACATATCTGGCGCAGAGCCCGCCACCCTCGAGGACATCCGCAGAGAGATAGTGGAGATCCTAGAGCCAAGAGCCGACGAGAGGGCCGGCAGAGAGAAGTTCATCTTCGTAGGCATGGAGCCCGTCGTAGTGAAGACAGACTACGTGGCGCACACCCTCGCCGATTTTCTAGACCTGCTAGAGGTAGTGCCGGGGGAGTCGATAGTGTACCACTTTGTCACTAGGAGAGTGTTGGAGGGGGCTGGGAGAAACGACTTCTCCACGTGGCTTGAGAAAAACTTCGGCCTCTCAGAGGTGGCGGCCCAGCTGTCCAAGATCGACCCGCTGATGTACAACAGCGAGGAGGCCCTCAGAGCGGCCATATTGAGGACTTTGAAGAAGGCGTTGCTATGATTGAGAAATACGCCGAGTTCGTGGGAGAGCAGGAGATAGACGCAATCTACAAGCTGGCCCAGAGGCTGAGCGACTTATCCATACTCCACGTCAACTCCACCGCCGCGGGGGGCGGCGTCGCGGAGATCCTGCAACGGATGATCCCCCTCATGAGAGAGCTGGGGCTACGCGCAGACTGGAAGGTGATAAGGGGAGACGAGGAGTTTTTCACCGCCACCAAGACCTTCCACAACGCCCTCCAAATGGGAAAAGCGGTAGAGGTCCCGCCCCACCTATACCAGGTGTATGAGAAGTGGCAGGAGATAAACGCCAACGAGCTCGACTTAGACTACGACGTGGTGTTCATCCACGACCCCCAGCCGGCCGGCCTCGTCAAGTATAGGAAGAGGGGCTGGTGGATATGGCGTTGCCACATCGACTTGTCTACTCCCCACCCAGAGGTGTGGGCGTTCCTAAGGCGCTACGTCTCGCAGTACCACGCCGCCATCTTCCACATACCAGAATTCGCCAGAGACGACCTAGAAATACCACAGCTCGTAATACCCCCCTCCATAGACCCCCTCAGCCCCAAAAACCGCGAAATCCCCCACACCACAGTGGAGAGAGTGTTGAAGAAATTCGACGTAGACCCCGAGAGGCCCCTCCTCCTACAAGTCTCCCGCTTCGACTGGGCCAAGGACCCCCTCGGCGTCATACAGGCGTATAAATACGCCAAGCGCCACGTGCCAGACCTCCAGCTAGTCTACCTGGGGAGCCCAGCCCACGACGACCCAGAGGGCGAGGCCGTGTACAGAGAGGCCGTCAAGGCTGCGGGAGGCGACAGAGACATACACCTCCTCATGCTGCCCCCCGACAGCCACCTAGAGGTAAACGCCTTTCAACGCGCCGCAGACGTAGTAATGCAGAAGTCCATAAGAGAGGGCTTCGGCCTAACAGTAAGCGAGGCCCTGTGGAAAAAGAAGCCCGTAATAGGCGGAAGAGCCGGGGGAATAAAAATACAGGTAATCCACGGCGTCACCGGCTTCTTAGCCATCACGCCCCGCACGGCGGCTCACTACACAGTGTTCCTCCTACGAGAGCCCAAGATAAGGGAGGAGATGGGGAGGGTCGGGAGAGAACACGTGAGAAGAAACTTCTTAATCACCCACCAGCTCAGGCGTTACCTAATGGCCATCGCCTACGTCACAAAGCGCCACCGAGCGTAGCCAGCTCAGCGGACACGAAGCTTGTCCACGGCTTTGTCGAAGACTTCGACATTTACAGGTCAGACACGCAACATCTGTTTAAAGCGAAAAGGCGCTGGCGAATTTTTCCCAAAGTCATTCGAGCTCTTTGTCATATTTCAACAATTTCAGCTTAAGGCGAAGCGCCGTAGCTAAAATAAGCATGTCATTAAAATCGTCATAGCGCTTAACAAGGTGTCTATTCCGCATAGCAAAAAGGTAATCGGTGTAGTTATGTTCCACTACCTCCACCCTTGGATCTGATAAAACCACTTCAAGAGCAGAGAGATCGACTTTATGCTTTATAAAAATGTATGCCAGCTCAGCCACGGCTATTGCAGGTAGATATGCCTTCTCAAGCACTTGAAACTTTTCAACAGCATCCTCGTGGTTGACGTCATCCTCTACCACTAAAGCTACGACAAAGTTTGTGTCAACCACTACTCTCATCGGCAATACGCTCCGCGGCCTCCGCCACTGCCTCTTCCACGAGGCGCCAGTCCACCCTCTGGCCGAGCCTAATCTTCAGCGCTGTGACGTCGCCCTTGGGCTTTTCGACGACGATGCGGTCTCCCTCCAGCCTCACCACGAGGCTGTCCCCTGCCCGCAAGCCAAGCTTATCCCTAATAGGCGCGGGGATTGCGATGTGAAAATTCTTAGTCACCCTCACTCTGTACTCCTCCACACCTCCACCTCGCCAAGTGTATAAAAGCTTAACTAAGGCGCTGGGCGCCGGAGCCCCCGCCAACGCTCGGCGGGAGCGGGCTTATATAGCCGCACATCCTTAAGTTTCACGAGCGTTAAAGTTAAAAGCATAAACCATTATCCTTACAGTGACGGTTCAAATATGGTACAGATAACCCCAGAGGAGAGGGCTGGCGTCATTAGATGTCTCGTAGAGGAGATGGAATATGGCACTAGCGACATTGCTATGGCTGCCGGCGTCTCCCCAGCGGCAGTGAGCCAATGGCACTCTGGCAGGAACGCCCCCACTGCGGACAAGCTGGAGCGCCTATATCAATCTCTAGGAGAGGCCATGGAGCGGTGTTTGCCAGAGCCGCCCATCTGCCAGCTCGACATTGCTCAAGCCATAAACATCATAGCCAAGGCCCTGCGGAGCAAGACCCGACGCGAGCACGTAATCAAGGAGTTGTCGGAACTGCTCCCAAGCCTGCGGCTAGAGCCAGCCTACACAGTCACCATGGAGTATATTGTATTACACTCATTGAGAGGCTCAAGTCCTCACACCTGGAGCTCAACGACTATTTCGGCGGCGTGTTGTACGAGCTCCTAAAGGGGACAGAACATGCAGACGAGAACAGGCCCAAGCTGTCGGGTCTTGACAATTTGGCCCGTGGTGTTGACGGGGCGCTCCGTCTCCCAGAGTTGCTTTGACTCTCGCCGCGAGGAGTGGCTGGACTACGTGGCGAAGTGTGCCATATTAGACAATGGGGCACCGCCAAGTTTAGCTCAACTAATCCCACTTACATCTCAAGTGCTCTGGTCCCACCAGTTGTTTGCCATATCTTTTTGCAAGCTCATCTAGGCCCTCTGAGCGTAGTATCTCTTTGTCCGTAGTAACTAGTCCCGCACAATCCTTGTCTACTAGAGCATGTGCTATGATTAGTGCATCATTGACAGAGATACGGTTATCAGCCTTGAGAACCTCCCGTAAGACTTCCGAGATGCTGTCACACGGATCATCCCCGCCTGGTTCAAGACACGCTTCACGCTCTGGGACGTATGGATATATCACCCTACCTATTATTCTCAGTATTTTATCTAGGTGACGTTCCCATTCACTATTATTTTGAAGTTCGCCGTACTTTAAAAGAAATTCTCCAAGCGCCACCACGCTCACCTTGTACGTTAAATTCTTTTTCTCGTAAATAAGACAATTAAATATTTGCCTATTTATAAGCGCTGATGTGTCTAAGTGCCAACAGGACATTACAGTAGGCCCAGCTCCTTTAACAGCCGCGCGCCCGCCTCTACCAGCCGCTCAGTGGCGTAGGGCTTGAGCTCCATCACTCTCCTTTTCGCCTTCTCCAGAGGCCAACCGGCATCGAGGAGGTCGTACAACGTGGCCGCCACCTCAAGGACTAGCGCGTCCTCTGCAGCAAGCCTGTCTATGATGGGCCCCCACCTCTCCTCGTCTACCTCTGCGTATTTTGCGTACTCGTGGACTAGGCCCTCCCTGGCCAACTCCATGTAGTCGTCGGCTAGCTCGGGGCTATAGGGGCCCCGTATGTACATACTGAAGTCGTAGCGGGTGGGAAAGCCGAGGACTTGCAGTAGGTAGACGGCCTTCTGTACCCTCAGCCTAGCCCGAAAGCTACTTTCTACATTATCTGTTACTCCAAGCCTTACCATAACCCATGCAAGTAAATTCAACTTATCCATATGTAACTCCCTGTCTGCTAGATATAAACTTTGTTTCCCATTCGGCCCAAACTGATAAAGCTGGCGGAGGGCTTTAATAGCCGCGGTCTCCCATTGAGGCGTGCAGATTTTTAGACCCTACCGAGACTGGGCGAGGTCAGCCAAGGTGTTAGACGATAGGAGGCTTGGGAAACAGAGGGTGGAGGCCAAGCAGGTTCTACTAGCCATTTTGAGAAAGCTCGGCGTCTTGGCGGATGGGCGAAGGGGGTGGCTAAACCACCCAGTGGTCTTGATGTACTTCAACGGGGGGAGGCCCTACGTGGGAGACCTCGTGGGCTACTTCTACGCCGTTGTGGAGGAATGGAAGGCGAGGGGGCACAGGAACAACATCTCTCTCGCCGACGTGGAGCCCCTCTTGGCGAAGGTAGAGGGGGCGCCGGGCACCCCCATAACCCACGTCCACGAGGTAGAGTACAGGCGCGTGCTGATACTAAAGGAGCCCTGCCACTACCTAAGGGTCTTCCCACCCGAGGAGGTGGCCGAAGTCCTAGAGACAGAGCCCACGCCCATACACGGGGTCAACACCTGGATATTCCAAGTCTACGACCAATACAAGAGGTTTGTGGACAGGTTTAAGAGGGGGGAGGTAGACTGCGCATCCATATTTCCGAGAAGCTGACGAGGGTAGACGCCTTGTCTAAATGCTGATCCGGCTTTCTTAACAGCCGGGGAAGTCTATGCGGGCACTTGGAGAAGTACAGATCTCATAACGGCCAGTGAAGTGCTGTTTTGAGGGGTTAGGAATGGGTTCATTACGGAGATCTTTTTCACCTCTCTAGGCTCGATTTTGTAGTAACTGGAGCATAAAATTAGGAAAGAAGCGTGTGACTTTTTTGACGTAGAAGTCTTTTCTACCTAAAAGCATTAACATGTTAATACTTTAAAATGGAAAACAGAATAGGGCCATGGGCAAGGGAACCTCTATACTGGCAGGAATTGTAGCAACACCGTTAACAGCGTATGCCGCGTCGTTTGATTACACGCCGCTGGCCTACGGCTTCGTGGCCGGGATAACGGTGTTATTCGGCATCTTGTTCATGTTGTGGGCTAGGTCTAAGCTTAGCGGTAGCGCCGTGGGGCTCCTCCAAGCCGTGGCCGGGGGCGTACTCGCCTATTTGGCCTTGGAGACTGGGCACGCCGCGGCTGAGTACGTGGAGGAGTTGGCCAAGCCGGAGACGCTGGGCCAGTTCCTAGTGGCGTCGTTTGTCACCACGGCGGCCCTCGCTTTGACCTACATGGCACTGGCCAAGGCGGAGAGGGCGGTACATGCCGCGCGGGGGAGCACGAGCCTCACCGTCGCCCTCATAGTGGCCCTGGCCTTCGGCGTCCACAACGTGGCAGAGGGCTTCGCCATAGCCGCAGCTCTGCTGGAAGGCGCCGTGGCCCTCGCCGTGTTGTTCACCGTGGGCTTCGCAGTGCACAACTTCACCGAGGGGTTCGGCATAGCGGGGCCCCTCCTAGCCGACAAGCGAGCGGCAGTTCCTCTAACGCAAGCCGTGGGTCTCTCTTTGCTGGCGGGCCTGCCAGTAATCCCAGGCGCCGCGATATACTACGCCGGGATAGAGAGCGGTCTCTTCTTAGCCACCCTAAACACAGTAGCCACAGCCTCCATCGTATACGCCATGTTGCACGTGAATTTAAACGCCTTAGCCAAGCTCGGCGGAGTAGCAAGCGCCAAGTTCTGGCTAGGAATAACGCTGGGCGTAGTCATAGCCTTCAGCACAGAAAGCCTCATCATCTTCGCCGCCGCGCACTAACACCACCTCTACAGCCAAAACCTCGCCGATGCGAGCTACCCACGGGGCTAGACATTGTTGACAATCACAGAGTTGCACTTTGTCGTATAAGTGCCTCATATGACTTTTGGCACAAGGTACGCGATTTAAACGCGTTGTATTGGCCCCAACCGTATCAACAACGGTCTATTCTCCTACTACGACTTCGTCGCCCACTATACGCACGGGGATTCTGGCCAAGGGCTCAGTGGTTAGCTCCGGCGTGAGAGATCTGCCCGTGGGTATGTCAAACCTGCAGTAGTGGCACGTACAGACGAGAGTCTGGCCCTCCACTACGCCGGCCGTTGACAAGGTGCAGTAGGCGTGCGGACACTCGTCCCTATAGGCATACACCTCTCCGCCCAGCCGTATCAAGATGACACCCTCAAAGGGCGTTATGGCCCCCTCCCTCAAGTCGCTAATCTTCACTCTCATGACACCAGCCACCGTGTGCTACATAAAAATCTGCACCCACCCCCGCCGCTTGCACCGCGCCCCTGCCGCGCCTAACCACAGTGAGAGCGCCTCAACAGCCTAGCGCCGCCCATTTGACCCCCTGCCGCCGAGCTGCGCCTTAGGAGATATCTCGTGAGGCGGCTAGCGAATTAACCGCCGCGGCGTTGTTGAAGGTCGCCCCGGAGCTTTTCACCGAACTTCTTTCCCTCCTGTATCAACTGCCTTATGTCCGCCTCGGCTAAGTCTAGGGAGGCGTAGCGGCTCAAAATGCCCGCCTCGTTTACGCCGCTGTGCTGAAACTCGTGGATGTTCAACGCCACGTCGGTGAGAGCCACCACCTCGAAGCCGTACACCTCCTCGAGAATCTGAGCCACGGCGCGCATAAGGCCAGTAGGCATCACGGCGGCGACCCAGTCCGCCTTCTCGATCACCTTGCCGATCCTCGTCTTCACACGTCCGCCGAACCGCCTCGCCAAGATCTGCCTATTCAACGCCGCGGCCGCCGCCAGCGCCGCCTTCCACCCCTGAAACGCCTTCCCAGCCGCATTTCTGTACAACCCCTCTCCGAGAAACTTCTCAGCCAGCTCAAACTCTGCGAGGGCCTCCTCCAGCCTAACCTCCACATATGCCCTAACGTCGCGCCAAGGGTAGACGATCGCTGTCACATCTACATGCGGCCATAGTTTTATAAAGCAATACGCTTGTTATAAGGCCTGGAGTGTGGGTTATGGGTCTACTGGTCAGGCTTAGTAGTGGTTGCCTGTTGACTCGGCGTAGAGAGGCTGGTAGAATGGCTCTTTAACTTGTTGTGGAGTCGGTGAGGGGTGCTCTGTGTTGAGGGACTGGGTTGGACGTCTGGTAGCTTGGGGGACGTTTTTCGCCTTTGTAAACCTGGCCAGGGCGTGCTGGGTGTTGGCGAGACTGCGGCGATGAGGTGGATAAGTCGGTTGTTGCGTGTTTTACATCTCGCTTTCCTCCACTGGCCTAAGTGGTCTGTGGACCTGTCGGCTGGCTGTGCGCTGGTTGGGGCACGGCGTGTTGCCTAGGCTGGATGGCTGTGTGGGGGAGAAGTTTTTTATTTTCTTGGATCGGCTTGTGTGTGAAGGTGGCTGCTGTGGCTAGGACTAATGTGGTTACCTGCACTCCCAGCACTCCTCTGCGGGAGGTGGTGGAGCTTATGGTTGAGCGGGGTGTGGGGTCTGTGGTTGTGGTTGACCCTGCTAATCCCAAGCGGCCTGTGGGCATTGTGGGTGAGAGGGACGTTCTCCGGGCCTTGGCGCTGGGCGCAGACCTCTCTACTCCCGTGTCTCAGGTCATGTCTAAGCTCCTCGTCGCCGTGGACTCAGAGGCCCACGTGGGCGAGGCCGTTTTGGCTATGAGGGAGCACAACGTGAGGCGGGTCGTCGTCTTAAAAGGCGGGGAGCTCTACGGAGTGGTGGCCCTGAGGGACATTGTGTACAACATCCCCCTGCTAAAGGAGGTGGTGGAGTACTTCCAAGCTAGGCAACCAGCAGGCGCGTCAGATGGGCGTTGACGCCAGCGGCTGGACGCGGCAGGGTCTCCGCGGTTGAGCAAAGTACTTAGGGTGTTGACGTGGCTGAGGCGTGAGAAGGGTCAGGCTTAGGCTTGTGAGGGGCGTCGAGGTGGAGTTTGTCGACCGCGACGTGGCTCTTCGCCAGTTTGCAGAGATTGCGGAGAAGGGGACGCGTTTTCCGCTCGTGGTGTACGGCCCCGAGGGCTGTGGAAAGACGGCTCTTTTAAGGCAGGCCGTCGAGGTGTTGAGGGAGTGGGGCTACTCCGTCATCTATGTCAACCCGCTCGGCGAGGTGGCTGAGCGGCTCGTTGCCGCTGAGGATTTGAGGGATGTGGTGAAGAAGACATGGAAAGAGGTGCTCGGCGGCGTGGTTAACCCGGCGGCGCTTGTAGACCTCGCGCTTGCGGTGGCGTCGAGGGCGCTGAAGAGGGGGAAAAGGAGAATCGCCATACTCGCCGACGACGTCTTTCAAGCCATCGGCCTGGAGAGGGCGGAGCAGTTGGTCAAATCTGTTTTGAACCTCATTGAGTATCCGCCAGCTGACTACGACAGCGTGGTGGCCGTTGTGGCGTCTAGCGAGGGCGTTACGAGGAGCCGCGTGGGGAGGCACGACTGGGCTTCGCTGAGGCCTATGTGGAATATGCCGCGGAGCGGCTTTGAAGAGTTGTACAAGGGCCTCCGCGCCGCCGTGGATTTCGACGAAGTGTGGAGGTGGACTGGGGGGAATCCGAGGTATTTGGGCAGGCTGTACGAGTCTGGGTGGGACCCCGCCGCGGTGGCGAGGGATGTGGCAAAGGGGAGGGGGCTTTGGGACTTTGTGAAGAGGCTGGGGGCGCGGGAGGTGGAGTGGCTGAGGAGGGCCGTGGAGGACCCCGACGCCCTGTACGACGGCGAGGCGCCGGCGGCCCTGGTCGAGGGGCTGGTGGAGATGAACTTGGTGGTGAGGCTGTGGGACAGAGACCCCCGCGGCTGGGTTGACGCCCCGCCGCCTGAGCGGGACCTTGAGCTAGGCATAGGGAGGCACTACGCCTGGCAGACCCCCCTACACCGCGAGGCCGTAAAAGTGGCGCTGGAGTCCTCCGCCTAGCCCTCCTTCTTCTCTCTCGGCTCTTGGAACACTTTATAGGTCCTTATGGTCCAGGCTATTAGGAATAGCCTGTAGGCCTCTTCTTTGCCTTCGCGGTACCACCAGCGTTTCGCAATCTCAGCCGCCCTTTCCAGCTCTTCCACGGTCATCTCCTCCACTGGCTTAGAGAATACGCGCCTTAGGAACTCCACCTCTTCCTCTGTGATTGGGTTTGGCCTTATGGCAAGGGCGAGGCGGGACGCCTCCCTAGACAAAAACCCAACCTCCTCCCGAGAGAGAAGCCCCTTCAACCCGAGGAACTCCACCACAAGAGAGTTCATAGAAACCACGCTACTCCTCACCGCGTCGGCGAAAGAGTCAAACCTCTCCTCAAACTCCACAAGACGGCTCCTAACCTCCACAAGACCTCTCTCGACTTCTACAACTTTGTTCTCCACGCCGGCCAGCCTATTCCTCACATCTGTTAGACCTTTCTCAACCTCTGCCACCCTACCCTCTACGCCGGCCAGACGACTCCTCATATCTGCTAGGTCTTTCTCAACTTCCACAACTCTACCCTCAACGCTTGCAAGTCTACCCTCAACCCCGGCCAGCCGGCTTTTGACTTCCTCTAACTCTTTCTCTACGCCTACAAGTCTACTTTCTACGTTGACAAGCCTACTCCTCACATCGGCCAAGCCCTTCTCCACCTCCGTCAGCCTCCCCTCTAGGCCTGCAACTCTGCTCTCCACGCCTACAAGTCTGTTTTCTACGTTGGCAAGCCTGCCCTTGACTTCCTCTAGCCCCTTTTCCACAGCCGCAACTCTCTCCTTGATCCCGGCCAGCTCTTCCTCAACTTCGGCGAATTTTTTCTCAGTCCAGTTTTTGAACTCGGCTATGCCGCCTCTCAGTTCTTCATGTCCCTTCTCCAGCCGCTGGAGGCGCTCGTCTATTTGGGCGAATTTCCGCCCCAGCCAGAACATGGCGCCGCCTAACATGCCGATTATCGTGACTGAAAGGCCCACGAGGTAGTATACCACGTCCACGTATTAGGCGTCCCACAGGTTAAAATATTTTATCTGTGAGCAGTAGGCGTTGTGCAGTTTTCAGCAGTGGTAGTTTTTTGCAGTGAGCTGAGCCATTTGTAGTACTCCGGCGTGTGAGGGTCCTGCGCCGTTGTTGTCCCAATGCCGAATATTCGTAGAGCCGATCTCCATTTGGCTCTACTCTGCGCTGGCTGTGTTTACACGCGACGACCACGGCAGGAGACAGTTAGGGGCTATTTTGCCATATGGAAGCCGTGTGTCGGCCTAAGTCACGTGTAGCGTACATGGATTCCTAGGGGATGGCGTTAGAAAGATGGTGGACCGGCCGGGATTCGAATTCCCGGGGGTCTCCCTCCCGGGATCACCCGCGTTCTTGGGGCTAGCCGCGCGAGGCGGGCATCCTTCCGCTAGACTACCGGCCCCAACGCCTCGTATATGTCTGTTTAAAAGTTTTATTTCCTGTTTTCTGGGGCTTGTGTGTTGATACCCAGGGCGCCGATTGGGGTCTGGCGACTGAATTTTTAACCATCCCCCTTTCCGCCTCTATGGAGGAGGTGATTTACAGGGGGAGGAAGTTTACCCTGGTGCGCAGGGCGAGGGCGGTGGGTGGGAGGCTTGTGTGGGGGGAGTATCTGGTCCACCCGGGGGCTGTCGCGGTGTTGGCCTTGGTGGATGGGGCCGTGTTGTTGGTAAAGCAGTTCCGCCCGGCGCTTGGGAGGTGGACTCTCGAGGTTCCGGCCGGGACTCTTGAGCCTGGGGAGTCCCCCGAGCGGGCGGCTGTTAGAGAGATGGTGGAAGAGACGGGCTATGAGCCGCTGCGCCTTGTCCACCTCTTGGACTTCTACCCCTCGCCGGGGGTCAGCAACGAGGTTATTAGGCTGTATTTCACTGACCAGGTTAGGTACGTGGGGGTGTCTGGGCGGGACGAGGGGGAGGTGGACATGGAGGTGGTGAAGGTTCCGCCCGGGGAGGCGCTTCGGATGGTCGACGCGGGGGAGATCTCGGATGGGAAGACGATAATTGCGCTGTTGGTGGGAAAGGCGCGGGGCCTATTGCCCTAGCGCCTCTTCTTGGCGTAGTAGAGGGCGGCGCCGGCGGCGGCCCACAGGGCCAGGGCCCAGAGGTACGGCCACTTCTCTGCGAGTGTTAGGGCGAGGCCTGGGGGTATGAGGGCTAGGCCGATCCAGGAGGAGAGGGGGATCCCCCTTATGTACGGCGTTCTGAAGGCCCCGTGTAGTGTGCCCGACTTGGCGGCCTTGGCCAAGGCGGCGGCGACTAGGAGGTAGTTTATCAGCGACCCAATTGCGTATATGGCCAGTATTATCTCTACCTCTCCCACGGCTATTATGGCCAGGGACACCACATATGTGACGGCTAGGGAGACGTATGGGGTTCTGAAGCGGGGATGCACTTTGGCGATGTGGCGTGGGAGGTCTCCCGACTGGGCCATTATGTAGGTGAGGCGGGAGAAGGCCACGTAGCCTGCAAGCGCCGCCGTCATCATTACGGCGAATATAGACGCTGAGGCTAGGGCATAGAGGACGGGGCTCAGCTTGGCGGCGAGGTAGAGGGGGGCCACCGCGGGGTCGGCTATCTCCTGGGGAGTCAAGGTGGACATTATGGCGGCCATGAGGCCTAGGCCGTAGAAGCTGCCCATGGCCACCGCCGCCAGTGTGGCGCGGGGAACTTGCACGAGGGGTTCCCTCGCCTCGCCGGCGAGTTGGCCAATGGAGTCAAGGCCGGTGAAGCCACGGGAGAGGAGAGATAAGGCGAGGAGGAGGTTCGCCGCCTCTATGCCGTGCCAGTTGAAGTAGGGGGGCGGCGCGGGGTTTTGGGCCAGGGAGAGCGTTATCATGGTGGTGGTGGTTGATATGTCTAACACTGCGACGGCGGCGGCGAAGAGGGCGGACTCCCTAATCCCAACCAGCGTGATGGCGAAGAGCGCCGTGGAGAGCAGAGCGGCGACTAGAGGCGCCTCGACGTGTAGCCCCAGGGCCTTTTCCAACACCTTCGCCGCGTCTATTGTGCCGTAGCTCACCATGACGATTTGGTCAAAGGCCAGCATCCACGTGGAGAGAAAGGCCGCCGTTCTGCCAAAGGAGTACTTCACGTAGAGGTAGGACCCCCCCGCCTCTGGGAACCGCGACCCCATCTCGCCGTAGGCCAGTGCCACCGCCGCCATTAGCAAGACGCCGTACACCGCGCCTATGAAGCCGAGGGCGCCTGCGGCCAGGGCTATGTAGCCCACAAGGAAGTAGTAGGTGGATTGGAAGTCTGAGTGGACGAGGGCGTATAGGCCGAAGGTGTTCAGCCTGCGCCTAAGCCACTCCCTGGCGACGTGTTCACCCACGCCGCGTCGCAACGGCGAGTATTAAAACTTAAATAGGGATACTGCCGCGCCCCCATGGAGTTGCCCCTTCTCCAAGTGGCCTTCCTAGTCCTCTTGATAGCCCTGCCGGTGGCGTCTAAGAAGGTGGAGCACAACTTGGAGCTCTTCTTCTTGGCGATGGCGGTGGTAGGCGCGACGCTGGAGGGAATTTGGTCGCTCCGCTTGATCGAGGAGGCCTTCCTCCACCCCGTGGCGGTCTACCAGCCCGGCCTGGGCTACTTGCCCATTGGAATCGTCCAAGTGGTGCTGGTGGCCGGCCTGGCCTTCTACGCGCTTCGGCACAGGATGGCCAAGGCGGCTGACGTCTTGGCTAGGCCCGGGGTAGTGGCCCTCCTCATCTTTGCCCTTGGCCTATCCTCCAGCGCCATCTCCGCCATAGTGGCGGCGGCCGTGCTGGCGGAGCTCCTCGGCTTCGCCAACGCGTCCCACGGCTACAAGGCCAGGGCCGCGGTCTACGGGGCCTTCGCCATTGGGGCTGGCGCCGCCTTGTTGCCAATAGGCGAGCCCCTCTCCACAATCGCGGTGGCTAAGCTGAAGCAGGGCTTCTTCTACCTCGTCCATGTCCTCTTCGACGCCGTGTTCATAGTGGTCCTCTTCTTCGCCCTCTACGCCTACCTCACGCTGAAGAGGCTACACGCCGCGGGGGTAGAGGTAGAGCCCTACGAGCCCGAGCTGAGGGAGGTCTTCCTAAGGGCTGCGAAGGTGTTCATATTCATCTTCGCCCTGACCATCCTAGGGGAGTTCTTCAAGCCCGTGGCAGAGGCGGTGGCAGAGCTGGGGAAGGAGGTGCTCTACGTCTTCGGCCTCCTCTCCGCCGTAGCCGACAACGCCACGCTAGTGGCGGCGCTGGTGGTCCCAGAGATGGCCGTAGACGCCCTAAGGGCATTCCTAGTCTCCCTAGTGCTCTCCGGGGGCTTGACTATACCAGGCAACGTCCCCAACATAGTCCTAGCAAGCGTCCTCAAGATAGGCTTCAAAGAGTGGATAAAGCTGGCAGCTCCCATCGGCCTCGCCGTGTTGGCCGCCATGGGCATATACGTACTAGTGCTCGTGCCCCACCCAGTCCTCTAGTATACAATTCATTTACCAACTCCACTCTGGACTATTAGATGTTTTTATGAAAGTTTGAAATTCAAAACTCCATGTGTCCCATTGCTAGCTACTAAAATTACTCAGGAAGAGAAGAGGGTTAGGAGACTCATCGCCTACCTCTACAATAAGACTGTAATCACCCAGTACGAGGTAGGCTAGCCGGCTGGGCAACGCCTTCATGGTATGTGTGAAGGCCCCATTCAAAACAGTTGCTACCCAGAGAACGTAGCCTCTAGTCCCCATGGGCGATGAGCTCCTCCTTGTTCAAAAACCGGGGGGCCAACAACACCGCGGCTATACTTGCCACAATCACCGCGGCCGAGATGGCAGAGATCACAATGGTAGCCGTCTCCACGTCTAGGGATATTAAGAACGGTATTATTACAAATGTGAGAACCATTGATGGCAGTAGGGCAAGCAGATACGCCAAGTTCTGAGTAGCCCCTACGCCTGTGCGGATTTTGAATAGTTGAGGTTTTGCAAGGCCAACGGCGAGTATCAACGCGGCGGCGGAGAACACGCTGGCCAAGGCGGCCAGCGCCGCGGCGGGCAGTATGGGCCACACCTCTGGCGCCGCCAACACAATAACCAAAGTCGTCAGGGCCACTGACAGGAGGTAGAAGGCGGTTGCGGCAGACATCGCGGTGTAGAAGAGGGCCTTTGCCAACTGGCCCGGCGCAAAGCCGTTGCCAAACAAGACCTCGTAGACGCCATTTCTACTGTCCGACTGGATAGAGCCGCCCACCACCATTGCCGCCACCGCGCCAGCCATGACGGCCACGGTAATGGCGGTTAACATTATAAAGAGAGCCTTGAAGTTGGCGTAGGCAACCTCCAGCGGCAGGTGTGGAAGGCGGCTCGCCTCTTCTATCAAGTCCTCTGGTCTAATTGTGGCCAGTACTACGGCGAACGTCAGAGCTGTGCCTAAGCCTGCTATCAGCGTTATGGCGAATGTTGTGCCGTAGGCGGCGCGGCCCACTTTCCAAGCCCTTTTCACAAACGGCGCGGTGGTCATGTCATCAGCCGCCTAAGCTCTGCGCTAGAGACCTCCTCCACCGTGTACCCAGCCGCGGCGAGCTCCGCCGCCTTGGCCTCGACGTCGTCGGTCTCAACAGTGACGACTTCGCCGCCTCTCCTAGCCCTTATCACCGCCCTCTTTCTGAGCCCCGCCAGCGCGCCCACGTAGCTCGGCCTCCCCCCTCTAACTGCGACTACCCACTGCGCCGCTTTTTCTACTACCTCTGGCTCGTGTGTTGTGAAGACGACGTAGGGCCCGAGCTCTCTGAGCGCCGACAGCACGGCGTCTTTGAGCTGGACGTCGAGGCCCTTCAGCGGCTCGTCGAGGAGGTAGACCCTCCTCTTGAGCGAGAAGACTATGGCCAACTCCACTCTCCGGCGCTGGCCGTGGCTTAGTCGCCCAACCTTCTCTCCCATGAGCTCTTTTAGGCCGAGGAGCTCCACGGCCCAGTCCCTCCTTTCCCCGCCCAGCACCTGCCAGTAGAACTCCAACTCGTCTCTCACTAACATGTGTGGGTCAAGGCCGCCGGAGGTGGGCAAGTAGGCCAAGTCCCCCGGCCTGACCTCGGCGCCCTCCACGGCCACCCTCCGCCTAGCCGCCGGCAGCACACCCGCAGCCAGGCGGAGCAGAGTGGTCTTTCCACTGCCGTTGGGGCCCACCAGCGCCGTGACCCTGGGGCCTACCTCAAAGGCCGCATCCACCACCAGCCTCCCCTTGTACCCCCCAGCGACGTCCACTAAGAGCATGGTGAAAAAAAAAGCAGTACTTATTAACTTAGCCCCACCTCCCCAACCTTGTTGAAGGAGGCGTCGTATAGCCACACGCGGCCTCTGCCCACGAGGTAGACCTTCCCGTCTTTGAAGAAGGCCCTGTCTGCGCACACGCCCTCCAGGGCCCTCGCCGTTAGGCCGTCGCCGACTTCCACGGCGAGAACGGCGCACTGCCGCCACTGGAGGCGGATGGGCACCACGGCCACCCCCTGGCCGTAGGCGAAGGCGTGGTGGTCGAATAGGACGGGGGTGTAGGAGTGGGGCACGGTGATGTTGGAGACCTCGCGGGGCGCCGCGGGGTTGGAGACGTCGAACAGCGCAATTTTGACGCCGTCGCCGTAGACGCCGACGCCCAGCAACTTGCCGGGGGCCACGGGGTGTAGGTACTCGGAGAAGCCCGGCGTCTTGAGGTAGCCGAGCACCCGCGGCTCTCCCCGGGAAAGGTCCACTGCGAACAGCGGGTCGGCCTGCCTAAAGGTGACGAGGTAGAGAGCGGAGCCCACGAGGCGCGCGGCGTATATCCTCTCGCCCTTGGCCAGCCACTCCGCCTTGCCTACCAGCGTCCCATCTGGCGTGTAGAGGTAGACAGCGTTTACGGGCTCCCCCTCGGCGGCGTAGAGCACGGGCGGCGGGGACGGCGGCGGGGGAATTCGCGGGGGCAACCCATCTCTCTTAATCACGGGGCGTTCCGCTACGGCTGGGCGTAGGAGCTCGAATTTGACGGGGGCGGCGGTGGTGGCCACCACCAGCCTGTCCCCGAGCTCTTCTACGGCGAATTGGTCTAAGACGCGGCCGGGGACTGTGAAGACGGCCTTTAGCCTCACTTCCACGCCCTCTGTCTCAAAGACGTAGATCTTGGTGGCCGTGGTGGCGTTGGCCTTGTTGAGGTAGGACAGGTACTCCCCGCCCTTCCATTCCAGCAACCCTCTGACGGTCTTGTAGAAGGTGTAGACGTTTTCCATGTCTAACACGGCCCTCATTTCCTGGGGCAGCCTGTCCCACGCGGCCTTGGTGGCCTCGTAGGCGAGGTCGTAGGGGCTCAGGGGCGCGGCTATGTACAGCCTGTTTCCCCTCATGTAGACGTGGCTGACCGCTGAGGAGACGTAGGCCGCGGCGTTGAAGTGGCCTGTCCTCATGTCTACAGCCGCCACTATGAGCGTGGCGGGGGGATCGCCGAGGGAGAGGAGGGGGGCCTCCTTGACCGCGGCGCCGTTTATCTCCGCCTCCACGCCCCCCATTGCGACAATGTACACCACGCCGTCCCGCATCCTCGCGGCCACGGGGTACCCAGAGAAGTTGTAGACAGCCCTCCCCCACGGGCCGTATAAGTAGAGCACTGTGCCAGCCTCCGTGGGCGAGTAGGCAAGCACCGAGTTGCCCCAGGCAAAGACGTAGCAGACCAGCGAGGAGGGGCAGGGCAACCTCTTCTCCACGGACAAGTCTGGCCCCACCACGTAGACGTAGCCTCTATACTCAACGTAGAGCCTCTCCCCGTCGAATTTCACATAGTCCTCCTCGTCCACGCCGGCCACTTGCACATTTGCCGCAACGGCAGGCGCGGCGTCGGCGGCCGCGTAGTAGAAGGGAGTGGTGGGGACGGCGGACCAGCCGGCCACCAAGCGTAGCTCCGAGAGGTTAACCACTGGGAGCTGTAGCGCCTCCGCCGCGCTGGTGGGCTGAGGCGGCGAGCCGCCGGCCAAGGCCAAGAGAAGCGCCAAGGCCAACGCGGCCGAGGCCGCCGCCAGCTTCCACATGGCTCCCTCGGGGCCGTGGGTTAAAAATGTGATGTACTTAAAGTACACGCCGCCTTCGCCTTCCTAGCCCTAGCTGAGGCAGCGGGCGTACTCTAACCGACCCCCTCTTCTGCCCCCGTTGTCCTTGGGCGGGTCATTGGCCCCCATCGGTCGGGGCCTATCCGTCGCTTGGGGGCCGTCGTAAGTCTCCACAGTCTCCGACCCCCGTAGGGGCAAGCCGGCGTAAGGCGGACGCGTTAGCGAGGCCAAGTTCGCATGACGTAGTATGTGGCAAACAAGGCGAAGTAAATTATCACGGGGAGCCACAGAGAGGTGTTTTGAGTCAGCGATACGATAAAGAGCCATGTCAAAAACCCAGCCACGATGGTCCTTAAGACTAGGACGGGCATGAGGATCCTACATGCCTTGTCCTCCAGCACTGCACATGCGGCGTAGGAGGTGAGGGCCAGGCCCAGTATGGGAATTCCCAAGCCAAGCCCAAAAATCCAGCCAAACCTCCGCTCGTAGGCCATGAGGCAGTCCGACACCCCGGGTATGTACACAAGTGGCTCAGCCGTCGTCATCATTATGTAAAGCACTACGTAGAGCACAAAAGTGGAGGCGCTCTGCCACATGTAGAAGGCTAGTGTGCCCGCCCTCCTGCCCCTAAGCGCTAAGAGCCAGCGCAACTCCACGAGGAAGACGGCCCAGAGAATGAGATCGGCAAAAAAGTACAGAACTTTTCGCTGAAGGAATAGGTCAAGGCAGTCGGTCATCTAACCACTAAGTACTGCCCGCCTTCTCCTCCGCAAGATGACTAGAGAGGCGAGGGCGGCGGCAGAGGCCGCTACGGCTACGGCTGGCGTGGGGTAGGTCACGGACTTCGCCACTGGGGGCTCCATAGCCCTCTTGTCCAGCTCTTTTTCCACGAGGGTGACTGTGAGGCCCGGCGCAACGAGTTCCACCCGTACGGTGGGTACGGCGTAGAACGTGGTGTTGAATGTAGCGGCGCCGGCGGCCTTGAAGCGCGCTGTGCCTGGGACGTCCACCTCTACGCGTGTGGGCTCTGCGCCGGCGGCGGTGGTCGCGGCGCGTATTTTCACGTTGGTGTATATCCTCAGCTCTACGCCGGGGGCCAGCTCTAGCCTCGCGGCGTTGCCGGCGCCTGGGGGCAGTTCTAGCTCGTACGACACAGATCTCCCGCCCACGAGGGGGACGCCCTGGGGGATGGAGAGGTTTAGCCTGAGTCTCCCCCCGGCGGCTGTGTAAGTGGCGGCCACCTCCTCCCCTGGGATCCACACGGCTGTCTTGTCGAGGCGGAAGTCCACGGCGGCTGTGTACGTCACCACCGCCTGTACTCCGCCTATGTTGAAAGTCCAGGTGGCCGCGGCGGCTAGGAGGAGGGCTAGGGGGGTCACTCCTTGCCCAAGACCTTCTGTAGCGCCGTTAGTAGCTCCATGGGCACCACTATCTTTGTGGAGGGTGAGCTGGCGATGTTGCGCAAGGCGTCTAGGTACTGGAGGAGTATGGCGTTTTGGCTCAGCTTCATCGCGGCCTCGTTCACGAGCTCCAGGGCCTTTGCCTGGCCCTCTGCCCTCAGTATGGCGGCCTGTCTCTCCCCCTCGGCTTGTAGAATTGCCGCCTGCTTCTGCCCCTCCGCCTTGAGTATGGCGGCTTGTCTCTCTCCGTCGGCTTGGGCTATCATGGCCCTCCTCTCCCTCTCGGCGGCTATCTGCTTGACCATGGCCGACTGGACGTCCACCGGCGGGATGATCTCTCTTATCTCCACCGCCGTCACCTTTACCCCCCACCGCGCCGTCACTTCGTCTAGCTTGGCCCTGAGCACCGAGTTTATGTACTCCCTCTTGGCCAACACCTCGTCTAGCTCTATGTCCCCCACCACGGCCCTCAGCGTTGTAGTGGCGATGCCCACCGCGGCTTGCCTAAAGTTCTGCACCTGGGTAACCACTTTCTCGGGGTCTACCACCTTTAGGTATATGAGGAGGTCTATGTCCACGGGGGCGTTGTCCTTGGTTATACAAGTCTGCTTAGTCACGTCGATGACCTGCTCCCTCAAGTCGATGGGCACCCCCTGGTCTATCACGGGGATTAGGAAGACGAGGCCGGGCCCTCTGACGCCTATTAGCCTGCCCAGGCGGAATACGACGAGCCTCATGTACTCGGGCACAATACGGATGGAGGAGGCGAGGACGGCCAATACGACGATGGCGATGACCGCCGCGGCGATTAAGGTGCCGAGCTGTAGAAACATGGCGATCGGTTAGCCCGCCTTTTTAACTTTTACCGTGAGCCCCTCCACGTCCACGATGACCACCTCTGCCCCCGGCGGCACCTCCTCGTCTGACACGGCGGTCCACTCCTCGCCCCTGGCGTAGACGACGCCCGGCCTGCTTGGCCCAATGGCGGTTTTGGCAACCCCCCTGGCCCCCCTCAGCTCCTCCACGTAGTAGGAGGGCCTCCTCCTCAGGGCCTTCCTCACCTTGTAGCCCAGGTAGGCCACCGCTACCGCCCCGAGGGCCCCCAGCCCGGCGAGGAGGTACGCCAGCTCCCCCGCCTGGTAGTACGGCTGGCTCGCCGCCGCGAGGTAGACGGCCAGCGCAAACATGGCTAGGCCAGAGGCGGCGAATGCCCCGTGTCCAGCCACGGCCTCTGCGGCTATGAGCGCCGCGCCGCCGATGGCCAACGCGGCGACGAGCCAGTCGATGCCCAGTTGCCCCACTAGGTAGAGGGCGAGGATCAGCAACACGGCGCCCACCACCCCAACGCCCTGGAAGCCCGCCGCGAGCAGTTCGTACCCAATGAGGACGGCCCCCAGGAGGAGGAGAAGCGCGACTAGGGTCGGGTCAGAGAGCGCATTCAACAGCCTCATGAGCGGGTCCCTCTTGTACTCTGCCACGATCTCCCAGCCCCCGGGCGGGGGCGGCTCCGCGAGGCCCAGGGCCACGGCCTCTCTCCCAGTCAGCACTCTGTTCTCGCGGACGAAGGACGCGGCCACGTCTACCCGGCTGTCGTTCCACCTCCTCTGCGCCAGGGCCCTCATGCGGCCCTCGGCGTAGTTCACCGCCTTGGGGTCGGGGGGCCTGGGCTCGGCCGCGCCTATCTCGCCGGTGGGGTCCATGTAGAGCCTATTCGAGGCCATGGCTATAAAGGCCCCCGCGGACATGGCCTTGCCGCCCCGGGGCACGTAGGCGTACACCTCCACCCGGGCCCTCAGGATGGCGTCAACTATCTGGTCGGTGGGCTGGAGAAATCCGCCGTATGTGTCTAACACGATGAGGAGGGGCACTCCCCTCCCCTCTGCCTCAGCCAACGCCGCCGAGACGAGGGACGCCGCCGTCCCGTCCACAGTCCCGTCGAGGTAGACGGCCACCACGCCCGCCGCCTTGAGGGCGGCCGCCAGCGCCAAGGCGACGAGGAGAAGCCGCATGTACACATAGACGCCTTAAAAATTATCCCTCTCCCCCGACCTTGTTGCTCGGCGGCGCGGGACTGTTTTAACTTGTTTTGAGTAAGAATTGGTTTTGGAAATGGTTTTATTGATAAAGTTTAAATGTTCACATTGTTAATGGGGGCGTGGTTAAGCGCGTTGCCTTGGTGGGGCCTCCGAACGTTGGGAAGTCGACGCTGTTCTATGCGCTGACTGGGCGCTATGTGAAAACGGCGAATTATCCGGGAAAGACTCTGGAGTTAAACGTGGGGTATGTGAGGAGGTACGGCTTTGAGGTGGTGGATCTGCCCGGCGTCTTTGACCCGTGGAGTCCCAAGGACGAGGATGAGAAGCTGGCCGTCGAAGAGGCTCTCTCGGAGAAGTACGACGCGGTTGTAGTAGTCGGAGCGCCGCACGCGATGAGGGAGGCGCTGATCCTTGCGGAGTTTTTGAGCAGCCGCAAGCCCGTGGTGTTTGTCTTCAACATGGCTGACCTCGGGACGCCAGAGGCAAGGCCAGAGGAGCTCTCGGCTAAGTGGGGGATCCCAGTTTTCTACACGTCTGCGGCGCGGAGGAGGGGGGTGGAGGAGTTGGCTAGGTTTTTGGCCTCTTGGGCGCCGGCGGGGCCTACGCCGGTTAAGCTGGAGGAGGAGATGTCGGTCAAGCCCGCCGCGAGGCTGGCTGGGGCTATTTTCTCAAGGCCGTGGGCGGCTTTCACACTGTTAATTGTGCTCTCCGTCGCGACGGTGCTGGGGCTTTTAGCCGCGTTGGAGGGGATACTGCCGTGGGGCGCCGAGGTGCCCGGCCTACTGCCCCTCGTAGAGCCGTACCTAGACCTCGTGCCCGAGTATATCCGCGCGCTGGGCCTCCCCGCCTGGCTGACTTCTCTGCTTGTCGATGGGGCGTGGACCGGCGTCTCTGCCTTTGTCACATTCATCCCCTACGTGGTGGCCGCTGTAGCCCTTGTGACGTTTTACGAGGAGAGCGGCGTCATAGGCGCCTTGGCTAGAACGTTGGAGAGACGTTTTGCATCTCTGGGCATCCCCGGCAGGGGACTCCTCTGTCTGGCAGTTGGCTCTACGTGTAATGTTCCAGCCATCTCCACGGTTAAGGTGATGTGGGGGCGGGGCAACCGTGTGCTGACGGCCCTCCTTGTCCCATATGTCCCCTGCGCCGCGCGTCTGTCTCTCTTCGTCGCGGTGGCGGTTGCCGTGTTGGCAAATAGGCCCTACCTAATACCCCTCGCCGTTTTTCTCCCATACGCGGTGTCGGGCGTAGTGATTTTGACCGCCTCTCTCATCTACCGCAGGACCCTCCGCGTGGCGCCGAGGGTAGAGGGCCTCCCGCCGACTCCCCTCATGTGGCCAAGCGGCAGAATCTACGCGCTAAAGGTGTGGGCCTATCTCAAGGACTTTTTAACAAAGGCGGGGCCTCTGATCGTCTTACTCCCCCTCGCCCTCTGGCCCTTTACTGCGTTTGGCCCAGGGGGCTTTACAGAGGACATGTCCCACTCGTGGCTCGCCGTGCTTGGGCAAGCCCTGGCCGCGGCGTTTGAGCCAATGGGCATATCCTGGGAAATAGCCACGTCGCTAATCGCCGGGTACATATTCAAGGAGGTTGTGTGGGCCTTCATGGAGGCGCTAGGCGCCGTGGATCTACTGACCACACTTTCGCTGCCCTCGGCCCTCGCCCTGCTGGTATTCTTGGCCTTCTACTCCGCCTGCATAGCCACCACCGCCATGTTGATTAGGCAAGTGGGCCTACGCCTCACCGCCCTCTCCCTCGTGGTCCAGCTCCTCCTCGGCCTCGCCTTCGCCTACGCCACCTACTTCACAGCCATAGCCCTCCTAGAAACATTTTTATAGTACTGTCCACCCTCCACCCATGTGCGCGCCACCGAGCAAGATTAAGAAAGAGGAGAAAAAGGAGGGGGAGAAAGAAGAGTAGTTTTTTACAGGCCCCTAGGGGGCCTCCAGTCGCATTTGTAGCTGGCCAGGGACTCCCCCTCCATCTCTTTTAAAACGCTACGCGGGTTTTTTACCTCTCTTAGCCTCCTTCCCGTGCCGCCCCTCAAGGCCGCCACCGCCTCTGCCAGTATGCTCACCGCGATTTCTCCCGCGGTCTTTGCCCCTATGTCTAAGCCCGCGGGCGTGTAGAGCCGCCTCTCCAGCTCCTCCTTGGGCACCCCGCGCCTCTCCAGCTCTCTCAATATCAGCGCGGCCCGCCTCTGGCTAGCCATCACTGCTACGTATCTGGCCCTACGCCTAATGGCAAGCTCCGCCACGTCCACGTCCGTGGGGTCGCCCCCCTCGTTAGCCACCACAACCACCGTGTGCTCCCCCACCAACTTCTCCAGATCCTCAAGCTTGGCCTCTAACGCGCCGCGGGCCGTGTGGCCTATGGAGACCACGGCGTAGCCCGTGGCGGCGGTGACCTCCGCCACGCGCCTCGCCACCTCGCCTCTCCCCACGGCCACCACCGTCGGGCGGATGAGCACAGCCTCGGTGTGTACCTCCACGCCGTCGAACTTGTCGCCGGGTTGCCCAAGCCTCAGCCGCTCGGCGACGTGGCGGGGCACGAGCCCCAGGACCGGCCTCCCATCCACCACCACGTCCACCACCCACCTATCCCCCACCCTCGCCTTGACTAAGACGGCGACGTCTCCCGGCGCTGAGGAGAGCGCGTTGAAAATTTCGCAGATAGACACGAAAAAACGTTGGTCTTATATTAATAGCCGAAGAGTTGCCGTAGGTAGGTCTGCTCCCAGCGGTCTTTTGCCTTGGTGTAGTCTGTCTTCGGCTGTGGGTCCTTCTGCGGCTTAGGCGGCTGCGTGGTGAAGTCTAGGCCGAACATTACTGCGTAGCTCTCCAGCCTGCCCTCTTGGTTGCCCACGTATGCCCAGCCTAGGAACGCGTATTGGACTGAGGCCCTGTAGGTGAGGCCCTCCATCTCTAGTATTTTGTTGGCGGCGAAGAGGGCGCTTTCATAGGCGATTTCCTGGTTCTTGGGGAGTGGGAGGCCAGCGGCGTCGCCTGCGGCCAGCACGTCGTCGAACTTGGGGTGTCTGAGGTCCTGCGGGCTCCTAACCTCGATCCAAGTCTTGCCGAGGCCTGCCTCTTCCACGAACTTGGGCGCCCTGTTGGGCTCCAGTAGGGCCAATATGTCGTATTGATACCTCTCGCCGCTCTTGGTCACCACGTAGTTTTTCCCTATCTCGACAATCTCCTGGTTTGTCACAAGCTCTATCCCCGCCTTGGCGTATATCTGCGACACCACGTCTGCGATGACGGGAGGCTGAGTCTTGTCGTTGGCATCTATGTGCACGATCTTGAACTTGTCTCTCACACCCCTGTACCTCAGCACTGCGTCTATCAACAGGGCGGTCTCAGTGGGCGCGGGGGCACAGCGGTATGGGACCTTGGGGGCGTAGACGACGACGGTGCCTCTCTCGGCGCTCCACACCCTGTTATTAAGCACGGAGATGCGCCCTGGGTCATACACGTTGGCCACGTTGCCCCGGTTCTCGGCGTAGCCAGCGATCCCGCTCCCGTCAAGCACCACACCGGGGGCCAGCACGAGGTAGTCGTAGCTCAGCTCTCCGGCGCCGCCGTGCGAGGTGTAGCCGCCCACGTACTTGACCTTCCTCTCCTCGGGATTTACCGCGTAGACTGTGCCGACGGCCACTTTCACCTTCTGGGCCACCTCCTCGTAGCCTCTCACGATCCTGTCCAAGCTCTGCTCGTTGGTCAACAACAGCGGCCTCGAAGGCCCTGCGAAGTAGTGCGGGTTCTGCGTCACCACAGTGATCTCCGCGTTGAGCCCGCCCTCGATCAACGTCTTTGCCACAGCCAGCCCCGCAATCCCCCCGCCCACTATTACCACCCGCTTCATAGCCTCCGTTTCGAGTTCCATTTTTAAAGAATCGACTGGAGGGGGCGCCACAGGTATGTGGGCGAAAACATAATAAGTGAGATGCAATTAGGGCATGTTGCCGGAGTTCATAATGGAGGCGATTAGGAAAAAGGCGCCGGGCGTAGAACCTGTGGAGTACATCCACGGGCTTATAGAGAGGGAGATTGACCCAGGGGAAAGGGTTGAGTTTTATCTAAGGTCTTCTGACTGGTTTTGGGAGGAGGGTTTGAGGCTTGTGGAGTCTGGGGAGCTGAGGCAGGGCGGGGAGAAGGTGTGGAACTCCGTAGTGCAGTTGGTGAAGGCTGTGGCAGAGAGGAGGGGCTGGCGCCACGACTCTCACCACTTGGTGTGGGCTTGTCTTCGGAGGATTGCAAACGAGCTCGGCGATAGGTCTATCCTCCTTCTGTTCGCCGCAGTGGAGCAACTACATGTGAATTTCTACGAGGGGCACCTCGGCGCCGAGGAGGTGGAGGAGTTCGTCAAAGCGGCTGGGGCCTTGAGGGAGAGGCTGAGGCCCCTAGCCGCCTAGAAGGCCACAATCCTGCCGTTGCCCACCTCTTCTAGGAAGGTGTACATGGAGGACACCGCGTCTACCAGCTCTTTGTCCAGCTCGTCTGGCGACACTCCGTATATCTTCAGCGCCGTTTCACACGCCACGATCTTCAGCCCCAGGGGCTTAGACGCCTTTAAGAGGCTCTGCCAGTCCACCTTCAGCTCCTTCATCTTCTCGTAGTAGGGCCCCCCGGCGCCGCCTCTGCCCGCCAGCGCTAGCACAGACCGCCCCGCGGCGAATATCACCACCTCTTTGCCCATGGCCAGCTCCGTGGCCACGTAGGTCGCCGCGACGTAGAGCCTCTCTGGGTCGTCTGAGGCGAGCACTACGCCAACTCTCTCGCCCATGGGCCACGCGCGGTGGGAGGTGTAAATGCTTTATCGTGCATATTCTGCACCGCCCAGCTTGAGGTCCATGTCCATGGCGTCGCCCATGGCCCTCTTCAAAAGCTCGGCGTACAGCGCCCAGTCTTTTACCAACACGGGGAGGCCCCCGGCGAGGGCCTCAAGCCTCACCCAGGGCGGCGCCTCGTCTAAGGGGACGAGGTCCACGGGGACGCCCAGTAGCTCCTCCAACTCGGCGCTCATCGCGAGCCACTCCTCTAGCTCCACCCCTCTCCCAAACTTCACGGCTATGTCCACGTCGCGCACGTGCCTCCGCCTAAGCACAGAGCCGAAGATCACCACGACGAGGGCCCCCCTCTCCTCAAAATACTTCTTCACCGCGGCGGCCGCGCTCTCCAAGTCCACCTCGAAGTATTCAATCATGGAGCTTCTCCAAAAGCTCTCTCACGCAGGCGAAGTCGTCCCTAATGCTACGGTGCACTCTCTCATCGTCTATAGTCCAGTAGGCGTGCACTAGGAGATTCCTCAGCCGCACCAGCGCCTTCAGCTTGTCTACACACGCCACGCCAAGCCTCTTGGCCAACTGTTCCACGGCCTCCACATACGTCCTAGGCCGGTAGCCGAATCTTTCCACTAAGACGTGGGCCGCCAAGGCAGTTAAAGCCTCCGCTAACACAATGACGTTGTACCGCATGGAGTACACCTCGTCTAGAGACATCTCTCTAAACTCCTTTGACGTAAGTCTCCTAAGCTCTGCCACCGCGTTTTTAACGTCTAAAATCCTGCGTCTTACAACTTCGTCGATAAACACGGTGCACTCCACTAGGCCACATATATGCGTTTAAGTAGGCGATACACGATCTCTCGTGTAAATCCCCACATGTTTCCCAGAGCGCAGACCAAAACCGTAGCCGTCGGCTCTCGGGGTCTAGCCCGCTGTACTGGTAGTAACGTAAGTGGAGGGCTTAGGGTGTAAATAACTGTGAGAAAGGCGAACGTGTTACGTGAAGTGGAAACTAAGGCTTACCATGTCTACATCCCCCGTCCCCATCTTGCAAGGGCCCGGGGTAGATGGGCTTAGCTTGTCTCTGTGCTCGGCGGCCAAGGCGCCTAAGTAGGCCTTCCGCGTTTGAGAAGCCTTGCCGGCGGCGTTGCGGACGAGACAATATACCAAAACTCTAACGCAAGCCTAGCCTCCACAGGTGTCTCTTCAACTTTGCTATATCTTGCCGGGGCTTTGTCGGCAAGGGGGTGGTACGCCGTTGCAGGAGGGCGTGTGGCATGGAAGCTTTATATCTCCCTAGTTACTAGGGAGGTATGTATTTTAGGCCTACGCCGGTGGAGAGGCCGGAGGAGCTCTTTGATAGAGAAGAAGAGGTTAAGGCCTTGAGAGAGGCCTTGGGGAGGTCGCCGATGGTCGTGGTGGTGGGCGTGAGGCGGGTGGGGAAGACGTCGCTGGTGAAGGCCGCCACTTTTGGCATGATACCTCGACTTGAGGGTGTTTGAGTGGAGGAGGTATATAACTCTAGGTGACGTCCTTGGGGAGCTCGGCCGGCGGTCTCCGGCTTGTCCAAGAGGCTTGTGGAGCTTCTCTCCCGGGTGGAAGGGGTCTCGGTGGCTGGGGTAGAGGTGAGGTTTGCCAGGGGGCGGGGGAGGCCTAGCCTGCACCGGGTATTGGAGGCCTTGAACCAGTGGGGGGAGTCCGAGGACGGCGACGTGGTGGTGGTCTTAGACGAGGCGCAGGAGTTGGCCAAGCTCAGGGGGGCCAGCCTCCTCCCCGTCTTGGCCTACTCCTACGACAACCTCCCCAGGCTCAAGTTCGTCGTCACTGGGTCGAAGGAGGGCATGCTCTACAGATTTCTAAAGCTCAACGACGCAGAGAGCCCCCTCTACGGCAGATACGCGCCGCGGGTGGAGGTCAAGCCTCTGCCCAGGCGCCTAGCCGTGGAGTACCTACGGCGCGGCTTCGAGGCGGCCGGGGTTAGGGTAAGCGCGGAGGTGGTGGAGAGAGCCGTGGACGAGCTCGACGGCATAATAGGCTGGCTGGCCCACTTCGGCCTAACGGCCGTGGACTACGCGAAGGCGGGGAAGAGCGTGGAAGAGGCGCTTGAGGCGTCGGCAGAGGCCGGCGCCGAGCTTGCGTGGAGTGAGTTCTGCAACTTCGCCGCTCTGCGGGGGAGCGGGCGGTAGGTGGACATCGTGAGAGCCGCCGCCGAGGGGGCCACCTGGTCTGAGATCAAGAGGTACCTCGAAATAAAACACGGCGTAATCCACGACCCAGAGCTCGCCCGGCTCCTAAAGGCGCTACTCGACGAGGGCTTGTTGGTCAAAGAGGGAGACCTCTACAAGGTGGCGGACCCCCTACTCAGACGCGCCGCAAGGAGGCGCCCCTGCCGACTTGCACAAACAAGCTTTTAACTCTGCAACCCGGCGGAGATGTGCAGGAGGCTGAGATTTGGCTAAGGCAGGCAGAGCGCGACTTGAAGAAGGCCGAGAACGACTTGGTAACCGGCGACTGGGACAGCGCGGCCTTCTGGTCTCAACAGGCCGCCGAAAAGGCGCTAAAGGCCCTCCTCTTACGCCATGGAATTGCCGCGAAGACGCACAACCTCTTAGAGCTCGCGAGGAGAATAAAAGAGGAGGTGGGCATTGACGTGGCCGACGTAGAGCCCCTCCTCAGAGAACTCACTATACATTACACGATCTCCCGCTATCCAAACGCCGCAAACGCCGAGCCCTACGAGCTCTACGACGAGCAGAAGGCGAGGGGGCTTGTGGAAATGGCTAGGAGAGTGGTGGCATGGGTAAAGCAAAATCTGCGTTAAAGAGCCAAGAGGCGGCCTTGGCCAGGGCGAGGGCCTTTGTGAAAAAGGCCAGGGAAGTAGCAGAAAGGGCGGGCCTCCGCGTCGTTGCGGCGTACGTAGTCGGCTCAAGGGCCAGAGGCGATTACACGGAGGAAAGCGACATAGACGTGGTGCTGGTTGTAGAGGGCGCTGAGCGGCTGAACGCGCTACAGAGACTTGAGCTGTTTAAAGACGCCTTAGAGCCCGGGGTAGACCTCTTCGTCTATACGCCAGACGAGTGGAGGCGGGACAGCCCCTGGATGTTGGAGCTTAGGCGAGAGGCCGCGCCGCTGGAATAGGCAAGAGTGGGGCCACCTCGGCCGCGGGCTTGGCGCGGGGCGGCATATACACGTCGAGGGCCACGTCCACTGGGACCCCAAGCCTAAAGGCGTAGATGGCGCGGGCGGAACGATACGCCTCTAGCACAGCCCTCTTAAAATCCTCCGAATGCCCAGGCGCAGAAACCACCACCACTCTCCTAACTCCGCCAGCGGCGCTGACGGACACGACAAGACCAGCCCTCCGAGCCGGGGACACCCTCCCCGCCACCTCCATGTAGGCGGTGCAGTAGGAGCACCTCGCCCCGTACTTGGCCACCGCCGCGAAAAACGCCGGCTCCAACTCCCTCCACAAGCCGCGTTTCACAAACCCAGAGAAGAGCTCAAGCCCATCCCCCACCGCCCTCGCCGCTCCCCCGGAGAGGACGAAGCGCATGGGGGGCCCGCCAGTAGCGACAAAGAAGACCAGGGGGCCGCCGCCGACGGCCGCGGAGCTGGCCCTCACCCCCCGCCCCCGCTCCACCACCAAGTATCTGCCGGCGCAGTTCTCCCCGGTAAAGTGGGGCCACCCGCCCACCAGTCTCACACAGCCCCCCTCCACTGGCAGCGCGTTGTACCGCTCGGTGAGGACAATCACGACTCTATGTCGACCGGCGGCTATAAGACCATCGCTTAAGATGTTCCGCGGTACGCGGCGTCCCAAAACGCCAGCTCGTACTCCGTAGCCGTCTTGAAAAACGGCCAAAGCTCGTCGGCGCCTCTGCCCCCCTTGTCTAGGGCAGACTTGAGGCTTTCCACAAGGCGCCGGTACTCTTCGGAGAGGTATGTAGAGGCCCACCTCACGTATACGTCCACCTTGTTCCCCCTAAGCCTCTCCCGGTGCCGCTCAGCGATGTCTAGATAGGTCCAGAAGCAGGGGAGGACAGCCGCCATACACTCGTAGAACCCCTCCAAGGCGCAGGTGGCCAAGAGGAAGCTCATATACGCCCTATTCACCTCGTTGGGCTCCGTCGAGGCCGCCGCCTCCACCGAGAGCCCCACCTCCCTCAACAGCCCCTCGTAGTTGGCCATCTCCCCAGTCACAGTGCCGTAGGCCAAGCCAAGCGCCAGCTTCATAAGCCCCACAGAGGGGGCCCTAGCCGCCGCGAGGGAGAGAGCCTTGGCGAAGTTCACGAGGTAGAAGTAGTCCTGGAGCAGGTAGTACCTAAACTTGTCCAAGGGGAGCCTCCCCTCGTACAGCTCAACCACGAAGGGGTGCTCCAAGATGCGCTCCCAGACCCCCCACGCCCTGCCCCTAAGCACCTCAGAAACGCCCATAAGAGGCAAATTGAGAACAAATAAAAACATTAAACAAAAACTTTCACCGAACACCCCCCACATCCGCATAAGCGACAGCCATAAAGCCGCACGAGGCTACACACCCATGCCCTTGCCCACCGCCGCTTGGAGCGAGCGTTGCCAACGCCAGCTAGAGGTACATAGGCGGTACGTCGAGTTGGCCAAATTCAGAAGCGAAAAGTGCCACTTCCCCAGCCCCAACTGCGGCTACGCCGATGCCGATATACGGCTGATGTGGCAGTACATTGAGAACACGGCGCCTCTGTGCGGAAAACTTATCAAGGCACTGGCAGATGTGGAAGAGAGGTTTAGACAGATGGGCATGGAGAGCCTTGAGAAACACGGCGGCGTAGAGGAGAAGACGAAGGCAAGGACGGAGATTGTGCTCTGGCGCCTAAAAGAGCCAGCGTACACCACTGTGGTACAATGGGAGAAGAGGCTCTACGTCTTTTACGACGATGTGCCTATTAAGGGTAGTCTGAAGGGGGTCATGCTAGAGGAGGTGTTAGGGGAAGCAAAGCAGGCTGGTATCTCCGTCGAGGTGCATGACGTAGACGAAGAGTACAAGCGCCTATGGCTTGAGGTGTCGTTGCCGAAGACTGTGTCGAGACTACTGGGTGGGAGAGACAAGGCGCCCGTGGCGCTGTTTAGAAACTTGGGCTGGTTGCTGAGTGACGATACGCGAAAGATGCTTCAACATGGCACTGGCAACTTTGGCCAAGTGGCGGTGAGGCTGTTTGACTGGATTGCTCTAGCGCGATACGCCATGGATGTGTTGATGATAGCGCCAGACGAGCCGCTGGTATTCAGGTTGACAATACGCCAAGTGGCTAAATCCAGTAGCGTTGGAAATTCTATTGTGGAAATAGACCGATAGGCATAGCAAATAAACTAATCAACTTAGCGTATGAGTATTTTGGGGTCGCGTTAGGAAAGACGGAAGAGGTACTTATGCGTGGTTATACTTTGTTGAAGGCGCTAAGAGAAGAGGCATTTAGGAAGGAGGGCAGGATGTACGTCGTCAATGACGTGGGGGCGTGGATCGCCTTTAGCAACGTGGTCGACATGTTGGTCATCGGCGACGGGTACATTACGCCTGTGGAGCTCAGGTTAGTGGCCAAGGCCGCGCCCAGAGAAACGTTGCAAGGAGAGACAACGCTCATGAGAGAGTTGGCCAAGGCGCTCGGCGCAACCGCAGGCGGAGGAAAAATACACCTCAGAGAGTGGTACATGCGCCTACTGCTTCCAACCCCGCCCACGCCTGCCTTCGACAAAACCGGCCAGCTATACGAGGCGCTGACAAATTACCCAGTGGCCGCAAAAGTCGAAATAGGCGGCAGTACATACCTGCTCTATCACAACGGCGGCGGAGAATATGTAATTGGCGTAGGTAAAGCAGCGGAACTCTACGAAATAGCAAACAAGATTGGCCTAAAGATCAGACTTAAGAAAAATCTGCTTGTACTAACCCACAAGCGATTAGAAGAGTTAAGACGCCACGGGATACAAGTCCAATTCCTTAACGAGATAGAAAAAGAATCAATAAAAAGTTAGCCCACTTTTTTGCAATTCACCCTTCTACGCCGAGAACACACCCTTGAAAATGATATCCATCCACACTCTTTACAAAACGTAAAAACTTTGACATAATACTATGAGCATTTTGATAAAGGTGGAAGCGGGGGAGTAGCGGGGGCCGGAATCTCAGGGTTTGCCCCTTTTGAACCGGCGACCTCGGGGGTGCACGTCCCCCGTGTGGGGGCTTTATGAGCCCCGCGGCCTACCAGGCTGGCCTACCCCGCTCGTCTTCTACAACTTGTGGGTTTTTAAGTTTTTCTGTAGTGGGGGGTGTTGTGGGGTAGGCGGGGGGTTAGGGCCATTAGGACTGCGGCGTAGTTTAAGTCTATCCGCTTCACGACTCCCCTTGTGAGTATGCCGATTATGCCTTCTCTGTATCCCACCGCTGGGCGTTTGTAGTGGGCCTCGGCTATGGCGCCTAGCTCTCTGCCTTGTAGCACGTCGTGGAGGAGGGCGGTGGGTATTTGGAAGGCTGGGCTTGTCCCCACGGTGGCGTAGCCCTCTCTGTCCACAATGGCGGCTATGGTTATGTCGAGGTGGCGGCCTGCCACTTCCACGACCCCCGCCTCTATTCCCACGCCGTGGTCTGCCCCGGGGACTGCGGCTAGGGCGTGTCTCGCCCTTTCGAGGGCCCACTTGGCCACTGTGTCTAGGCCGATGGGCTGGGGCGGGGCGCCGGGGGGCTTGTCCACTGGCACCACTTCCGCTGGGAAGCCGAAGGTTCTGTAGGCCTCTCTTATGGCCCTGAGCTTGTTTGGGTTCCTAGTGGCGGCTGCCACCTTCATGAGGCCCCTCTCGGCTCCTCTTTATAAACTCCACGCAGGCGAAGCCGTATTGCTCGGCCTCCTCCAGCGCCACGGGCCGCGGCCTCTCGTACCCGCCGGGGGGGCCTCCCTCTAGCACTGCCACTGCCCTGGCCGGCGTCAGGCCCGCCGCCTTGGCCATCTCCACCACCTCTGCCACAGTGTAGAACTTGGCGTGTGAGTAGAAGGGGTGGCCTGCGGCGGCTTGGGCCACGTAGTAGAGCCCCCAGGGGGAGCCCCTTGGCACAATACACGCCACTACCCTCTCCGCGGCCTCCGCCGCCTCTGCGAGGGCCTTGGCTGGGTCTTGGAGGAAGCAGAGAGTTACGACGAAGAGGGCGCAGGGGTAGGCGCCTCTGCGGAGGGGGAGCGCCTCGGCGGCGGCTTCCACTAGGTCTAACTCCCGCGGCGCCAGCTTCAACATGCCGCGGCTCACGTCGACCCCGGCCCTGAGGCCCAGCGGCCCGGCGAAGCGGCCAGACCCAACCCCCACCTCCACCCCGCCCGCGCAGCCCAGCGCCGCCACTGCCTCAAGCTCGGCGCGGTAGAGGTCGTAGTGCTTTATGTACCACTCGTCGTACCGCCTCGCCAGTCTGTCGAAGAGGTCGCGTACCACAGACCCCTTGACGCCCGTATTAAAAATTGGCGCTTCGCTGAAGTAAGAATTGCTGCCGCCCCCAGCTTCGGCGGGGCGTCCGAGGGAAGTGGGCAGCTTAGCGACGGCAGAGCATTAACGCATGCCTGTTGCCGTTGTCACAGGCTCTGGGAGTGGCATTGGGCGCGCCTTAGCGGTGAGGTTTGCGAGAGAGGGGTGGGGGTGGTTGTAAACGCGAAGAAGGGGGCCGAGGAGACTCTCCGCCTTGTGAAAGAGGCTGGGGGCGACGGAGTTGTGGTAATGGCCGACGTGGCCACGCGGGCGGGCTGTGGGGCATTGGCGCAGGCGGCCCTGGGGCTATACGTGTGGGTCAACAACGCAGGGCTCGGCTTCTACACCCCCTTTCTAAGCGCAGACGACCGCCTCATTGAGAAACAGCTGGAGGTGACGTTGAAGTCTGTCATCTACTGCTCTCAAGAGGCGGCGCGTGCCATGAGGGAGGGGGCCATCATAAACGCGGTCTCCATAGCGGGGATTAAGCCCTTCCCCGGGCTGTCCATATACAGCGCGGCGAAGGCCACAATTATCAGCGCTCGCCGTGGGGCTTGCGCCTAGGGTTGGGATAAGTGCGGTGGCTCCCGGCGTCGTCAAGACTAAGATGGGCGACAGCCTTCTCAAGATGCTGGGCCTCTCGGAGGAGGAGTTCGCCAAGAGGTACACCTTGTTGGAGAAGAGGACGTGGCAGAGGTGGTGTGGATGTTGGTAAAAGTGCCGACAATTATGGGGCAAGTGGTGGTAGTAGACGCCGGGGAGACTCTAAAGTGGGACCACTAGACTTTAACTCTCGGAGGCGCACCAAAAGGCGGCGTCCTTCTCACGCCCGAATATGTGCAAATGAGTATGGAGTTTCCCAACTTTGCAATACTACACACTCCAGCACAGCCCAAGGACTAAGAGCTCGTGAAGAGGCTGGTCACACCTAAGCTCGCCGATGCGGCCCGACGCTACTTTGCCCAATACGTTGCCCTATTACAGATACGGGCGTAGTACATGTCCCTGATGAGAGAGGGGCACAGACACAGCTCTTCAACAAACTGTGCGCAATAGCCAGCAGAGACTTATCACGTCGAAAGGCCGGCCCGGCCAGCTGACGGCGAGGCATTAGCCGCTTACCTCTGCTCGCCATATGTAACACATCTTAAGCCCACGTTGAGCCCTCTGTCGAGAAAAGGGAGGGCGGCATCTAGGGTCGCGTAGGTTTATTAAAGTGCTCTCTGTGTCTTATATGCAACGTGGGGAGGTTGACATCGTCCTGGACCTTTTTGCTAAGGCTGAGCGCGCCTATGAGGCTTGTTTTAGGCTGTTGGAGGAGGGGGACTACTTTGACGCTTGTGAAAAGGCGTGGGTAGCGGTGAAGTTGGCGACGCAGGCGTTGACCTTGCGGTGGCTTGGGCGCACGGAGCCGCCTAGGGGGACTTCGTGGAGGGAGTTTGTGGCCTCTGCCTTCGTGAAGGCGGGCGCGCCGGAGGGGGAGGCGCGGGTGTTGGCCGCCTTCTTCGTTGAGGCGAGGGGGAGGCTCCACGGCGAGTGTTTCTACGGGCAAATCTTTGAAAAGGCGGAGCACGTGCCCCTAATACGTGGGGTGGAGAAGTACTTGGCGAGAGTAAAGGCCCTCCTCTAGTCTGGGGGAGGGCCGCATCCTCGCCGGCGGCCGCCTTTGGGGGCCGGGGTTCAAATGTTTTTAACTGGGGGCGGGTGGGGGCGTGGTGAAGGAGGTTAAGCAGGCCGTTAGGGAGCGGGTTTGGCGGCTTTTGGAGGAGCGGGGGGTGGCGGCCTTTCCCAGGCCGGTGTTTGGGAGAATTCCTAACTTTAAGGGGGCTGAGGAGGCTTGCGCGAGGCTTGTGGCGACTCCTGAGTTCGCCGCGGCGCGGGTTGTGAAGGTCAACCCAGACGCCCCTCAGAGGCCTTGTAGGAGGGCGGCGCTGGAGAGGGGCAGGGTGTTGATTATGCCCACCCCAAGGATTAGGGAGGGGTTCCTCCTCCTAGACCCCTCGGAGGTGAGGGACCCAGCGGAGGCTTCCACTATCGCGGGGGCGTTTAAGTGGGGGCGGGGGGTCAAGCCGTGGGATCTGCCTAGGGTGGACCTCGTGGTGGTGGGCTCTGTGGCGGTGGACCCGCGGACTGGGCGGAGGCTGGGGAAGTCCCATGGATACGCCGAGATTGAGTGGGGCCTCTTGACTCTCTTCGGCAAGGCTGGGGAGGAGACGCCGGTGGCCACCACCGTCCACGACCTCCAGCTGGTGGAGGAGGTGCCGCGGGAGCCCTTCGACCTCCCCGTGGACATCGTGGCCACGCCCACCCGCCTAATCCGCGTGCGCCGCGTAGACCCTAAGCCCCGCGGCATCTACTGGGAGTACGTCACAGAGGAGATGCTCAAGGAGATTCCCCTCCTCGGGGAGGTCCGGCGCCGCATTGAGACAGGATGATCTCTAGGAGGGCGCCCTCGTTGTCGGGGAGGCCGCGTAGCCACGTCCCACAGACTTCTATAAACACGTCGCCGCACTCCCCCACCGCCTCTACGCGGAGGGACACCCCCAGCTTCTCCAATAGAGGCTCGATGTACCTCAGCCACTCCCTCAGCGTGTAGAGGTAGTAGGGAGGGGCGCAGAGTCTCACAGACATTCGAAGCCCGGGGGCAGGTAGTTGCACTGTGGAGGGAGTATGTGGGCCACTGGGAGGTAGGCGAGGGCCCCCAAGACGGTGAAGCCCCCGCCCTCCTCCGCCGGCTTCCAAAAGCCGCACCTCACAGCGGCCTCTCTCACCCTCGGCGACTTGTCGTAGGCCAGGGCCCAGAAGGTCCTGAGGCACTTGGGGTCGGACAAGGCGTCGAAGGCGCCGGCCATGAGCCTTGTGAAGTCCTCCACACGGGCCCTGACAAACTCCTCCCACGTCTTAGCCCGCCGCGTCTCCCTCGCCCACGCCACGGCTCTAAAAACCCTCGCCGCGTAGGCCGGGTAGTGCGAGGGGGACATGAGGGCCAGGAGGAGAGACAAGTCGCAGACGTCGCACTCCACCTCTAACACATGCGCCGCGCCCCCAAGCGCCCCCCGTGCCTCTCTGGCAGGCGCCAGCCTAGCCACGTACCACCTCCCCAGGAGAGGCGCCTCCAGCCTCAGCCCCCCACGCGCCTCAGACACCCGTCTAACCCCCACAAGCGACACAGGAAGGGGGCCCCCGCCTCCGCCCAAGTCAACAGCCCTAGCCCCCGGCAGAGGGACAGCGTCGAGGAAAAACACTTCGTCAAAAACCACCAGCCACCCACCCGGTGAAACCACGTGATGAAGCCACCGCCCCGCGGCCATGGAGAAGAGGGGCCACCACCTTAAAAACTAGCCCCCCGCCAAGCCCCTCCTAACCCCCTCCACAAACTCCCTCCCCCTAGCCACGAGGAGCCTCACGTCGTCCTCCACGTCCCTTAAGTCGGCGTAGCGGCTCAGCACCCCCGCCGGGTCGAGCCCACTGTGCCGAAACTCGCGGAGGTCCAAGGCCAGCTCTGTGAGCAAGACGACCACGTCGCCGAAGTCCCCTGAGAGGACCTTCGCCACCTTCTTCACCTGCGACGTGGGCATCACCGCCGCCACGAAGCCCGCTTTCTCAACCCTCTCCCCCTCCCCGGTTCTGACAAAGCCCGCGTATTCGCCCTTCAGCGCCTCCCACCTCACCGCCGCGGCCGCCGCCAACGCCGCCCTCCACCCCTGAAACGCCCTCCCAGCCGCGCTCCTGTGCAGACCACCCTCAAGAAACTCCCCCGCCAACTCAAACTCCGCAACCGCCTCCGCCACGCGCGCCTCCACATACTTCTTCAAGTCCTTCCACTGGCGCCCCACCTCCTCCACGCCCCCGGCGGGAAATATAAGAATTGCCCTCCTGAGCGGGGCTGGGCATTGAACGCTGTGCGAGGCGCACTGGGTTCACGGGACGCGGCTCTCGGGGGCGTGTTGTGTCTTATGAACCGCCGCCTTCCTGGGGCCCGCTAGGGGGCGTGGGGCTTGGCGCGGCTTTTCTCTTCTTGACGCGCATATACGCCGCGTATCCCCCGTACGCCGCCAGGCCCAGGGGCACGAGCACTATGGCGAGCGTCAACAGGGCCAGGGCGACGAACTTGAGGGCCTCCACGCCGTTTTGCAAGGCCTGGGCCACCGGGTCTACGCGCTTCTGTAGTCGGATGGTGTACCTAGACTCCCTGGCGTTTACGAGGTCGGTCCTCTTAGACACCACTCTGCCCGGGAGAAGCTCCTCTAGCCTCGTGGAGTTGCCAGGCGGCAGTGAGATGACGACGACGCCCCCGTCCCCCCACACGGCGGCCTGCTCCACTCTGCCAACCCCCAGGCCCAGCAGGGCCTTAAACGCCTCCTCCACGTCGGGGACCTCTAGGCGGATCTCCACGGCGTAGGCCACGGAGCGCCCCACGAGATTTATTGTGACAGTGGAGACGCCCGTGGAGGAGGGGCTCACAGACTCCCTCCGCTCCACCACCCTGCCCGGGATCAGCCTCTCCACCTCGTCGAGTCTGCCAGTGGGAATCTCCACGCTGACCACCCCACGCGCGTCGCTGAACTCGCCGCGGACCACTCTCCCAACTCTCCCAAGGGCCTCCACCAGCCCACGCGCCGACTTCGCCACGTCATCCACCTCCACAGTCACCACCACGTCGCGGGAGGCGGCGCCCCCCACCAACGTCACCACCACAGTGGAATACGTCACCCTCGTAGACAAACTCCTCAGCTCAGCCTCCAGCCTCTCAATCTCAGCCCTAACCCTCGAAAGCTCCCCCTCCACCTTGAGCACCTCGTCCACGCTCCCAGCCCTAGACAAAAGCTCCAAAAGCCTCTTCTCCAACGCGCGGGTAGAGTTAAGCCTAGCGCCCAAGTCCACATACGCCTCCGTCACGTCGGTCGCCGAGACGGAAAAAGACTCGAGCACCCCCACCCCGCCCAAAAACGCCACAAACTCGTCCAACTTATCCGACGGCACTCTCACAGTCAAGGTGCGCTGCCCAATCCCACCCTCGTCCTTAACCAAGTAGCCCCCCAGCCTCTCCACCTCCCCAAGAACCCTAGACGCGGCCACCTCCACATCGGAGACAATCAGCCTAACAAACCCCTCCTTAACAACCACGCGGGACCCCGCCGCCCCCTGAGGCGCAGTAGTAGTAGTCGCCTGAGGAGGCGCAGTAGTTGCCGTGTACTGAGGAGGCGCCTTCGCAGACGCCGAGGCGTCGTAAGACTGCCAACCACCAGAGGGAGGCGCCCACGGACCCGTCATATAGGGCCCCCTGGCAAGCGGCTCAATGCCCCCTGCAGAGCTAAGCCCCGTAGAAGCAAAAAACGGCACCACCAGCATCACCACAGCCACCACAGCCAAGGCCACCACCAACACAAGGACAGACCTCCTCATGGCCGCCGCCACGCCCACACATAAAAACTTAATGTACTAAAAGTACAACACGCCGCCCCTCCCCACCCCAACCCACAGCCACGCCTACGAGCACGCGCCACCCACCGCGGCCGTGCTCTAGCAAAACCCCACGCAACGCACTCTCCCACACACAGGTGCTACAGAGCGCACGTACTCGGCCAAGCCGCCACGGGGCCGCCTCCAAAGCGGCGCAAGCGTTTAGCGCGAAAGGGAGGCTAAATGCTTATAACGCCGCCCGCAGACACAGACGTGGAGCTACCCTTCGTCGGAAGAACCGCGGAGCTGGAGGCAGTGAAGAGGTACAACGCGAGACAAGTGTACCTCCCCATCTTCGTCTTTGGCCCCGAGGGTTGTGGTAAGTCTCGGCTGTTTAGAGAGGCTGTACGCCGTTTTAAGGAGTGGTATCCCGACGGCGTGGCTGTGTTGGTAGACGTGAGAGAGGAGAGGCTTGAGAGGGCGGTTTTGGCCACGGCGCCCGTGGACGTGAAAAAGTTGGCCAAGAGGCTGGCCAAGGCCATGTTCAAAAGCCTCTCCCAAATCACGCACTTCGGCAAATTCTTCGCCACCATGGCCACGTCAATACCAGAATTTGTCAAGACGAAAGACGTAAAGCGGATATTCGTCGTAGTAGACGAAGTAACGACAACGTTCACCAACGTTGAGGCATACGCCAAATCCATGGAATCCACCATGAACGTGGGGAGGCCAGAGGAGTTGAAAGACGTCATAGTCAACTTCTTCGCGCCTACATCAGAGGGATATGCCAGAGACTTGTTGTCACGGCACAACTACGTGGACCAGAGATACATATGGAATCTCCCCCGGCGGGACTTCGAAGAGCTGTACTACCGCGCCCGCGAGATCTACCCCGGCCAGGCGCCCCCCTTCGACGAAGTGTGGAGACTCTACGGCGGAAATCCGAGGGGGCTAGAGGAGTTGGCGAGACTGGGCTGGGACGTAGACGAACACCTGAAGCTCCTCATGGACAAGAAGGAGATGAGGAGGGTGGCTAAGGCGCTGAGGGAGAGGAGACTGGCCGAGCTGGCAGTGAAAGTCGTAGAAGACGTGGACTACCTCCACCTCGGAGAGGAGCGCGGCCTCGGAGACCTGAGAGAGTTGCTGATCAAGGAAAACCTCGTAATGGACCTGCCGAGAGGCATACCCCTCGGCGGGGAGTCCATAGTCAAGTCCCCCTTCGAGCCCCCACCCATAGACAAAGACCTAGGCGTGGGACAATACTACGCCTGGCAAATGCCCGCGTACAAGGAGCTACTGAGAAAAGCACTGGCAGAACAAGGTGCCCACAGCCGCTGAGGCGCCGACGCGGAACCCCCTCAACACTAACGTCGAGTTTGTCTTAAAAGGTCTCAGGCTCTTTATGGAAAAGGAATACGCCGACAGAGCCCTGTCCATAGCCCGCGAGTGGGCCGTGGCACTCAGCCTATGGCGCGGGGGTATCCGAGGCGAGGTAAAGGTCGGGGACTGCGAGCCAAAAAAGCAAACAGGTGGAAAGGAGGAGACGAGCACACCCCAGGAGGACAAGGGCTGTGAGTGGGCGAAGGCAGAGGCGGACCTTGTAAAGAGAGACCCCGTCTTCGAGAGAGTGAGGCAGTACCGAAACCGGCTAATGCACGGGAGGCTGAGCAAAGACGACAGCGCGAGACTCAAGCTAAGCGACAGAAACGTAGAGGTCGAATTGCCCATAGGGCTAATAGAAAAGGAGGAGCTGAAAGGGATAGCAAACGAGCTCCTGAAAAAGCTAGAAGAGAGGAGTTAAGACAGAGCCCTAACGCAGAAACAGCCGGTGCCCTATTAGAGAAGCAAGGGCGGTCCTCAAGCTACCCACACATGTGAGCAGTCTGCAAGCAATGAGAGTCTGCGAACCGCGCGGCGGCGCCTCCTCGGCGCCCTGCGTCCCTACGGGGCGCATTTAGACTACCTCGAATAGGGTCGCGTACCAGCCACAACGCCCTAGAAACCTCACATGTTAGCCCACAGAAGTGGCAACATATATAAACTATATTTTCATCGGCGTTTTTAAAACGTCGTGCAACTCTCCCTTGGCATTTGTCAATATTTCAACTCTCATCGCCGCACGGCGTTTATATATCGCGGGGATCCAATTTAAAAAACGTCGTGCAGGAGAAAAGCGCACGTCGGCGCCGAGGTGCAAAAACACGCCATCAACTATGCCACAATTGAAAGAAGCGGCAAACAACATGTGAAATGTGCCTCTACCAACCGCGAGAAGTCTCCGCACCACCCCACAAATCAGCCAAAGAAAAACTTAAAAACCAGCAAATACAAACACCCAAGAAACCCAGAATCTCAAGAAGAGGATTGAAAGTCATTTCGAGCTTAAGCGCCCCGGGCAGAGCCCTCTCAGCCGAATCTCAAGAAGAGGATTGAAAGCTGGCGGGGCGCAGGTGGGCGCCCACTACTACGTCAGGCGCTTCGCCGGAATCTCAAGAAGAGGATTGAAAGTCGCCACGTAGAGCGGCTCAGAGTCGAACAGCCCGTAGGAATCTCAAGAAGAGGATTGAAAGAACCTCGACGCGCCCCTCCTCCACGGCCTGCGCCTTCGAATCTCAAGAAGAGGATTGAAAGTGTCCCCGCTCTTGTTCTTGTAGAGGAGGGGGCCGCAGTACTCGAATCTCAAGAAGAGGATTGAAAGAGTCTTCTTGCTGTAGAGAACCCACAGGGGGACGTCAATTTTGAATCTCAAGAAGAGGATTGAAAGTCTACCACGACATGCGCCGTCCCGCCCACGTCGTCGTAGAGAATCTCAAGAAGAGGATTGAAAGGATATACTGTGGGCGCTCACGTGGGCCGACGAAATAATCATGTGGAGGAATCTCAAGAAGAGGATTGAAAGAATATGCTGTGTGAGCCACCACGCGTACCTAACAAGTGGGTGATGAATCTCAAGAAGAGGATTGAAAGCTGTGGGGTTATCCGTGTCCACGCCACGGCCACATATGCGCCTAGAATCTCAAGAAGAGGATTGAAAGCGCGGCCGCGCGCCTGGTCGAGGAGCACCCTCAAGGCGCAACGCACGGAATCTCAAGAAGAGGATTGAAAGACAGTAGACGCACTTGAGCGACGTCATGGCCTCCCCCGCGCTGAATCTCAAGAAGAGGATTGAAAGGTGAGCACCACCGTGCTTATAATTATGGGTGCGCTCGTGGAATCTCAAGAAGAGGATTGAAAGGCGCCTCAGCCGGTGTCTGGCCGCGCGGTGT